>ERZ1370068.6484-contig-5465_pt1 | contig 12224 bp, 25 predicted proteins | sample MGYA00561227_ERZ1370068 | MGnify/ENA primary metagenome ERZ1370068 (study PRJEB38410, sample SAMEA6850437) | metagenome | study: Metagenomic assessment of the ecological functions of the soil: analysis of the soil microbiota associated with the...
CAGCGAGATGAAGCCCGGATCGACGCCGATGCCTTCCTTCGCCGGACCCGCGGAGTTGAGCCAGACGAGAGCTGAAGTTATAGCCGACCGCGCAGGACAGAACTGGTAGAAGACCTCGATCGTGCCCGCCGATGCCGCCGAAATCCCGTCGTCGTCGTGTTGAGCTGTCCGGCGACCCTGCTCGCGACGGCGTCGGTGGAGGTGAAGGCCGTGAGCGTCGGGTACATCGCCGGATAGGTGACTGCCAGGCGCGGGCGTGGTGATCGTGCGCCCCGCGTAGCGCGGATCGGCGAGATCGCTCAGCGTGGTGTGCGTGAAAGGACGGATCGACGGGCGCCGTTCCCGAGTGGACGAACTTGAACGCGAGAACGCAGACCAGCGAATCGAGCGGCGTGGCAAGCTTGGTGGCGCTGCTCTTCCAGCAACCCCGCGTTGGGACCCTCGTTGTATTGACCGGGCCTCGAGCCGCGCGGCACGACCCCGACGCAGTTGACCGGAGTCGGCATTCGGAAGGTACGGCACGCCGCCGTTTGAGTGATTCGGGTCGGTCGCCATCCTCGCGACGTCCTGCTGCGATCACGTGCGCAGGTTTCGGGCGTCGCGTAGATCATCGCATTGGTCCACTTCGCGATGTAGGCGGCGTTGTCCGCGTGGTCGCCGTGTCCGTGCCCGAGGAAGATCGCCTCCGGGCGCACGTCGATGAAGTCCTGCGGCAGCACCGGGGCATATCGCCTGTCGATGGGCGAGGTCGGCAGCTCGGGCCGCGAGATGTAGCTGTCGAGCAGGACGACGCGTCCCAGGATCGACGTGACGTAGGTCGTGTTCGTCGCCCAGGAGGCAATGACCTTGTCCTTCTTGACGGCCCCCGTATTGACATCCACGTTGTCGATTCCGAAAAACTTCTGCCGCGCCTTGAGCAACGGCGGGATCGACTGCCGCCAATGCGACTGGCAGTGCACAAGCACCATCGCTATCGGACAAGCTTGCGGACATCCAACATCCTTGCGCTTCATGCTCCTCTCCGCATAATTCGGCCCGATCGAGTCAACCGGGACGCGACTGGCGCCAGCGGCTACGATGACTTGTTGTCGCGCGCGTCCCGGGTTGGAGCGTCTTAGTTGCAGAACTGCGCCACGCGCGCCGCCTTTGCCGGATTGGACCAGCGCTGGTCGCCAATCGAATACACCTGCGGCACTGCGAAGTCGATCGGGTCGAGCAGCAACCGAAACTCCGGCCACTCGCTTTGCGGGAAGCCCATGTTGAGCGCGGTTTCACGCCAAGCCATCATGTGATAAATCCCCGAACCCTTCTGCGCGACGTCCGTGATATGGCCCGGAATGTAGACCTTGGGCTTCAGATGCTGGATCACGGTGATGATGTCCGCGCGCCTGGTTGTTGGCTGCGCCAAGGCTGACGATCGAGCCGTTGAGCACATCCACGTTGGGGAGCGTGTCCATCAACGCCCACTGGCCATGGCCAATGTTGCGGGCAAGGTCGAGCGTGGCCTGCAGGGGTCGGCGGGATTGGTGTATTGCGGCGAGCGACACCAGGCCCGGATCGCTGCCGATCCCTTCCTTTGGCCGGCCCCGACGAGTTGACCCAGGCAAGGGTGAAGTTAGTAGCCGCTACTTCACAATGAATTCATAGAAGATGACGATCGGCGCCGCCGTTGTTGCCGCCCGGAGGCGTGGCGCCGCCGGTGTTCGTGTTGATCTGCCCCGGCACCGGAGTCGCTGCCGGGAGTAAACGACGTCAGGGTGGGGTACATCGCCGGGATACGTGACCGCCGGCGTCGGCGTGGTGATGACCCGACCCGGCGTAACGCGGATCGCCGAGATCGCTGAGCGTTGCATGCGTAAAGGACGTATCCACGGGCGCCGTTCCGGAATGGATGTGCTTGAACGCAAGAACGCAGACTTGCAGCATCCAGTGGAGTGGCGAGCTTGGTGGCGCTGCTCTTAGCAACCCCGCGTTGGGGCCCTCGTTCCACTGGCCGGGCCTCGACCCGGCGGGCACCACGCTCGACGCAGTTGACCGGATCGCGCATCCGGAACGACCTTCGCGCCGCCATTGATCACAGTTCGGGTCGGCGACCATCCTCGCGACGTCAGCCTGCATCGCAAAGCAGGTCTCCGGCGACGCGTAAATCGTGGCACCGGTCCATTTCGCGATATAGGCCGCGTTATGCGCATGGTCGCCGTGTCCATGCCCGAGAAAAATCGCCACCGGTTTGGCGTCGATGAGGTCCTGCAGGCAGGAACGGCGCGTAGCGCCGGTCGATGGGTGTGGTCGGCAGCTCGGGCCGCGAGATGTAGCTGTCGAGCAGGATGACGTTTCCCAGAATCGACACGATATAGGTCGTGTTCGTCAGCCAGGAGGTGATGACCTTGTCCTTCTTGACGGCGCCCGTATTGACATCGACGTTCTCGATTCGAAAAACTTCTGCCGTGCTTTGAGCAGCGCGGGATCGACTGCTGCCAACGCGGCCGAAGTGCACTAAACACATCGCCATCGACACACCGGCGAACTACCATTCGTCTGCGTATTCATGACATGACCTCCTCTGTTAGTGTTCGATGACCGCGCTTGCTGGGAGAATCAAAACCAGACGCTTTTTTGCTCCCTACACTCATCTCGGGTTCGGCTGGCTGCGACTGCCACCGTCTCGACGGGAACCGGCTGCGTTCACACTCGTGCGTCACGATGCGTGTCCCACAGAATGTTCGCCGCGAATCGTCATCATAGATTTCAACGCGTTTGCAATCGACAACATGCGAAAAGGATTTGAACCCGCGATTTGCTGCACCGCAACGCAGCAACCGCAGTAGCGTATCTGGGCGCGCGGTGGCACGTCGGGCTTCGCTAAGGCGACCGGCAGTCCGCCATGAACGAAAACGCCCATCGGAATTCGGCATCTCATCTCGGCGAGCGATCTAGCACTGTCGCCATTTCTTACATTCTCCTCGCGCCAGCCGGGCTACTTCGTCGTAGGCATTTGAAAATCTGTAAAAAACATGAGATGGCGTGAAATTTGCATACACATTTTCGCGCTATTCAAACGGCAGGTCTCTCGGGGAGACGGTCATGAACGTGAAGCAAACGCTCGGCGTCGGGCTCGTTTCAGCATTCATCGCGGACGTTGGGTCCGATGGCATTCGCCGGCCCGGTGGCGCACGAGACAGGCCCCAATATCGTCACGAACGGCGGTTTCGAGAATACGGCGGCCGTCGCCGGTTCCGGCTGGACGCAGCGTCCGGGCGTTCATCTTCGAGGGCTTCGACTCACTTCATCGACTCAAATCCGGCCGATGCTCATAGTGGGAACCGTTCGTTTGCCGGCAGGCGCGATCGGAGGGCTCGGCTTCATTTCCCAAAGCTTGGCGACCGCTGTGGGGGCGAGTTACAACATCCACCTTTGGCTCGCGAATCTCAGCGGCTTCGCCGGCGATACGGAGGTTGAAGTTCGCTGGGGCGGCAACGTGGTCTATTCGGCTACCGACATCCCCGGGTTTGGCCACACGCAGATCGTTATCGATCCGATCGCGACGTCCGCCAATACGGTCCTGTCGATCGGGCTCGGGACGATTCCTTCTTCCTGAACGTGGACGACATCTCGGTCCGCAGTCCCCGAACCGGCCACCCTTGCGCTGTTGTTGGCGGCCTGGCGCTGCCGGTCTGTCGAGGCGCCGTTCCGATGATCTGACGCGACTCGGCAGAAGGCGGCGAACCGCCGGCCGATTCGCAACGGTGTTGAGTTGCGGCGCGATTCGACAACGAATCCCCTGGCTGTTGATCGGCGGGGTTCAATGACGGATCCTTCTCCTTCTGGCGACGATCACCGTCGACCAGAAATGATCGGCCGATCATGGCCGAAGGCGCAATCCGTGCAACCAGGCCTTGACGTCGCGTGGCGGGACGCGGTTGAAGTACGCCACTGCGCATTCGTCGTCCTGTACACGACAGCCGCGCTAGACGGCACATCGGCTCGGGGTCCATACCCGGGGCCTCGCGGCGAGCTTCGCCTAAGCTTCGTCGCTGACGTGCGAGACAAAAAAGATCGGCCCGCATCGACTACGCGCGGCCGACTGTGGGGATGAGTAATACGCGATAACCCACAGGGCTTACGCCTGACAAGGAGAGAAGACGTGAATCAGACGCTTATCAAGAGAGATGCTTGTTTACGACGACTTGCAGCTGCCGGGCTTGCAGGCTCGGCTGGTGTTGTCGCCGCTGATGCCGCACTGATCGCGGCACGCATTAAGTTCTTCGGCCCCGAAAACGTCGATGCCAACACGGGCGCGGTAAAGGACAAGGTCGTCTTCTCCTGGCCTGGCCACGTGACCGGCATCGTCACTTCCTCGGCCCGCGTTGTCATGCCTCGACTGCCTACATCCCGCGTCTGGAAGTCTGCAGCGGGACGCACGCCGTTCGTGATCAAGCGACCTTGTCGATTTGAAGCCCAGGGCGCTGTTCATCGGGCATGGTCATGGCGACCACGCAGACAACGCCGCGTTCATTGCGGCGAAGACCGGCGCGACGATTTACATGACTCCTGAGGCCTGCAGGACGGCACAGACTGCCCTCACTCGCATGAAGAACGATCCCTTCATGCAGGCGGATCCCGCTTTTGCGATACCGCAGAGCACAACCATCAATTGCGTGAGTATCACGACCCCGGGCTCGACGCCGGGAACGCAGGTCGTCGCGAATCAGTCAGCTGGAGCCGCTGGTCTGCATCAACAGCTTCCGGTCGCTGCATTCACGGTCGGTTCCGGTGGACCCGGATTGGGGCCCCAATACCCTCACCGCGATGGTCGACCCCGGGAGGCAACTCGTTGTTTCCAGCAGGAGTGCAGCTCACTCCCAGCAACCCGCGTCGTAACCTGGGCAGCAAGACACTCCGCCAGGGCAACGGCCCCGGAGGTACGGATGAGCTGAATTACCAATTCGTCGTGCGCTCCCGGCTACAACTTCTCGCTGTTCTGGAACAACTCCATCGGCGCACTGAAGGAAGGCATTGGATCCAACTGGCTGAACGGAACGCCTGCCGACGGGCAACGGCTCCTGAACCTGTTGAGAACGTTACCCAACACGGACCTTGAACCACTCCACATTTGATTCCAACAACATTCCGAACAACGGTTGGCGGGACAACGTCTACTGGATGGAGGCGATGCGCCCCAAGATCGCGTGACGACAGGCCAGTGCCGCAGTCGGCAATGCGCTGACCTGGTACGTCGGGTTGACCAGGCAGTTCAAGTTGATGGAGCAACCCAAAAACCAGTGGCCGGGGTTCCCGCAGGCGCAGTGGCCGATCATTCGCAACCATACCGACCCCACCGACCTTCTGAAGCCCGAGGTCTACACTGCCCGGGGACCCGTATTGGTTCCATCCACAGAAGCAAGCAAAGATGGCCGCGTTCTGTTCTTGAGTGCTTGAGAGCCGGGTCCCGGTCCGTCATGATGGGTCGGGATTCGGCCAACGCCACCAATCCGGATACGGGCAGAAGCGCCCAACCTACCCTGATAGGGCTCCACGAGGCTCGCGCGCGAGCGAATACCCGACGTCGATATCGGCCGACCCGTCGACGATTTGCACCGACCTCTTGCTCCCGGTCGCGGCTATGCGGCCCGTGACCCACACGGCGTCGAACGTGCGCCGGATGTCGAAGGCCTTGTCGGGCCTTGACGTAGACGATCTGATTGGGCTCGGGCGGCGGCGTGTGGATGCATGCCCCGACCCACGGCACCAGCAGGAATTCGGTGACCTTGCTGCCCGAGAACTCGAGCGGCAGCACGTAGCCGGGTATGCGTATCGTTTTCCCGTCGAGCGCGGGATTCACGGCGCTGGCGGCGGCACGCTTTTCTCGGCGATCGAGTCGCGCTTGGCCAGCAGTCCATCGACATCGATGCCATCCTGCCGCAGCTGGGTCAATGCCTTCTTCTCTATCGCGACTTCCTCAGGCGTCAGGGTTACGCCACGCGCTTTTCGCCCGCGCACGCCCGCGACGTCGCTCAACGCCATGAGCTGCTCGGTGGACAAAGTCGCGAAGGGATTGTCCGCAGCGGACACTTTGACGGCAAGGTCGTCCCAGCTCAGTGTGCGCGGCTCCTCGCGCGTAGGCGCCTGCCATCCATAGGGCGCAGACCGGAATCAGAGCAAGGCAAAGGAATCTTTTCGTCATGATGAAGCGCACCTCGTCAAATTCGAATCGTCATGCCGTCGGCGAGCGAGAGGCGGTAGATTCTGTACGCAGGGATCAGACCGATGAGTACTCCGGACACTGCAACCAGCATCATAAGTCCAAACTCGGCGGCCGAGGGCCAGCGGGAGCGATGAACAGCCCGAGACCCTGCTCCAGCCAAGGTTTCCCGCATGCCCAGCCCGACGTAGAGTGCGGCAATTCCGAGCACGATTCCGAGCAGCGTCAGAAACGTGGCCTCGCCGAGCAGCAGCGCGAACACATGCCACGGCCGCGCGCCCACGGCACGCAACACCGCCATTTCCCGGCGGCGTTCGCTCAAGCTGGTGAGAAGCGCGATCAGCATCCCCCGCGAGCCCCATGACGACCACCAGGGCGGAGATCGCGATCAGGGTCTTCTCAGCCCCGGCCACGATGTCCCAAACATCCAGCAGCGTTGCGCCCGGCAGGATCGCGGTAAGCGGCTCGTCTCGCGACTCGTTCACCTGCCGTTGCAGGAACAGCGCCCTGTTGCGCGATTTGAGACCGACGAGGACTGCGGTGATCGTGCGCGTCGAGCTCTCGTCTGCGCCAGCGCCATGCTGGTCATGATCGTGATCGCGAGCCTGGTCTCGTCCGGCCGGCGCCTTGCGCCTCGCGCTGCTTCGCGTCGCGCATTGCGGCCGCCAGCGGATCGGCACCGGCTTCCGCCGATTCCGCCGCGTGCACGGCGTCCATGCCCTCCAGCGAGACGTGGATCGCGCGATCGACAGGCGTACCGGTGCGCGCGAGTATTCCCGTCACACGAAAGGGATGGTCCTTGTGGAGCGCAAAGGCCACATCGCCGGAGCCATGCGCGATGACGATCTGCTGGCCAAGGCGATAGCCCAGCGCTGCCGCGACCTCCGCACCGAGGACCGTGCCATTGGCATCGGCGAAGCGCTCGCCCTCGACCAGCTCGAGCTTGCGGTCCCGGCCGAACCGGTAGTGGTCGAAGTAATCCTGCGTGGTGCCAAGCACATGGAACCCGCGGTGCGAATCACCCAGCGAGAGGGGAATGGTCCAGGCGACCTCCGGCAGGCCGGCGATCCTTTGATAACTCTCCCAGCTCACGGTTGTTGGTGGCGTTGCCGATCCCGAACACGGACGACAGCAGCAGATGCACGGGGCTGCTGCGCGCGCCGACGATGAGATCGGTTCCGGAGACCGAATTCGCGAACGTCTCCCGGGATTCCTGGCGAATGCGCTCCACGCCGAGCAGCAGCGCAACCGAAAGCGCGATCGACAGCACGGTCAGACCGGCGGTCAACCTGCGATTGCGCAAACTCTTTATCGCCAAGGGAAGGATCATCACTCGTCCCCGCTGAGCGCTTGGAGCGGCGATGCGCCGGCGATGCGATTGAGGTCGGCAAATTCCACCGCGCGATCGAACAGGGGCGCAAGCGTTGCATCATGGGTGACGAAGATCAGCGTCGTGCGTTCTCGCTCGCATTCACGAAACAGGAGCTCCAGGAACGCTGCGCGGCGATCGCCATCGAGCGACGAGGTGGGCTCGTCTGCGAGCACGAGCTCCGGAGTACCCATCAGCGAACGGGCCGCGGCCACGCGCTGCTGCTGGCCGACGCTGAGCTCGGTCACCTGGCGGCGCAACGTCTCGCCATCTCCCATGTCGAGGTGATCCAGAAGGCGCGTTGCCACTTCCAGGACACTGGTACCGGATTGCTCGCAGCGGTTGCGGCGGCGGCTCGAGAAGGCGCAGGGCAGGACACGTTTTCCCGCACCGACAAATAGGGAATGAGGTTGAACAACTGGAAAATGACGCCGATGTGGTCGGCGCGGAAGCGGTCGCGTGCGGATCCCGTGAGCGCACCCAAGTCATGCCCCAGCACGCGCACCGACCCACTCTGCGCTTTCAGAATTCCCGCCAGCAGGCTCAACAGGGTCGATTTTCCGCTGCCGCTCGGGCCGCGCAGCATCAGCCGCTCTCCGCGGTGCAACGCGCAGCGAGTCGATAGCTACGACGGGAGGCGAAGCCGCGTGCCACGAAAAACGCACGCCCGATAGCTCGACGACATCGTCGGATATGGATGACCTCATATCTATCGTTTCCGCGAGAAAAGCCGTCACGCCGGTCCAGAATTCAGACGTGACCCCCAGTGAGTTGTGGTCGGAATCCGGCACGACTTGCCAGCGCTTCGGTCCCGCCCACGCGTCGTACAGCGCGCGTGAGCGCCGACCGGGAATGATCGTATCCGAGCTCGCCACGATCGTGAGCATCGGCGCGCGGCAGCGACGCGCATCGGCCTCCGCCTCGAAACGGTGCTTCAGCAGCAGCGAAACCGGAAGCCACGGGTAGTGATGGCTGGCCGATGGCGGCCAGGCTGTCGTACGGCGACACCAGGATGACGCCCGCGACGGGCCGCTCCGCGGCGACGTGCGCGGCCAGCGCCGTCCCCAGGCTGCGCCCGAAGACGACGATGCGCGTTGCCATCAATACCGTCCCGCGCCGCGACGGCGTCGTAGATCGTCAACGCATCGCTGGTGAGGTCGCGCTCGCCCGGCTTGCCCTCGCTGGTGCCGTAACCGCGATAGTTGACCGCGACGATCGACCACTCGCGCGGCCAGTGCGGGTCGGCAAGCGTATGCGAAACCTCCTCGGCGTTGCCGCCGAAGTAGATGACGGTGGGCGAGGGCACGGCGCTGCCTTGGGCGATCCAGCCGTGCAGGCGGGTACCGTCCGCTGCCGTGACCGTGAACGGCGTCGCGTGCGCGGGCAGATGCGCCGTCGAGCTCGCGGGCTGCGGGAAGAAGATCAGGCTGTCCTGCATCAGCCACGCCGCCGCCGGGACGCCGATGGCGATTGCAACGACGGCGATCCAGCCAGTCCATGCGGGTGTGCGCCGGTGGGTTCGCTTTGTCTCGGGCGGATTATAGGCGTCGCGAACCGCGTTGCCGGCGTAAAATCGGCGCGCGTGCGCCGCCGGAGAACTCGACGGTGGACACGTTGCCCTCAGCGCGAGAATCGCCATGCCGGACGCCATCGACTATCTGAATCCCGACCTTCCGGCGAACCTGGCGCGCGTCACGATGCGCGTGATCGACGCGACGGCGGCGACGCTCGAAGGCTACGGTTTTCTCGTCGACGATCCCGCCAACTGCAAGATCGAGATCGTGCGCTGGCCGGCGCAAGGCACGCGGCCCGTCGATGCCGACACCGGCGATCAGGGCGGTACGACCGAAGGCACGTTCATCAGCGAATGGAAAGGTGACATCCTCTACGGGCGCAACGCGGCCGTCGGCGGCCACTACATCCTCGCGTACGGCGAAGATCCCGAGCGCGCCGATCCCGATCACGCGCGACCTCCGCAGCGGATCCTGTTGTGGCATGCGAACTACCATCCGGACGGCGGACAGCTCTTCTTCCCGCTCGACAGGAAGCCCTTTCTGGTCCCGCTCGCGTTGCCGGGTGACGACATCGAACCCTCGAAATTCGTGTGCTTCCGCTTCGACGGGCGCCAAGGCCTCTACATTCATCCGAACATCTGGCACGAAGGCGTGTTCGCCACGGCCGGCACGCAGCGGCTTCTTCGACCAGCAAGGGGCTGTGCACGCGCGCGTCTCCGTCGACTTTGCGCGCGAGTTCGGATGCCTCCTCGAAGCGCCGATCGGATAACGCGAGGCGTCGGACCGCCTCGCACCGCAAGCCCAACGAATTCTGACTCCGGACTCCACCATGGCCACCACGATCGCCGCGATTCGCGCCACGCCTGTCACGGTCCCGCTCGAGGCGCCGCTCCTGCACAGCAACGGCGCCCATTGGGGCCGCTTCGTGCGGACGATCGTCGAAGTGGAGACCGCCGACGGCTTCGTCGGACTGGGAGAGATGGGCGGCGGCGGCGAGGACGCGACGCGCGCGTTCGCGGGTCTCCTCGACTACCTCCGCGGCCACGACGTATTCGCGCTCGAGGCGCTGCGGCTCAAGATCTGCAATCCGACCGCGAGCCTCTACAACAATCGCACCCAGCTCCACGCCGCGATCGAGTTCGCCTGCCTCGACATCATGGGCCAGAAGCTCGGCGTTCCCGTGCATGCGCTATTGGGCGGCAAGCTGCGCGATGCCGTCGATTTCGCGGAGCTACCTCTTCTTCCGCTACGCCGATCCGGCGACGGGCAAGGGCGAGGTGCGCACGCCGGAGCAGCTCGTCGCGCAAGCGGCGGCGCTCAAGGCCGCGCACGGATTCACGTCGCACAAGCTGAAGGGCGGCGTCTATCCGCCCGCGCATGAGCTCGCGTGCTATCGCGCGCTGGCGGCGTCGCTGCCGGGCGAACGCTTCCGTTACGACCCGAATTCCGCGCTGTCGCTCGCGGACGCCATCGAGTTCGGCCGCGGCATCCTCGATCTACGCAACGACTATTTCGAGGATCCGGTCTGGGGGATGCCGCAGCTGAAGCGCCTGAAGGAATTCGTGCCGCTGCCGATCGCGACCAACACGGTGGTCGTCAACTTCGAGCAACTCGCGGCCAACGTCCAGTCCGGCGCCGTCGACGTCATCCTGCTCGACACCACGTTCTGGGGCGGCATCCGTCCGTGCATCAAGGCGGCCGGCGTCTGCGAAACCATGGGTCTGGGCGTGGCGGTCCACAGCTCCGGCGAGCTCGGGCGTGCAGCTCGCGACGATGCTGCACATGGGCGCCGTCGTTGCCCAACCTCGGCTACGCGGCGGACGCGCACTATCATCATTTGACCGACGACGTGATCGTCGGCGGCCCGATGCGCTACGAGAACGGCGCCATCCGCGTACCTGACGCGCCTGGCCTCGGGATCACGCTCGATCGCGAAAAGCTTGCGCGCTATCACGAGCTCTTTCGCGAGCTTGGCGGATATCCCTACGATCGCGACCCCGAGGCGTCCGGGCTGGTTCGCGCAGGTGCCGAACAGCAACTGGGCCGATCCGGCCGTTTCGCTGCGGCCGGCCTTGAAGCGTAGATTAGCGCGGCAGCCGTCCGCAGCGGTGCGCGGTCGCAGGGGAGGTGCAAAACAAAGCCCCGCCACACGGGCGGGGCTGTTGTTCGAACACTCGGTACGTCACCTCGATTTGCGGCGCCGCGCGAATCCCATCCCTGCGAGGCCCATGCCGAGTAGCGCAAGTCGCGGGTTCAGGTACCGTTATCGTCGGAATCGCGCCGGCATAGACGAGCAGATCGATTCCGTTGCCGCCGGTGCCGGTAACGTTGCCATTGGTGCTGAGTTGCTGGAAGACATTCAGAGGCCCGTTGTCGGCGAGCCAGAAGCTGACCGTGTAGGTGCTGCCTGGGTGTGGTGGTGATGATTTGGGTGAGACCGTCATACCCCTGTACCGAACCGTCGAACCAGACGTTCGTCCCACCGTGCGCCGTGGCGCACCGACGTTGTTCACGAAGTCCGGCGAACGTAGCGCCAAAAGTATTGAGGGCTAGTCCAATGTCCCATACCGGCTTCGAATCCCCCGTTTGCGATAAGCTCCGGACCGCCACTCAGGAGCATCACGGAGACATCGTCGAGATACAGGAACGCGGGATCCTCGCGGAGTGCGAAGCTGATGTTGCTCGTCGACCCGCTCCGGCGACAGAGAGTTGACTGTGTAATTGGTGTAGCCGGCAGGGCTAAGTGTGTGGTTGACCGCGGCCGCCGGCCAGGTCACGGATCCATCCGGAGGGCGGCGCACAGTTGGTCGGCGGATTGCCGGGCGGACATGGAAGGGCCGAGGCTTCGTTGACCAGCAGGAAGGCGGAGGTCGCCAGGACGAGACATTTTAGTGTTCGATTCATGATTTCTCCCCAAAGAGCAGACGCAAGAGCGGTCGGTGGACGCGATCGATACCGAATCATGTAGCGAACCACCTTGTAGCAAACAACGCGCCAGAAGGAAATAAGTATTAACAAACAAGGCAATGAGAAAACGGCCCTCGCGTGGGCCGTGTCACAACTGTAAGAATTTCCCGACGGGGTCGGCGCTTGCGCCAGGCCTGCGTCGTGCGGTCGAAGCGGCGCGTCAGCAGGACAT
>ERZ1370068.9972-contig-871_pt1 | contig 12218 bp, 15 predicted proteins | sample MGYA00561227_ERZ1370068 | MGnify/ENA primary metagenome ERZ1370068 (study PRJEB38410, sample SAMEA6850437) | metagenome | study: Metagenomic assessment of the ecological functions of the soil: analysis of the soil microbiota associated with the...
ACGCCGCTCTGAGCGGGAACGTCACTTGGCGCCCTTCCTGCACTGATGACCAGGTCCGGGCATCGCCCGCATTCCCGAGGTGTCAATGAGACGATCGCTCGTCCCTGCCAGTTTCCTCATCGGCCTCTTGTCCATCTGCCCGGCGGCACAAGCCACATCGCCCACCGAGCAGCTCCGCGGTTTCTTCAGCGCCGCCACCCGCATCCTCGATTCCCAGACAGACGAAGGGGTGGAAGCACGAATGGCGGCGATCCGAGCCATCGTCAAGGAGATCGTCGATGTTCCCGCCGCGGCCCAGCTCTCGCTGGGGCCGAACTGGAGCATGCGGACGGCGGCCGAGCGTGACGGAGTTCGTCCAGCTCTTCGCCGACCTGCTGGAGCGCTCGTTGATCAGCGCGATAGCCGGCAGGATCCGTCTCCCCGACGGCGTCCAGGTCAGCTATCTCGGAGAGTCCGTCGAGGGAGCCGTGGCCACACGTCTGGACCACGATCCTGACCAAGCGCGGGATGGACCTCCCGTTCACGTACCGGATGAGCGCGCGCACCGGCGGGTGGGCCATACGCGACGTGGTCATCGACGGGGTCAGCGTGGCGGCGAACTACCGGGCCCAGTTCCTCCGCATCATGCAAGTCTCGTCCTATCAGGAGCTCGTCCGGCAGATGCGGGCGAGGGTGCCGGAGACGCTGACGGGGTCGCTCGTGGCGACGGCCATTGCCGAGGGGCCTGCGATCGCGTCGGGCACGCCGCCCACGCGGCCGAGCGACTCGGTCCAGGCGGCGCAGGAGCCGGCGCCGCCGCCTGGCCCACCCGTCACCGAGGTCGCTACAAGCGCGATCGGACGTACGCTTGCAGCTCGATCTGGAGATGGCTGTGGTCTCGCGTGCCCTCGCCGAAGCGACAGCTTTGCCGACGAATGCGGGCGGGCGCGCGGCGGGGATAGCGGGGCGCCGATCGCTTCGCGTCGAGATGCGCGCAGCCAGCCCCACCAGGTGGGGCCGGCGGTGCGGTCCGCGCCCGCCTCGAACGGCAAGTCCTACTGGGTGCAGGTCGGCGCCTTCAAGAGCACCGAGGCGGCCAGGCGCCTGGCTGCACTGCTCGTCGCGCCGGAGCCTTCCGGCTCGGGCCGACCTGCAGCCGTCACGGAGTCGTGGGCCGCGGACACTCTGCTGACGCGCGTGCGAGTCGGTCCGTTTTCGGACCGATCCGAAGCGGCCGCGAAGCTTCGCGAGATGGAGGCGCGGGGCTATAAACCGTTCATCGCCGCGGAGAGCGACTGACGGCCTCGACCCGGTGATCGGTGCTCCGGAGGCAAAGGCGCCCTCGTCGAGCCCTCATCTGGCCCCTCTCCAGCATCCTGCGGCCTTTTCATCATCTGAGGGCGGTCAGGCGCGCCGCGCGTCCGTCGCGGAGATGAGGACATTGTCGCCGTCCCGATGCACTCGGCGCATGGTCACCCGCGCGCCGCCCCGGCGAAGCGCCGCGGCGGTCTCGGCGGCGTGGTGGCAAGCGTTCCGGTTCAGAACGATGACCCCGCGCGTGCCCAGGAGCCGGGCGAGGCGCAGAGCGATGGGGAGCGACGCGGTCCACGGGATCCGCATAGGCGGCGTCCTCCATGATGAAGTCGAACCGGCGGCCGGCCGACTCGAGGCGTGGGAGCACGCGCTCGATGTCGCCGCAGAAGACCTCGGTGCGCTCCAGGCGCCCCAGACCGAAGTAGCGCTGGGCGACCTGGAGAATCACGGGGTCGCGCTCCACCGCCGTCATGGAGCGTGGACGGGCACGGGCGGCGAGCAGCATGAGCTGGGTGCCACCGCCCAGCCCGACGAAGAGCGCCGAAGGGCGGCGCGGCAACTCCACCATGTCCAGCGCGCGGCACCAGTACTCGCCCTTCAGGCTCGACCAGTTGCCGGAGAGCGAGATGGCCGACAGCGTGTGGCCGCCCGCCACGAGCCGGCGCTCGTCGCCCTGATCGACGACGCGGATCAGCCCCGACAGCGCGGACTCCGTCTCGAAGACCACGCGCCGGGGCGCACGGCCCGGCGCGCTGCCTGCGCCCGCCGCGCCCGATGGGGCCCGTCAGAGCGCGATGCCCCGTCGATGATCACCGCCTGCCCGGTCATGAAGCGCGACTCGTCGGACGCGAGGTAGACGCAGAGGTCGGCGACCTCCTCGGCCCGGCCAGGCGGCCCATCGGCTGCCGGGCGATGAAGTCGCGCCGCGCCTGCGCCGGGTCCGGTTGCGGCGGCGATGCGGTCGCCCAGCGACGGGGTGTCGACGGTGCCGGGGCACACGGCATTGCAGCGGATGCCCTTGGCCACGAAATCGACCGCGATCGACTTGGTCAGCCCGATGATGGCCGCCTTGGTGGCGCTGTAGACGAAGCGGTTGGGCACGCCCTTCACGCTCGAGGCTACCGACGCGATATTGACGATGGCCCCACCCCCTGCCGCGATCATCCGCGGCAGGACGCCGCGCGTGACCACGTACATCGACCGCACGTTGAGCCCGAACGAATGCTCCCAGTCTTCCGGCCGGCACTCGAGGATGGTCCCGTGGTGCACGAACCCCGCGCAGTTGACCAGGACGTCGGGCGCCGGCACCGCGCGCGGCGAGCGCGGCCACCGCCGCGTCGTCCGTCACGTCCAGCCGGCGGACCTCGACACCGGGGGTGGCCTCGAGCTCGCCGAGCTTCGCGCAGGTTGATGTCCGTGGCGATGACCGCGGCGCCCTCGCGCGCGAAGGCGAGCGCGATCGCCCGCCCGATGCCCTGGGCGGCAGCGGTGATCAGGGCCGTCTTCCCTCGCAGCCGATCGCTCATGAAGTCCTCCGTCGATGAGCGCGCGTCCCGCGCGCGGCAGCCCATGCTATCACCGCCGGCTCCAGCGCCGGCGCGCCAATGGCCCGTCGTGGAAATCCATTGCCGAATGTGAGTACGGGGTTGCTCATCGAATCGAGGCAGGGCGCCCTGCCGGGGACTCATGTTCCCGATTCCATACGTCTATCGAGCTTGGCCCGCGGGTTGCTCTCCTTCACTACTTTCTTGGGACAAAATCTGCTGCGCGTCGAGGAGCGGTCATGATCGATTCGGGGACAACGCGGTTGGGGCGGTTCGGTTGGGGCTCTTGCGGTGGCTGGCCTGCTCCTGGGGAGCCCCGGCGCGGCGCTCGCGGCGAGCCTGCCCGACCTGAAGGTGACGGCGCTGACGAATCCTCCCTCGTCGGCACTGCCGGGCGTGAGCTTCGCGGTCACCGCGACGATCAAGAATGGAGGCTCCGCCGAGGCCCCGGCGTCGACGACCACGTTCTCGCTCAGCAAGGATAAGAAGACAGCCACGAAGGATCTGAAGGGCGTCCAGCTCGTCCCCGCTCTCCCGGCGACAATCGGCTTTACCTCGGTGGTGACCCTTGCCGTCGCCCCCGGTACTCCCGCCGGTATCTATTACCTTCAGGCCTGTGCCGACGGCCCCGCGAAGATCCCGGAAGCCTCGGAGAGCAACAATTGTAAATGGAGCTCGGAGAAGATCACCGTGTTCTCCTTGCCGGACCTGGTGGTGACCGCGATCTCCGATCCCCGCCGCGGCGCCGCCCGGACAGAGCTTCAAGGTCAAGACCACCACCGCGAAGAACGCCGGCATGGTGCCTTCGGTGGCGACGACCACGACGAAGTACTCCCTGGTGTCAACGTCCAGCGCGGCGCAGGTGGATCTGGACGGCGCGCAATCCGTTCCGGCCCTGAACCCCGGGCCAGATGTTCACTGACGAGGAGACGGTGACCGATCCGGGGCAATACGCCCGCTGGGCGAATATCGGCTGCAGGCCTGCGCCGACGCGGGAAGGCGGTCTCCGAGGACGACGAGGCGGACAACCGCCTGCTCTCGGCCGGGACGATCCTGGTGACCACGCTGCCCGACCTCCGCCTCAGCACGGTGACGTTGGGCAGTGCCCCGGTGGTCGTCACGCCCGGCGGCACCATCGACGTCGGCGCAGTGGTCCAGAACGCGGGCGTCGGCGATGCCGGCGCGTCGACGATCACGTTCGCGCTGGTGAACGCGGCAGGCACCGTGAGGAGCCTGATTGGGACCCAGTCGGTCCCCGTCGTGCCCAGCGGGACGTCCACCTCGACGCAGACGACCGTGACGATCCCGTCCGGCACGCCATTCGCGACCTACACGGCGCGGGCGTGCATCGATGCGGCGGGCGTGGTGCCTGAGGATTTCGACACCAATAACTGCACGAACGCGGCCGCGACGGTGAAGGTGGCGGCGGTCGTGGACCTGAAGCCGGATCTCATCGTCGCCGCGCTCACGGACGCGCCCCTCAGCGTGCTGCCCTCCGGGACCTTCCTCGCCTCCGCGACCATCAAGAACCAGGGTGTGGCGGCGAGCCTCGCCTCGACGACCAAGTTCAATCTGGTCAGCGCCGACGGCCAGACCCGCAAGAACCTCAAGGGCGTGCAGAGCGTCGCGGCTCTGGCGGCGGGTGCTAGCAGTGCCGACCCGGCCGTGACCCTCAAGGTGTATTCCGACACGGTGCCGGGCGCGTATCTCTTCCAGGCCTGCGCCGACGGCGACGGGGGCATCGCCGAGGTCGTCGAGACCAACAATTGCGTCACCCTGCCGCGCGGGATCGAGGTGCGCCAGTCGCCCGACCTCGTGGCCACCGCGGTCTCCGATCCGCCGGAGACGGCGACGCAGGGACAGAGCATCGATGTCACGAGCACGATCCAGAACGTCGGGACGGTGACCTCCATCGAGACGACCACCCGGTACTACCTCGTCGCGACCGATGGATCGGGGAAGCTCGACCTCAAGGGCAAGCCGATTCTCCCCGCCATCAATCCGGGGCGCTCGTTCACCGAGCAGGACACGGTGACAGTCCGACTCGAGACGGTTCCCGGCGACTACTTCCTGCAGGTCTGTGCCGACTCCAAGAAGGTCCTGGCCGAGAAGAACGAGAACAACAATTGCATCACCTCGGCCAAGTCGATTCTCGTGACGGAGCGGCCGGACCTGGTGGTCAAGTCGGTCGCGCTGAAAGACCCGCAGCCAATCAGAGTCGGCCTCAACGGCGTGATTTCCGTGGAGGTCGTCATCCAGAATCTGGGCCCGGGCCCGGCGGGCGAATCGGCATTGCGGCTGTTCCTCATCGACCCGGCCGGAGTGAGCAAGGATCTGAAGGGGCCACCCGTCCGTGTCCGACCTCGCCACGACCAAGTCCGCCAAAGTGACGGGGACCGTCAAGGTCTTCAGGGACACGAAGCTGGGGAAGGGCTACACGCTGCGGGCCTGCGTCGACTACCTGGAGGTCGTCGCGGAGATCGACGAGACCAATAACTGCGCGGAGGCGACGGGGACCATCGAGGTCATTCCCGAGGTCATCGTCCCCGTTCCGTGACGGTTCCGCTCGGAGGGTAAACCTGTCGCGCGCGCTTGCTACACTGCCGGGCATGGACAACGCGCGCCGGGTTTACTCCTCCGGGGACGGACGCATCCGCCCCGCCCGTCCCCGCGCGCTCGCCGGCGCCGACAGGTCCGCAGGCGCCGAACGACGGCGTCGTGCGCATCTTTCGCGATCGCAGCGGCCGGAACGGCAAGGTCGTGACCGTGATCCGAGGGCTGCCCGTCCGTGAAGTCGAGGCGCGCGCGTCGGAGCTCAAGCGGCTCTGCGGCGCCGGCGGCGCCATCAAGGACGGCGCCGTCGAGATCCAGGGCGACCACCGCGAGCGCATCGCCGAGCGCCTCCGCGCCCTCGGCCACACGGTCAAGCTGGCCGGTGGCTAGAGCGGCGATAAGGGTCCATCTGCTGAGGCGGCGCCCGACGGCTGCACGCTCAGACGTAGATCGTTCTACGCCTGCGCGTGCAGCCTTCGGGCGCCACCCGCAGCTGGACCCTTCTCACCGCTCTAGCCGGGTTTCTCCGCGTTACTCACTACGCCCTCAGCAGCTCTTCGCACCCGAGATCGTCGAAGGCCAGGAAGATCCGCGCTCGAGGTGGCTCCACCAGATCGCCGCCGGCAGCTTGGCGGAGTGCTGGAACACCGGGACCCTGAGCTGGCCTCACCACCGCGAGCCGATAGTCGTGGCGGAGGGCATCGAAACCGTAGCCTGGAACGCCGGCATCGATCAGCGCCTGGTGGTAGCAGCGGAGCAGGGCATCTTCCAGCCGATGGCGGCGCTCCGGGTACCAGTGCACGGCCATCATGTAGGCGAGGTCATGGGTGGGCGGAGCGAGCTCGCCAGCCGTCCCAGTCGATCGACGCGTACGTCGCCGTCGGGCGAATGCAGCGCGTTCCACGCGTGCGCGTCGCCGTGCACCACGGTCAGATCTCGGCGCGTGCGAAGGCGGTCCGCCAGCCGGTCCCCGCATGCGATCGCGCGCTCGTAGATCCCGCGACGCCTCGGGGACAGCCGATCGCCGAGGTGATCCGCGAATGCGGCGAAGCGCTGCCGGTACATGGCTGAACCAGTCCGTCAGGGGCGCGTCGATGAACGTGCCGATCGTCCTCCCGAGGTCAGGGTGATCCCAGAGGCAAGCATGCAGGCGCGCGTAGACCCGCACGATGCGGCGGCACTGCTCGTCGGTCGGCGGCACCGGCCACTCCGAGATCAGCGCGTGCGTCGCCGTGAGGTCCTCCAGCAGGAGCGAGAAGCGGCTCGTGTCGTCGTCCCAGACGGCGGAATAGCATCGCGGAACCAGGCCGACGGGAAGATACCGAGCGACGTCCCGGTAGTAGGCCACCTCCCGCACGACCGACGTCGCGAAGCGCGGGCGACAGACCGGCTCGCGTCGTCTTCAGGAAGAACTGTGTCGGCGCTGCGGCTCGGGTCCGAATACCGCACGACGAGACGCCGCACTCTCGACAACGTCGCGAGCCGGGATGAGACGACGTCCACAGCTTCGACCGAGCCGTGCGGAAGGACTCCGCCGGCGCGCAGAACGTCCGTCAGCCAGTCGGTGGTGACAGGGTGTTCGTCGGTCTCGCTCATCGCCCACCCTCGGCTCCTTGCGTGTCGCCGTCTCAGCGATTTCAGGATAGCGCAAGTCAGGGGATACAATCGAGCTCGTGAGTGCCTGCCGTCTCTGCTCGTAGAAGCCTCTTGATCGGTCTCTGGCGCAACGCTCGCGCGCTCGGCTCGATGCGCATGGTCTGGATCGGCGTCGTCACGCTCGTCGCCGCGCTGCTCGCGACCGTGCCGGCCGGGAGCCGCAGGCCTTGGACCCGTGCAGGGCGGCGCCCTCCCGGGCCGCTGCCGCTCTTCCCACCGGACAACTGGTGGAACGTCGACGTGAGCGGCGCGCCGGTCGACGGCGGGTCCGCGGCATTCATCACGTTCATCAACAACGGCGGTCAGCGCCGTCTCCATCCGGACCTCGGCGGCGAAGTGTCGCCGGGCAGCATCCAGACGTACGGCATGCCGTACGCGGTGGTGGACGGGACCCAGCCGAGGCTCACGGTGGACTTCGTGCTCTACGCGAACCAGAGCGACGGTGTCGGCGTGCCGTTCTATCCCGATTCCCGTGGAGGCGATCACCGAGCCGCACTGGATCGAGGGCGGTGAGCCCGGCAGCGTGGACCTCCGCGGGCAGGACCGGCATCTCCTCATCGTCGACCGCGACCGCAACTGGCTCTACGAGCTCTACAACGTGTACTACAACGCGGAGTCGGGACGGTGGGAAGCGGGCTCGGGCGCGTTCTGGGACATGAACACGAACGGCCGCCGGCCCGAGGGGATGGACGTCGGCCGACGCGGCCGGGCTCGCGATCCTGCCCGGCCTCGTCCGCTACGACGAGGTGTACGACCCCGGCGTGGCCGAGATCCGGCACGCGTTCCGGGTGACGGTGCGGTCGACCAATGGCCACGTGTATCCGGCGTCACACGACGCCGGCTCCACCCCGGGCGCGCTGCCCATGGGCGCGCGGCTGCGGCTCAAGGAGACCACGGACATCTCGCGCTTCGCCCCGGAAGTGCAGAAGATCTTCCGCGCCATGAAGCGCTACGGCCTCATCGTGGCCGACAACGGCTCCGACATGTACATCGGCGGCACCTTCGACACGCGCTGGGACAATGACATCCTCAACCCCGCGTTCGGCGCTCTCACGGCCAGCGACTTCGAAGTCGTCCGGCTCGGCTGGCAGCCCGGCGCGGACCCCGTCGTCTCGCTCAGCTCGCTCGGCGTCAACCCGGCGACCGTGGCGGGGGCCAGTCCGCGACCGGCACCGTGACGCTGAGCGGTCCAGCGCCGGCGGGCGGCGTGGTGGTGACGCTCGCCAGCACGAAGCCCGCGTCGGCCAGAGTGCCGGCGAGCGTGACCATCGGGGCCGGGCTCGTCGCAGCGTCGTTTGCCGTCACGACGTCGGCGGTGGCTGCGTCGACCGCGGTCGACCTCCGGGCGTCGTACAACGGCAGCACGGAGGTGGCCACCCTCACGGTGATGCCGCCGCCACCGACCGTGACGTCGCTCCGGCTGAGCCCGTCCACGGTGGTGGGCGGCTCCACCTCCACGGGCACCGTCACGCTGTCGCGCGCCGCGCCGCCGGGTGGCGTCGTCGTCGCGCATCGGCAGCTCGAAGCCCGCCGTCGCCGGAGCTCCCGCCACCGTCGCGGTGGCGGCCGGTCAATTGTCGGCGAGCTTCGCCATCTCCACGACCGCCGTGCCGGCTGGGACGTCGGCGGTCATCTCGGCCTCGTACAACGGCGGGGTGCCCAAGACCGCGACGTTGACCGTCACACTCCCGGCAACGTCCTCGCTCACGCTGAGCCCCTCGACGGTCGTGGGCGGCGCGAGCGTCAGTGGGCACGGTGACGCTCTCGGGACCCGCTCCGCCGGCCGGGATCGTCGTGACGCTCACCAGCTCGCGCCCAGCCCAGGCCGCCGTGCCGCGCAGCGTGACCGTCGCGGCGGGACAGCGGTCAGCGACCTTCAGCGTGACGACGGTGCCCGTGACGGCGGATACCACGGCCTGGATCTCGGGCACCTACCGAGGAGCGACGAAGGGCGCGACGCTCGCGATCAAGCGCTGACCGGATCGGCGCAGCCTCGCCGCGGCTACACCGCCGCGACGTCCCCGAACACGCGCCGGAAGTTCCCGCCGAGCACCTTCACGACGTCGTCCCGCGAGCGCCCCCGGGCCAGCAGCGCCGCGCCGATCGTCGGCCAGTCGCCGTAGTCGTCGTAGGCGATGAACGAGGGCGGTGAGATGCCGTCCATGTCGGTGCCGACGCCGACGTGATCCACGCCGACGACCTCGATCATCCGCTCGATGTGCGTGATGTAGCCGGAGAACCCGTGGTAGCTCGAGTTGACCGGAAAGATTCCGATCACGCCGCCGTTGTCGGCCACGAGCCGCGCGTGCTCGCGTGAGACGGATCGCGCAAACGGCGTCTCCAGCACCGTGTGAGACAGGATGACGGGCTTCTTCGCGACCGCGACCGCCTGCTTCACGCCGTCGTGGGTGAGGTGCGCGAGATCGACCACCAGGCCCAGCCGGTTCATCTCGCGGATCACGTCCTGCCCGAACGGCGTGAGACCGCCGTGCCGGGCGGGTTCCGTCTGGATGTCCCCCAGCTCGTTGACGCGGTAGTGCACGAGCTGGATCGATCGAAGCCCACGCTGGTGCGCCTCCTCGACGCGCGCGATCTTGCCCTCGAGGAAGTCACCGCCCTCGGCCGCGAGCATCGCGCCCGTGCTGCTCTCGCGCAGCACCGCATCCATGTCCGAGGGCGCACTGACGATCTTGAGCTGCCCGTCGCGACGCGCGCGCGCACCTGATCGATCTGCCACCACGTCGCGGTGGGCAGCTCGCCGGCCGTCGGCTCGCGCGTCGCGTACAGGCCGCCGCTCGGGCGCCGGCCGATCAACGGGCCGTCGGCGACGGCGGCGAACAGGACCGTCTTCACGTGTCCGCGGCCCATGCGCTCGACCTGGGACTCCATCGTCAGCGGGGAGCTGCGGAACATGCCCGGATGCGCGTGCAGATCCACGGAGCCGTATTCGCGCGCGAGGTCGCTCGCCGCGACCCGATGCGTCTCGGGGATGCTCGTGCAGCCCGCGAGCGCCATGGACAGCGCGGCGCCGAGGCCGCGGATCAGCTCGCGGCGGCTCATGGTGGGCGCGAGTCCGAGCCCGCCGAGCGACAACGAGGGCACGCACTCCACAATGGGCGTCCGCGGCGATCTCGCGGGATGGCATGCGGGTGACGCTATCCGGAGAATCGATGCCCGGTCAAGTACCGCGCGGCCGGCCGGGCGCGGCGGCGTACAATGAGCCACGTTCGAGACCGACCAACCGACAGGAGGTGCCTTGTGGCTCAGCCCGTGACGATGCAGATCTTTTCCGACTACGTCTGACCCTGGTGCTATCTCAGTACCGTGCGTATTGAGAGGCTCAAGGCGGAGCACGGCGTGAAGGTCGAGTGGGTGCATTTCCCCTCCACCCGGAGACCCCGGCGGAAGGCCGCTCGCTCGCCGATCTGTTCGCGGGGCGCAACGTGGACAGGTCGGCCATGCACGCGCAGATGAAGGCGCGGATGGAGGCCGAGGGGCTTCCCTACGGCGAGCGCACCATGACGTATAACAGCCGCCTGGCCCAGGAGCTGGGCAAGTGGGCGGACACACAGCCGGGCGGGGAGGCGATCCACGACGCGCTGTTCCGCGCCTACTTCGTCGAGGCCCGCGACATCTCCCCAGCCCGCGGTGCTTCTCGAGATCGCCGAGCAGGTGGGCCTGCCGGTCGACGGAGCCCGCGAGGTGCTGGAGCAGCGGACGTTCAAGGCGGCCGTGGACGAGGACTGGAAGCTGGCGCGCCAGTACCGGATCACCGGGCGTCCCGACCTTCGTCGCCGGCGGCTACGGCGTGGTCGGCGCGCAGCCCTACGAGACGCTCGAGGAGCTGGTGCGGAGAGGTCGAGAAGCAGGGCGCCATCACCGAATACGCGCTCGCGAGCAGCCACACGAGAGCGGCGATCGCTGCTGAGGCCGGGATCGTGAAGATCCAGGCCCACACGATCCGGCCGGCAACGCCCCAGCGGACGGCGGAGAAGCGCTGAATCGAGCCCACTCCCATGATCGCGCCCGTGATCGTGTGCGTGGTGCTGACCGGGATGCCGGCGATGGCCGTGCCGAGCAGCGTGAGTGCGCCCGCCGTCTCCGCGGAGAAGCCGCCGACCGGGCGGAGCTTCGTGATCCGCATGCCCATGGTCTTCACGATCCGCCAGCCACCCGCCAGCGTGCCCAGCGCGATCGCGGCGTGCGCCGCGAGGATCACCCACACCGGCACGTAAAAATCCCGGCCGAGATACCCGCTCGTGAACAGCAGCACCGCGATGATGCCCATCGTCTTCTGGGCGTCGTTCGTCCCGTGGCCCAAGCTGTAGGCGGCCGCGGAGACGAGCTGGAGGCGCCGGAAGAGCCGTTGCACCCGGCCGGGGCGGCGCGTCGGAATATCCACAGGATGGCCAGCATCACGCCGAAGCCGGCGACCAGGCCGATCACGGGAGCCAGGATCATGAAGATGCCGATCTTCACGAGTCCACTCATGATCAACGACCCGAGCCCGGCCTTGATCACGGCCGCGCCGGCGAAGCCACCGATGAGGGCGTGGGAAGAGCTCGTCGGCAGACCCCAGTACCAGGTGATGAGATTCCAGACGATGGCTCCCATCAACGCGGCAAAGACGACCGCCCTGGTCGACGACGCTGGACTCGACGACACCGCTTTCCCACGGTCAGTGGCCACGCTGACGCCGAAGCCGAACGCCGCGACGAAGTTGAAGAACGCGGCCCAGGCGACGGCCTGCATCGGGCGAGAGGACACGGGTCGACACGACGGTCGCGATGGAATTGGCGGCATCGTGAAATCCATTGATGAAGTCGAAGACGAGCGCGACGACGACGATGAGCGCGACGGCGGTCAACTTACGGCGGCGAGATATCGGTGGGCGGTCGTCGGGAGGAGCTGGCCGAGTGCAGTGTCATATCGCCTTTCGGGTGGCCACGCATCATAGGCCGGTCAGGGACGTGCGACGCGCTGACGCCGAAAGGTGATCAGTACTGGGAGATACGCGCGCGGTGCACCAGCGGGGCCGTCAACGAGGCGAGCCGTGCGGGGTCATGGCGTCGAGACGGCATCGGCGTGAGACCGAAGGACGTGGGGGGCACGGCGCGTACCACCTGACCCGCCATCCCTTGACACGCCGCGGCGAGCGGCCGGATACTGAGC
>ERZ1370068.5523-contig-4547_pt1 | contig 12210 bp, 14 predicted proteins | sample MGYA00561227_ERZ1370068 | MGnify/ENA primary metagenome ERZ1370068 (study PRJEB38410, sample SAMEA6850437) | metagenome | study: Metagenomic assessment of the ecological functions of the soil: analysis of the soil microbiota associated with the...
GCCCTCAGCGATGCCGAACTGCAGGAACTGAAACAGGATGCCGTGCCGGTCTAAGCGATCGCGTGGCGGTTAGAACAGAAGGACCGGGAAGGAACGGCGCCCAGCGACTGCCGGCGCCGCGATTGGCTGGGAGGGTGATGAGCGGGTCTTGGAATCCGACGGTGACGCCCATTCTCGCCGTACGGCGCGTCGACCGTCATGGCATCGCCTGTCGGGATGCCACCTCCGCTGAAGCCTTTGTCGATGACGGATGGCTGGAATAAGCGCAGGTTGCATTGAGTCCTAGAAAGCACGAGCGAGTGACTTCCGAACTCTCAGGAAGACAATGATGAACGTTCAGTTTTGGGTCTGTTGGTTGATGCTTTGCTCGCGGCGGCGGGTGGCCGATGTGGGCGAAGCGGCTGACGATGACTGTTTCTCCGGCGCAATCGTTTGCACCGACCACGTTGACGGTCTCCCTCCATGTGAAACCCGATGCCGAGAACCGTGCGCTCAGGTTGTTGCCGAATCCGGCGACTACTATCGCAGCAGTCGAACCAGCCCGATGGCAACAGCGCCCCCAAACGATCGTGGTGGAACTCAAGAGCTGTTCCCGGCCCCGGAGATTACGAGGTCCGCGGAGCTCTCATCGATCGGGTCCGGCCACTCACGTTCGTTGGTGCGCACGCAACGTGATCGTCATCGGGTCGGCGGGCAGCCACCACTCAGAACGCAAAGCGATGATTAGAATTGCCGCACGGCGCTGGTCAGGCCGTAACACAGGTGAGGTGCGAACACGACCGACACACCGAATCGAAGAAAGAGTTGAAGCAAGCTGCGATGGCGAGTCGGCGGCGGCAGACTTCAATCGTGGTCTGGACTACGAAGCTCCTCGATGCCCGCACAAACGCACGAGTGCCGAAGGAGAGTCGCGCGGGCCGGACACCGCCGAGACCTCAGACGCGGACCTGCAGCAAGACTTGGGCATTGCTTTGATCGAGATGAAGCGCCGAGGCGCTTCGCCGCATCGACGACGCTGTGGCTCGCCTTGCCAGCGGAGCGTGCGGAGTGCTGCGCTGAGTGTGGAGACGATATCTCTCAGAAACGTCTCGAGGCGCTCCCATTTGCTGAGCGGTGTCAGACGTGCGAGGAGACCTCACGAGATCAGCACGCAACGATGGCGCCAGCTCGCCCAAAGACGCATGGGGTCGTTCTGGCTGCATTGACGCGACTTCTCGCGACTGAGTGAGTCGAATCGACCGTCACGCGCCTCTACGCGATCCACCGCGCCTGCCGCGCCGTGAACCTACGTCTTTTCAATAGGCCGACTCCCAATCCGCGCCGGAGAGATTCGTCGCCCGGCATTCCATGCTCCACATCCTGACACGACGCTGGAACTCCAGCGTGATTGTTCGAGGATCGTCCTTGCGGCGATCGTCAGCCGCTCGCCGGCGTTGACGATCATTCCCGCCGAGCAGCGAGATGCCCCAGGCGAACCGCTGGATTCTCATTTCATCTTTCTGATTCGTTCCGCGACCGGTTTATTCCAGGCGTGCGAGGACATCCGGCGGAATATTTCCGGCGCTGGTCTGGTCTGTAGCTGTGGAAGCCGAAACACAACGACATCCAATTCAAGAGGAAAACAACATGCGTGTATTCGTCACAGTCAGCGCAGTGGTCGCGCTGGGCCTCGGCGTGTGGGGCTGCGGTGGGAGCAGCTATTCCAACGGAAACAGCGGGAACAGCGGAACCCGATCACTCCGACGCCAACTATTCCCGGCGTCGTGACCATCAACGTCGTCGCCGTCAACGGCGCGCAGTCCTTCTCACCGAATCCGGCGACCCTGCCAGCCGGGCAGATGGTCGTGTGGCACAACGTGGACAGCATCACTCATCGCGTCGTGCTGAACGACCGATCGGTGGACACGGGCGATCTCGCGCCAGGAGCGTCGAGCCAGCCGATGGCGATCGCGGCCGCCGGAGGCCAGTATCACTGCTCGATTCATCCCGTGATGGTCGGCAGCGTCAACCAGAACACCTCCAACGTCCCCGCCCCCTGTCAGGGCGCGTATTACGCGACTGAAGCGTCACTCCACCCACGTAGGCGCCGACGCGAACGAGCACGCGTCGCGTCAGATCAAAGGGCATGCGCCCCATGAAACGATGACCGTTGTTGTGTTGGCGCGTTCCTGGGCCTGGCCGCTTCACCCCTCGGCGCAGGTCAGAGGGAGCGATCGCCGGCACCGTTCAAGATGAGCAAGGTGCGGTGCTGCCCAGGCGTGACCGTCACGCTTCAGGGCGTCGATGCGACTACTGGCGAAATGGCCACCGGGACGGATGGCGGTTTCCGGATTTCTCGATCTCGCGCCCGGCCTGCACAAGCTGACCGCCGCGCTGGCGGGGTTTCTCGACGATCATCCAAAGAGCAGTATCGTCGTAGCCGTCGGCGAAGACGGTCGACCTCAGGCTGACGACGAAGATTGCGGGAGTTGCCGAGACGATCACGGTCGAGCGGCGGAGCACCACTCATCGACGCCAAGACGACCGGGACGCTGCCAATTTCACCTCTGACGAGCTGACAAAGATTCCCACCAGCCGCGATCCGTTTGCGCTGATACGCGACTGTGCCGGGGGTGCTCGTCGATCCGCGTGAACATCGGCGGCAACGAGACCGGCCAGCAGTCCAACTTTGCGTCGAAGGGCACGCGACCGCAGGATGCGCGAGCTGGACGATCGACGGCGTCGTCGGTCACGAGACATGGCGGCGACAGGCGCGTCGCCGACGTATTTCAACTACGACAACTTCGAAGAGATCCAGATCGCGACAGCCGGCCAGAGATATCAAGCAGCCGACCGGCGGCCTGGGCGTCAATCTGGTCGTCAAGCGCGGAACCAATCAGTATCCGCGGGATGGCGCCGTGGTTACTTCGACAACGACACGCTGGATCGTCATCGAACGTGCCGGCAGAGCTCGCGCTGCAAGGCGTCACGCCGGAGACGGCGGACCATAACAAGCAGATCTCCGACTACGGCGTCGAGCGTCGGCGGTCCGATTCTCAAGGACAAGGCCTGGTTTTACGGCTCGTATTCGATCCAGGACATCCGGCTCGTGCGGCAGGCCGGGAGCCTGATCGATCGCACGCAGCTCAAGGACCCGGACGTGAAGCTGAACTGGCAGGCGACGCAGAAGGACATGATCAGCTTCCTGCATTTCGACGGCGTTCAAGACCAGCGACGGCCGGAGTCCGGGCACGACCGGATCACTCTTCGACGCGCCGTCCGCCACGTTTCATCAGGACAACGCGTACTGAGCTTCCCGTTGCATGGGCTCTGGAAGATGGCCGATGACCGATGTGATCACGCCCAACCTGTTCTTGTCGGCCAAGTACGCGTACTTACAACACCGGGTTCACTCCTCGACGCCGGAGGAGCGGCCTCGATCAGCAGGCGGGACGGGATTTCACGACGGCACAGTCGTTCGGCTCGACGAGTCAGAGCCTGAACCTCCGACCGCAGCAGGTCGTGAACATTGACCTCAATTCGTTCTTGGCAACGGTGGAGGCGCCGCACGATCTGAAATGATGGCATCGGGTTCCGCCGCGCGGATTGCCACGAGCGGCACGCTGTGGCCCGGCAATGGCGTCCTGGCCGATCGAGAATTCACCGACGCGATCGGCGGGCGCAAGTCTTCCGCCAGGGCCTGGGGACCAATCGGGCTCAGTATCTGGACTTCTGCGTCGTGCGACACGATTTCGAAGGACCGGCTGACGGTCGAGGCTGGTCTTCGCTATGACCGCCAATCAGGACGGCACTGCCGAGTGACACCGCGGCGAACGCCGGATTCGCGGACTTGGTGCCCGGTCTGACGTTCGGCGGGTACGATGCCGTGTTCACGTGGAAGAACGTGTCGCCGCGCGCGGAGTCAGTTATGCGCTCGATGAAGCGCGCAAGACCGTCGCGCACGCGAGCTACAGCCGCGTGCGCCGGCCAGCTCTCCCACCGGCGTGGTCGGGTTCACCAACCCAAGCTCGGTGGCTGGTTCGGCACCACGTATCGATGGAATCGATCTCAACGGCGATCACCTGGCGCAAGCCAACGAAGTGCTGACCGATCAGTTTCTGAGTGCAGCGGGCGGATTCGACCCGTCGGCACTCCGACGGCGGTCACCTCCGGCCAACCAGGTTGATCCGAACCTGACCGCGCCGATCACACGCACAGCATCGTTGCGGGCTTCGACAAGGAGTTGAGGTCGAACCTCGCCCTGCAGGTGAGCTATAGCTACACGCGAACAAGCAATCTCTTCGGCAATTCTACGAACAATCTCACACCAGGATCGGTGTGACGGCGACGGACTACGCGGCCGGGCCGGCGCTGACAGGCACGCTGCTCTGACGGCACCGAATACGATATCCCCACCTTCCAGACCGGATCCCGCGAAAGCTGCCGCTGGTAAACGGGTTCCTTCTGACCAACGTCCCCGGGTGCACCAACGGACTACCAGGGCGTCGAGCTCGGCCTTGTGAAGCGGCTGTCAAACCGGTGGATGGCACGCGCCGGCTTTTCCTACAACAACGCCCGCGAGCATTTCAGCTCGAGTGACGGGTTGTAGCGATGCGAACGGCAATCCGACGCGGACGCTTGCACGCGAGCCGCTCGTCGACGGCGGGCAGTTCGCGCCGGAGAGGCGGCGGGAGCGGTTCGGGAACGATCTTCGTGAACGCCAAATGGCAGCTCAACGTGAACGGCCTCTATCAGGCGCCACACGGGATCGAAATCAGCGCCAATGCTGTTCGGGCGTCAGGGATACCCGTATCCACTGTTCCGACAGGTGTCGCTCGGCGCCGACCAGAATCTTCAGACGCTGGTCACACCGCAGATCGACTCCTGAGATTCCCAAACTTGTGGGACACCGACGTCCGCGCGGCGAAGGAGCTGAAGGTTAATAGTGTCAGCCTCCGCCTGATCTTCGACCTGTTCAACGTGTTCAACGCCAGCACGGCGTTGGTCCGGAACGATAACATCGCGCCGCCGACATTCGACGCGCTGGCGCAAACTGAGTCCGCGAATCGCCCGAGTCGGGCTGACCGTGGGATTCTGCGAGTATCGTGAGCTCGAGGAAGACTCGTTTCGTGACTCGCCCTGGTGGCGCTGCGCTGGCCATCGCAGAACCACGGTCGGCTCGCGCCGCGGACGACAAGACCGTTCAGCAGAGATCCGCCGGCGGAGGACACGATGATCAGGCCGGAGCGCAAGCGACGAACGCCAGATTCGATCCGGTGGTTTTTACTGCTGCTCGGTGCTACCTTTCATTATGGCGTGCGGCATTCTTGAGCAACATCGACAGAAGTTGGAAAGACATCTTCGACAAGACAGCGTACTACTGCAAAGAGTGCTGACGACCAATGCCGTTCCATTTTCAATCGAACACAAAGCGCGTGATTGGGTGTTCGGGTATTACCTCAACAATGCGATTTTCAGGCTTGAGGCGGCGCGAAAGCATCTCGGGGTGTTCCTTCAAGTGACGCGCTCGCGCGATTCGATCAATTGTCTGAACACGGCATCATCAAGATCGACAAGCACCCGACTGAGCTCTGGACGATCGCCCATGCGGCGCTCCGTGAGCTCAGTGCAATTGTCGACGAAGCGGCTGGAGTCTGGTCCTCTCAGCCGCGATCCAAGGAGATCGATCGGCGTCCACGCATCTGCGGGAAGCTGTCGATCGCCGTTGCCGGATTCGAACCCGTGTTTCCGGATCCGGCAGGGCACCGCGAACCGCAGAATGGCACGCGGGACGACCTCCGGCCTACCGCCACCGATGAGTCATGTGATCACCGGCCTACCACGCCGGTGATCACGAGCTCGCTATATGGCAATTCGGGCGTTGCCGAAATCGCCGCAGCGTGAAACACTCAGCAACACCATCCATCAGAGAATCAGCGCGATGTGGGCGCAAACTCGCCAGAATGATCACTTGCTGTTCGATGAATGTTCGCCCACGCATTTTCTTCGGGGCGAATCCGCGAATTCCTCAGAGATGGCGGGCCGTCTGGGACGAGTTTCGCAACTGGGCGGGGCGCTGACCACTAATGCAGGAACCTTATAGATCGCGGGCGACGATGTCGAAATCGATCGTGATCTCGTCCTTCACCTTGACCGTCCCTCCCCGATGCTAATGGGCGTGATTCCGAACTCCGTCTGGCGGAGAGTTGTCGAGCCCTTAGCAATGTCGACTCCTGGCGGGCCACTTTGACGGCGATCTGGTGGGCTTTGACCGTGCAGGTCGAGATCGCCACGAACGAGCCAGTGATCCCCGGCTCTAGCAGTTGGACCGCCGTCGAGCGAAATCGAATACTGCACGAAGCGAGTTGCGTCGAGGACTTCTGCCCCGACCATCCCGTGCCTGCACGTCGTTCCGATCCTTCGGCGACAGACTCGGATCCAACACTCGCATTTGGTTCGCCTGAACGACAAGCTCCACGCGCGGCGTTCCGGCGTCGTCAAGCGATCCTTCAGCGAGTGCGTGCCTGAATTGCGTGATTGTCAGCCGAATGCGCGGAACAGGCCGGATTTGAAGACGTGGACCGTGATGGTGGATTGCTGCGTGTCAACGCGCGTTGTTCTGCCGAGGCGGACGCTAGAGAACCGCGAGAGTGAACGCGAAGACGAATCCGGCGAGGGCCAGAATCGATCGATGAACGCTCAAAAAGAGGCCTCTCGATCCCTTAAGCAAAATGCTCTCCCGCCACATTGACTCCGAATACCTCAGAATTCGAGCTGCAGTGGTTTCCCGCCACCCCTGGCCGCGCCGTTTTCATGATTCGTCAGCCCGATGCGACCTCGACTGCACATCGACGGTTGTAGTCGAACGGCGCGGCGACCTCGACGAACTCGACAGTTGGCGCCGTTACGACGCTCGGGTCGTGTCTGTCAAATGGTGGAAAGCAAAGACGTCATCATCGGTTGACGGAAATCCGCCTTAATCGGGACGACCGGTTTCGACGAGCGACTTTAGCCCGGGCCAGCTGCCCGCGGAGCACTCCGACGACGACGGTGGGGATGTCGCGAAAATCGCCGGCGCGAGAGCCGCCGACCGCGTAACTCAGTTCGACCGTCGTTCCCGCCGCCGGCCTGCGACAGGCTCCACGTCATCGTCCCGAGCTATCGCGGCCCTGGCGCCAGAATCGCCAGCACGAGGAGGCGCTCAGTGCCCATGTTCCTGACGCCATGCGGAACGCCCTCAGGTGCAACCAGCAGATCGCCGGCGCGCATCGGCGGCTCCCGACCTTCGAGCAGGAACACGCCCTCGCCCTCGATGACCTGATACACCTTATCCATGCCCGCATGCGCGTGCAGCGCGTGTTCCTGTCCAGGCTCGAACGCGTTCAATCCGACCAGCAGAACGCGGTGACTGGAACAGCGTCGTCTTTCCCATTTTTGTCCTAGGTGGTAGGACGCGTGAGCCGCCGGTCTGATCACCGAGGGATGATCCATCGAGCAGTCAATGAATCGGACGACGAATGCGTTGGCGCCATTTTGTGTGGTCTCACGCGCGTTCATTACTTGCCGTCGACTGAAAACGCTAACAGGACGTTGCCCGGAATCCCGTTCGACGCATAGCCCGAGGGCACGAATAGCATCCCGCCGGCGATCGCGGGTCCGGGCCCGTTCAACGATCCACCGCGCGCCGGCACTTCGTTGACCGTTCTGATGGTTGCCGACGGTGTCGAAGTCCCACACGATGGCGCCGGTCGTCGTCGAGAAGCGCGCGCAAATGCCCGTCGACGGATCCCGAGAACACGATGCCGGGTATCGCGCTGACCGCGGCCGACTGCGCGGGACTGCAGCGCTTTCGCTCACCGCACGGCGGCGGAGGCGTGAACCACACCTGCTCGCCGCTATCGAGGCGAAGCGCGAACAGGCCGCCGCCGACTTTCGGATCGGGCTCGGTCGCCGGGCTGTTCGGAATGTTGAACCGGCCGATGTCGGACAGCGCCACATACACGTTGGATTGGTCAGCGGCTGAGCCCCACTGCACGCCGCCGTTGATGCCGCCGTTGCCGACGCGCGTCTGCCAGAGGATGGCGCCGTTGCGATCGGGATCGACGGCGTGGACGACGCCGGATTTCTGGCCGGCGACGAGCGCGCGACGGCCGTTGGCGAGCGTCACGAGAATCGGCGGCGACGCGAAATCGAAATCGGGTCCGGCAGATTCGGGGCAGTTCGTCGTGTCCGGCAGGCGGCACGCGACGTTCCAGGCGTCGGCTCTCAGCATCTGGCTGGACCACAGGAGCTTTCCCGAATCGAGGTCGAACGCGACGAAGCGCGTCGCTCGTGGCGGTCGGCGGATTGCTGTAGTTGTCGCCCGTGGTGACGTACAGGGCGTTGCGCTGGATGTCGATCGCCGGGCTCGACCAGATGGGTGCTCCCGACGGTCCCCACATCTGCGTGCCGACCTTGTTCTTCTGCGTCGGCTGTGGCTGCTCCGCGATCGTGTAGCGTTTTCCAGATCCGGACGCCGGTCGCGCCGTCAAACGCCACGACGCTGCCGCGAAAGCGGCAGCATTCGTAGTCGGAAGCGGCGCCGGCCGTTTCTTCACCGGACGCGACCGGGACGTACAGCCGTCCGTTGTGGAAGACCGGCGAACCCGTCACGCGCGCGAGCGGATGATCATCCACCTTGGCTTTCCAGATCCAGCGTGCCCCTCGCCGCGTCGACGCGCGTACGTTGCCAGCGCGGTCGCCGATGAACGCCACGTTGCGGGATCCGGATCAGCGTCGCGAGACGACCGATGGTGACAGCGGCGCGCACGCTCGTGTCAGCGGCAAAAATACCAGTGGATGCAGCCGCTTGCGTGTCCGAGCGGCGTACGTTCCCGCTCTGGCTGCCGACGAACACGCGGCCGCCGACAACCGTCGGTTGCGCGTCCGGCAGCCAGGTCGCCAGGAAAGCCGAACGCCCATTTGAGCTTCAGACGAGGCACCTGAGCGGCGGTGAATCCGGCCGCGCGCGCCGTCCTGACAGCCGGGTATTGAAGGTGTTGACGGCCCAGCCGTTCCACGCCGGGCCCGCCAGCGGGCCAGCGAAATGCACCGGGTCGTCCGGAGCACATCGATTGCGGCAATGGCTTGGTCACCAAGGGTCGTCCGAAAGATTTTCCGGTGACGAATTCCGCGATGGCGCGGCGCTCCACGGCCGTGCGTCCTGCGGTCATCGAGATCATCGACGCCGCTCTCGAGCGCGGCGAGAACCCGTTCCGGCGACATCGTCCGCAGCGCCTCACGACCTGGGGCGCGCTCGACACCGGTGTCGTGGCACGTGGCGCAGATCCGCCCGTAGAGAGTGGCTCCGTCCTCCCGCAAAGGAGCGGGGCTGCGAGAGCAAGCGGCAGCGCGAGGCCGCCGGACGAACGGCAGGGAGTCTTCGCAGTGTGTTGCTCCGGTTACAGCGGGCGAAAGCGAAGCGGCAGTCTACGACCAAGCGACGACTTTCTCATCCGAAAGTGTATTTCGTCAGAACGCGCTGTCGCCATGAACCGTCGATGTCCTCGAAGAGTTGAGCGAAGCGAGCGGAACGGCCGATGATCATCCCCATGACGACCGCGGCCCGCCCTCAGCAGCGCTACGACCACCGGCGGACTGGTCACGTTCTACGTCCACGAACACAACCGGGTGCTTCCGCATTCGGCGTTTCGCGGACAGACGCCTGACGAGATGTAGCTCGGCACTGGGGACGCGGTTCCAGCAGACCTGACGTCAGCGCGCGGCCGCCGCACGCCGGGCTCGCGTTGAGGCCAACCGATCGGCGGCCTGCGGGACGTGCCCATCAATCGACGCGGCCGCATGATCACCAGCAGCTGACCGCCTTCCGACCACCGGAACCCGCGGGCCCGTGCGTCTGGAGGCGACTGACGGGACAAGCGGATCGCGCGGTCGCCCGAGTAGACGGGCAGAACCGTGTCCGGATCAGCGTCGCTCTCGCATGCCGCCCATTGCCGCCTGAATGACGAGAACTCGCGCGCGAAACTCCAGAATGTCCGTGGAGATGACTCCGCTTCTTTTTCGCGCGTGTCCATCAACACCTGTTGCCGCTCCGTTTGAGGCAGTCCAGCACGAGGCGATCGTCGAACTCCTCGACGTACAAGATGGACAGGCGCTTTTCGTCGCAGTGGCAAAGGCGGCACCCGTGCGCGCGTTATTATCTGGCGACACGACTGCAGAACATCGTCCGGTTTCTCCGATGTCGGCACGAATTATCGGCGCAGCGATATAAATGAACCACGGACGACGATGTCATCGTCGCGCGAAGAATGGAAGGGTTGCCCTTCGACTCGCCGCTCGCTCAGGGCATTCTCCCGAGGTTGGCTCGCCATGAGCGAGCCTTCCGGCTTCGCCGCTAGGCGGGCAGGCAGTCGAATGGCGGGCCGTCTGGGACGAGTTTCGCAACTGGGCTCTGGCTGGCACGAGAATCCGACTGATTGTTTTGAGCCAGGGTGAAACAGCAGCCCGACGACCCCCACGCCCATCAAGACCACGCTGGCCGGATTTCAGGCACGGCGGACACCGGCGTGGCGTTCGCTGTGCCGCTTGCGTCGCCGTGTTCACGAACCAATGGCCCGCCAGCTGGTATCAACGCCATTTGCGCCGATCCCGCCGGTCGATTTGAAATTCCAGCCCCAAGGAACGAGACGCCGAAAGGCTCCGAAAGCCGAGTCTGTCGGCGTGAGTTTTCTACCCCTCATCTGACCTTTATGCTTCGCGCAGAGCGTATTTCACGATTCCTGGTCACAGCCCGTGGCATCCGCATTGCTACGCTGGGCCGCTTTTTTCATTGGACGATCGGCACCGCAGCAATGCATCCGAGAGAAAGGGTGAAGGAATATTCGACCGGTTCGGCAGACACGCTCGGCCACTGGGCGTGGCGCTCGCAACAGCGGCCGTCTCCGATTCGACTGCCGGCATTTTGCGGAGGCGAGTCCTATTACAACTGGCTTTCTGGACAACAGTCAACGGTCAAACGGCGACCGCTTGGGTGTGTGGATTTGACCACAACGACGAACTTCTTCAACCCATTTTCTCATCCACTTCGACGCAGGGACAGAGCATTAAGCACTACTATTGCGGGTTCAGGAGGAACCTCGCTGACGCTGACGCGACGTCGACTCTCCATTGTTGCTCTCGGCGCGGTCATCGCTGTCGTCGTTGCCGGGCCCCAGTTCCGGTCCGTCGCCAGCGCCAGAATGCGACAACGCCGGGCATGCTCTTCGGGCCCTGTGGGTGGACCAGGGCCAACATCTTGAGCTCTGTAGCAGCAGTTACCTCACGGCGGAGCACACTCGTTCAAGCCGTACTTCCACTGTCTCACAACGGGCGGAAACCACGGTCCCGGTGTTTGTTACCATCCAGTCTGGTGATGGCGAGTGCGCCACTTACGGGCAGAGGGCTTGTGGTCGGCATGGCTCGCGCGGACAGCCCAGCGTCCGCGTCCAGTGGCTTAGCCCCTCGAGCGCACCTCATCGGCACCATGTCAATTGTTGACCGCGGCGACACCAGCAGTGACAACGGCCGCGGGCAAAGCGGCTATAACGCTCGAGTTGCCGTCGCCGGCATCGCCAAGTTCTGGCAGACCGGCCTGTAGGGGTGCGCTCGTAAGCTTCTGCCAAGCCGGGTCGTTTATATGAGCGGCGTGCTGTGCGCGGGCGATCTTGGAACCGGGCGTCCTCCGCCTGACTGCGTTGGGTTTCCCTCGATTACGCCAAGATTCCGGGTTTAGTCTCGATCCGAAAAATGGTCGCTCCGATCGCTCATTCGCGCACGCATGCGCCCTGGCCCTCCACGAGAAGAGCGCAGTGTAAGTGTCTGGCGCGAGTGCCGAAAAGCGCGCTCCACCGGGCGCTCGGCGCCGACCAGCGGACCTCAACAATCCGCCCGCCCAGCGGCCGCGGGGCCCAAGAGATTTCCGCGCGGATCGTGGGCGAGAGGTAGCTCCCGCCGGCAGTCTTCGGTCTGGACCGCTTCCGCCGGCAGCCTCCCACGTGATCGTCGCGCCCACGCCGTCCCGGTTCGCCTTCACGCCACGTAGGCGAATTCCTACCCAGTGGTTCTGAGGACCCACGTGGTTCTCGAGCAACAACGGCGCGCCGCCGTTCATGCCAACCAACTCCGCCCGGCCGTCGTTGTTGTAGTCGCCAATCGCAAGTCCCCGGAGCCGAGTATGCGCCTCGAAACAGCCAT
>ERZ1370068.3915-contig-3011_pt1 | contig 12200 bp, 17 predicted proteins | sample MGYA00561227_ERZ1370068 | MGnify/ENA primary metagenome ERZ1370068 (study PRJEB38410, sample SAMEA6850437) | metagenome | study: Metagenomic assessment of the ecological functions of the soil: analysis of the soil microbiota associated with the...
TCAATTCATGCTCATGCTGATGCCCGCCCTTTGAAAATAAGTGAGTGTGGCTGTGAGCATGGCCGGAAAGCTGTCGCCAGATGTAGAATAGACCAAGGCCGATCAGCAATGCTCCCGCTATTCGCGGGAACCACGTGCCAATGCGCGAGCTGAGCGCGACTCCAAAAATGGTTAGGATTAAACCGAGGACCGCAGTGGCGAGGACATGGCCGGTGCCGGCTAGCGCGGTAATCAGGAGGGTTTTGGAATGGGTCCACCGTTGCGCGCGGCCCGCTGCCACGAAAGGGAGCCAGTGGGTCGGAATCGCGGCGTGAAAAATGCGACCGTGAATCCGGTAAACGCAATGGTGGTGAGGACGGTTTCGTTCATGCCTTAACCAGGTGCGTTTAATCGGGCTGGTGGGATTTGAACCCACGGCCTCCCTCGTCCCGAACGAGGCGCTCTACCAAGCTGAGCCACAGCCCGCGATGTGAGGCCGCCCGCCGCGGCCAGTGGGACTATTTCGCCTATTCAATTAAGGATGGCAAGGAGAGACGATCGACGCCCCAGGCAAAACTGGGAGGAGTGTCGTATCCGGCATGAAGCACCAATTATAAATACATTGTTATAAGATAGATACAGCTATAACTATCCTACGTGTTTGCCGCAGACGTCTACGGCATTCTGATTGCTATAGTATATGCGAAAGTTTATAATATATATAACTCGTGAAACTGTCACCTAAATGTCACACCTCGGGCACAACGCTCGTTGAAATCCTCGTCGCCACACTCTTGCTTGCCTCCTTTTCGCATCCCTTTTCGAGGCGAACGCAGTTTGTCTCCGGTTTATCGCGGCGAGCAAGCAATCAGTCGGGGCCATCGAGGCCGTCCAAGCTCGCGCCGAAGTTTTCCGTAACCTCGCCTTTTAGCGATCTCACTACTACATCCTATGTCCAGAACCATTCTGGCAACCGCGGCGAACACGTCTGACTTTGCTAAATCCGCCACCGAAGTTGTCAAAATATCCGCATATCCTACGGCGAATGGCGTTACTCAAATAACGCGGGCAATGGACGGCACGGTCAATCTCAATTCTACCGCCACTAGCCTCCCGGTTCTACGCTGGTCAAAGTGGACATTTCGCAGTCATGGACCGCAGTGCTCGGTGGGCGACAACGAACCGAGCAAACATCGCTCATTATTTCCAACGGCACAAAAGAAATGAAGCTAACGCACCATTCTCACCAATCTGGATTTACCCTTGCCGAAATCTTGACGGCCATGGCTATCGCCGTGGTCATTTTCGCCGCCATCATTACGGCCTCGCTCGCGATGCAAAAGAGCTTTAACGCGGTGGATCACTACTTCGCCACTCATATCCAGCAGGTTCGCATTATCGATTATCTCAACCGTGATGTGAAACGGGCTCTTATTTGCACGACATCAGCCAATCAACAAACGGTTACATTGACGATTCCTAAATACATTATTCAATCAGGCGACGCAGAGGCTGTCAGCAACCCATCCCTGGTTGGTGCGATGCGGAGTCCGACGATCTCGACCACCACTAGCGGCGTCCAAGTGAACTATGGAACCGCTACACAGCTACCGTAGTCTATTCAATCAACGGTGCCTCTATTTTGCGGACAGAAGACGGTGTTAGTCACAACCATTGCCTCCAGCACAGATCAATTAATCCCAACTACGACCGATGCGGATCTTGCCAACACGGAAAAAGCAACTATGGCGGTCACGTTTCAGCCGATTTTTACCAGCGGGAACGTCGCCGACGAACGCACTGGGAACAACCGTCTTTTCTCTCGCTTATCTCCGAAATAAACGACGCGGATAAATTTATGAAAGTATCATTCATTCAAAACGAACGAGGAAACGTCCTACTTTGTGCTGTTTGCACGATTTTTGTTGTCTCGCTGATCGCAGCCAACGTGCTGTTGAATTGCACCGCCCGCTATAATCAGGCGTCAAACCAGGTCCGTTCCTGGAACGAAGCTCTGTATGCGGCGGAAAGCGGTGCTGACATTGCATACAACGAGGTCCGAAACCTGGTATTTAATCCCGCCACCGCCTTTAGCGCCGCTAACGGCTGGACAACTTCCGGCACCACCTACACCAGCGGGACGACAACCTTTGGCACGAACGGTCTGCGCACGAGCCAGACGGTGGACCTCTTTTACACCGATCCGACAAGCGGTAATGCCTGGTATCGTATCCGTTCGAAAGGAACCTCACCTTTGCAAGGATTGAAGCGGACCGGAATGGATGATCGCTTGAGCAATGGAAACAGGTTCGCCGCTAACGGGGCGACTCGCGGGGACGGCGATACGCTCCTGCGCAAGATAGATTTCCAATATGATCATTTCACCGCCACCTATGGTCCGACCGGGGATGGAACGAACAAAGCCATCGTCGCGGTCTCACCAGCGCCGCAACTTAGCCGCCGTATTGAACTAATCGCTGCGCCAGTCGGACCGTTCGACGACGTTGCGATCAAAGTAACTGGAAATTTCTATGGTCTTGGATCGGCGGCCTATATTGACAGTTACAGATCCAAGTATGGGGCCCTACGACCCTAGCGTGAAAACGAACCCTTCCGATCCTCGTTACGTGGATTCGCAAAGCGGAACGGCATAAATTGACAACGCTACCGCCACCATCTTCGGAGACCTCTACGGAAACCTTTACACCAATGGCGGAACGGCCACAAAGAAAACGCTCAACGTTCACGGCACCATCGACAACAATGTGCCGTTCACGCTTCACTCGTTCTCCATGCCGACCTACTTACCTGCGCCTCAAGCCTCGCCCACCAACGTAAACGCCGATACTACAGTCACTCCGCCGGCCGCTGGGACGGCCCGAGCACCGACCGTGCTACTTGCTCTCCAGCTTCAACAAACAACTTACTATCAACCAAAATGGATCATCGCAAACTTACGTGGCCATCCATCTGACCAGTGACTTTACCGGCGCAATCGATGTGAAGCCTGGCGTGCACGTGCAGTTTTTCATTAACGGCAACGTGGATGTTAAAGCGCGTGACCTTATCAACGAGACTGGTTACGCCGGGAACCTGCAATTCTATAGCATTAGCCCGACCGATGGATCGTCTCAGCATATTAACATCAATTCGCCGGGGATTTGTGGCCACGTTTTATGCCCCGAGCGCAGACTTTACCATGAACGGTAACCCGGATGTGATCGGAGCGGTTATTGCCAAATCGTTTTACGGCAACGGCAATACCAGCTGGCATTACGACCGGTCGCTCGACAGCTTGGGTGACGTCACCGATTACCGAATTGCCAGTTACGTCGAAGACATCCGCTGACCCTCGGTGAATTCCCGTCCGCGGGAAAAATCGGTTGACAAGGGCGCGTCAACTTCCACATTCACCATTTCTTTCGTCGCGATGCTCGGCTCTCGTCTTTTTCCTGGTCCCATTTCGTCCTGCTCCCCGACGATTCTCCACTCCCGGCGGAGCCTACCCGCGCCGTCCACACCTTGCGCATTATGACGACTCAACTCTTGCAGGAAGCCAGCCAGATCATTCCCAACCCGCAATTGCTTATCAACGTTGTATCAAAGCGCGTGCGCCAGCTTGGTCTGGGGCATCGGCCAATGGTCGAGACCGGCCTGCGGACCTCACTCACCGACATTGCTCTCAAGGAAATCATTGCCGGCAAACTCACTTTTGAAGAGCAGAGCGCGTCCACCGACGGCGCCTGATTTTTCGCCACCATCGCTCGGTTAATGACTGCCGAGACGATTCTCAACCGCAAAGCGCTGCGCGATTTTCATATCCTTGAGCGCTACGAAGCCGGGCTTGAACTCAAAGGCAGCGAGAGTCAAATCGATCCGGGCCGGCAAAGCCAACATCAACGACGCCTTCGCGCGCATCGAGAATGGTGAAGCCTTCCTCTATAATGCCGACATCCAGCCCTACGAACGTGCAAGTCACGAAATTCCGTCAGCCAAACGAGTGCGTAAGCTGTTTGCTCCATCGCGCCGAAATCGATAAGCTTTATGGCGGAAACCCAGGTGGGCGGCCGCGCTCTCGTGCTTCTTAATTTGCATTGGAAAAACGGAAAGCTGAAAGCGGAGATAGCGGTCGCGCAGGGAAAAGTGGCGCGGATAAACGTGCCGATTTGAAAAAGCGAGCGACCGATCGCGAAACGGCGCGCGAAGTCGCGCGCTTCAATCGCAAACACGGGTAGATTCGACCCCAAGCGACAGTTGGGATCGCGATGCAGATTCTTTAACGTAACCTTTCGGATCCCCTCGGCTTCGCTCGGAATGACGACGATCTAATTTATGAATGCCTCAGCGGCTTTTCGTTGCAATCGACTTACCGGACATCCTAGCAGAATCCCTGGTCGCGCTCGACCCGCATTATCGCGGCCTGATTTTTCGGCTCCATCGCAGATCCATCTCACCCTGCGCGTTTTTCGCCGCGGTCGATCCGGCGACGGCCGATTTGCTCGAGGAAAAACTCGCGGCCATCTCGTTTCGCGCATTTTTTTGCCGGTGACCGGACTTGGCACCTTCTCAAGAAGAAGCGCCGCGCCGTCCTCTGGATCGGCGTTGGTCACGCCCACCCGCATCTCTTTCAATTGCACAAGCGGGTCAATGAGGCCGCGCTGGCCTGCAATTTGCCGATCGAGGAGCGGGCCTGGACGCCCCATTTTACCATCGCGCGCGGCCGAGGAATCTCGTCTGCATTGATGCAATCGTTCCTCAAAAAACACCGCGATTACGACGCCGGCATGATGCACGTAGCAGAATTCCATCTTTACCAAAGCACTTTAACGCCCGCTGGTCCTATCCACCGGCGCGAGCTTACGATCGCGGCCCGTTAACGGTATTCATGCTGGTCGGCACCAGAATGCCGTCGCGCATTCCGTGGATTAACTTCTTGTCCGCCGGCACAATTGTCGTTAGGGCGCCGCGCAATTTTACCCGATCCTCTTCCACAAAATAGTACGGACACAAACGGATCCGTCCTTTCATCGTTCGCACTTCGCCGCTTTCGCCGTCGTAATAAGGATGCTCGAACAAGCTGCCTTTGTGGAATTGCTGTAAAATCGTGGGCTGGATCGCAAAATTGGCTAGTGCGTGGTCGATTCGCTTCTCCCATTCGCTGTGCGGCAAATCCGCGCCCAGCGCCACCCCGCGGCTGCCCCAACCCAGCGGCGAAAATCCGCTCACTTTCAAAAGCAGGTCGCGCTCTTTCTGACTGAACTTGGCTGCCTCGCGCCAATCATGAATCTCCAGCCGCGGAATCACCGCATGTTGTGGCAAGGGCATAGGATCGAGTAACCAGGTGTAAGGGATAACCTGCCGCAATTTCAGAAAATATTTGTCGCCCAGCTCGCGCCGCCAGAATTGTCGCAATGGCTTGAGCCAGAAAAGAGCGAACCACATTTTCTCCTCCAGAAACGGTTTGAGCGGCGGCGTCAGCCGCACTTTTCCTTCCGCCGCCGATCTCAGCAGCACCTCGATCTTCGGAATGTTCGGTAGATCGAATAGCTCAAAGAATCGGTAAACATCGCGGCCTGGTTGCGGCTCATAGTTCTCCGCCGGGACGACGCGCCACTTCGACGTTGGATGTTCGAGATTGGATGTTCGATGTAGATTCAACCGCGCTGCTAACCACTCCATCTCGGGCCGGTAGGTCGCCGACTCTTCCGAAACCAGAATATCGCCGCCATTCGGCAGGACCTTTTGAAAGCCATCAAGCATTCCCTCTTCGCCGCCAATCACATCCTGGCCGAGCGCCGAATAGGTGCGATTTAACCAACCGGTCAATCCGATTCCACCCGGGACGGAATCAATTTCCGCAATGATGTAACTGTTCTCTGTCAGAATAAGGTCCGGCCGAATAACGCGCGGTAACTCGTCACGGAAAACTTTCTGCCGCGACAACTCAACGAGTTCGGCTGGTTTCCCGGCGTCGAGATATTGCGCGATCCATGCCGGCTGCTTCCCCGAACACTTAGCTGATAAAGCTGATTACACGCCCGTTGAAAAACAAACAACCGATGTCCGAGTTGCTCCAGCTCGCTGGCAAATTTCTCTGAAATCGGAAACGCGTCCGGCGAAATCAGCCAATCCTTAAACGCGAATAAACCTTCGCTTGGTAATGCGTCTCGAATGGCATCCAGTTTGTTTTCAACTGTCGCAATCATTGGCGGGGAACGTTCAACGCGCTCAGTGAGAATGACAAATCGCGAGAACTATCGTCCCGTTGCAAATTTCTTCAGCGCCAGTTTCACCAATTCCTCCGCCGATTTTCCGGCGCCTTCGCGTTCCTGTAAATCGCGCACCAGCTTGTGGGCGTCGATCTGCTTGTAACCGAGCGCGATCAACGCCAGAACCGCTTCGTTCGCCTGCTGCTGCTCTGGCGTCGGGGCATGCGCCGCGCTGGCCGCTTCCCAGGCCACCGCCACCCCGACCCTGTCTTTCAACTCCAGCACCATTCGCTCCGCGGTTTTCTTTCCCACACCGCTGATCTTCGAAAGTGACACGACATCATTGTTCACCACCGCTGCTTTAAAATTGTTCACGCTCATTCCGCTTAACACCGCCAGCGCCAGTTTTGGCCCGATCCCGCTGACGTGGTTGACCAGCAGGCGAAAAAGATCGCGCTCCGGCGCGCCCATAAATCCGTAGAGAATCTGCGCATCTTCGCGCACATGCAGATGCGTGAGAATTTCGATTGGCTGCCCGATAGCAGGAAGTTTGTCGTAACTCGAAAGCGGAATAAAAACCTCGTAGCCAACACCGCCAACATCGATCGTCGCCTGCGTTGGCAGCGCAGTGCACCAGGCGGCCATGGAGAAATGTGATCACGCGGGTTCGTTGAAGCGTTAAAATGATAAAGCGATGAAGCGAATCCAACATCGGATGCTCAGCCGGCTTCAACCCTTCAACGCTTTGACGCGTCAACGCAAACCGTTGTAGGCGGCAGATGCCATTCCTTCCTACTCTGGTTTCAGCAGCATCGTCAGATCAACGCGTCGCCCTTTGGGAATGTTAAATCCGCTTTGTGTGATAACTGCGCCACGATGGGTCGATATTCGGAAAAATCTCAGCCACGGATGCTGTTGGCAGCACAATAAAACGCGATCCGCCGCGACCCATAAATTCATTGGCATCCTTGCGTTTTAGCGGCGTCATGAATCCACGGACCTTATCGCGAAAATACCACACCAGACTCGGTTCGGTGAAATCAACCGCGCCGAATTCCATTTCAGGTTTCAGATCAGGCCGGCTGGCACCGGCAAGATTGTAACTTGGAAAAAATCTTGCGAGGAACGGGCTGAGGAGAAGCGCGATTGCGAGATAAACCGCGGTTGCCGCGATCGGGAGCGCACGCGCAAACCTTAAAGACTCGAAACGGCGCGCCACCAACAGCGCCAGCAACGGAAAGGCCGGTAAGGTGTAATGGGGCAGCTTGGTCTGCACCAGAGTGAAAATTCCAAAGATGATAAGCGCGCCGGCTGACAGGAATTGGTCGGTGCCGTCGCGCGCTGCGCCCGCAGTTTTCCAAAGCGCCGGTAGTTTGATCGACCAGGGAAAAACTGGCGAAGACAGTCAAAAAATAAAAGGGCAGCAACACCAGATACATCCAGACGGACGATGCGCCATGCCCTTCCATCGTGGCGACCGAACGTTCAACCACATGCTTTCCAATCCCGACCCGGAAAAATTCGCCGTGCGTGCGAACAAGGGCCAGAATTCCCCAAAGGCAGATCAACACCAACATCAGCAAGAGTCCGCGGACGAATTTGAAACGTGCGCTAAAGTGTTCCTGACGATGAAATCGTTGCGCGATTGCAACCGTTAAGAGCGGCGTCCATCCAATCGGCCCCTTCGCCAGAAACGCGAAGGCGAGCGAAATATAAAAGGTCCACCAAAAGACCGTTGGGTGTTCGATGTTCGATGTTCGATGTTCGGTGTTTGCCTTGCAGGAGTTCCCATGCCGCCCAATGCGCAACCGTCACGAACAAGACCAACCACATGTCTGCTACCGCGGCTTTTCCGTGGATAAAGGTTTGCAGCGAAAGGGAGAAGATTATTGCCGCCCACCAACCAACTTTCTCATCCCCCAGTTGCTGTCCCCACGCCAACAGAATAACGGCAACCAGCGCCGCGGCGATTGCGGTCGGGAAACGCGCGGCAAAATCATTTTCGCCAAACAGGCGATAACTCGCGACCTGAAACCAGTAGGTTAGTGGCGGTTTATCAAATCGAAATTGGTTGTTGAAATAGGGAACGATGAAATCGGCGCGCTCGCGCATTTCCCGCGCCGCTTCGGCGAAACGTGGCTCGTCGCGGTCGATTAACGGCAAACTCCAGGTGCCCGCGAGATGAAAAAGCAGGCAGCCAACAAACAGCAGGATGTAATTGCGCATTGCCGGTCGCACGATTGAACCGGAAAGTAGCAGCCGTTCGAGTGAAAACCGAAGCTGAAATCACGCGGTCGTCGCCGCGAAAAATTTGGATCGCGCTAATCGTAACGGCAGTAATCGCGTTGATCGCCGCCTTTCTTCTCGATCAAGCGACCGCGAACTGGATCACCACACATTCCTCACCCGAATTGAAACGAGTGATGCGAATCGTGAGCAGGGTGGGGATTGGCCGGCCCACGCGATTGCCGGCGCGATTGGATTTGCGATTGCGTTCGCTGTGGGAAGCAAAGCCTGGATGCGAATTTTTCTTGCGATGCTCATCGCGCTTGCGCTCGCTGGAGTCACCACGCGCGCCATCAAACTCGCAACCGGCCGGGCGCGTCCATCTGTCAAAACCGAAGCGCAGTGGAACGGCCCACAATTCAGTTCCAAATTTCACGCCTTCCCATCAGGTCATACCGCCTCATCTACTGCGTTCTTTGTCGCGTTGTTTCTCGCCCGAAAGAAAATCGGCGCGCCATTGTTATTGATTCCTATCCTGATTGCGATCTCGCGCTTGATCGTCGGTGCCCACTACTTGTCCGACGTCACCTTCGCCGCGATTCTGGGCGTGATCTGTGCGTTGCTCGTTGCTCACTGGCTTTCAATCCGCAATCCGAAATCGCAAATCCGCAATTGAGTTGGCGGAGGGGGTGGGATTCGAACCCACGAGGGCTTGCGCCCTGCCGGTTTTCAAGACCGGAGCCATCAACCACTCGACCACCCCTCCGAGGTTTTCGTTCGAGAAGTGTGCCATTGACAACTCGTTGGGCAAGCCGCGCGGTTGGCCTCGAATTATTAGCTCGACGTTGTAGCCGCGGTCGCTGGCCGCGGCTGAGATTCCGCCGCCGGATACCGCGACCGACGACCGCGGCTACGAAAATGTCTCGACAGCGAGTTATGTTCAGTTGAACATATAGCAGTGAGACCATTGCCTGACGGAAAAAGCTCTGGAAAAATGTGCGCGAGATTCCGATCGCGGCGCGCACGGTCCATCCCCGCGAATTCCACTCGCGAGGCGCGTCGATTAATCCAGCGAACCGGTTCGAGGCGCTGCATTTTGAAGAGGATCCGCACGATGAAGTCGATGCAGGATTCGCGCCCTCGGAAAACCATCTTTTACCGCGATGGCTCGCAGTCGATCATTGCGCGCAACAACAGTCCCGACGTCGGATTCGAGACCAGCGTGAATCCTTATCGCGGGTGCGAGCACGGCTGCGTTTACTGTTATGCCCGCCCGACCCACGAGTATCTCGGCTTTTCCGCGGGCACAGATTTCGAGTCGCGCATTATGGTGAAAATGGATGCGCCGAAATTGCTCGAAGCTGAACTATCTTCACGAAAATGGAGACCGCAGGTGATTGCGATCAGCGGTGTGACCGATCCCTATCAACCGATCGAACGCAAACTCGAAATTACCCGCGGATGCTTGCAAGTGCTGGCGCGATTCCGGAATCCCGTCGGAATCATCACCAAGAATCGACTGGTCACACGCGACAGCGATTTGCTGGCGAGCTTGCGGCGTTTTCCTGCGCTGCCGTGAACGTGTCGGTTACATCGCTCGTCGAAGAATTGCAGCGCGTGCTGGAGCCGCGAACGTCGCCGCCGAACGCTCGTTTGGAAGCGATCTCTAAATTGCGTGAAGCCGGCGTCCCGGTCGGGTAATGGTAGCGCCTGATTATTCCCGGGCTGACCGATCATGAGATGCCGGGCATTCTGTGCTGCTTCTGCAAAAGCGGGTGCGCAATTCGCGGGTTATACGATCATGCGATTGCCTTTTGCCGGTGGCGCCGCTTTTCGAGCGCTGGCTGGACGAGCATTTTCCCGAGCGAAAAGCGAAGAGTCCTCTCGCGTATTCGCGCGATTCGTGGCGGCGATAGATTGAGCGACCCGCGCTGGGGAACGCGGATCAAGGGGGAAGGAATTTTCGCGGAACAGATCGCGACCTTGTTTCAAGATGAGTTGTCGGAAGGTCGGAATTGGTCCACGGCCGGAATTATCGACTCAACATTTTAGGAGCCCGCGCGAGCAACTGACTTTGTTTTTGATCAACATGGCCGCGTCATCCGAGTCGCAAACACGACAAGGGACCTCAGATACGCGAGTGATTTCGCATGGTAGTTTGGTTGACGAACGCAGCTTGCGCAAGGTCCCTCGCTCGCGCTCGGGATGACGAGCTTTTGCGCGCTATGCAATCCAAACTGTTTTCACGTTTGTAAACTCGCGAATCCAGCTTCGGCACCAAGCTCGCGGCCGTAACCGGATCGTTTGATCCCGCCGAATGGCACGCGCGGATCGGACGCGACCATTGCGTTCACGAACACCATTCCGCTTTGAAGTTCGTGCGAAAAGAATTCCTGTTCGGCTGCATCGTTCGTCCAGACGCTGGCGCCGAGACCAAAGATTGGAATCGTTAGCGATGGCGACGGCTTCGTTGCGATCCCGCGCGCGAAAAAAGCGCGACCGGACCAAAAACTTCCTCGCGATAAGCAGGCGCGCTCTTGGGAATTTCCGCTAGCACCGTTGGCTCGTAAAAATAACCGAGGCCGGCAGCGCGTTTCCCGCCGCATAAAATTCTTGCTCCGGCGGCGACCGATTTCTGCACTTGATCATCGACCCCGCGAAGAATGTGTTCCGAGGAGAGCGGTGCGACTTCAGTCGTTTCCTCCCTCGGGTCTCCCAATTTCAATCTCTTCATCCTCTCTACAAATTGCGCGAGGTATTGGTCGTAAATCGCGTCGGCGATGATGAAACGTTTCGCCGCGATACACGATTGACCCGAATTCACACATGCGCGATTTCACCCCGGTCGAGATCGCATCGTCCAACCCGGCGCTGGGCATGACAATGAACGGATCGCTCCCGCCGAGCTCCGAGGACCTCTTTTTCACCTCGCGACCAGCGGCGCTCGCCACGGCTGCTGCCGGCACGTTCGCTGCCGGTAAGCGTGACCGCTTTCACTCTTGGATCGCGAATGATCTTTTCGACCGCTTCATTTTCGAGTCAACAATGTTTGGAACACGCCGGGATCAAAACCGGCTTCGCGGAAAGATTTTTCAATGGCGAGCGCGCACTGCGGCACATTGGAGGCATGTTTAAGGAGACCGACATTTCCCGCCATCAAGGCCGGCGCCGCAAACCGGAACACCTGCCAGAAAGGAAAGTTCCATGGCATGATCGCGAGGACGGCTCCGAGCGGATCATAACGGACATAGCTTCGCCTGGCATCAGACGATACGATCTGTTCGCTCAAAAATTTCTCGCCGTGTTCCGCATAGAAACGGCAACCGCGTGCGCATTTTTCAATTTCGTCGATTGATCCACGCAAAGAGTTTTCCCATCTCACTAGTAATAATCAGCGCAAGGTGCTCGCGATCTTTTTCTAGCATCTCGGCAGCGTGTCGCAGTTTGGCAGCGCGTTCAGCAAGCAGAACTGGCTCGGTGTTTTTCGAAGGCGGAAACGGCGCGGTCCAGCGCGCTCTCAATTTCAGCATCGGTATGCGGGTCGAAACGTTTGGTTAATTCGCCGGTTGCCGGGTTGATCGATGCAATGGCCATGCGCGTAATCTACATCATGCCGCAATCGGAAGGTTCAGAATTGTGGGGCAAGCGTTCCCGCTTGCCGATTTGGAAGAGCGGCAGCGCAGGAATGCCGCCCTACAAACTGGCGGCGGCAGCTACGATTACAAACGCAGACCTCTTGGAATCAAAACGCGATCGAGCAAATCGAAAGAATTTGAGCAATACGTA
>ERZ1370068.10638-contig-932_pt1 | contig 12193 bp, 14 predicted proteins | sample MGYA00561227_ERZ1370068 | MGnify/ENA primary metagenome ERZ1370068 (study PRJEB38410, sample SAMEA6850437) | metagenome | study: Metagenomic assessment of the ecological functions of the soil: analysis of the soil microbiota associated with the...
CTTATGGACGAACCTTCGGAGGGTCTGGCGCCGCGGATCGTCGCCGAAGTCGGCCGCACCATCGCGCGTCTGAAGCAGGAGGGACAGTCGATCGTGCTGGTCGAACAGAACGTGAACCTGGCGCTCGCTCTCGCCGACGAGGTGGTGATGCTGAACACCGGGCGCGTCGTGTTCGTCGGGAGCGTCGACGAAGTGCGCGGCGATCAGGCGCTGATTACCCAGCACCTCGGCGTGTTTTAGCGCGTCGTTGCGGAACCTTTCATTCGTGCTGAGCCTAGCCGGCGATCTCGTGATTCACGGTAAAGTAGTCGGGCGGCTGCGGTCCCCACACGTAGAACGAATCCTCCGGTGGAAAATCGCCGGGCTTCCATTCGACGTCCGCCGGAATGAAGTCGATGTCGTAGGAGAATTCGGCGAAGCTGCCCCACGGGTCCTGTACATAGGCAAAATAGTTCGACCCGATCACGTGCCGGCCGACGCCCCACCCCGGACATAGCCGCAGGCGGCCATGTGCTCCCTGCCGATGCCGACGTCGTCGATGCTCGCGACGTGCCAGCTCGAATGGTGGTACCGGGACCCTCGGATTTCACGAACGCCAGCATGTGGTGATCGCTGGCGTGCGCTCCGTGCATGAAAGCGATGAGCTCGCCGGACTGATCCGATAGACGCAATCCCAGGGCCTCGCCATAGAATCGCACCGAACGCGGCACGTCCGAGCTGAAGAGGAGCACATGCGAGAGGCAGCGCGGACGGACCCTGCCGGCAGCCGAGCGGGTTGGCGCGGCGCCGCGGCCGGCGGGATGCGGTGGCGGTGGTGCCTGGAGCGCAGGCCCATCCGGCGAAACTTTGGCTGCTGCGACAATCTGCACGAAGGTTGCCGTCTGGATCGCGCAGCCAGACACCGGTGTTGTCGGACAGCGGATGCGCCGGCACCCGCGCGATCTGCAGCCGATCGAGCTCCTGCAGCAAGGGCTCGAGATCCTGCTCGTACGCTCCGAAACTCAGGTATTGAGCTTCTTCCGGCCCGGCGCCTCGTAAATCGTTCCCCAGCAGTGCGGATGGCCGAAGGTGTACAAGTCGACGCGTCCGCTGCTGCGCCGTACGTCCAGGCCGAACTCGGTGTAAAAGCGTTCGGCCTCATCGAGCGCCGGCACCGTGAGGACGAAGCGATTCAGCGAATGGACCGCCGTCACGCCTTCACGGCGCGAAGTTGCTTTGGTTGATGCCTCCATCACAGCCTCCTCGATCAAGCGAACGTGCCGGACACGACCGGATGCCCGCCGACGCTGTCCTGGGACAGCGCCGAGCGAAAAGTATACTAAGGAACCGCTGCTGATGTTTCGAAACAGGAAGGAACGACGGTCATGATGTTCACTTGCGCAACGCCCGGATGCACCGACGCGCGGCACGATCGGCTCGATGCGCCGCTCCCGCACGATGTGCCTTACCCGCGTGGTACACCTCGTGAACACCATGCCGCCGCGAAGGCCCCGCGCGCCGCAGCGTCGACCAAGGTCGTCCGCGATCGCAGGGGCAGGAGCCTGCGCATCGATATCCATTGTCACTATCTCAACCAGGCGGCGGCGGCCAAGGTCGCGCACCTGAATCCTGCGCAGTACGAGCCTTCCGTCACGTTCGCGAATGCGCTCACGCGCGAGGTCAACGTCAAGCAGATCCGCGACAGGCTGCCGAAGCTCTCGACCATAGAGACGCGCCTCAAGGACATGGATCGCATGGGGATCGACATGCAGGCCGTGTCGCCCGCGCCGAACCAGTGCTACTACTGGACCGAGCCGGAACTGGGCCTCGAACTGTCGCGCATGGTGAATGACGCGGCTCGCCGAGATCGTGGCGACCTGGCCGGAGCGCTTTGTCGCGCTCGGGACCGTGCCGCTGCAGCGGGTCGATCTCGCAGTCGCCGAGCTCGAGCGCTGCGTGAAGAGCTCGGCCTGCGCGGAGTGGAGATCAATCCCAGCGTGAACGGCATGGACTTGACCGACCCGCGACTGAAACTGGAGAAGTTCTTCGCCAAGGCGCAGGCGCTCGACGTCGTCATCTTCATGCATCCGATCGGCTTCACGCAGGGCGAGCGCCTCGTCGACCATTACTTCAACAACGTGATCGGCAATCCGATGGAGACGACGATCGCGGCGAGCCACCTGATCTTCGACGGCGTGATGCAGAGCGCTACCCGAAGCTCAAGATCGTCTTGCCGCATGCCGGCGGCTATCTTGCGCACTACTGGGCGCGCATGGACCATGCCCATCGCGCGCGCCCGACTGCCGCACCGTGATCAAGCGCCCGCCGTCCTCCTACCTTGCGAAGATGTATTTCGACACCATCACCTTTCGACCCCGGGATGCTGCGACACATGATCGACAGGTTCGGGCCCGAGCACGTGCTGCTCGGTACGGACTATCCCTACGACATGGGCGTAGAGGATCCGCTCGGACTGATCCGGAGTGTCCGTGGGCTCAAGCGCGCCGACAGGGAAATTATCGAGGGCGGCAATGCGGCGCGCCTGCTCAAGATCAAGCGTCCGCGAAACTGCCCCGGCCATTCGCAACCGAAGCCCCAGCATCTTTGACGCCCGGGCCAATTCTGATAGTTGCTTATGGACTGCTGGATGGCTGTTGCATCAGGCCCCCGGGCTCCCTCGTCGGAAGGACGATGGATGAAATGCCACGCCAATCAGCGCAAACTCGGCTCCCAACCTGAGGGAGGTCCGACCGACGAGAGTCTGGAGTTTCCGCTTCTGCGCCGCCGTTACCATCCTGTCCTCGAGCCTCGCCGCGATCGCCGCCGAGATCAAGATCATCAGCTCGGTCGGAATGCGTGCCAGTGCTGGAAGAGCTGCAGCCCCAATTCGAGCGCACCACTCAGCACAAGCCTCATCATTACGTTCGGCACCGCAGCGCCCTCAAGCGGCAGATCGACGAGGGCGCCGCTTTCGATGTCACCATCCTCACGCCGCCAATGCTCGAGGACCTCGCGAAGAACGGCAAGGTGGAAACGGGCTCGGTGGTGAGCGTGGCGAAAACCGGCATTGGCCTCGCGGCGAGAAAGCGATGCCGCGCCGCTGGACATCGCTTCGGCGGAGGGGCTCAAACGCGCGCTCGCCGCAAAATCGGTCGCCCATTCCAAGGAAGGGCAGAGTGGCGCCGCGCCGTGAAGATTATGGAACGCCTTGGCATCGCGGAGGAGATGAAGCCTCGCATCGTGATCGAGACGCGCCCGGGCGGCTCGGTGACCGCGGTGGTCGAGAGGCAAAGGCCGAGCTGGGCTCGCGTTGGTGAGCGAAATCCTCCCCGTGCCGGGAGGTGAAGCTGGCTGGGCCGGTGCCGGGCGACCTGCAGAGCTACACCGTGTTCGCAGCGGGCGTGTCCTCGAACACGAGGGATGTCCCGGCAGCGAGATCCTTCGTGGAGTTTCTCCGCGGTGCGGGCGCGCGATCGGCGCGCTTTCGGCGAAGGGCATGGAGGGATGTAGGGGTGATCCTCAGGCGCTAGTACCCCGCCGCCTTGTTGCAGCGTTCAACGGTCATCGTCGCGACGGACAGGCATTTCAATCACGCGAGCCTGAGCGTTCGGGTGTGCGGTTCAACCCCCGGTTTTTGGTGGCAACTGGCTGATCCGCGCACATTTTCGCGCTGCGCCAGTGGACAGGCAGCAACGGGTCGAGTTTTTTGTCGTCCACGAATGCCTCAAAGTCCGGCCAGAAGCGGACGATCGGGAAATTGGCTGATACCAGTCGTGCCCAGACGACAGGCTGCGGACAGGGCACCGTCTTCGGCCACCTCATGCAGGAGATCGATTCGATCCTGCTGCCCAACGGACGCCGTGCTCACGCGCGAGACGCTCTACGCGCTGCTCCAGAAGGTGCGCGTGCATGAGTCGTGCGGCGCACCGACGGCTGCCGGACGTTGAGAAAGCCCTCGCCAAAGTTGCGCCAGGCCGAAAGTGGGGTGCGACCCCTCCGCCACATTGGCCCGCAGAGCGGGTATATTTAGCGTCCGTACTGTTCATTTCTTCCGAGGCAAATGCCATGTCGACGACGTATCGTTCAATCCGTCGCTTCCACATCGGATTCACGCTCATAGAGTTGCTAGTCGTCATCGCGATCATCGCGGTCCTGATTGCACTACTGATTCCCGCCGTGCAGAAGGCTCGCGAGGCTGCGAATCGCGCTCAAGCCACGGCAAACCTGAATGCGATGTGTACGGCAGCCGGCACCTACCGGTCATCGCACGCGACCTTTCCACCTGCACTCAGCGACTTCACGGGATTGCTGGACCCCGTGCTCGCGTCGCAACTCGCTGGCTCGGGTGACGCGAGCGGCTATCACTACGCCATCCTTGAAGCCACGGACTCGGCATGGGCAGCGTCCGCCAAACCGCTTCCTGGCGTGACCGGTGCGTACGACCTAACCATCACCCGCGGTATCCAATCGCCCTGTATCGTCGCTACGACGCCGGCATCAGGCGCAGACGAAAGTCGTGCCGCAATGCTGACCGACATACGTCGGGTTGGTGCGGAGACCGCGGTCGCCGTGATGCGATTGGATCCGCAAGTTTCAGCCAACGTGCGTTCCTTCCTGGCGCAACCTGAAACGACCGGGCAGGCGTTCACCATGCTATCCGACGGCAACAATCGTGTATCGCTCGCGAGCCTGCTGTCATTCGACGCATATCCGTCGCTACTCGGTGGTTTCAGGAATACATACATCAAAGGATGATGCTTGGCGCCTTAAACGAGGATTGGAGTGCGCTTCCCGGTGTGAACTTTGCGCAGGCTGTAGAGCTCGCGGTAGGCGAGTATCCGCTCTTTAGTTTCCAATCGCTTTGTGTGCTGACGACAAGTTATGTCACCGACAAAGGCATCGCGAACGCACTCTGCGCGAAGTTGCGCGCCGCTTCAGCCGCAAGCGGATCTGGTCGTCTCGAAGCCGAAGCGGGAATGCTGCGTGCTTACGTGCAACAACTCGATGCGCAAACGGGCAAGCGGATATTGGATGCCGACGCCTCGGTGTTGTTGGACATCCTACGCGTTGTGCAGTAGCAGGTCCGTCTTGTCGCGAGGCATTGTGCCTGTCAGCTTCAGCCTATTCTCAGCACTGTCGCGGATGACCGCTTCGCGGTGGCGACGGTCCGCAATGGGTCGTTCCGCGACGCACCGGTGATCAGGTGGTTCACGTCCAGGAGCAGTCGTACGCGAGCCCTGCCGCACGCGGACCGTCCCGAATCGTTGCAATAGTCAGCCTGTCCCGGACTTGACCTCGGGCCGCGGCCCTAAATGAGGCGGGCTCCGATTACTCGGCGGCCGCCTTGATCCAGTCGACGGCCTGCAGGCGGGCGATTAGCTCTGGTTTGCCGGACGCATCGACGCGGAAGACCGACGCTTCGCCTTCCTTGACCTCGAACCAGTCCTTGCCAAGCGCGTCCAGGATATTCGGCTTGTGGGTGACGATGAGTGTGTTCTTGCCGACTGGGGGCGCTATGGCGATCATCTTCTTCAGCGCTTCGGTTCGACGGTCGTTCTCGATTGGCGTGACCACCAGCCCGCCTTCGGTCACGTCGAAAGTCGGAGTCACTGCGCCTCCGCCGATCAACTTCCCCGTTTCGACGGCACGATTGAACTTGCTCGTGTAGACAGTCCCGAGCGGAATGCCGAGCTTCTTGAATGCTTCGCCGACCTGCTTCGCCTGCTCCCGGCCCTTCTCGCTGAGCAAGCGCTGCTTGGCGACATTGTCAGGATTCAGCGGATCGGTGTCGGCCTGATCACGGTTCGTCGCGCCGTGGCGCATCACGATGACGTAACCACCCTTCTTCAATTCCGTGGCGACCGCCTTTGCATCCGTCGTCTGGGCGTGGGCCCACGCCGCCACGACCGCGAGCATGGCCACCCAAATGAACTGCAACCCGCGCTTCATTCAGCTTCACCTAGCCCTTCATGTCTACTTTCGACTCACTGCGCAGATAGCTGTCGCACCGCACCCATCCAGTCCTCAAGGTGATAAGTTCGAATGATCTTCCCATCCTTGATGGTATGGAGGTCGATGGACATGACCCGGAAGCTCATGCCTCAGGCGGCAATCCCATGAAAGTTCCGGTGGGGTGCCAGAGGCTTCACCACGCACGATCACGCGGTCGCCCGATACCAGCAGCTCTTTGATTTCCCACTTCAGGTCCGGGACCGCCTTCTGAAGAGCCGCAATCGCTGCGCCAACCTGATCCCGCCGCTTGCAAGCGTCGTTGCCTCCGCAGGACGTCCAGTCCGACGACGTGGCTTGGCTGATTAGCGCGATCGCGTCATTGCCGACGTTGAGCGCCTTGTAGAACGGGACGATTATGGGGCGCGCCCGATTGGCGGTAAGGGCTCTGCGTCTGAGTTGCGCCTGGCAACGCCCATGCAGCACTGGAGGCGAGCAGGATCACAAACGGGAGTAGAAACATTGATCTACCTTGCAGTCCTTAGCGATGGCATACGAAGTCTAGTCAGCACCCGTAACAGATAGATTTCAGAGACGGGCCATTTTCGTTTCGTTTGTTTCCGCGGCTCGGAACGACACTGAGGCGGCTTGGCAAAGCAAAGCGGCAGCTTGCCGCTTCGAGTCGAGAGCGGCGTTGAAAGTCCGCTTAGCGCTTCCGTCACGTAGGGCAGTCTTCGGCCATTACCGGACGAACAACCAGTGGCTGCTTTGGCGCGGTCCAACCGAGCGGCCTCGGCCGGGATTGAACCTCGCGAGCGCGCTGAACTGTATTTGTTAGGGCGCAGCGAACTTGTTGGCGACAATAGCGCCGAGTTACGGCGCGCGATGCACCCTACATCACGTTAGATGGCTTTGAATCTTGTCGAAATAGCTTCATTCCGCTTGGAATTGTCCTGGTCTAAGACCCCGGGCATATCGAAAGGAACGCCACCACCATGACGATCGAAGAGTTTCGCGATTGCCTGCTTGACTACTATCAAACGGAAGTTCGCGGGGCAAAGCATTCTTCGAGGCCATGCCTGAAATTCGATAAACCGGATCACCTATACAAGATTGGTAGCCTTCTGCAACTGGAAACGGAAACGAAGGCTCGGTTGCGACCGACCATCTTGGAACTCGGAGGCTCCGTCGAGGAGTTAGAGAGTTCGCGAAGCCGGTCGAAATCGTCTGCGTCGATGACGCTGGGAATTGGGAAGAATTCGTCGTTGTTTTGAACGAGGTCGGAGAGCCCCTGGCAAAGCGGCAACGTGAAGTTTCGGAAGTCGCACCGCAGCCGTATCGGGAACTTGCGCTATCGATGAGAGGTGCACGGAGAGTCAATCCAGGGCTTCACAGAGCGAGAGCTGGCCGGAGATCCGGCTCATTCAATCGACGACGTCGTTTCCCAGCTCAAATTTCTGCCGCAGCGCTCATGAAGGGAATCCGTTTGCGAATCCGAGAAGCTCCATCTAACAATTGGTCGGAGCTCACACTTGGCCGCTCCTTCCCTTCGCTGCCGCTCTGGTCGGTTGAGTAAAGCTTCGGCCATGCTTCGTATGCTGCAGCTGCCGTTTCTGTCGCACGGTCGAGTGACCGACCGCTTTGGTTGGCCTGATGAGCAACGCCAACCGCCGCTTAGGTCGATAGCGCCCACCCACGACTCGCAAAGAGGTGACCGCTTTCTGCTTGGCTGACGGTTCAATCCGAGCGGACAGTGTCCGTCAGGTCTAAATCCGAGCAGGACAGGTCAAGCGCTGACGCTGTCGCCCGAGCAGGCAGTCGACGCGCTGCCGCAAGGCGCCTACTCGGCGCGGATCCCGGCGTCCTTCACCACGCGCGCCCACTTTACGGTTTCGGCCGCGATGAAGCGGCCGAATTCGTCCGGGCTCATCGACAGCGGTTCGGCGCCCTCGGTCTCGAAGCGCTTCTTGCGTCTCCGCCGAGGCGACGACCGCGGTCAGGTCCTTGTGCAGCCGATCGATGATCGACCGCGGCGTGCCGGCGGGCACGACGATGCCCCACCAATTGGTCACTTCGTAGCCGGGGACGCCGGCCTCCGAGATCGTCGGCAGATCGGGAAGGGCGGCAATGCGCTTCGCGCTGCCGACGCCCAGGGCCTTGAGCTTTCCTGCCTTGATCTGCGGCAGCATCTGGACGAGCGATCCGATCGCGATCTGGGTGTTGCCCGCGATCACGTCCATCATCGCGGGCCCGCCGCCCTTGAACGGGAATGTGGACGATGTCCACGCCGGCTTGCAGCTTGAAGAGCTCGCTCGCCAGGTGCTGGAAGCTGCCGACCCGGCCGTCGCGTAATTGAGCTCGCCGGGTTTTTCCTTGGCCAGCGCGATCAGCTCCTTCACCGAGCTTACCGGCAGCTTCGACGTGACGGCGATCACCACCGGACCCGCTCCGAGCATCGCGACCGGCGCGAAGGCGGTGGCGGGATCGTAGGGAAGCTTGTAGATGGCCGGGATGAAGGCGTAGGCGACGGAAACCAGCAGCAGCGTATATCCGTCGGGCTGCGACCTCGCCGCCATTTCCGTGCCGATCAAGCCGCCGGCACCGCCCTGGTTCTCGACGATGACCGGCTTGTCCAGCCGCGTGGAAAGCTGGACCGCGATCATGCGCCCGACCACATCGTTGCTTCCTCCGGGCGGAAACGGGAACGATGAGCCGCACCGGCTTGCTCGGATAGGACTGCGCGGCGGCCGTCATCGGGGAAAATCGCCGCAATGAACAACGCGCAAAGCAGGACTCGCATGGCGGAATTATACTTAGCCCCATGGCTGTCCATTCGTTGGTCAAAGGCAAGCCCGTCCGCCAGCAGGTGAGCAAGGAGGAATGGGAAAAGCGCGTCGACCTGGCTGCCGCTTACCGGCTCATGGATCTTTACGGCATGACGGAATTGAGCGCGAACCACATCAGCACGCGCGTGCCCGGCGAAGACAAGGCCTTCCTCATCAACCCGTACGGCCTGCTCTACGACCAGATGCACGCTTCGTGCTTCATCAAGCTGGACCTGGACGGAAACATCCTCTTCAATCCCACCGAGCTCGGCATCAACAAGGCCGGATTCGTCATCCACGGCGCGATCCATCGCGCGCGGCACGACGTCGACTGCGTGATCCATACGCACACGGTCGCGGGCATGGCGGTCTCGGCGATGAAGTGCGGGCTGCTTCCGATCGCGCAAACCTCGATGCGTTTCGCCAAGATCGGCTATCACGACTACGAAGGCGTGGCGATCAACACCGACGAGCAGGCAAGCTTGCTGCGCGACCTGGGAGATCACGCCGGCATGATCCTGCGCAACCATGGCCTGCTCGTCGTGGGCGGCAGCATCCCGGAGGCGTTCTACAACATCTTCAGGCTCGAGCGCGCCTGCCAGGTCCAGGTCGCGGCGCTCTCGTGCAACGTGGAGCTGCAACTGCCGCCCGACGACGTCGTGAACGAGTCCTACCGGCTCTATCTGCCGACCACGCGCCGGCCCTTCGGCGTGCTCGAGTGGCCGGCGCTGCTGCGCAAGCTCGACAAGATCGATCCTTCGTACCGCGACTAGCAGGCCGATGCAGAACCGCACATGGCCGCGCAGGAGGCTTTCGCCACGGGACGGCCGCGGTCGAATCCAGGAGAAGAACATGATGGTCGCCATCGGTCCGCTGCGCGTTTGTCTCATCATTCTGTGTCTCGGCCTGCTTCAGCCCGCGACGGCGCAGGCGCAGGGCAAATGGACCAAGCTCGCGCCCTTCCCCGAGCCCGCGGAAGAGCTGCTCGGCGTCGCGGCGAACGGCAAGATGTATGTCTTTTGCGGTCTCGCCCCGGGCTGGAAGCCGATCGGCATGGTCTACGAGTACGATCCGGCGACCGACAAGTGGGCGAAGAAAAAGCCGATGCCACTGTCTTTCGCACCACGTTGCGCTTTACCGAGTACCGCGGAAAGATCTACGCGTTCGGCGGCTTCGTGCTGCCGGCAGCAGGTCCGCCGGCGTGGGTGCCGATCGGACAACGCGTGGGAATACGATCCGCGTCGCCGACAACTGGAAAGCGCTGGCGCCCTTGCCGACCAAGCGCGGTTCGCCGGTCGCGGCGACGGCGGGCGACAAGATCTTACGTCATCGGCGGCGCGACCACGCCTCCCGGCTCCAAGGAAAACGGCCGTGCATCCGGCACGCCCGCACGTGTCGGTGGGAACCGTCGAAGAATACGATCCCGCCAGCAACACGTGGCGCAGCGCAGCTCGATGCCGACCCCGCGCAATCACGCCACCGCGGGCGTCGTGAACGGAAAGATCTACGTGATCGGTGGGCGCGTCGGCGGCGCGTTCATCACCGGCGGCAGCAGCAACGTCGACGTCGTCGAGGAATATGACCCGGCCACCGACGCCTGGGGCAGCTCGCGCGAAGATGCCCTCGGCGCGCAGCGCGATGGCGTCCGGCGTCTACGGCGGGCGCATCTATGTCACGGGTGGCGAGGGCCAGGACAGCCAGATGATGTACACGTTCCGCGCGCTGGAAGCGTACGATCCGGCGAGCAACCGATGGACGATATTGCCGTCGATGCCGGTGTCGCGCCACGGACTGGCGGGCGCCGTCGTCGGCAAGCGCCTGCACATGGTCAGCGGCGACGTCCAGTCGGCGGAGACCGGCGTGCAGGTGCACACCGATCTCGCACGACGCCTTCGAGTTCGACGCCGAGAAGTAGAGCGTGGCCAGTCTTCTCGTCGGCGTCGATATCGGCGGCACATTCACCGATTGCGTGGTGCTCGACCGCGCCGGCCGCATCACCGCCACCAAGGCCTCCTCGACGCCGCGCGATTTCGCCGAAGGCATGCTCGCCGCGATGCGCGTCGCGGCCGAGCGCCTCGGGCGTCTCCTTCGAGCGAGTTCTGCCGCGACGTCGCGGTGCTCACGCACGGGACCACGGTCGGCACCAATGCGCTCATCCAGAGGAAGGGCGCCCGGGTCGGGCTGATCACCACCCGCGGCCACGAGGACGCGATCCACATCATGCGCGGCTCGCGCGGCGTGTCCTCGCGCGACATCCGCCAAGGTGGTGCACTTTCCCTCGAGCCAGAAGCCTGTCGCCGATCGTTCCCAAGCGCCTGATCGAGGGCGTGTCGGAGCGCGTCGACTGCTTCGGCGAGGTGGTGGTGCCGCTCGAACGAATCCGAGGCCGAGGCCGCGATCAGGCGCCTCGTCGCGCCAGGGCGTCGAGGCGATCGCGGTCTGCTTCCTCTGGTCGTTCAAGAATCCGGCGCACGAGCGGCGCGTGAAGGCGATGATCCGCGACATCGCGCCGCAGCGTGTTCGTGTCCTGCTCGGTCGACATCGCGCCCAAGTGGGGCGAGTACGAGCGCACCACCGCCACCGCGCTCAACGCCTACATCGGGCCGGTGATGGCGAAGTACCTCGGCAACCTCGACCGGCAGCTCAAGGCCTCGGGCTACGCCCAGCCGCTGCAGATCACGCAGTGCGGCGGCGGCTCGATCTCGGTCGACCACGCGATGGAGTCGCCGCTGCTCACGCTCGACTCGGGCCCGGTGTCGGGCGTCACCGGTTCGCTGTACCTGGGCAAGCTGATGGGCGTGCCGAACATCATCACCACCGACATGGGCGGCACTTCGTTCGACGTCGGCATCATCCACGGCGGCCAGCCGGAGTATTCCTTCGTCTCGCAACGTGGTGCAGTACGAATACTTCCTGCCCAAGGTCGACATCCAGGCGATCGGCTCGGGCGGCGGCTCGCTCGCCCGCGTCGACACGGCTTCGAGGACGCTCGAGCGTCGGCCCGGAGTCGGCGGGCGCCGATCCGGGACCGGTGTGCTACGGCAAAGGCGGCACGACGCCGACCGTCACCGATGCGGACGTCGTGCTCGGCACGATCAACCCCGACAACTTCCTCGGCGGCCGCATCAAGCTCGACAGGAAGAAGGCGGTCGAGGCCGTGCAGCGCGTCGCCGACGGCCTCGGGCTGACGCTGTTCCAGGCGGCGGCCGGGATCGCGCAGATCGCCGAGTTCAAGATGGCCGACATCATCCGCAAGATGACCGTCGAGAAGGGTCTCGATCCGCGGGACTTCGTGCTGTTCGCGTTCGGCGCGGACCGGCGCATGCGGGCGTGTTCGCTACGAGCTCGGCGTGCAAAAGGTGGTCATCCCGCGCAGAATCGCCTGCTGGTGCGCCTGAGCCAGCGCGTCGGCTGATATCAGCATGTAACGAACGGCGGCA
>ERZ1370068.4857-contig-3909_pt1 | contig 12192 bp, 20 predicted proteins | sample MGYA00561227_ERZ1370068 | MGnify/ENA primary metagenome ERZ1370068 (study PRJEB38410, sample SAMEA6850437) | metagenome | study: Metagenomic assessment of the ecological functions of the soil: analysis of the soil microbiota associated with the...
AGTAAAGTCCGCGTCGGAGGCCGGGCCCCGTCACCTCGCCGCGGCCGTCCCCATTCCATAGCCGAGGAGCCAAACCAGACATGCCAGAGAAGATGACCGCGGCCGCTCTCAAATCCTTGCTCGACGCGCAGGGCACCTGCGCCCTCATCGACGTGCGCGAGCCGGGCGAGTACAACGACGCGCACATTCCCGGGGCGAGCCTCGTGCCCCGTCGTCAGCTCGAGTACCGCATGACTCGCCTCGTGCCGTTCGCGGGCACCCAGGTGATCGTGTGCGACGACGACGGCCGTCGGGCCCCGCTCGCCGCGGCCACCCTCGAGCGAATGGGATTTCGCCGGGTAGCCGTGCTCGAGGGCGGCATCAACCGGTGGACGACGGACGGCTATCCGACGGAGTGGGGGTGAACGTCCCCAGCAAGGACTTCGGCGAGAAGATCCAGGTGGTGCACCACGTGCCCGAGATGCATCCGGAGGAGCTGCATGCCCTCCAGCAAAGGGCGAGAAGATCGTCCTCCTCGACTCGCGCACGCCCGAGGAGCACCGGCGGGCCACCATTCCCGGCGGTCGCAGCGCGCCCAACGGCGAGGTCGCCCTCCACATCGCCGATCTCGCTTCCGATCCCGACGCGACCATCGTCGTCCACTGCGCGGGACGCACCCGCAGCATCATCGGGGCGCGGCTCCTCCAGCGCATGGGATACGCCAAGGTGTTCGACCTGCGGAACGGCACCATGGGCTGGATGATGGCGGGACTCGAGCTCGAGACGGGATCCACGCGCCTCGAGCTGCCCGCTCCATCGCCCGCCGCTTTGGCCGGCGCGGAGGCCTTCGCCGCGCGCATTGCGGCCGAGGACGGCGTGCGCACCCTCTCCATTCCCGCCCTGCGCGAGCTGATGGCGAAGGCCCAGAGCGAGAACGTCTATCTCATCGACGTGCGGACCTCGGACGAATACGCCCGCGGCTACATCCCGGGCTTCCAGTGGTTTCCCGGCGGCCAGGCTGTGCAGCGCTCCGACGACCTGGTGGCGGTGAAGAACGGCCACGTGGTCTTCGCGTGCGACGGGCGCGTGCGGGCCACCATCGCCGCCTCCTGGTACCGGCAGATGGGCTTCCCAATGTCTATGTCGTCGACGGCGGCGTTCCCGCGTGGGGGCGAGCGGCCAGGCTCTGGCCAGGAGCGATGCTCCGGGGGCCGCGCGGCTATGACGAAGGCATCGCGGGTGCGATGCCCGCGGGCTACGACGCGGCCAAGGCGCAGGTCGAGCTCCTCACTCCCGCCGCCCTCGATGAAAGGCGAAAGGGACCGCAGCCCCGGTGGTGATCTTCGTCGACACCAGCCGCGACTTCAGCAACGGCCACGTGCCGGGGGCCCGATGGGTGCCGCGGGGATGGCTCGAGCTCACCATCGCCGACGCGGCGCCCGCCAGGGACGCGTCGCTCGTGGTCACCTGCGCCAACGGGCCGAGCGCAGTGCTGGCGGGCGCGGCCCTGAAGGGCCTGGGCTATCAGCGCGTGGCCGCGCTCGCCGAGGGAATGCAGGGATGGGTGCGGGCGGGCCTGCCCGTGGAGAAGGGTCTCAGCGGAGTCATGAATCCGCCCAACGACGTGCTGACCATGGGGACGGACCGCACGTGGGCGGAGGCGATACAGTACCTGCGGTGGGAAGAAGAGCTCGGCAAGAAGTACGGCGCTCACTAACGGAGGCTCGACCATGACCTACGAATGCCTGCTCTACGAAGTGAAGGACGGTATCGCGACCCTCACCCTCAACCGTCCCGAGCGTCTCAATGCCCTCGGCGGCACGCTCCGCCAGGATCTTCACGACGCGGTGACCCGGGCCGGCGCCGATCCCGAGGTGCGCGTGATGGTGGTGACGGGAGCGGGCAAGGGCTTCTGCTCGGGCGGCGACGTCAAGCGCCATGGGCGAGGCGAAGGCGGGTCAGCGCGAGCGGCCGCTCCTCGAGAAGATCGCTCCGGGCCGCGACCGGACGCTCCTCGCCATGCGTGAGGCGCCCCAGCCCATCATCGCCGCGGTGAACGGCGCGGCGGCCGGCGCGGGCATGAACCTCGCCCTCGGCTGCGACCTTCGCATCGCGTCGACCGCGGCGAAGTTCACCCAGGCCTTCGTCAAGCGCGGCCTCCATCCGGACTGGGGCGGGACGTACTTCCTCCCGCGCGTGGTGGGGATGGCCAAGGCGTGCGAGATGATCTTCACGGGCGAGGTGATCGACGCCGCGGAAGCGCTCCGGCTCGGCATCGTGAGCAGGGTAGTCGCGCCGGAGGAGCTCCTGCCCACCGCCTACGAGGTGGCGCGCCGGATCGCCGCGGGACCGCCCGTGGCCATCCGCCTCGCCAAGCGATCGCTCTACGCCAACGAGGACCTCGACCTGCGCGGCGCGCTCCAGATGGAGACCATGGCGCAGAACATCTGCTTCGAGACGGAGGACGCGACGGAAGGTATCCGCGCCTTCGGCGAGAAGCGTGCCCCGATATTCAAGGGACGCTGATCCGGGTCGGAAGAGCCTGGCGCATGCGGCGCCGCCTTCGTGCGCTGCTCGGCCTCGTCGCGTTCCGGGGGCGGGATCAGTGCGGGCACATGCCCGTCTGCTACGAAATGCTACAGCCTGACCTTCTCTCCTGCCATCAATCCAGAGCATAGCCAATACTCGCACCCTCCAGCGGCAGTTGCCCCGCGCCTCGTGCCCGTGGCCGCGACATAACCTGCCAGACTCGGACACCGGCCGCCTCAGTGAGCCGCTGCCACAGCCACTCACATGAACACTCACTCAGGCTCACCTGCACCCAAGCCACCCTCCTCCGCCTGAACCTCCGGAAAGCCCAACGCAAGATCTGCAGCGCCCGTCCGCTTCGTCATCACGTGGACATGGCCCCGAATGGTGTCGGGATAGCTGACCTCTGGCCTGCATGGTCCTCGTCGTTCTCGCCGAGCCGGCCACTCAAGGCCTCCAAAAGTGGCGTTTACGGCTCGTCGGTGACCGCGAAGCGGATCGGATCCCTGAAAATGATCGTGGAGGCCGCTCACCTGTCGTTGTCTCTTACGATTCTGTGCTTCGGGCGAGGGCCAGCACGGTAAGTCACTGAAGTTAGTGGATGATGACGTCTGGTCTCTTCATTGCAATCCACAAGCGTACGAACGATTTCACAGAACGCCAAAAACCTGGAGGAGAGGATTCGATGAACATGAACTTCAAACGATTTTCGGCTCGGGTTTGCCAGCATCGTGGCTGCGGGGAGCCTCGCTGGCATTCTCCCGGCCAGTCCCGCGTCGGCTGATCTTTGCGCCTCAACGACAAGCTGCATCGTCAATCTGACGCAGGGTAATTCCAGTTCCGGGTTCGGGACGGGGAACTTCGGAACGGTCGACCTTGAACGGAGCGGCAGCACTGTGACGGTCACCATTGACCTCGCGCCCGGCTTTTTCATTATCAAGACCGGCTTCCTGGGCGTCGCCGGCTTTCGCCGATAGCCTGGGCGGCGGACTGACAATCAACAACTTTAGCTCAGCCGCTTACAGCGGCGTCCTTAGCGACGCCACAAACGACCTACACTTTGACGGCTTCGGTTTCTCCAATGACGCCGCAGGCACGACCGGACCACATGCCGGCGATGCCTCCAGCGGTGAACGTTGCTCTCGTTCGACGTGTCCAAGGCTGGTCTGAACGACGTCGAACAGTTGCTGAATCTGTTCAGCCCAGCGGGCGGTGATGGCCCGGCCGCTGTTCGTCGTTGACGCCATTAACACGAACACGTCTCGGTCCGGGCGCTGGCGCTACTGGTTTGATTTCAGGGACCGGCACCACCACCCAGGTTCCCGAGCCGGCGTCATTGACCCTGTTGGGCTCGGCCCTGATCGGAATGGGCTTTTGGCCCACCGCCGCCGCAAAGACCCTGTGTAAAGAAAACCCGACTCAGGAGACGGCGCGGGCTGCACGGGAGCCCGCGCCGTCGTCTGGCGTGAGCCCTGGGTCGGGATCACCAGGTCGGCCCGCCGTTGCCCGGATCAACGCAAGCTTCTCCAGCACCTCCCGGATGGGTTTTGAAACGCTACCGACAGCAGGCAAGGCTCCGGTTCAAACTCTCGCCGGGCAGTTAGATTGCGAAGTCATCGTCAGTCGGAGAGGGCTACCGCGCGAGAGCTTCTCTCACCTCAATATGCACTGGGTTCCGCAATTTAGGACGTGAACTTGGGTTGACGAGCTTCGCATGAGCTCGTGCGGCGACCAATGGAAGGCAAGGACAGGCCCGAACCAGGCTTTAGTTCGGCGGGACTTTCAGTGACTTACCGTCTGATCGTAAGGCGCATCGACATCTGGCTACCGTTCGCAGTCCCAGTTTTCGAGGGCTCCCGTCATTTTGGGGGCTCATGACCGCCACACCTAATTCCGAAGTATTGGTAGTGCCGTCGTGGCAAGCGGGACACGGCCCGGCCGCACGCTGTCGTGGGAGTGTAGGACGTGTTCTATCTCGGCAGGGCAACTGGCTTTGATGCACTGACCACGCTGATCGGCTCACTCAGCTTATAGCGATCTGCCCCTTCTTCTCGGCCGCTCCATTTATTATCCTTCATTTAAAGGATAGGTTCGTTCAATCACACCGCTGGGGTAGCGACATGGTTCTTAGGAGATACTCCGCGAGGTTGATCTGCGTGTGAGGCGCTCCAGGATGCGACACAACGTGACCACGCGCGTCCGGGGGTGACGGTCTTCGTCGACCTAATATCACGGGACCCGGCCGCCTCCCCCAGGATTGGCCCCAATTGAGACGGGCCCTAGGGCAATTCCCGACCCCTGCCACTAACATAAGTAGCTAGTAGTAAAGGAATCGCTGCGACTTATGTGAGCCGTATCCCTCAGCCTTCGCCACACGGTTGGCAACAATCGTGCTCTTGGTAAAGGCGAGAACTGTGGACCATTGGCAACACAGGGAGGTAGTGGAATGAGTCGAGCAGGGCAAGGTGTGGCGAGGAGGGTGGGCGGGCGCCCCTTCCGCGAGGCCGGCTTCAGCGTCACCGAGCTGGTTGTAGTCATCGCCTTGATCGGCGTGCTCTTCGCGATGACCGTTCCGTTCTTCCTCTCCTACTATCAAGCTGCGGCGGCGCGCGCGAATGTCCAAGAGGTCATCACCCTCTTCAACCAGGCTCGCGAGCTCGCGATCAAGCAGAACGATGTCGTCTGCGTCAACATGCCGACCAATACGCAGATGGCCTTCCTCCTCAGCAACTGTGCCGGCACCGCGTGGACGGGAGCGGGCACGGACAGCGCCGGCAACTATCAACCTACCGCAGGGCTTCACGATCGGGCCGCTCACCAACGTGACCTTCAACTATCTGGGCGCGGCGGGGGCGGCGACCACCTACACCATGACCAACTCGACCACCGGCCAAACGAGCACCATCTCCATCAGCGCTCACCGGCCGGGTTACGAGTCCATAGAGATGATCCGTCTCGCGCGCAGATTCAGGGTGGTGGACCAAGCGGGCATGTCCCTCGCAGAAATCCTCATCGCCTGCGTCATCATCGCTGTCGGTCTCGTCGGCCTTCTCTCCGCCGTGCCGACCGCGAGCTATGGCATCCAGGAGGGGCGGCAGCTTTCCACGGCGGCCTTTCTCGCCAATCAACGACTTGAACAGGTGCGAAACGCGCAGTGGGTCCAGTGTCCAGCGCCCGGCGCGCCCGCCGACACCCTCGGCGTCTCGGCGGGATCGGCTCCGGCGTCCGGAGGCACCACCACGTTTCCGGACGAGAGTCCGATGGCGGCGCCCTACGGCGACTACACGCGAACCGTTCGCATCACCGAGCCCGTGGCTGGGGATGCCTGTGGCGGGCGAACCTCGGGCTCCGGCAGGTCACGGTCACCGTGAGCTACCGAGCATCGACCGCCACGGGGCTCGGCGCCACGAAGAGCGCGATCGTCACCATGCTCATGGCTCAAAGGTGAAGACCATGCTCCCGCTCGCACGTGACCAGCGCGGATTCAGCCTGGCGGAGCTGCTGATCGTCATCGCACTTCTGGGACTCATGCTGACGGGACTCTTGGCCGTGCAGATGCAAGGCCAGAAGGCCTACCTCATCGGCTCCCACCGCGTCGAGGCGCAACAAAACGGGCGGGTGGCCCTCGAGCTCATGGCCCGCGAGCTGCGCTCGGCGCAGTCCGTGACCCTCATCCCGAGCGCTACCGACATCACATTCGTGGATGGAAACGGCAGCACCATCCAGTACCAGCTCACCGGCTCGGTGATCAATAGGATAACGGGCGGCGTCACCACGCCACTCATCGGCGGAGTCGTCGCGTTCAACCTGACATACTTCTCGGATTACGACGGCGCCACGAACACCGGGACCACCACCGCGGTGGCCGGCAACGTGAGCGCGGTCCGGCTGCAGCTCGTGACCGGCACCGAGGAGTCCGTAGCCAGCTATTCCGACGCAAACCAGCGGGCCACCATGAGATGATGGTCCGGTTGCGGAACCATGTGTAAGGAGGACTCAATGCTCGTCTCTCGCTTCACAAAGATCATCCGGTGCCAGCGGGGCGTCGTGCTGCCCATGGCCTTCCTCACCATGCTGATACTGTCGGCACTCATCATCGCCTTTTCGATGATGGCCGCCTCGGAGCCCATTCTCGCCAACAATCAGCTTCAGGTCGCTCAGGCTCGCGCCGTTGCGGAAAGCGGAGTGGAGAAGGCCATCTGGGCGCTCAACAATCCGGCAACGCCAATGGCATCCCGAACCCTCCTCTCGTCACCGTTCCCGCGCCCTACGATGGCAGCGCCGCTGTCGCCGTCATGATGAACGGCGCCCAGATGGGCGTCTTCACCGGTGTCCGTCGCCAACTGGCGCCTAGCCTCCAGCGAGCGAAACATCGTGGCCACGGGCTGGACACCGACGAACACGGGCACCGGCCCCAAGGCCAAGCAGAAGATCCAGGTGACCGTCTTCAACCCGCTCTTCAACCTCAATCCTCCGCCCTCGGCGCTCACCGTTCGCGGAGAGATCAACGCGAGCAGGCACGCCCTCATCGACTCCAGGTCCGACACGAGCTGCGGGAACAAGGCCGGCTCAATGAGCAAGGGCGCCACCACAACCGGCGGCTCCGCGGCCATCTACGGGGCCGACGGCAATAACACGTCAAACCAGTCCGGAGACATGGTGCAGAACGAGCCGGATTCGACATTCGACAAGTACACGTACTCGAACAAGGAGCTCGATGCGTACAAAGGCCCTCGCCAAGAAGAACGGTACATACTATCAGGGCACGGCAGCGTTCAACGCGAGCAACCAGTTGCCGAACGGCATCGTGTTCATCGACACGGTGAGCGGCAAGCAATATCGACAAAAACGGCCCGAACACGACGCCCACCTCCGACTTTGCCTCGGTGACCATCAGCGGCAATGCCCCGCTCGACGCGAGCGGCATCTTCAAGCGGCATGCTCATCGTGGCGGGATCGCTCACGATCCACGGCAGCTTCCAGATGCACGGGATGGTCTACGTGCAGAACGACTTCACCTACCTCGGCACCGGGCGCCGGGCAGATCACGGGAGCCGTGCTGAGCCAGAACATTCGCGACACCTCGGCCACGAGCATCGACACGGATACGGGCGGCAACTCCACCATCATCTGGAACTGCGACTACGCGAAGAACGGCGGCGGATATCTGCCTCCGACCTTCACCGATTGAGCCGGGCACCTACAAGGAAGTCTCCGGCTAGCATGCGGTACACGCGCCCTCGCCCTGCTCGGACTCCTCGTGCTGGCGGTCGCCGCCTGCCAGTCGCCGACGGCCCCGCCGCCGGCTCGTGTCGAACTGGACGCGGCGGGGCGCGCGGCTGCCGCGCTGGAGGCCGGTCGCTATGCGGAGGCGGTGGGTCTCTTTCGTGAGGCGCTTGCCCCCGCCCCGGCCAACGTGGCCCTACGCTGCATGGGCTCGCGGTGGCGCTTTCGTACACGGACCGCGGAGCTGCCATTCGCGAGTTCCAGTGGGTCATGGCGAGCGCCCCGCGTGATTCGCAGGAACAGTGTCGAATCTCAGGCATGGCTCGCGCCGAGCCGGAGCCTTGCCGGCATCTCCCCGCCGCCAGCGACCAGACGAGCCAGAGCGCCAGGCGGGTACTGCCGTGCTGCGTGGCCGTGCGATCTTCGCTGACGCGGGCGGCCAAGCCACAGCCGATGGGACGTCTCCAGCTGTTTCTCGTCGGGCAGCCGGACAGCCCGACCAAGGAAGGGCGCTACAATCTCCGGACGGACGAGAATGGAGAGCTTCAGGTTCCCCAATGTTCCTCCCGGGCCGTACATGCTGACGAATCGCCTGGCCGGCCAGCCTATCTGGCGCCTTCGTGTTGAGCTCAAGGCTTGCCGAAGAGAAGCAGCTCGACTTGAATTCTGGCAATAGCGTGACTGTGCGGGACGACTTTCCGGGTCGCTAGACCCTCCCGTCAAGGAGCCGGTTCGCGGGCAGTTGTGAAGCTGATGTCCCACTACGGGCTGCTCCAGCAGCGGCAACGGGCGGAGTGCCCAGGATCCTGGCACAAGTGCTCGAGAAGTTTTAGGAGGTCCTTATCGGCACAGACGCCCCAGCTGCCTACAAAGCGGGCGTCCTGAATTCACACCCGTCACCGGGTGGGACATCACGGCGACGGCGGCTTGATTTGTCGCGGCGACCAACCCGGGTTCTACTTGGAGAACAACTTTGAGACGCTTAGCCTTGCAAACGAATTTGGTATTCGTTCCTTTGATCGCCGGAATACTGGTCCTCGCACCGGCCTTCGCGCGCACAGCCAACGTGGGCCGGGGGCGGCAAAGGCGAAAAGGACGAGCAAAAAGGGAACCACGAGAATCAGAAGAGCGAGAAAGGAGATGGTGACAAGAGATCGTCTCGCGATGCATCTACAGTCAGCCGTGGCGAATACTTTGGCGACCAACACCGAGTAATCGTCCAGAACTACTACCACGAGCAGTTTCGCACCGGTCGCTGTCCTCCGGGGTTGGCCAAGAAGGGCAACGGCTGCATGCCGCCCGGCCAGGCCAAGAAGTGGGCTGATCGGCCGATCGCTTCCGCGGGACGTGATCTTTTACGAAGTGCCACAGGAGCTCGTGGTGCAGATCGGGAGCCCGCCCGCCGGATATCGTTACGCGCGAGTGGCAAATGACATCCTGTTGATCGCGGTCGGGACGGGGATGGTCATTGATGCGATTCAGGATCTGGGCAGGACGTAAGGAATACCTGAGCTTACAGCTCGATCACTATCGAGTCATGATTGGTCGCGGGCCCGGCGAGCTCGGCTGCATATCGGTCACTGGTTCACTCGGAGACGGGGCATGAGTCTTTTGGATGACGCGTTCTGGGATGCATTGGATGCCGCCAAGGGTAACCCTGACGCAGCGTTTCCTATATTGAAGGCCAAGCTGACCAGTCCCTCTCGCGCTCTCATCCAGGACCTCCGGTGGCTGCGCAACAGGTATGCGGACGACACTGATGACATTTTGAAGGAGACGCTCGAGCGGTTCGCCGAGAAATGGCGGGCGCGACGGGACGAGGAGGCAAACCCGTCCCCCTGAGCGTGACCATTCCTCGCTTACCGACCCGGCCGTCACCGTGCTCCCACCGCCACTGCGACCCCTCCCCACCATGAGGGAGAAGGTCCCCCGCCGAAGTCATTCCCAGACGCGGAAGGCTGGCGAGAGCATTGGTGTCGCCGTCTCAGATCAGATCAACCTCGCGCTGCTATCTCCGCGCGGGTCGTGAAACAGGGCGGGAGCGCTTCTCTTGGTCTCGGGTCTGGCCCGAGTGACGCCTACGGGGAAGTGACGGCGCACGAGAAAAGCCCGGCGTTGGATTGTGGAAGTGGAGGCGGGATGGTCGACGTGACCGTCCCGCCTTTCCTCCGCGATTGCCGTCCGTATCACTCGATCGCCGCCGCGCGCCAGAAGCTGCCGCTCGCCCCACACAGAAGAGTCAGGGAAGCGATTCGCTCTGCGGTCATCGCCACTGAGTGTGAGGTTGCAAGAGGGAGGCGGTCCAACAGCAAGCGAGGTGCCAGCGCCACTTCTGATTGCGTGCAAACCACTCCGTCGGGACCACCGGGAATCTTCTGGCTTCCGTGCCGTCCATGCCCTCTCCGTCTCTGACGGAGCGGTGCGGAAGTCAGCATCCTGACATCTGTTCGAAAGGCACGGCAGACACTCGCAGCGATCGGAGAGGAATGAAAAGCCGAACTGTCAACGAGGGCGACGCATGATGCGGTGTCATCTCGCTCGTCGAGAGAGAATTAACCAGCGAGCGGAAAACTGAAGGCGATCACAGTGGGAATAGAGGTTCGTCCTGGCCGGCGCGCGGAATTGAGAAATCTGCGGTAGCGAATCTGCCCCTCGGGCTTTGCCGTCTGAAATCCCTTCAGGCACCCACGTGGACGCAAGCGCCGCCGAGACGCCGGGGAAACAACGCAGAACAAGGGAGGCTATTTGATCAGCGTCGTGAGTACTCGAGCCCCGCAGCATCGATACGCTGAAATACGCAGAGAAATCAACCTTACGCACACGGCCATCTGTCTCACGCTGGTCGCGGCGATTGTCTCGCTCGGTGGGATCGCGCAATCCCTCCTGGAGAATGTGGCGGAGCACCGGTGGGGCGTGGGTCTTGGTCAGGCGATCTTTCTGGCGATCGTCGCCTTCCTCATCTACGGCGGGCTCGTCTATCAGATGGCTCGTCGCGGGCATCTGCGCAGGCTCCTCGACCACCAGCCAGCCGGAGAGAAAGAGCTCCACCGCTTCTTTCACCGTCACCATGCACCTGCGGTGACCGTGCTCGTGCCCTCGTATAAGGAGGACCCTCAGGTCGTGCGCCGGACGCCCTGTCGGGGCGCGCTTCAGACTATCCGGATCGCCGGCTCGTAATTGCTTCATCGACGACCCGCCCTCACCCGACCCAGCCATCGGACGTGGACCGGCTGGAGGCGGCGCGCACGCTGCCGAACGAACTTCGGAATCTCCTTGAGAAACCTGCCGAACATTTTGCCGGTGCCTTGGAGGCGCTCCGCGGGCGGATCGACCAAGGACCGCTCGATCATCCAGCGGAAAATCGGCGCCTCGCCGAGCTATACGGGGACGCCGCCGCCTGGTTCCAGGAGCAGGAGGCGGGCTATCCGGCTGTCGAAACCAGCTGCCGACGAGCTCTTCGTGGAGCTCACGTTCGCGAAGCGCCGGCGCGACGGTACCGCGAGAAGGCGAAGAGTGGGGTCGGGGAGGGGCGGAATCAGGATGGCCGCGCGCCAAGGATCTCCTCCAGGAATACCGGCGTCTGGTCGCGGATTCCAGGTGGAGGTGACGAGCTTCGAACGCAAGCGATTCGTCAACCTCTCGCATGAGCCAAACAAGGCGATGAATCTCAACAGCTACATCGCGCTCATCGGGCGACAGTGGAGGTAGTGACGTCGGGAGGCAGAGCGTGTCCTCGAGCCGGCCGGCTCGGAGAAGGCGGATCTGTCCGGCCAGCACGCCCGACTACCTGCTGATGCTGGATGCCGACAGCGTCATCGACCCCGAATATATGCTGCGCCTGTCGCATGTCCTGGCCCAGCCTGGACACGAGACAATGGCCGTCGTCCAGACTCCGTACAGCGCTTTTCCAGAATGCGCCGGGCCTAGTCGAGCGGGTGGCTCGGCGCCACCACCGATATCAATACATCATCCATCAGGGCTTCACCTCCTACGGCGCTACCTTCTGGGTGGGCGCAAATGCCCTCGCGCGCAAGTCGGTCTCGAAGATATCGCGGAAGCGGGCCGCGAGCGCGGCTATCCCATTCGGCGTTTCATCCAGAGGCCGCACGGTCATCGAAGACGCGAGGTCGCGACCATCGACCTCATTGCGCGTGGCTGGCGTCTCCGCGACTGCCCGGAGCGCCTCGCCGTTCAGCGCGACGCCGCCCGGATTTCGGGTCGCTACTCATCCAGCGGCGCCGGTGGGCCACCCGGCGGCTTGAGCCAGCGATCCTGCCGCTCCAAGCTCCGCCATCTCGCCCGAAGCGGGAGCGTCTCGCGGCGCGCTTCGGGAAGGCTTCATGCGCTGCCACTATCTTGGCCTCTCGCCGTCGTGAACGCTGGCCTGCTTCTGGCGTTCTCGGTGTGTCGCTCGACGACGGGCGGCGAAACAGCAATACGTAACGGTAACCGAAGTAC
>ERZ1370068.5830-contig-4836_pt1 | contig 12178 bp, 18 predicted proteins | sample MGYA00561227_ERZ1370068 | MGnify/ENA primary metagenome ERZ1370068 (study PRJEB38410, sample SAMEA6850437) | metagenome | study: Metagenomic assessment of the ecological functions of the soil: analysis of the soil microbiota associated with the...
GGCAGCGCGTCCATCGGAGCTCAGCCTAGCGGCTGGGCGGCGATGTCGGACTTCACCTTGCGCAGGATCTCGGCCGCTTCCGAGCCCTGCAGGCGCTGGATGTCGTCCTGGTATTTCAGCAGCACGCCCAGCGTGTCGTTGATGGTCTTGGGATCGAGGTCGAGCGCGTTCAGCTCCGACAGCGCGGTCGCCCAGTCGATCGATCTCGGCGACGCCCGGCGCCTTGAACAGGTCGAGCTTGCGCAGCTCCTGCACGAAGCCCACGACCTGGCGCGACAGCCGCTCGCTGGCGCCCGGCGCCTTGACCTTGAGGATCTCGAGCTCGCGCTGCAGGTCGGGATAGTCGACCCAGTGATAGAAGCAGCGCCGCTTCAGCGCGTCGTGGATCTCGCGCGTGCGGTTCGAGGTGATGATCGACGATCGGCGTCTGCGCCGCCTTGATCGGTGCCGAGCTCCGGGATCGTCACCTGGAAGTCGGACAGCACCTCCAGCAGATAGGCCTCGAACGGCTCGTCGGTGCGGTCGAGCTCGTCGATCAGCAGGATGGGCGCGCCCTCGGCATGCGGCTCGAGCGCCTCGAGCAGCGGCCGGCGGATCAGGAAGCGCTCGTCGAAGATGTCGGACGCCAGCTCGCCGCGGTCGTGCACGCCCTGCGCCTCGGCCAGGCGGATCTCGATCATCTGGCGCGCGTAGTTCCACTCGTAGACCGCCGAGGCGACGTCGAGGCCCCTCGTAGCATTGCAGGCGGATCAGCGGCCGCTTCAGCGTCGCGGCCAGCACCTTGGCGATCTCGGTCTTGCCGACGCCCGCCTCGCCTTCGCAGAACAGCGGACGGCCGAGCTTCAGGGCGAGATAGAGGACGGTGGCGAGGCTGCGGTCGGCGATGTAGTCGCCGCCCTTCAGAAGCTCGAGGGTGGCGTCGATCGATGCCGGCGGGGCGAGGACATGAACTCCCGGGACATGCGTGGCCAGTGTAGCGGATGGGGTGGCGGCTCGATATGGTGGGAATCGCCAGATAATTCAAGCGATTTGGGAGGCAGGCCATGGCAGGCGGAGTTGTTCCAGGGATCGGACCGCCATCGTGACCGGCGGCGCGCGCGGCATCGGGCTTGCCTGCGCCGCCAAGATCGCCGCCGGCGGCGGCCGCGTCGCGCTGTGGGACCGCGACATGGACCGCGCCAGGCAATCCGCCGCCTCGCTGGGCGACGCCATCGCCGTCGAGGTCGATGTCACCAGCGACAAGTCGGTCGCCGAGGCGCTGGCCGCGACCGAGGACCAGCTCGCGCCGCCCGACATCCTGGTCGCCAGCGCCGGCATCACCGGGCCCAACACGACGGTGGTGCAGCTATCCGGTCGACGCCTGGAAGCAGGTGATCGACATCAACCTGACCGGCGTCTTCCTGTGCAATCGCGCCGTCGCCGGCGGCATGGTCGATGCGCGGCCGCGGCCGCATCGTCAACATCGCCTCGGTGGCCGGCAAGGAAGGCAATCCCAACGCCTCGGCCTACTCCGCCTCGAAGGCCGGGCGTCATCGGCCTCACCAAGTCGCTCGGCAAGGAACTTGCGACGACCGGCGTGCTGGTGAACTGCGTGGCGCCGGCGGTGGTCAAGACCGAGCTGTTCAGCCAGATGACCGAGCAGCACATCCAGTACATGCTTTCCAAGATCCCGATGAACCGCTTCGGCGAGGTCGACGAAGTGGCCGAGATGGTGGCGTGGCTCGCCTCCGACCTCTGCACCTTTCGCGACCGGCGCGACCTTCGATCTCTCCGGCGGCCGCGCGACTTACTAGGGACGACGTACTGACATGAAACTCCATGACCTGACCCTGACCGAGCTTGGCCGCGGGCCTCTCGGCCAAGAAGCTTCTCCTCGCGCGAGATCATCGACGTCCCTGCTGGCCGCATCGCCAAGGCCGACGGCAAGCTGCATGCCTTCACCGAGGTCTATGCCAAGGAGGCCAAGGCGCTGGCCGACGCCGCCGACACCGCGCGCGCCGCGCGGCTTTCCGCTTGGGCCGCTGCACGGCCTGCCGGTCGCCTACAAGGACCTCTGCGACATCGCCGGCAGGATCGGCACCGGCGGCTCCAAGATGTGCGAGAAGCGCGTCGCCAGCGAGACCTCCGAACACGGTCGAGCGCGCTGACCGCCGCCGGCATGGTGCCGCTCGGCAAGCTGCACATGGTCGAGTTCGCCTTCGGCGGCTGGGGCACCAACCCGCTGATGGGCGCGCCGTGGAATCCCTGGGACCTCGCAGACCCATCGCACGCCCGGCGGCTCGTCGAGCGGCACCGGCGTGGCCGTCGCGGCGCGGCTGGCGCCGGCCGGCATCGGCAGCGACACCGGCGGCTCGGTGCGCATCCCCTGCGCCTTCAACGGCCTGGTCGGGCTGAAGGTCACGTTCGGCCGCATCGGCCTGTCCGGCACGATGCTGCTCAGCTGGACGCTCGATCTGATCGGGCCGATGGCGCGCTGCGTCGAGGATTGCGCGCTGATGCTCAATGCACTCGCCGCGCCCGACCCGCGCGATCCGACGACGCTCGGCCAGCCGCTCGAGGATTTCACCGCTGGCCGACCAAGGCCGGGCTCGATCGAGGGCATGCGCGATCGCCATGCCCGACACCAAGCAGCTGCCCGACTTCATGCATCGCCGACGTGGTCCACAGGCCTGGCAGACGGCGGCGCCGCACCTTCGAGAGCCTGGGCGCCACGGTCGAGGCGGTGCGGCTGCCCGACTGGTATCTTCGACCTGTCGCAGGCCGGCCGGCATCGATCATCGACCTCGGAGATCTATCTCGCTGCACCGCGACTGGATCGAGGATATGAGGCAAGGCGATCGGCCCGGCGTGCGCGCGCCGCGCGCAGGCGGCCAAGAGCTTCGCGGCCGGCGCCTATGCCGAGGAGCTGCGCCGCATGGGCCGAGCGCCGGCGCGAGTTCAACGACTGGATGCATCCCTACGACGCGATCCTGGTGCCGACCATCGCCGTGCCGGCGATCCCGCTCGTCGGAGGTCGACGAGACGCTCGCCGATCCCGGGCTATCTGACGCGGCCGGCCAACTATCTCGGCCTGTGCAGCCTCGCCATGCCGTCGCGGCTACTCGGGCGGCCTGCCGCTCGGCATCCAGATCGTCGGCAAGCCGTTCCGCCGAGCGCGACGTGCTGCGGCTCGGCAAGGCCTTCCAGGACGCCACGGACTTCCACCGCCGCGCGCCTGACCTTTCCAGCGCTCGGCCTCTAAGTTGAAGGCGCGCGCCGCAAGCGTATGAGCGCTGCGGCATGCCCTGCGGCACGACGGTCGTCGACGATCGAGGCGTCGAGCGCCTCGTACTGGTGGTAGCCGATCGTGTCGTAGAGCTCGGCGCGCGTCTGCATCTCGCCGAGCATGTTCTGCGTGCCGCCGTCGCGCCTGAGCGCCGCATAGAGCTTCGCCTGCGCCTTGTTGGCGACGCGCAGCGCCGAGACCGGCCAGATCACCATGCTGGTAGCCCATCGCCTCGAACTCGCTCGCGGTGAAGAACGGCGTGCGGCCGAACTCGGTCATGTTGGCCAGCAGCTTCACGCCGGGCATCGCCTTGGCGAAGGCGCGGAACATCTCGGCGTTGATCGAGCGCCTCGGGGAAGATCGCATCGGCGCCGGCCTCGAGATAGCGCTTGGCGCGCGCCACGGCGCCGTCCATGCCCTCGCTCGCCGCCGCATCGGTGCGCGCGACGATGAACGAGATGCGCGGCGCGCCCTGGCGGCGGCAGCGACCTTGGCCGCCATGTCGTGCGGATCGGCGAGCTTCTTGTCGTTGAGATGGCCGCACTTCTTGGGCAGCAGCTGGTCCTCGATATGGACCGCGCCGGCGCCCGCCTCCTCGAAGGCGCGCACCATGTGCATGACGTTCAGCGCCTCGCCGTAGCCGGTGTCGCCGTCGACCAGCACGCGGCAGGCCGGAGGCGCGCGCGACCTGGCGGATGAAGAAGCAGACCTCGTCGACCGTGATGACGCCGAGATCGGGCAGGCCCATCGAGGCCGTCATCGCCGCGCCGGAGAGATAGAGCGCGTCGAAGCCCGGCCGCGCTTCGCCTGCAGCGCCGCCATGCCGTTGTGCGCGCCCGGCATTTGCAGGATGCCGGGCCGCTCGAGCAGCGCGCGGAAGCGCTCGCCCGGCGGGCGCGGTCGGCAGATCGGCGGCGACGAGGTACGGCATGGCTTGCTCCGCGAGCACCTGCTCAGGGCAACTTGCACGACACCATGTCGGCGAACACCGGATGACGCCCGGCACGAACTCCGACTTGTAGGTCGGATGCTTGGCGAACTTGCAGCCGGCCGGGAGCCGCGTCTGTCGACCTCGATGCGGATGAAGTCGTCGGGATCGTAGGTCGTGATCGAGAAGACTTGCTGGGCTCGCGGCAGCGCGAAGCGCATGACGTAGACGAGGTTGCGCGGTCCCTGTCTTGCGCGGCGGCGCCGGCATCGCCGGCCCGCTTGTTGGCCGGCATCGGCATGCCGGCCTTGTCGCCGGCCGAGCGATCCCAGTCGGGCGGCGTGAAGCTCGCCGGATCGTCGATGCGCGCGGAGAAGTGCCGGCGGCTTGGCCGGCCGGAAATCCTTGCCGCCGGTATTGAGCCAGGTCATGAAGCCGAACTTCTGCAGCTCCGGCATCATCTCGTCGGCGAGCAGCTTGATCTCCTGCGCCGAGAACTTGCCGTCCTGGTCCTCGTCGATCAGCGGGATCTCGATCTTCGCTGGAGAACGGATCGAACCGCCATTCGATCTCGACATGGGTGTACTTGCCGTCCTTGGCCACGACCCGGACGAGCTTGCTGGATCCAGATGTGCGGATGCGCCAGCGCGACGCCAGGCGCCAGCAAGCCAGCGACGAGCAGCGCCAGGAGCGACGATGACGCTTCATGCCGTGACTTCCTGCGGCACCATCGCGCCGCGGCTTGCCGTCGTCGTCGATCGCCACGAACACGAAGGTGCCGTGGGTCACGCGGATATCGGTGTCCCGTCATGCCGGCGCTGCACGACGGTCTCGAGGGCGATGGTGATCGAGGTGCGGCCGATCTTGCTCGACCTCGCCGTAGATCGACACCATGTCGCCGACCTTGATCGGCTCGACGAAGGTCATGGCGGTGATGGCCACGGTGGCGACGCGGCCCTTGGCGACCCGGGCGGCCAGCGCGCCGCCCGCCACGTCCATCTGCGACAGCACCCAGCCGCCGAAAATGTCGCCGTTGCCGTTCATATCGGCGGGCTGCGGCACGGTCCTGATGATCGGGTCGCGGCGGCTTTCAGCCATCAAATCCCACCGGATATGGTTGCTTTCCAGCGATTTTCCTACCATACCCATGCCGTACCGGCCACTCAGCGATCCCTCGCGCGGCCGAAGAAAGACAAGAAGCAGCCATGGCCAAGAACGGCGATCTGTTCTGATCGGTCGGGCGGCAAGCGTACCGCAGCGACCAAGGACAATTCCTACACCGCCCGCGACATCGAGGTGCTGGAGGGCTCGAGCCCGTCCGCAAGCGCCCCGGCATGTATATCGGCGGCACCGACGAGCGGGCGCTGCACCATCTCGTGGCCGAGGTGCTCGACAACGCCATGGACGAGGCGGTCGCCGGCCATGCCGACACGATCTATCTCGAGCTGCTGGCCGGCAACCAGCGTGCTGGTCGCGCGACAACGGCCGCGGCATCCCGGTCGATCCGCATCCCAAGTTCAAGAACAAGTCGGCGCTCGAAGTCATCCTCACCACGCTGCATTCCGGGCGGCAAGTTCAACAGCAAGGTCTACGCGACCTCGGGCGGCCTGCACGGCGTCGGCGTCTCGGTGGTCAACGCGCTCTCCGACGAGCTGGTCGTCGAGGTCGCGCGCGACCGCCAGTCGTGGACGCAGACCTTCTCGCGCGGCAAGCCGCACGACCAAGCTCAAGTCGGCCGGCCCTGCCCCCAACCGGCGCGGCACGACGGTCACCTTCCATCCCGATCCGCGAGATCTTCGGCAAGCACGCCTTCGTGCCCGAGCGGCTCTATCGCATGGCGCGCTCCAAGGCCTACCTGTTCCGCGGCGTCGAGATCCGCTGGAAGTGCGACAAGGCCCTGCTGCCGCAAGGACGGCGCGATCTCCGAGGAGGAATCGTTCCACTTCCCGGCGGCCTCAAGGACTACCTGACGTCGGAGATCGGCGAGCGGCCGACCGTCGTGCCGCAGCCCTTCGCCGGCGAGGCCAAGAGCGAGACCAACGGCACGGCGGGCGGCAAGGTCGAATGGGCGGTGTGGTGGCCGAACGACGAGGAAGGCTTCGTCCGCTCCTACTGCAACACCGTGCCGACGGCCGAGGGCGGCACGCACGAATCGGGCTTCCGCAGCGCGCTGGTGCGCGGGCTCAAGCGCTATGCCGAGCTGACCGGCAACCGCAAGGGCTCGATCATCACGGCCGACGACGTGATCGACGGCGCGGCCGGCCTGGTCTCGGTGTTCATCGAGCAGCCGCAGTTCCAGGGCCAGACCAAGGAGAAGCTGGTCAGCGTCGAGGCGACCAAGCTGGTCGAGACCATCGTCGGCGACAATTTCGAGCACTGGCTGACCGGCGACAAGGAAGCCGGCAACGTCCTGCTCGAGCACGTCGTCGCCAAGGCCGAGGAGCGGCTGCGCCGCAAGCAGGACCGCGAGCAGCAGCGCAAGACCGCGACGCCGCAAGCTGCGCCTGCCCGGCAAGCTCGCCGACTGCAGCAGCACCGGCGTCGACCGGCACCGAGATCTTCCTGGTCGAGGGCGATTCTGGCCGGCGGCTCGGCCAAGGCGGCGCGCAACCGCGAGACCCAGGCCATCCTGCCGCTGCGCGGCAAGATCCTGAACGTGGCCAGCGCCAGCGCCGACAAGCTGCGCGAGAACCAGGAGATGCAGGACCTCGATCCAGGCGCTGGGCTGCGGCACCGGCGCCCACTACAGCGACGAGCGGCTGCGCTACGAGCGCGTCATCATCATGACCGACGCCGACGTCGACGGCGCCCACATCGCCTCGCTGCTGATGACGTTCTTCTATCGCGAGATGCCGAAGCTGATCGAGAACGGCCACCTCTTCCTCGCCCAGCCGCCGCTCTTCCGCATGAGCAAGGGCGGCCAGACCGAGTATGCCCGCGACGACGCAGCAGAAGGACGAGCTGCTGCGCGACGGTGTTCGGCGGCGGCAAGGTCGAGCATCACGCGCTTCAAGGGCCTGGGCGAGATGCAGTCCGGTCCATCTGCGCGAGACCACGATGGATCCGACCAAGCGCGTCCTGCTCAAGGTCGACGTGCCGACCGCTGGCGCGACGCCGACGACGCGCCGCGAGGTGATGCGAGACGCGCGACGCTGGTCGAGGACCTGATGGGCCGCAAGCCCGAGAAGCGCTACGCCTTCATCCAGGAGAACGCCAAGTTCGCCCGCGACTCTGCGACGTCCTGAGCGGCTTACGACCGGCTGACGCGCGACTTTGTGACGTGAGGTGATCGACAGGCCGGCTATCGTGCCGGACGAATAGCCTGCGGAGAAACCTGGTTCATCAGGAAGATCGCGGTCGTCCCGGCCTCGCCGCGGCCGCCATCGACGGCAGCCGGTTGCCGGCCACTCTCGGCGGTTACTACTACGCGCCGCAGTACGACTACCGCGAGTTCTTCTCGATCGCCGACGGCAAGACCTTCCAGGTCATCCTCGCCGGCAATCCCTTCCCGGCATGACTCGCAGACGACGTGGCGCGCCAGCTCCTGCCGCAGATGCAGGCCGACAAGCCGCCGCCCAACCTCACCTTCACCTACGACCAGCCGGCCGAGCAGCCGCGGCCCTACTACCGGTCTGGTCCTGATCGTTCGACCCGGCCAACGATCTCGGGCGCTTATGCGCGTCTGCGCCAGCGGCAACGCGCGCGCTTCAAGCCGGAGCGCCGGCCGGATGTATGCTGTTCGCCATCTATTGCCGCAACGAACTTCGCGCTGTCGCAGACCACGGCCTGGACGAATGCCGCGCGGTCCCGGACGATCCGCGGATCGGTCAGCTGTTCAGGACTGCTTCGCGATCGCTGTTCACCGGTCGCCGGCGCTCCAGCCGACAGCAACCGAGCCCGTTGCGATCCGCCGCTAGAGCCGACAGCGCTCCACAGCGGACTTCGCTAACCAGACGGCATGGCCGTCTGGTATCGCAGCTCGCTCGACTTCTCCTCTGTCGCGCCTCGATGCCGAGACCGCGCACGGCCTCGCGATCCGCGGCGCTGAAGAGCGGCCTGACGCCGCGCGACCGGCGGCCTGATCCGCCGTCGCTCGGCGTGCAGGTCTGGGGCCGCGGCTTGCCCAATCCGATCGGCCTCGCCGCCGGCTTCGACAAGAACGCCGAGGTGCCCGACGCCCTGCTCGGCCTCGGCTTCGGCCTGGTCGAGATCGGCAGCGTCACGCCCCGGCCGCAGGACGGCAATCCGCGGCCCGCGCCTGTTCCGCCTCGCCGAGGATCGCGGCGTCATCAACCGCATGGGCTTCCCGGGCCAGGGGCTGGACGCCGCCCGCTGCGCGGCTCGCCATCCGCGCCGCGCCGCGGCTTCGTCGGCGTCAATGTCGGCGCCAACAAGGACAGCACCGACCGCGCCGCCGACTACGTCGCCTGCGGCGCCGCGCCTGGCGCCCTACGCCGACTACCTCGTCTGCAACGTCTCTTCGCCCAACACGCCCGGGCTGCGCAACCTGCAGGGCCGCGCCCAGCTCGCCGATCTCCTGAAGCGCGTGCAGGACGCGATTGCCGCCAAGCCGGTGCCGCTGCTGGTCAAGATCGCGCCCGACGCCACGGACGACGACCTCGACGACATCGTCGCCGTCTGCCGCGAGCTCAGGATGGACGGCATCATCGTCGGCAACACCACGCTGTCGCGGCCGGCCGTCGTTGCGGTCGGCGCGACGCGGCGGAGACCGGCGGTCTGTCCGGCGCGCCGCTCACGGCGCTCGTCGACCGAGGTGCTGCGCCGCACCGCGCAGCGGCGTCGAGGGCCAGTTTCCGCTGATCGGCTGCGGCGGCGTCGGCTCGGGCGCCGACGCCTACGCCAAGATCCGCGCCGGCGCGACGCCTGGTGCAGCTCTACTCGGCGCATGGTCTATCGAGGGCCCGCCGCTCATCCGCCGCATCAAGGACGAACTGGCCGACCTGCTCGCGCGGGATGGCTTGTCTTCAGTCTCTCAGGCGATTGGAGCCGACTTATGAGCCTCGACTTCCCGCTGACGACCCTGATCGTCGTCGTTTCGCCCGGTGCACTGGCGATCTCTTACACCCTGGCGGCGGGACTCTCGCGCGGTCCACGCGCGCCAAAGACGTCGTCGCGGCGCGTTCGGCTGCACCCCTCGGCATCAGTGCCGCACATGGCCGCCGCCATCCGGGCCTGGCCGCCTCGCCTCCACACCAGCGCGCTCGCCTTCCAGACGCTGAAGTGGCTGGGCGTCGCCTATCTCCTTCGACATGGCGTGGAATGCGCTGAAGGTGAGCACGGCGCGCCTTCAAGGTCGAGAAGCAACTGCTGGCGCACGCTCGATCCGCAGGTGATCGTCCATGCCATCCTGATCAGCGTGCTGAACCCTAAGCCGTCGATCTTCTTCGCCTCTCCGCCGCAGTTCGTGCACGCCGACGAGCCGTGCCGCCTGGAGCGCATGCGTTGCTGCTGAGCGGCGTCTTCATGCGTTGACGACGTTCGTGGTGCCTCGTGGGCTACGGCCTGTTTCGCCGCGGCGGTCCGCAACCAGGTGATCTCGCGCCTCGCGCGTGCCGACCTGGATGCGATCGGACATTCGCCGCTGCCTTCGTGGCGCTGGGCGCTGCTGGCGCTCGCCGAGCGCTAGTTAAATATCTGCGAAGACGTGGCTTCCTTCCTTGCACCGGTGACCGCGCCGTCGACGGCGGGGCCGACGAGCTGGGCCCTATCGGAGGGGCGCAGCAAGCTTCCACTCCATCCCTTGCGACTTCGCTGAAGCGCCTGAGCACGTCCATTTCCTCGCTCGGGTTGCGGGCGATCGCCAGCCATTCCTCAGCGCTGCGGCTTGGGCCAGCGTAAGTGTGCCCGATTGTCTGCACGAGCGCTTTCGGCGCATGCGACGAGTGTCGGCGTGCACAGGACCCGCATCTGGCTGACCAGCGCGTACAGCTCGACGAACTGACGACCTGCGGCTCGCTGCCGACAAGGGCATTGCCGTACGACTTCGCGGCCGAAACGATGAAGTGCCTGAACAGATCCTGACGCCGAGTGACCTCGCAGGTGCCTCAATGCGCTGGCGCGGACCTGGCTGCGGTGGAATGCCACGTGGTAAAGCCTGTGGTGAGCCCACCGATGACGGAGCGCCCGCCAGCGCCGATAGAGCCGATATGTAGGCGATATCCATGGCTCCCCTAACGTAGACGAGCCGGGCACCTTTGTATTGCTTGGCGAATTCTCAGCCTCTACGGCAGTTGTCGGGGAACCCTATCTCCATCTAACCACCACTACCGGTATCGAAATTTGTTATGGTCAAAAATCCTGACTCGACGCTCCCGGGGACAGGAAGTGGCAAATCGAGGATTGAACGTGAAGAAATCGAGCACCGTCACCATCGACCGGCACCTGTGCCCAACGCAAGCCATCGGGCTTGGTGGTAGCGCTCGGCACAGATCCGGACCTGATCCACGACGAGCCGTCGGTCGGCGTGGTCGGCACTAAGGGCGACAGCCAGTGCTATCATGGGTGTCGTGGCGAAGGTCGATGCGATCCACGCCAGCCTCAAGAGCCGCGTCGGCAAAGGCGCGGGCCAGCTGAAGCTGCGCCTGGTCCAGCCGGAATACACCATCGCAACGTCGGACGGCATCCGCAACGGTACGCGCGAAATGCGCTACTCGCTGATCGGGCGTGAAGTGACGCACGATGCGCTGTGCGAACATCTGAGCGCCACGGGTCTGGCCGGCACCATCGCCGTCGTTGCCTGCGACAAGCCGCCGGTTGGCACGTTGGCCGCGCTGCTCGAGCACAATCAACCCGCGATCATCATGTCGGATGGAGCGATCCATCCAGGCACTGATCCGGAGACCGGCGAGAAACTCGACATCGTCAGCGCCTATCAGGTCGCCGGCCACCCGGACGCCGCCCACCGCCACCACATCGCCTGCCATGCTTGCCCCGGTTACGGCAGCTGCGGCGGCATGTTCACCTACAACACCATGCAGACCTTCATCGGCGTCGTTGGCATGCAGCCGCTGCACATGGTGGCCCCGCCGTCCGACGATCCCCGCCGCCTCAAGGAGTTTCCGGACCAGCTGGTCGGGTACCTCGCGCAAATGATCGCGAAGGGCCTGAAGCCGCGCGACATCGTCGTCCGCGATCTCGATCCGCAACGCCGTCATCGTCGCGATGGCGATTGGCGGCTCGACTAACGTCACGCTGCATGCGCCGGAGATCGCGCGTGCCGCAGGCTTCGCGGACTTCTGGAAGGAGGTCATGACGCCGGCTGAGTTCAACCATCTGTCGCAGTACGTCGTGCCGGTCCTCACCGACGCCCGCCCGTATGGCAAGATATTCGATGGTCGACATCGACGCCGGTTGGCGGCGTTCAGGTGATCGTCCGCGAACTGCTGGAGGCAGGGTTGCTCAACGGCGACGTGATGACCTGCACCGGCGAAACGCTGGCCGAGCAGGTGAAGCGTCTCGGCACCAAGTCCGCCGATGGCACGGTGATCTATACCGTCGCCAAGCCCTATAAGCCGACCGGTGGCCTGCGCGTTCTCGGCGGCAATCTGTCGCCGGAATTCTCTGCCATCCTGAAGCTTGCCGGCGTCGAAGGCGGGTTGGAAGACAACCTGTTCCGCGGCAAGGCACGCGTGTTCGAAGGCGAGCAGGGACCTGCTTGAGGCGCTCGACAAGGCCCCGACCGGTTCCAGAACAACGACATGATCATCGTGCGCTACGAGCGGGACCGAGCGGCGCGCCGGGCATGCCTGAAATGCTCGACCCGACCTCGCGCATCACCACGCTGTGCCGTGAGCGCGGCATTGTGGTGGCGCTGATGACCGACGCGCGGTTCTCCGGCGGATCGGTCGGCCTCGTCATCGGCCATGTCGGCCCTGAAGCTGGCTCTTGGCGGACCCATCGCGTTCGTTGAGGACGGTGACGAGATCGTCGTCGATCTAGCAATACGTAACTGAACGGAAGTACAT
>ERZ1370068.2451-contig-1601_pt1 | contig 12175 bp, 12 predicted proteins | sample MGYA00561227_ERZ1370068 | MGnify/ENA primary metagenome ERZ1370068 (study PRJEB38410, sample SAMEA6850437) | metagenome | study: Metagenomic assessment of the ecological functions of the soil: analysis of the soil microbiota associated with the...
GATGTACTTCGTTCCAGTTACGTATTGCTATCACGAGGCATTTGGAGTTCTCTCCGATGGGGTGTTGCGGTCCGGGCGCGGAACTGACGGCGATGCCGACAAATGCGCGCACTGGCGACGAAGAGGTCTGCTCGCGAGCCGCATGGTCAGCCGACGGCATTCGCCAGACCGACCTCGCCGTGCCGGCGATCCATTGTGGCGCATGCGTCCGGACGATCGAAGAAGGCGCTCGGCAGGCTTGTGGGCGTCGAAAGCGCGCGGGCCAACCTGTCGGCCAAGACGCGTGACGGTCAGGTGGCAATCGAACGGCGGCCCGCCGCCATTTGTCGAGACCTTGAAGCGGGTGCGGCTTCGAGGCTCATCTGTTCGACGTCGAGTCCGACAAGGATGACGGCGCGCTGTCCGAACTGATACGGGCGCTTGCGGTGGCGGGCCTTTGCCTCGAGCAACATCATGTTGCTTTCGGTGTCGATCTGGTCGGGCGCCGAAGCTGAAACCCGGGACCTGTTCCACTGGTTGTCCATGATCATTGCGCTGCCGGCGCTGGCTTATTCCGGGCGGATATTCTTCCGGTCGGGTTGGCGAGCGCTCAGGCACGGGCGGACCAACATGGACGTTCCGATCTCGCTGGGTGTGCTGCTCGCCTTCGGCATGAGCGTTTACGAGACGGTTGCAACATGGCCCGCACGCCTATTTCGATGCCGCGATCTCGCTGCTGTTCTTTCTGCTGATCGGGCGCACGCTGGATCACATGATGCGGGAACGGGCCCGGCAGGCCGTCAGAAGCCTGGTCCGGCTCGCGGCACGAGGCGCTTTCGTGGTGCAGGCGGATGGCACGCAGGCCTATCTTCCTGTCGAGGAGATCGAGCCCGGCATGATCGCTTGCGCTTGGCGCCGGTGAACGCGTGCCTGTCGATGCGACCGTGAGCAAGGGTGATTCCGAGCTTGACGTTTCGCTGGTCTCCGGTGAGAGCGGTGCCGCTGCATGCGACGGCGGGATCGAGCGGTGCTCGCGGGCACGCTGAACCTCACCGGCCCGCTAACGCCTGGTCGCGACGGCGAGAGGCCGAGCAATTCATTCCTCGCCGAAATGTGATACGGATGATGGAAGCGGCCGAGCAGGGCCGCTCCGGCTATCGGCGTATCGCCTGACCGCGCCGCCGCGCTCTACGCGCCGGTCGTGCATGCCGCGGCATTTCTTACGTTCGTGGGCTGGATGGTCGCAACCGGCGATCTGCACAACGCCGTCACCATCGCCATCGCGGTCCTCATCATCACGTGCCCTTGCGCGCTCGGCTCTTGCGGTGCCGATCGTGCAGGTGATAGCACGCGCAACGGCTGTTCGAGAACGGCATCATGGTCAAGGACGGCTCCTCGATCGAGCGCCTCGCGGAGATTGACGCGGTCATATTTGACAAGACGGGCACGCTGACGTCGGCCGCGCCGCGCCTGGTGCCGGCGGAACGACATCGACAGCGCGTCCTGAGTCTCGCGGCCGCGTCTTGCCTCGCATTCCCGGCACCCCTATTCGCAGGCGCTCGTCGAAGCTGCCGCCGGTCCTTGCGCCGTCGCCAGTCGTGTTCGACGACGTCACCGAACAGGCGGGCTTCGGGTTGCAGGCGCAATCAGGCGCGACAGTCTATCGGTTGGGAAACCGTCGTGGGCGCTCGCAGGTCCGGAATCGATTGTCGGAAGCTGCGTCGGTTGTTCTGACGCGGAATGGTCAGTGGATGACCGGATTTCCGCTTTGAGGACACCCTGCGGACGGATGCGGCCGTTGCCGTCGCCAAAGCTGAAGCAGGACGGCCTTCGGGTAGAGATCGTTTCCGGCGACCGCGAGGAGCCGGTCGGACTTGATCGCCGCGGCGCTTGGCGTTCCATATCGCAGCGGCGTGACGCCCAGGCGAGAAGGTGGCGCGCATCAAGTCGCTCTCTGCGGCTGGTCAAAGGTTCTTGATGGTCGGAGACGGACTTAACGACACGCCGGCGCTCGGCGCTGCCCATGCGTCCATGGCCCCGGCCTCCGCTTCGGACGTCGGACGCTGCGCGGCGGACTTTGTCTTCCTGCGACAGAGCCTGCTCGCCATACCTCTCGCGGTGTCCGTCGCGCGCGAGGCCAGACGTTTGATCCGGCAAAACCTTGCGCTCGCGGTTGCCTACAACATCGTGGCGGTGCCGATCGCAGTCATGGGCCTTGTGACGCCGCTGATCGCCGCCGTCGCGATGTCGGGATCGTCGATTCTGGTTGTTGCCAACGCGCTTCGCCTGAAGCGCAGGGGAAGGGATCGCGGCCAGCGCCGCCCCGGGCACCATTTCGGCGGCAGCCATTCTGGAGGCCGCCGAATGAAGGATTACTTTTACCTGATACCGATCGCGCTTGGTCTCGGCCTCACGGGTCTCGCAGCGTTCATGTGGTCGCTCAAGACCGGGCAGTACGACGATCTTGACGGGGCTGCCGAGCGCATACTCCATGAAGAAACCGACGCTCCCATCCGGACGACCAAGCCGGGGCGGTGATGCCGGAGCCATGCACTAAAAGCCAGATATATGGCTAACACCTCGCCGGGGCTCCAGGGGGACGGCGGCAGGGGTCGTCCTTGCACTCGTCGCAACGACGGCTGCTCTGGCGATCATTTTCAAACGGGTCGCCAATGTCCACACTCAAACTCTTCGAACTCGTCGGCACCGACGCAGCCCGCCCGTTCTCAGTCCGTTCTGCTGGCGGACGCGGATGGCGCTGGCGCACGAAAGGGGCTGTCGGCGGAGACGATTCCCGTGGTGCCTCACCGATAGGCACGCGATCGCGCCGCATCGGATCAGAGAAGTGCCGGTGCTGCTCGACGACGATACGCGCGGTCGGTCGACTCTGGACGATCGCCAAACCATCTCGAAGATACCTATCCCGGACCGGCCGTCGCTGTTCGGCGGCGAGGGCGGCACCGCGCCGTGGGCCGGATGCTGAACTGGTGGGGCGACATGGCCTGATCGGCGGCATGTTTCCGCTCGATCATCGCCGACATCCCGCTCAATCCCAAGCCTGACGACGCGGCCTATTTCCGCCGGACGCGCGAGGCGCGTTTCAAACGGCCGCTGGAAGAAGTCATGGCGGACCGCGACAAGGCGGTCGAAGGTTTCGCAAACCGCTCGATCCGCTGCGGCTGACGCTGAAGACGCAGGCCTTTCTCGGCGGGGCTGCGCCGAACTACGCGGACGATATCGTGTTCGGCGCATTCCAGTGGGCGCGGGTGGTCAGCCCTTCAAGCTGCTCGCCGAGGACGATCCGGTCTATGCCTGGCGCGAGCGGCTGCTCGACGCGTTCGATGGTCTGGCGCGCAAGTCGCCGAGCTACCACGCCTGACATCGGCGGCCGCGATGCGGCAGGAATGGTGACATTGGCGGATGCAATGACGAGGCAGCGATTGCGGAAGGGTCATGCGCCCAGTCGAGCTTTAAGTAGTTCTACCGGATAACAATGTTAGCCGTGACGTAAATCGAGGCGTAACTTGTCTGTTAGTGGCAGTCAGAGATCGCGTGATGACCGACCTTGAAGTCAAAGCTGGAAGGATTTGAGACCCTCGCTACCGAATGCGATTTGATTGGCAAGCTGGCGACGGACAAAGCGAAACGCGAATTATACACTGCGCCTCGGCCTGCATTACCGCGAATTGGCTGATGCGATGCGAAGGTGTTGATTGCGGCGTCAAGGCCGCACGCATAACCCGTTCGAGTGTTCCTGGAGCAGTAAAGGATAGTCTGGAGAGGTGCGTGGCATCGCGCGCGCCGTTGGCAGCAGCGCCATCGTGCGGCACGACCACGTTGACGCAGCCCCAATCTCCAGTGCGCCAGCGCCGAGTGATGATACTGCTGCTGCTGCTGGACGGCTCATTCGCCGTCGTGCTGCTGCACCGCGATCCGTCCCGACATGGAGACAGCCGGGCAGGCCGCGCACGCTGAGCGCCGAACGCAGCTTCGCGCTTCTGCCCAGGCATGTCGAGGAAGAGTCTGACAGCTACAACGAGCGGCGTTCAAAGCTGCCGCCCGGGTTCGCAGCATATCCGGCCTCATGGAGGTCCGGACAGCACCGCTCGCGCATCGCGCGCGCGACTCGTCCGTCGGCGTGCACCATGTCCGGCACCATGATGGTGATGGCGCCGGCGGCGTGGGCGGCCGTCACGCCGTGATTGGAATCCTCGACCGCGACGCAAACTTCCGGCTTCAGGCCGAAGCGCGACGCCGCCAGCAGATAGAGATCGGGGCTCGGCTTGCCGCGCGCGACGTCGTCGCAGGTCAGGATGGTTTCGAAACGGTGGCGGATTCCGGCGAGCCGTCAGATGCGCAGTCCGCGGTGCGCAGCGACGAGGAGGTGACGATCGCCATCGGGCATTCGGCCGCCTGCAGCGCATCCAGCAATTCGACCGCACCGCGCTTCAGCGGCAGGCCTGCGCGTGAGAATTTCATCGCGATCTGGTGACGTAAAGCCCTGTTGATCTCCGCGAAGCGGAAAGCTTTCGCCGTAGCGCGCGTGCAGCATGGCCTCGCATTCCGGACCGGGAAGGCCGACCATCGCGTGGCACAGCGCTGCGACGTCGTCGGTATAGCCGAATGCGCTGAGCGCGCGCGACCAGGCTGTCGAAATGACACCCGCTCGGTATCGAGCAGCGTGCCGTCCATGTCGAGCAGGACGGCGCCGACGTTCCATGCGGTCGGTCACGTCGACGCCGCGCTCGCGGCGCGCGCGACCGCCTTTCGCAGGCAATCCGGGCACAGGCAATCGCCTGCCGTCCGACCGGCATCGGCATGCGGAAGTCCTCCTCGCTGCACCAGCACGGCCCCGACAGGCTGCAGCTGAATTCGGTGCCGCAGCCGGCGCAGGCAAGGCGGCGCGAGGGCTGGATTTTCTAACCGATTTGTCATGAATCGGGCGGCATTCCTCAGCGGAATTAATCTCGGGTTCACGTCGAAGCGCGGTATACTCCGCGGCCAATATACGCCCGCGAAACAGGCTCAAGGGAAATCCGATGGCCCGCGATTCGCAAGCAGCCCTTGTTGCGCTCAATCGCTTCGGATCTGGGCGCGCGCGGCGGGGCGTCCGGCGATTTCCTCAATGCCGCCTCCGATCCGCGCGGCTTCGTCAAAGCGGAACTCGCTCGCCCCAACGGCGTGCTGCTCGAAGTGCCGGGATTGCAGTCGACGGCCGGCGCTCGGCAAGGCGGTGTTCGACTATCAGTTCGAGATCCAGCAGGCGCGCGACGCCGCGGCCAAGTCAGGCCGCGCCGGCGGCCGCGACCGAAGCGCCGCCGCAACCGCCGCCGGATGCGAAGGCGCAACAGGCGAAACCTTTCGCTCAACGGCATCGCGATGGACATCACGGCCAAGGAGCCGCCGGCGAAGCCGCCGGAAAATGCCAATGCATCGATGGCGGTCCGTCAGCGCCTCCCGAGACGATGCAGCCCGCCGCGCCAAAGCCGCCGCCGCAACCGCTCAACATCATCCAGAAAACCTTTCGCGCCGAGGCGCTGGCGCGGCTGCAGCGCGGCGTGATCGCCGATTGCGGATTCGTCGAGCGGCTGGTGGTGTTCTGGTCCAATCATTTCTGCATTTCCGCCAACAAGGGCGGGCTGGCGCGGATGTGGGCGGGCTCGTTCGAGCGCGAGGCGATCCGGCCCCATGTGCTCGGTCGCTTCGGCGACATGCTGAAGGCGGTCGAGCAGCATCCGGCGATGCTGTTCTTTCTCGACAACCAGCAATCGCTCGGGCCGGATTCGCGCGCCGGACAAAACCGCAACCGCGGCCTGAACGAAAATCTCGCGCGCGAAATCATGGAGCTGCATACGCTCGGCGTCGGCGGCGGCTATTCGCAGGACGACGTGACGTCGCTGGCGCGCATCATCACCGGGCTGGACCTATGCGGGACGGCAAGGGCCAGCTGGGCGCGCCCGGCACCTTCGTGTTCAACGCCAATGCGCACCAGCCCGGCGCGCAGCGGGTGATGGGAAAGATCTACGACGCCAACGGCGTGGCGCAGGGCGAGGCGGTGCTGGCGGATATCGCGCGCCATCCGTCGACCGCGAAATTCATCGCCGGCAAATTCGCGCGCCATTTCGTGGCCGACGATCCGCCGCCGGCGCTGGTGGCGCGGCTGGCGGACGTGTTCAGCAAGATCCGACGGCGATCTCAAGGCGCTGGCGACTGGCGCTGCTGGATTCCGACGAGGCCTGGAAGGCGCCGCAGACCAAGAGTGCGCTCGCCCGTACGAATTCCTGGTCGCGACCGGCCGGCTGCTGGCGCAGATTCCGAACGACCCCGCCCGCTATCTCGGCGGCCTGAACGTGCTGGGCCAGCCGCTATGGTCGCCGGCCGGGCCGAACGGTTTTCCCGACAGCAACGCGGCATGGGCGGCGCCGGAAGGCATGAAGCTGCGGCTCGATATCTCCGCGCAGATCGCATCGCGCCTCGCCGACGGCGTCGATCCGCGCGACCTGCTCGAACTCGTCGCCGCCGACGCGGCTTCGTCCGGAGACGCGGCGGACCATCGAGCGCGCGGAATCGCGGCAGCAGGCGCTGGCGCTGTTGTTGATGTCGCCGGAATTCCAGAGGATGACGCATGGAACGACAGCAATGGAAACGACATGGATTGCTGCGAAAGCCTGACATCATCCGGCGACGTTCGCGCCGCGCCGCTGCTGCTCGGCGGCGCGTCGTTTGCGGCATGGGCCTATTTGCCGAAATTCGCGCGCGCCGCCGACGGCCGCGACCCGCGGCTGGTGGTGGTCATCCTGCGCGGCGCGCTGGACGGGCTCGCCACCGTCGCGCCGATCGGCGATCCCGATTACGCGGGCCTGCATGGTTCGATCGCGCTGACATCGAGCGGGCCGAACGCGGCGCTGGCGCTGGATTCCTTCTTCGCGCTGCATCCGGCGATGCCGGAATTCGCGCGGATGTATCGCGAGAAGCAGGCCGCGGTGATTCACGCGGTGGCAACGTCCTATCGCGACCGCTCGCATTTCGACGGACAGGACGTGCTCGAAAGCGGCTTTGCAGGTCCCGGCCGGGTGCAGTCCGGCTGGCTCAACCGCGCGCTGGAAGCGCTGCCGAAGGGCGAGCGGGTGATGAGCGCGCTCGCGGTCGGCCCGACCACGCCGCTGGTGCTGCGCGGCGCGGCGCCGACGGTCGGCTGGGCGCCGGTCGCGCTGCCGCAGGCCGCCGACGATACCGCGATGCGGCTCGTCGAACTCTATCAACACCGCGATCCCGCGCTGGCCGCGGCGTTGACGCAGGGCCTCGCGCTCGACAAGGCCGCGCAAGGCGACGACATGAAGCCGAAGCCCGGCACCAACGGCGCCGGCGCGATGCGGCTGGTGGCGCGCGGCGCGGCCAAGCTGATGGCGGCCGACGACGGTCCGCGGATCGGCGCGCTCGCCTTCGACGGCTGGGACACGCATGCCAATGAAGGCGGCGCGGTCGGGCCGGCTGGCGCAGTTGCTCGGCGGGCCTCGACGGCGCGCTGGCGGAATTCGAGAACGGGCTCGGCGCGCGCTGGCGCGACACCGTGATCGTGGTCGCCACCGAATTCGGCCGCACCGCGCGCATCAACGGCACCGAGGGCACCGATCACGGCACCGGCACCATCGCGCTGCTCGCCGGCGGCGCGGTGAAGGGCGGCCGGGTGATCTCGGACTGGCCGGGGCTGAAGCCGCGCCAATCTCTATCAGGGCCGCGACCTCGCGCCCGACCACCGATCTGCGCGCGGTGATGAAAGGCGTGCTGCACGATCAGTTCAGGCTTCGCGGAGCGCGTGCTGGCGGAGAGCGGTGTTTCCCGACAGCGCGCCGGTGAAGCCGATGAAGGGATTGGTGGTGGGTGATGCACCGTCATCCCGGGGCGCATCGAAGATGCGGGCCCAGAGATCTCGAGGATTCCGGGTTCGTCGTCCGGACGCCCCGGAACGGCGGTCACCCCGCTTCGTAATCCCGTCGATCTCCGCGATCTCCTCCGCGCTCAGCGTCCAGCCGATCGCCTTCACGTTCTGCTCGACCTGCTCGACGCGGGTGGCGCCGGCGATGACGCTTGCGACTTGCGGCGCGCGACGGCCAGCCAGGAGAAGGCGAGTTCGAGCATGGTGTGGCCGCGCGCTTTGCGCGAAGGCCTGCAGCTTCTCGACGATGTCCTCGTTGCGCGGCGTGACGTAGCGGTCCTTCAGCGCGGGCGCCTTGGCGAAGCGGGTATCGCCGGGCGCGGCGGCGCCGCGCTTGTATTTGCCGGTCAGCAAGCCCGCTCGCCAGCGGGAAGAACGGCAGCAGGCCGAGCTTGTATTCCTGCGCCGCCGGCAGCAGATCCTTTTCGATGCTCGCGCACCACGAGGCTGTATTCGTCCTGGCACGACACGAAACGGCTGACATTCATCTGCGCGCGCGATCATTTCGGCTTCGGCGATGCGCCAGGCCGGAAAATTCGAATTGCCGATGTAGCGGACCTTGCCCTGGCGAACGAGATCGTCGAGCGCGCGCAAGGTTTCTTCGATCGGCGTCAGCGGATCGTAATCGTGCTGCTGGTAGAGATCGATGTAGTCGGTCTTCAGCCGCGTCAGGCTGGCCTCGACCGCGGACATGATGTAGCGGCGCGAGGCGCCCTGCTTGGTGCCGTCGTTGCTCATCGGTTTGGAATATTTCGTCGCCAGCACGATGTCCTTGCGGCGGTCGCCGAGCACGGTGCCGAGCACGGTTTCGGAGCCGCCCATGCCCGCATAGATGTCGGCGGTGTCGAACAGCGTGATGCCGAGGTCGATCGCCTTGTGGATCACCTTGCGCGAGGTCTCGAGATCGGTGCGCTGGCCGAAATTGTTGCAGCCGAGGCCGACGGCGGAAACGCGCAGGCCGGAGCCGCCGAGATTGCGAATTTGCATGGATTGATCCTGTGGGAAAAACGCGGGGGAGGCCGCATTGTGGCCTCCGTGCCGTCATCCCGCAAGGTGCGCGACTACCGTGCGACCATGTGGGATCGGTCCGGCACCGGGCCGGAAGCGAATTATCCTGAGCCTGTAATTATCCGGGCCTATCATGAACAACGCGGCCACGACCAGCGCCACCGTTACCACGCTCAACCCAATTCCCAACGCAACTGCCCAACGGTCCACTGCGCTACCTGTGATGGATAATTTCCGATTCGTCAACCTCATATCTAGGTCGACCGGCTTTTTTGGGGCGAACAGGCATTCGCCCGACAAAGATCACGCCAGTTAGAAAAAGTACGGGCCAGGAAATATGTCGGGAACAGGTGGCAATATTTCGGAATTATGTAGGCGTCTGGAGGAGCGACCGAGGCACATGCGTAGACGGCCTCAGCGTGTCCCCCAAAGGCGCTGGGGCCGTTTTCTCGATCGGCCTCACTTCATGTCCATGCCCTTGTGCGGGTCATCAGACTTCATGCCGTCCATCATCGCCATGTTCTTGCAGCAACCGCACGTGCCCATGCCGGACTGTTTCTGCGACTGTTGAGCCTTGGGCGCTTCAGGCCATTCCGACATTTGCTTTGTGGCGGCCGGCGCTCCGCACATACCTCCGGAACTGGCCTGCTGACCACCGCCACACATGGCGGACGCCGGCGACAGGCCCAACAGAGAGCGACGGCCGCTGATGCGAATAGCAGGCGCATGGAAATCCCTCCGATGGACCAAATCAGCATAGAGCTGGCCGGGAAAGTCCGGCAATCACGTTTGGGTCAAATCGCCGGTGGGCAGTTATGCGCTTTGCCAGGGCTCCCGCCGCTCGAGCCGCGCAGATAATGCCAGCACCGTGATCTTACGGAATTCTCAATTCCATTGAAACCTGTAGGATATTCTCTGCTGGCGCGGTTGACGGCGAAGGGTCGCGCACATGCGGCCCTTCGCTGCCAACGCCGCGGCAATGCGCCATGTCCGCTAAGTGCGCAAAACCCAGGAAGCGCCTGTCTTATAGGTTGTGCCGTTCGGCTTAGCAGGTATGCGCACAAAAGTGCGGCCCCGGTCAGACGCGGCGGCTGACGAGGGACCGCTTGGGGCGCGTGATCCGAGACGGGGGTCTGATCAGACGCAGCCGCAGCGCTGGCCAGGCTCTGTTACGCCAGCGTGACAGCGGCACTTATCCACAGGCGGCCGGGCACGGTGCGCAACACAGGGCCCTCAGAAAAGCTTGCGGTAGACCACGAAGCCGGAGCGCTCCGCCACCTTGTCGTAGAGCTTCATCGCGGTGTGGTTGGTTTCGTGCGTCTGCCAATAGACGCGGGACGATCCGGCGAGCTTCGCCCTGCTCGTAGACGCCATTGATCAAGGCGCGGCCGACGCCCTTGCCGCGCGCGCAGCCGCGCTGGTGAAGAGATCCTGCAGGTAGCAATTCGGCTCGATCGACGTCGTGCTGCGGTGAAACAGGTAATGCGTCAGACCGACGCAACTCGCCGCCGCTCTCGGCGACCAGCGCATGCACCGGCTCATAGCCGTCGAAGAAGCGCGACCATGTCATGTCGGTAGATTTCGGGCGCAAGCGCGGTCGGTCCCGAGCGGCCGTAGAAGGCGTTATAGCCGTCCCACAGCGGAAGCCATTGTCGGTGGTCCTGGCGGGTGACGAAAACGGATGGTGAGGTCGCCGGACATCAGAGTGATTCCGTCTGGATGGAGGAGCAGCGCCGCGGAGCGCGCTGGAGGCCGCTTATTACAGCCGCAGCCGGGACGGATCAATCTTGCGAAGGCAGCGGCGCTCTGCCTCCTCCCCGCGAGCGGGGAGAGGTTTGAAAGTCTCCGCGTATCAGTCAGCCGCTTCTACTCGGCAGCGCCCAAGTGCCGCGCCAGACTGCGATGATCGCCGCCGCGCAGCGAGCGATGATATCGTCGCTGCCGGGATCGTCGGTGTGGCGGACGAGGTCGGTGACCGGCGTATAGCTCAGCATGCGTCCGCCGTCGGGCAGCGCCGTGCAGCTGAAACGCAGCACCTGTCCGTCGGCGAGATTGATGTTGATCGGCGTGGATCGCCGGCCCGCATCATCTCGGTGCGTCGGGCGATGAAGGCGCTCAATTCGTGCCCGGGCAGTTCCCAGGCGCCGGTGTCGCGGCCGTGATACATCAGCGCGATGAAGGGCGGCTTGCTGTCGGCCTGTGCGTCGGAAAGCGAAAAATAGTCGCGGAAGGCGCGGTTGATGAATTCCGCGCGCGTATCTGAATCCAGCAGCACGATGCCGATGTCGACCTTGATCGAGCGCCGCCGACAGCCGATCCGCGGTGGCGTGGTGCTTCTGTTCCCACGCGAACGCGTCGACCCATCTTTTCCGCAACAGGCCGGTGATGAGCGGCGGTGCCTACAGCCGTCGCCGCCAGCAGCAGCATGCGCGCCAGGTCCGACGTGTCGTAGCCGGGCGTCGCGCGGTGATTGAGGAAGAACAGCGCGGAAGACGCCGACCGCAATGACGGCGCTGATCATGCCGGAGGCGATGCCGCTGATGCGAAGCTCGCGAGGGCGACGATGCAGACGAACAGCGGCGCGGGATTGGGCACGGCGACGAAATGCCGATCGACAAGGAAGGCGATCAACGCCGTCGCTGTCGTCAGAGCCGGACCGGAGACTGCGCGCCAGTCGAACTGCATGCTCGTTCTCGTTGTCCGCCGACAATAAGTGCAGCCAGTTTGCCCGAACGTTTCGATCGTGGCGGGATTTCCTGCTGCCATTCTTAATACGGTCTTTGCCCGGACGCGCCGGGCTTTCGCGATTTTTGAAATCAAATGATATTCGATAGTGGATGGAACCGGCTGTCCGCGCTCCCAGGTTAGCGCACGCCATTCACGAGAGGACGTCGATGCCGACAATTTCGCCGCACGCTGCTGCCGATCCTGATGCTGTTTGCCTCCAACGTCTTCATGACCTTTGCCTGGTACGGCCATCTGAAATTCAAGGAGAGCTCGCTGCCGCTCGTCGTCACTGGCGAGCTGGGGGATCGCCTTCTTCGAATACTGGCTGGCGGTGCCGGCCAACCGCTGGGGCAGCGCGGTCTATTCGGCCGCGCAGCTCAAGACCATGCAGGAGGTGATCACGCTGGTGGTGTTCGCCGGCTTCTCGGTGCTGTACCTGAAGGAGCCGCTGGGATGGAATCACGCGCTGGGCTTTGCGCTTCATCGCCTTCGGCGCGTTTCTCGATTTTCACAAATGGACGTGAA
>ERZ1370068.5168-contig-4202_pt1 | contig 12166 bp, 11 predicted proteins | sample MGYA00561227_ERZ1370068 | MGnify/ENA primary metagenome ERZ1370068 (study PRJEB38410, sample SAMEA6850437) | metagenome | study: Metagenomic assessment of the ecological functions of the soil: analysis of the soil microbiota associated with the...
GATATTACTTCGTTCAGTTACGTATTGCTGGATCGCCGCGCGCCTCGACTCCATCGAGCTCGGGCAACGACACCAGTTCGCCTCGGTCACCGGGACGTATCGCGGCACACGTGTCTCGGTCGTCTCGACCGGGATCGGCACGGACAACGTCGAGATCGTGGTGGCGGAGATCCTGGCGATCACGGAACGGCCGACCTTCATCCGGGTCGGTTCCTGCGGCGCTCTCCAGCCGGAGATCGGCCTCGGGGACCTGATCATCATCGACCGGAGCAGTCCGGCTCGAGTCGACCACGAGCTTCTTCGTCCACGATGGGTACCCGGCCGTCGCCGACTACGAGGCGGTCGTGGCGCTCATCGAGGCCGCGGAGCGGCTCGGACACCGGACCCACGTCGGGTTGACGGCGACGGCACCGGGGTTCTTCGGGCGCTGGGGCGCCCCATCCCGCAACTGCCCATCCGCTACCCTGACCTGGCGGAGGACATGGCGCGCCAGCGCGTCATGAACTTCGAGATGGAGGCGTCGGCGCTGCTGGTCCTCGCGTCGCTCGCCCGATGTCGGGCCGGCGTCGTCTGTGCGGTCTACGCGCAGCGCGACCACCGGCGACTTCGTCGAGGAGCGGCCAAAGGACGCAGCGCGAGGCGGCGTGCGTCGAGACCGGGCTCGAGAGCCTCTCGATCCTCGCCGACATGGATCGGTCAGAAGCGGGACGCCGGGACGGACCGCTGGCGGCCGTCCCTCTGGACACTAATCGTGATCATGCGGATGCAGCGGGACGTGGGTTCCCGTGACGCCACGCTGAACCGGAGGAGCCCGCTCCATGGCCCGAGGCTTACTGCGTCAAGGACAAGCATGAAGGTCGAAGTCATGAATCCGCAGAAGATCACGATGAAGAACGGCAAGCCGGCGACTCAGGGCACGTGCCCGAAGTGCGGCGGCAAGGTCTTCAAGATCGGCGGCTGAGTCGGACCCTACGCGATAGCCAACGGGCCCGCCTCCGGCGGGGCCCGTCTTTCGTGCCCGGAGGCCGATCAGACCTGCCCGGCGCCCGTCGAGGCGGCCCGGCCCGGCGCGGAGCGCAGTGGCAGCGCCCCGACGAGGCCGACGTCGTCACCCAGCTCGGCTGGCACGATCTCGACCCTGGCCCGCGGCACGGAGAGCGCGATCGCCGCGACCCGCTCCCGGGCCGGCGCCAGCCAGCGCTCGCCCTGGTTCCGGGCGCGACGCTCCCGCCGACGACGATCCGCTGCGGGTTGAAGACGTTGACGAGCGCGACGCAGGACTCGGCGAAGGCGCGCCGGGCGCGCTCCATGATCAGGCCGCGTCGGCGTCGCCGCGTCTCGGCGTCGGCAACGTCGCGCGCGTCGAGACCGCGTCCGCGACGGGCGGCGAGCGTCGCCAGCCCGGCCGCCGCGCCGGCGGCGATCGACGAGGCCGCCGCCCGGGCAATCCCGCTTCCGGAGGCGATCGCCTCGAGGTGGCCGCGGCCGCCAGCAGCCGCACGGCGGTCCGTCGATCTCGACGAGCAGGTGGCCCAGCTCGCCGGCGACGCCGTCGGGGCCGCCCAGCAGCCGCCCGCCGGACACGATCGCGCCGCCGATCCCGGTCGACACCGTGAGGTGAAGTCCGTCAGGCCGCGCGCCGCCCCGAACTCCCACTCCGCCAGGGCCGCGACGTGGGTGTCACGCTCGAGCAGCCGCCGGCAGCGCCAGCGCGGCCCCGATCGGACCGGCGAGCGCCGCGCCCGCGAACGACCGCGGCAGGTTCGGGGCTCGACGAGCGTCCGCGAGCCGGATCCAGCGGCCCCGGCGCCGCGATCCCGACACCGGCGATCCCCTCGCCGGACAGGAGCCGGCGCGGCATCCCGGACCCGCCGCAGCATCGAATGGACGTCGCGCAACGACGCCCTGCGGCCCGGCCTCGACCGGGGTCCACTCGCCTCGGCGCGGGCCACGACGCGTTCCCGCGCCTGTCCACGACCCGGCCCTGGATCCGGCTCGCGCCGAGGTCGAGCGCGAGTGCCGAGGCGGCCTCGCGGGGCTCGGGCAGAATCCACCGCTTCCGGATCATCGGCCCCGTGCCACCGCGGCCGCAACGCCGCCGTGCCGGATCGGCCCTCGACGCACGCCGCGCCGGATGCGACCATGGTCCTCGACGCAAGCGCCGGCCGATCCGCCGAGCGCCGACGTCCATTCCGGACTCACGCGACAGAGGCCGCCCTCGGCGACGCGCTCTCGCGACCGCGGAGGAGCAGCGACCATGGCAGTTCGGGTCGGGATCAACGGCTTCGGCCGGATCGGCCGCCAGTCACCTCAAGGCCCTCATCGAGCGGACCCCCGACGTCGAGGTCGTGGCGGTCAACGACCTCGTCGACGCCGAGATGAACGCGCTGCTGTTCAAGCACGACTCGACGTACGGCGCCTATCCGGGCGACGTCGACCACGCCGACGACTCGTCGATCGATCATCGACGGGCGCGAGATCAAGGTCCTCAGGCCGAGAGCGACCCGGCGCGCGCTGCCGTGGGGCGACCTCGGCGTCGACATCGTCCTCGAGATCGACCGGGCATCTTCACCGACGCCGACGAAGGCCCAGCGCCCACATCGACGCGCGGCGCGAAGAAGGTCATCATCAGCGCCCCGGCCAAGGGCGAGGACATCACGATCGTCCTCGGCGTCAACGAGGACCGCTACGACCCGCGCGCCCACGACATCATCAGCAACGCCAGCTGCACGACGAACTGCCTCGCGCCGGCGGCGAAGGTCGTCCACGACCTGCTCGACGATCGAGCGCGGCCTGATGAACACGATCCACAGCTACACGAACGACCAGCGCGATCCTCGACGTCGCCCACAAGGACCCGCGCCGGGCGCGCAGCGCCGGCCAGAACATCATCCCGACGACGACCGGCGCGGCGAAGGCGCTCGCGCTCGTGATCCCGGACCTCAAGGGCAAGTTCGACGGGCTTCAGCCTGCGCGTCCCGACCCCGACCGTCAGCGTCGTCGACTTCACCGCCGACGTCTCAGCCGGCCGACCTCGCGTCGAGGAGCTCAACGACGCGTTCCGGGCCGCCGCCGCAGGCCCGCTGAAGGGCATCCTCGGCGTCATCGGACGAGCCGCTCGTGTCGATGGACTTCAAGGGCGACAGCCGCTCGCTCGATCATCGACGCCGAGTCGACGATGGTCCTCGGCGGGACGATGGTCAAGGTCATCAGCCTGGTACGACAACGAGTGGGGCTACAGCTGCCGCGTCGCGGACCTCATCGCGTTCGTGGCCGCGCGGCTGCCCGGCCGCTGGCCTGACCGCCGCCCGACCGCCGACGACGCCGACAGGCCACATGGACAAGCTGACCATCCGCGACGTCGACGCCGCCGGGCAAGCGCGTCTTCGTCCGCGTCGACTTCAACGTCCCGCTCGCGCGACGGCAAGGTCACCGACGACTCGCGGATCCGGGCCGCGATCCCGACGATCGCGACGCTGCTCAACGCGCGGGCGCGCGGGTCATCCTCGCGCAGCCACCTCGGCCGGCCCGACGGCAAGGTCCAGGACGGACTCGCGCTCCGGCCGGTCGGCCAGCGGCTGACCAGCTGCATGCGCCGGAACGTGCCGGTCACCGGCGACGCGCTCGGCGTCGGGACGGAGGACGCGGTCAAGCGCCTGCGGCCGGGCGAGGCTCGCTCCTCGAGAACCTCCGCTTCCACGCCGAGGAGGAGAAGAACGACCCGGCCTTCGCGGCGACGCTCGCGTCGTACGCCGACGTCTACGTCAACGACGCGTTCGGGACGGCCCACCGGGCCCACGCCTCGACCGTCGGCATCGCCAGCTCCTGCCGGCCTACGCCGGGCTGCTGATGGAGCGCGAGATCGAGCATGCTCGTCCAAGCTGCTCGAGAACCCGGAGCGGCCGTTCGCGGCGATCCTCGGCGGCGCGAAGGTCGTCGGACAAGATCAGGCGTCATCGAGCACCTCGCTGACCAAGGTCGACATCCTCGTCCTCGGCGGCGGGATGGCCAACACGTTCCTGCTCGCCCAGGGCAAGAGCGTCGGCAAGAGCCTGGCCGAGCACGATCGCGTCGAGGACGCCCGGCGGATCCTCGCCGCGGCCGAGGCCAGCAAGGCGTGCCGGTCATCCTGCCGATCGACGTCGTGATCGCCAAGGAGGTCACCCGCGGCACCGGAGTACAAGACGCGTCGGCACCGAGAAGTTCCCGGCGTCGTGGCACATCGTCGACCTCGGCGAGGCAGCCGCGGACCGCGATCGAGGAGGCCCTCGCCGACGGCGAAGACCGTGTTCTGGAACGGGCCGCTGGGCGTCTTCGAGATCCCGTCGTTCGCCCACGGCACGAAGGCCATCGCCGCGCTACCTCGCCGAGCCAGGCCGAGACGCGGCGCGACGGTCGTCGTGGGTGGCGGCGACTCGGTCGCGGCGCTCGAGCAGCAGGGCCTCGCCGACGAAGATGACCCACATCATCGACCGGCGGCGGCGCCTCGCTCGAGTTCCTCGAGGGCCGCGAGCTGCCGGGCATCGCCGTGCTCCTGGATCGCGAGCCGGCGACGACGCGGCAACCGCCCCGACGACGACGGTCGGACGCGGGCATGAGCCCGTCGATGAGACACGACGATCGAGGTCGTCGACGCCCGCGAGATCCTCGACTCGCGCGGCAATCCCACGATCGAGGTCGACGTCGTCCTCGGCGACGGCTCGGTCGGCCGGGCGGCGGTGCCGTCCGGGGCGTCGACCGGCGCCCACGAGGCGGTCGAGCTCGCGCGACGGCGACAAGGCGCGCTACGGCGGCAAGGGCGTGCTGACGGCGGTCGCCAACGTGACCGACACGATCGCGCCCGGCGATCTACGGCCTCGACGCGGCCGACCAGGCCGGCCTCGACGCGCTGCTGATCGAGCCTCGACGGGACGCCGAACAAGGGCTCGCTCGGGGCGAACGCGATCCTCGGCGTCTCGCTCGCGTGCCGCCCACGCCGCCGCGGCGGCTCACGACCTGCTCGCTGTACCGGTATCTCGGCGGGGCCGGGGCGCGGACGCTGCCGGTCCCGATGTTCAACATCCTCAACGGCGGCAAGCACGCCCAGGACTCGACCGACTTCCAGGAGTTCATGGTGATGCCGGTCGGCGCTGGCCTACGTTCAGCGAGGGCCTCCGGGCCGGCGCCGAGGTCTTCGCCGCGCTCCGGGCGATCCTCCACGAGGACGGCCACGCGACCGGCCAGGGCGACGAGGGCGGCTTCGCGCCGACGCCTCGCGTCGAACGAGGCCGCGGTCGAGGTCATCCTCCGGGCGATCGAGCGGGCCGGCTACCGGCCGGGCGAGGACCTCGCGATCGCGCTCGACCCCGCGACGAGCGAGCTGGTCGAGGAGGGCAGCGGCGCCGACGGCGGCGTCGACGCGCTACGTCCTCGCGAAGGAGGGCCGGACGCTCGAGTCCGGCAGAGCTCGTCGACCTCTGGGCCGACTGGGCCGACCGGTTCCCGATCGTCTCGATCGAGGACGGCCTGGCCGAGGACGACTGGTCCGGCTGGGCGGAGCTCACCGCCGGCTCGGCGACCGGATCCAGCTCGTCGGCGACGACCTGCTCGTCACGAACACGAAGCGCATCCAGCGGGCGATCGACGAGAGCGCCGCGAACTCCGTCCTGATCAAGCCTCAACCAGATCGGGACGCTGACCGAGACGATCGAGGCGATCGACCTCGCCCGGCGGCGCCGGCTGGACGGCGATCGTGTCGCATCGCTCCGGCGAGACCGAGGACACGACGATCGCCGACCTCGTCGTCGGGATGGGCACCGGCCAGATCAAGACCGGCGCGCCGTCGCGCAGCGAGCGGGTCGCGAAGTACAACCGGCTCCTCCGGATCGAGGGCGAGCTGGGCGACGGCGCGGATACCTCGGGCCGCGAGGCGCTCGGCCGGCGGGCGAGCGGCGCGCTCGTCCGGAGCAGGCGTCTGGGGGCGGCCGCCCGGATCGTGACCCGCGTCATCGACCGCGGCGCGATCACCGCCGCGTACGTCGGCATCGGCATGGCCGTGACGATCGCCGTCAGCTTCCTGCTCGTCATCCCGATCGAGCCGATCTACTGGCTGCTCGCGCTGCCGGCCGGCCTGCTGATCGGCTACTACGCGAACCAGAAGAGCGACCGGCGGGCGGGCCCGTGGTCGCGGATCCTCGCCAACGCGCTGTTCGCCGGGATCGTGACCGGCGCTGACGCTCGCGCTGATCCTGCTCGCGGACGAAGGCGATCTTCTTCTTCGCCGACAACGGCTACCTGACTTCAATCGCGTCGACCAGGCGACCGGCCAGCCCGTGCCGCCGTCGTGCCAGGGCGGCGCCGGACTGCGTGTACCAGCGCTACGTCGCCGCGGGCGACGGCGACGCCCTCGCGAGCGCCGGCGTGACCGACGCCGCGTCGTTCACGAGCTTCTACTGGGCCCAGCAGGCATCGACGGCGCTGACGCTGATCGTCCTGACCGAGGCCGGCGCCCTGATCGGCGGGCTCGCGCCTACGGATTCACCCGGCCGAAGGCCCGCGAGGCGTCGTCGGTGAAGGGCGCCTCGGTCTAGCGCCCCTCGCCGCTTCCGAATCCGGTCCGCGAATCGAAACGCCCCGGCGGTGCCGGGGCGTCGGTCGGTAGGCGAAGTGTCCGCTGAGACTTCGCGGCCTTCTTGGCGGGGCCTTCTGGGCGCGGGGCCTTCTTCGCGGTCGCCGTTGCGGCGCCGCAGCCTTCGTCGTCGTCTTCGGCGCGGCCTTGGCCTTCGCCGTGCGTCGTCGACTTGGCCGGCTGTGGCCGCCGTCTCGACCGTGCCGGTCGTAGCCGTCGGCCTTCGCGCGCGGCGTCGGCGCGGGCGGTCTTCGAGAGCGCGGTGCGCGCCTTGCTCGGCGGCGGTCTGGGCGCCCTTCGCCTTGTCGGCCTTGCCCGGCGGCGATGCGGCTTCGTGCGGCCTTCGCCGCCTGGGCCTTGCTCGTCTGCTTCGTGACGCGGCCCGAGGTCTGGACCTCGTGCCCCGCCGGTCGCGGCGTTGAACTTCAGCCGTCAGGCGCGACTTGCGGCGGCGCCGCGGCGTGCTCGGGTGGATCGCGCCGGCCTTCGCGGCCCGGCGGTCGAGCGCCGCGTGGGCCACGGCGAGCGCGGCCGCCGCCTCGGCGCCATCGCCATTGTTCGTCGCGGCGTCGAGCGCGCCTTCGCGACGTAGGTCTTCGCGGCGGTGCGGCGCGGCTGCAGGATCTCGTGGCGCCGCTCGGCCTGTCGGACGCGCTTGAGTCCCGACGGCGTGCGTGCGCCCGTCCAGGTGCGAGGGCGTCTGGGCCAAGCGGGCGGACCTCTCAGAACGGGGATGATGTGCGGTGCGGCACGGATCAGGTGCCAACACGGACGCGCATGGTAGCAGAGGCGCTCCGTGCTGGCACGACGGCTGTCGCGCCTGGACGACGCTGGGCCGCGTCAGCGCCCGCGCTCACGCGACCTGCGGGTGCGCTCGCTTGCGGTGCTCGGACGCCGCCTCGGCCAGCCTCGCCCATGCGCGACGAACGCAGTGCGCCGCGCAGCTGCTCGCGCCGCCGCCAGCTCGCGCGCATCGCAGCGTCTGACGCTCCGTGATTGCCATACGTCGTGGGCGGGCTCGCCACCGCCGTCCCTGTGGGCGTCGACGCTGTGCTCGGCTCGGCGCGGAGCGCCCGGCTGATCGGGTCGTGGTCGACGCTGGGCTGGGTGATGCTCGTCGGGCTCGTCGTCACGATCCCGCTCATCGTCATCCACGAGCCTCGCCGGTCGAGCTGACCACGGCGAACAGCTCGGCTACCTGACCGCCGCCGGCCTCGCGAACTCGATCAGGCTGCTGCTCGTCTACACGGCGCTCCAGCGCGGCAAGGTCGGCGTCGTCGGGCCGATCGTCTCGACGGAGGGCGCGATCGGCGCGACGCTCGCGATCCTCGCCGGCGACTCCGGTCGCCGGCCCGACGATCGCGCTGCTCGCGCTCATCGCCGCGGGCGTGCGCGCTCGCCTCGTTCGAGCGCCGGGCGACCCCGCTGGAGGGTGACGACGCGGCCGACCGTGAGCGCCCCGGTCACGGCCGTGATCGCGCTTGGGCGCGGCCGTCCCTGTTCGGGATCAACCTCTATGCGACGAGCCGCGTCGCGACCGACCTGCCGCTCGCCTGGACGGTGCTCGCCGGCGCGCGTCGCGGGTGTCGTCCTCGTCACGATCCCGCTTCGTCCTGATGCGCCGTCTCGCATCGTCCGGCCGGCCGTCGGCGTCGTCGGTCTTCGTCGGTCTGGCTGGAGGTCCTGGGAACGGCGACCTACGCGTTCGGGTCGCGGGACAGCGCGGCGATCGCCGCCGTCCTCGCCTTCGCAGTTCGCGGCGATCGCCGCGATCGCTGCGTTCTTCCTATTCGGCAGAGCGGCTGCAACCGCGTCCAGATCGCCGGCGTCGTGACGATCGCGATCGGCGTGGCGACGCTGGCGTTGCTCAGGCGCTCTGAGGCGTGCCGACCGATCAGCTCGCGGGCTGGTCGTCCGCCTCGGTCCAGGGACGGCCGATCGACGCTGGTGGACGTCGATCCCGCCACGAGTCGCCGTCAGGACCCAGACGTCGGTGTAGCGGAAGACCATCGCCCACGGCGCCGTCGAGCTCATCGCGTCCCTCCGCGCTGGCCGGCAGCGCGACTGCGACACGACGACGCCGTCGCCGCCGTACTGCGCGCACCCGGACGTCGTCGTATGCGAACCAGTCAAGCCGGAACCGGCTCGAACGCGTGACTCAGCCACGTCTCGCGATCGGCCGGCGGTATCGAGCCAGCCGGCGGCTCGTGATCGAGAAGCCCGGGGTCATGAACGAACGAATCCGGGCGACGTCGCCGTCAACCAGGGCCTGCGTCCAGCGATCGAGGAGCCCGGAGATCTGCCCGACGAGCGCCATCGGAAGCGGCGCTCGACCGTCATGGCGGAACGTCCTCGAGCGATGGATGCCCCGGCGTGCGGATCGTACCGAACACTCCGCGCCGGAAATTGCAAGGTCGCGACCCTTGACACGGCCCCGCGGCCGGACGAGATTCCTCGTCTCGGACGGATTCGTCGGCTGCTTCCTGGAGGTGGAAATGCGCGGACGTCGGCCGGCCGGCTGCTTGGCCCTGGTCGGACTCGTAGCGGGCGCGGCAGCGCCTGCCGTCGTCGCCGACGCCATCCGGGATCCAGGCAGCTCGCCCAGAGCTCCAGCGCCTCGATTGCAACGCGCTACGGCGCGGCGAAGAATCGCGACCACCCCGACGTGGCGCTGCCCGACGTCCGGCGGCTTCAGCGCGGAGGAGCCGCGGTCTGGAGGACAACGGCCACTACATCGGCCACGACGAGCCAGCGGTCCAGTTCTTCTCACACGACCCCGGGCAGCGGCAACAGCGCCCGCTACAACCTCCGTCCCTGCCGAGCGATCCGGCGTCGCCGCCGAACGGGCTCGGTCGCGGGCCCGGTCTGGAACTTCCAGACCCACATCGCGCCGTGGTTCGGCATGGTCATGTGCGACACCGAGAGCTTCCCCGAGACGCGCCGGACCTGCGTCCCCGACTCCGGACACGAACAACATCCCGATGACGCCGACGGCCGACCACGCCGGGACCGCGTTCATGGAGCTCCAGTTCTACCCGCCCCGGCTACGCGCCGCACATCTCGTGCGACCAGGTCCACTGGTGCGTCGCGCTGACGATGACGAGCCTCCAGGGCAACTTCGACTTCTCGGTGCTGAACAACAAGTGCGTCGAGCCGCAGGCCTTCGCGTTCGTGACGAAGAGCGGCAAGCCGATCGGCCCGACGGGCCCCGACAACGCCAACACGCGGACGTTCACGCCGACGCCGGACGTCCTGCTGATGAGCCGCGGCGACCAGGATCGCAGGTGTCGATGCACGACACGCCGGACGGCTTCTTCGTCGAGATCGCCGACCAGCACGACCGGCGAGACCGGGACGATGACGGCCGGCGCCGGCAACGGCTGGCGGCACATCGTCTGGGATCCGAAGAACTTCAACTGCAAGGGCGAGCCGTACTCGTTCCACCCGATGTTCGACACGGCCGCGCCGCCGTGCCCCAACGGCCAGCCCCGGCAGTGGCCGATGTGGACGCTCACACGCTACAACGTCGCGATGAGCGACGAGATCGGCCACTTCGAGACGCCCGACCAGCACGGCGACGGCAACGCCGAGGAGCGGCCTTGCACAACGGCCCGTACATCCGCGGCTGCCTCGGCTCGGACGGCGACTTCGACGGGTTCAGCTACCAGCCCGACTGGCCCGACGGGCACCGCGAACCACCCCGGCCCGTGGGCGTTCACGTCACCCCAGAGCCGCGACGCGCAGGGCGCCTGGTCGAGCCAGATCAGCCAGGTCCGCTTCGAGACCGACATCCCGGCGGTCGACGCAGGCGTGCAACGTCATCACCGGCGCCGGCTGCACGGTCCCGCCGAACGGCGCGGCGTTCTATCCCGTGGTTCCACCTGATCACCGCGAACGGCGGCTGCGCGCTGGACGCTGTCGAACGACATCCCGGGCCAGCTCAACGGCTTCGGCGGCGTCCAGGCCGCGTGGGGGCCGCTCGAGGTGACCGACTTCGGTGGCGGCTTCGTGGCGTCCTTCAACAACGCGAGCGAGGTGATCGCCAACCCCTGCCCGTGAGCAATCAAGCGCCAGGGCCGTTTCCGCCTCCGGAGTCAGAGCGCCGCCGCCCAGCAGGTGTCGCCCGCCGCCCGGCGTACCACCCGTGGAACTCGGCGCATCGGCCGTCGGGCGCGAACTCGAGCACCCAGACGTTGTCGAACTCGCCCTGCACGGCGCCGCCTCGGTCAGAAGAGCGTCCGGTCGCGTGGGTCACGAAGCGCGCGAACGGGCCATCGATCGCGATCGGTCGTGGACGCCGGTGTAGCGCGCCGCCCTCGAAGCGCTCTGCTTCGACATCCACTCCGCGGTGATCGACACCGCGCCCTGCTGCCCGATCCCGAACGGGTAGATCCAGATCATCCTCGGTCCGTAGGTCGGCATCTCGGCCTGTCGTATGACCGCCACGCGGCGACGTACGCATCGAGCCAGCGCTGGACCATCGCCCGATCGGCGGTGAACGCGTCGCCCGGTACCTCGTGCCACTCCGGCGGCGTCGGCCGCGGCTCATCGGCGGGGTCATGACGGGCGCTCGGCCGCGGCCTGAGCCGGTACTCGTGGATCTTACGGATCGCGTCATCTGTCGCCGACGGCGAAACGCGCGCCGCCTCACGGGTTGAGGCGGACGTGCGCGTCGCTGGCCGCGAACACGCCTCGGCATCGTCGTGGCCAGGCCGAACGGGAACCCGACGGGTCGGCGCGGTGTTCGCCGGCGGGATGAAGCCGTGGTCGTCGCGGGCATCTGGGGCGGCAACCAGCCGGTCCGGGAGCAGCGCCGAGAGGAGGAAGACCGCGGCGGCGGCGACCTCCTCGGTCGGCCGCTGACGCTGTCGCGGAGCGTCAGCGTCTTCAACCGAACTCCACCGCCGGCGTCGACGATCTCGGTGTTCGTCGGACGTCGCCCGCGGCGTCCATCTCCTGATGAGGTAATCCGACATCGTGTCGACGATCGAGGCGCCGCGACCAGCAGCGTGACGTGCCGGCGTGCGGGCGAGGTGGACGGTGAGCGCGGATCTGGCGGAGTTCGCGCCAAAGACGTAGACGGGTCGCCCAGAGCCCCGGCGCCTGACGTCCCGAGCCATAGAACACCCCACGGCCGGACGAGCGCCTCGAGCTTCTCGGATCCCAATCCGTCGGTGGACGCCAGTCGCGACGACGACGGCGCCGGCTCTGAGCCCGGCCGTCGCCCAGCGCGTCACGATGCGGTCGTCGCCATCCGCCCAGGTCGGTCGCCGAACGGGCTGATGACGAAGCGCGCTCCGAACGTGATCGCCTGCTGAAGGCACGGGCGGCAAATGGCGCCGGTGACGCCGCCAGTAATCCGAGGTAGTTGCGAAGGTCGGGGCTTGAGCTCGCCTGCCCGCCCAGGTCCGATGGCTCGACCAGCGTGGACCGACAGGCCCTCCGTCGCCAGACGGCGGCGGCGAGCCCGGCAGCCCACCGCCGATCGTCATGACGTCGCTCTGACCGTCGTCGCCAAAAAGACGAGCCGTTGCATCCCCAGGGCGCCTTCGCGCGACT
>ERZ1370068.3733-contig-2833_pt1 | contig 12161 bp, 20 predicted proteins | sample MGYA00561227_ERZ1370068 | MGnify/ENA primary metagenome ERZ1370068 (study PRJEB38410, sample SAMEA6850437) | metagenome | study: Metagenomic assessment of the ecological functions of the soil: analysis of the soil microbiota associated with the...
GCATGGCTGTCCGCACAACGGCAAATAGGAAAACCGCCACAGCAAAAGCGAATGCGACGACACGCACCCTGCGCTGCTCGAACTTTCCCGATGCGCTGGCGAAGAAAAGCACTGTGGCAAACAAAACAGTGTTCGCGAGATATTGACCGGAAACACTGCCGGCGTTGCGCGATGCCTGCAGGCTGCTTGCAGCCTTAGCGTTGGCCTCGGCGGCCTCGCGCGTTCCCCGCACTTCGTAGAGGTTCGGCACGAAAGGGTGCGGATCGGCCTTCGGATTTTCAAAAGGCTTCTGCGCCAGCCATGCGTCGTAAGCCTTGCGCACATCGGGCGGAAAACGTTCGACGTAAAAGTTCGCCAACTTTTCGTTGCCCGCCTGCTGCGCCGCGAGCAATTCCATGAACATCGCCACGTGAATCGTCGCCTGCTGCATCCCTTGCATGGTCTGCAGACCCGCACGGCGCTCCAGCGAGTTAAATTCATTCATCAGCCGGTTACTCTTTCGAGTCCACGCTGCTGAGTGATACGAGCACCATGCCGTGCTGAGTGTCGCCAGCGCCATAAGCAAGGCCGTCACTGGCTCAACCCATCTCTTTTTTCCTGTGGCTCTTGGTTTGGCGAACCCGCCGGATCAGATCGCATTTTCACGCAGTCAGATTTGGGTCATTATCGTCCATGCGTTGAAGAATATTTTTGCTCACTATAACGAAGAAGAATGCCGTCGAGAGTCCGCACATCAGAATGCCAGTCAATCCCTCGACTGGCCCGAATAGTCGCCATTCTTTTGGCAGTACTCAAGTCCCCGTAACCGATCGTGGCGTAGGTAACACCGGAAAAATAGAACGACGGACTCGAGCGTCGGGCAGACATTTATGCCACCAGAAAAACAGCGCCCAGACGGCGATCTCAAGGAAGTGAATGACAATCAGGAACCACGCGATGCGAATCAACAGCCATGCAATTGGCCAGAAGCGTGTATCCGGTCGCGCGCTGGAGTGCAACACGTGGCTTAACACCATGCCGAGGCCCATGGCGTGAATTATTACAGTTATCGCAACCAGGCCCGAGCCGATTAAAAGGTTAGTGATCATCGCGGTGTTAATGTTCTCATGGCTATTGATCGGACGTTTTCTGAAAGTCTTCGACCGCGTCCGCGACCGAAGTGAAGCGGTTGACCTGGCTAACATGCTCCTCTATTCCCTCCGCGCGCAGCCGGTCGCGCACGGAGGAACGAGCCTCGACAATTTGCAGGCGCGCGCCAGCTGCCTTGATGTCATCAGCCATGTTCATGACTACGCCACACGCTTGAATGTCCATATGCGGTGACGCCGACAGATCAAGGATTACGATTTTTGGCGGCGTGGCCTCGGCACGAAGCCGGGCCGCGACCGTGTCGCGCACGTGCTCCGCGTTGAAGTAAAGCAGGCTGGATTCGACCCGGACGAGGAGCGCGCCAGGGACGGGCTCGTTGTCCGAATGACGCGCCATATCAGAGAATCGCCATGTTCCGGGGATGCGTCCCAGGAAAGCCACACGCGGCCGCGAAGCACGGCGCAGAAGTTGCACCACCGAAATGATCGCGCCGATAAGAACTCCGCGTAACAGACCAGACCCGAGCACGCCCAGCAGCGCAGCGATAGCCACCACGAACTCAGTGCGGTCCGCTCGCCAAAAATGTTTGAGTGCTGTCACCCTGAAGAGACCCATTACCGCCATGAGCACAATGGCTGCGAGAACGGGCTGCGGGAGGTAGCGCAATACGCCGGACACGAATAACACGATTAACAGCATCAGTAGGGCAGCGATGAATCCCGACAACGGCGTGCGCGCACCGCCGCTTTCGTTCACGAGCGACTGTGACATCCCGCCGCTAACGGGAAAGCCGTGGCCCAGCCCGGCCATGACGTTTGCGCCGGCGATGCCGAGCAGTTCCTGGTTCGGGTCGAAACGATAGCCGTGCTTCGCCGCGAACATGCGACCCAGAGCGGCCGTTTCCACCATGCCGAGAAGAAAAACAACCCAGCGCGAGGGGTAGCAGATCGTTGAGGTCGGACACATGGACCGCTGGAAGCCCGAATGGCGGCAGCCCCTGTGGCACCTGGCCCAGCAGTTTCACGCCGAACGCTGCCGAGATCCATGCTCGCAGCAACGATAATGCCGGCGGATGACGACGAACAGGGCCACCGGTTTGTTCTTGAGAAATCGTTTGCCTAGCAGTAACAGGGCGAGTGCGGCGATACCGAGCAAGAGCGACGCCGTGTTTGTTTCCCGCAGGTGCGAAAAGAAATAACCCGAGCGCTCCCAAAAGTCGCCATGCGATCCTTTGAAGCCGAAGAGCTTCGGCAACTGCGTGCTGGCTATGAACAGAGCGATACCGCACTTGAACCCCACGAGGACGCTTTCGGAAATGAAGTTCACGATCACCCCTGCCTTGGCCAGCCACGCGATGAAGCCCAGGCCGCCGACAATCAACGCGGTGCACGACGCCAGAGCCCAGAATCGTGAGGCGTCGCCTCCAGCGAGGTCACCGAGCGATGCTCCGACCAGCACTGAGATAGCGGACGTGACCGTGATAGCTGTGTGCCGCGAGCTGCAAAACAACCAGAAAACAAGCCCTGAGAAGAGGCAGGCGTAGAGCCCAGCTTCGGCCGGCAGATTAGCAAGCGAAGCATCCGCCAGCCCAGCGGGCATGAGGTAGGCAACGAGGGTAACGCCCGCGATTAAATCCGCGCGCAGCCACTTAGGCTGATAGGCGCGCAACCAAGTGAGAACTGGAAATATGTTATACCACGCGCGGCGAGCCGCAGGCTGCGACTCAGACCCCGGTGGTTCTAAATTTTCCGCAGTCTCTTTCGTTGCGGCAATATCCTTGCCCATAGTGTCGACTCGCTTTGGCCACGACGCTTTTTGCGGTGGCGTTCTCGATATCCGACCGCCCACTCGTGAGCCGCTTCCAACGGATTGCCGCTTTTCTGACGTTCTATCCAAGCCTTGAGTCCCGCCTCATCAACGGGCAGGTCGAGCACCTGAGGCCGGCCCATTAATTTGCCGAATGTCTCCATTACTTCCGTAGTGGTGGAAAAGACAATCTCGTCCATGGCCTCCGGTTTGCCCTGGCAGGCGTAGGCGTTGAAATCAACCCAGCGTCCATCCGGACGAAGCACAAACATCCGCTCCTTTGCAAACGCATCGCTTGGGGCGACGCCCGTCTGAGTCACAAGATAGGGACCGCGTTCACCTCCGGAGCCTAGATTCAAGACGTGAGTATCCCGATAATTGTTGGTAATCGTTCGCATTAGCTGACCCTCTTATTTTCCCGGAGCGCCAGTTCCATCGAAATCACCGCCGAGGGCCAGGTGCAGATTCACGCGTTCGCGCAGGCGGGAGGCGCGAACTTGTGTGAATTGGACTTTCGCGGCGAGGTTTTCCCCGGTGAGACGCAAGACGGTGAACATGTCGATCTGGCCCTGTTCGAGCTGCTCCCTGCTGAACTTCACCGAATCGGCGCTGCTCGAAACCGCGTCGCCCAGCGCGCCTTCGCGTTTGCGCAAATAGTAATCGGCGGCGAGAGCATCTTCCACTTCTTGGAACGCGCGCAACGCGTGAGCCCACGTAGCTTGCGGCGGCGGCTTTTGCTCGGCGGTGCGGAGATCTTGCGCAGCCTTGAGTTCGCCGCCAAAGAAAATCGGTTGCGTGATCCCACCGGCCAAACTCCAGACGAGGGCATCGAGCGTGCCGACTGAGTCGAGTGCCGCGCTTCCGAGCCCGCTGGTGGCGCTGAGCACAAAGCGCGGCAGCCGCGCGGTGCGCGCCTCGTTCACCCTGTGAAAGAGGCGGCGAAGCGGCGCTCGCTGGCGATGAGGTCCGGACGGCGTTCGAGGATTTGCGCGGGCAAACCGGCGGGCACGGCTCTCGGTTGGCCGGGGAAGGAACGTCGCACATCAAACCTGCCGGCAGGGTAGCGGCTGGTCACGACCTCGATGGCGCGGATCGTCTGCGCCCGCGCCGCCTGTGCGGCGTAGAGCGCATCCTCGGCGGCGGCGGTGCGCGACTTGATTTGCGAAACGTCGAAGTCGCTCGCAAACCCCTGCTCTTTGCGCACGTCAGTGAGCTTTGAGTATTCCTGGTAGATATCGAGCGTATCCTGCGCGTTGGCTTCCTGTTGCGCGGCCTCGATGGTCGAGATGCACGCGCGCGCCACGGCAGCGGCGAGTGATTGCCGGGCAAATTCGTAGTCGGCTTCCAGCGCGTAGCTTTCAGCCTTCGCGGCAGCTTTTTCGAGCGAATGCGCCCCCACACGTCGGCCTCCCATGCGGCACCGGCTGCGATGCCATATACCCAGCGCTGTGATGATTTATCCGTGCTGGTGTCGAGTCCCGCGCCGCCGCTGTCCTCCGTTCCCGCACTCCCGAAGGACGGCGGATTAATGTCGCGACCGATGTCGCCACCAAGTTCCTGTCCCTGGCGCTCGCCCAGTCCTTTCATCGCGATCCGCGGGTAGAGCGATGATGCGGCAATGCGCACAGCAGCGCGCGATGCTTCCACGCGGGCGGCGGCTGCCTTGAGATCGGGATTCCGCTCGACGGCGTCCGCAACGAGCGCGGTCAGCTCCGGGTCGCCGAAATTGCGGATCCAGTTCGGCACCACGGTGCCGCTGCGATGCGAGTCCGGCCCAGCTTCCCGGGATCTTTGCGCGAGCCGACTCAGGCATGATGTCCGCGCCAAAGGGCGGATGTTTCAGAGCGCAGCCGGCAAGCACGAGGCTGCTGGCGGTAACAAGAAGCAGGGTGCAGCGCCGAGCGTTCATTCGTTTGATCCTAGTGGCCGCCGAAGAGAGCGGAGAGATGTTTGATGACGAACCAGTCGAACTTGGCCGCGATGCGGACGATCACGCGACGGAGGATCTGGATCGCCGTAATATCGTTCGTGTAGATCGCTCCCCACCGCGGGCGCCAGCAGCGAGGAAGACGTCTTTATCCTTCCCATCTGTGAGCAGTCGCACTGCGATGCGCTGTTCGGGCGCCGACACGGGCGCGGTGTTGGGGAGGTTGCCGTTGATCGGCAGCTGGCCTTGTGCCGTCGCCCAAAGGATGGAATCGACCTTGCACTTGATGATGCGGCCCGGATACACCTTCATAAAGATTTCCGCTTCATCGCCGGGTTCGACGTAGCGCAGTTCGTTTTGCCGGTAGAATGCTAGCAGCCACGGATCGTCCTCCTGGATGAAGCTCATCACGGGCATTGTCGCGAACTGGGTCGCGCGCACGCCGGGTTGCAGGGCAAGGTTGGCAACGCGACCGTTGGAGGGAGCAAGGTGGACGCAGCCTTCGAGGTCGAATTTCGCATTGATGAGGTCGGCCTCGGACTTGGCGATCTGCGCTCTGGCCTGCGATTCCGTGGCGTCGGCGGCGAGGAATTCGCTTTCAAGATTGCCGAGGTCGCTTTGCGCCTGCTCGAGGTCGGCCCGCTTCCCGGCCCCGGTCGCAGCGAGTGCCGTGAATTGCTCGACCCGCTTTTTCGCCAGGTCGATCCGCGGGGTCAGCGCGGCTTTTTGTTCGCGGCATTGTTAAGTTGATCGTTCGCTCCGCGCAGCGTGGCTTCGGCGGCTTTCACCGCCGCCTCGAAGGGCACCGGGTCGATCTTGAAAAGCACGTCGCCTTTCTTGATCGGCCGGTTTGGTTGAATCGGCACCTCGGTCACCTGACCGGTTATGCGCGGAACGATCGGGATGACATAGTTCATCGCGCGCACGTCGTCAGTTGCGGGCGCGGCAGATGTTCAGAAGGAGGAAAAGAGCCATCATTGCCACGATGGGCAGCGTGATGGTAATGACCGCCGCGGTAAAGTTCATGGGCAGCCACTTGAATTTATAGAAAATGAGCCAGACGAAGAACCCGTAGATGCCAAGCAGGATGACTTCCATTACGCTTTCCCTCCCTTAATCTCCGCTTCGAGTTCCGCGACGCGGGCGCGGAGTTGTTCGAGTTCAGTCGTGGCGGATTTTCCCCGCCCGTCTGCTCGTGCGAGTAATCGACATCCGTGCCGTAGCGCCATCTTGTGAAAAACCGGCTTTGAGTAGGCCCAAAGCCAGGCGATCGGCCAGAGCAGTCCGCCGAAGCAAAGCGAGAGCAGGCACAGGCACTTGATAGCCCCGAGCTGCGGATGGTGCCGCTTTTTCGGCAACCTTTCAGGGAGGATATGGACCAGCAGGAAGGCCCCGATTAAGACGGGCGGGACGATGATGAACGCGAACCACGCAATGACGCCCGCGACTGAATCGAGCGTCTCACCGTGGAGAAACGAGGCGTGAGCGCGCGACGGTAGTGCCAGGAACGTTAAAGCAACGAGCGGAACGAAATGTCTGCAGCAAGGCCGACGCGACTTGGCGTGAAAACGGATGAGTGAGGATGTTTTGGTTTCATGGTTTATCAATTCGCGATCTCAGTTGTCGTGCATCTTTAACCGTATCTTTGTCCAGAAATGTTAGGAGCAGATCGTTTTAACTCGTTGCCTGCCCCTTCGCTGCGCAGTGTTAGTATCCGACGACATCGTAGCCCGATGCGCGGAATCATCGCAGTGATCTCCGGCAAAAATCTATTGGACTTTCGTCGTATGCTCGCTCGCTCACATTTCCACGATTGCCTTGTGCTCGTTAGCTGGACCCGATGTTCCGGGGATTTGTCAGCGATTATTTTCAATACTTGCTGCCGTTCGTGGGCGCAGACCAGCATAGGACGAAAGTCTTATTGAGATATGCGGAGGCTTTCTGCTCTAATCACAGCTCACGTCTCTAATCATCTTATGAAATTCCTGAAAATCCTCGCTCTCTCCGTCGCCCTGCTCACCACCGTGCAGGCGGTGCAACAACCGTCGGCTCATACCAAAGGCACGCCCACCGGAAAACCGACCGGCCAACTCAAGCCGGGCGAGTATTGGTGGCACCCGCGAGCTTTCACCGAGCGGTCCGCTCATGGTCCTCGTGAGCGTTCCCGAGCAGACCATGCACGTGTATCGGAACGGCATCCTCATTGGCCGCACGAGCATAAGCACTGGCTCGAAGGGCCACTCCACGCCGGGCGGCGTCTTCAGCATTCTCGGCAAGAGTAAGGAGTATTATTCGAAAAAGTACGACAACGCGCCGATGCCCAACATGCAGCGGCTCACCGACACCGGCATCTGCATGCACTCGGGGAATCTCCCCGGCTACCCTGCCAGCCACGGCTGCATCCGCATGCCGTTTGATTTCTCGCAGTTGCTTTTCAGCGCGACGTCGCAGGGCGGGACCGTCGTGGTGGGCGATGGCAAGGTCCCGGTGCCGCACCTCGCGTCGAGCCCCGGACTACTGCTGGCGCCGAAGGATATCTCAGCTGCAATGGTGCGTCCGCTCGCGAGCAACGAGTACGACTGGAAGCCGGAACGCAGCGCGAGCGGCCCGATCACGATGGTAGTCAGCGCGGCCGATAAAGCGGTCTACGTCTATCGCAACGGCAATGTCATCGGGCGCGCGCCGGTGGAGGTAAGTGGCCGCGGTTCGCTGGGGAATCATGTCTTCTCGCTCCTCGAAGGCACGACCGACCAGCAAAGCTCGCTGGCTCCCGGCCGGGCCGCGCGAAAGTGGATGACCGTGACGAGCAGTGGCCGCAGCGTTCCTGCCGACAAGATCGCGTCGCGCCTGCGCATCAACCCCGAGTTTGCGGCCAAGGTTTACGACACGCTCACACCGGGGACGACAGTCATCATCACCGACCAACCGGTCGTGCGGAAGCGCGGCAATGCCGCGGTCCTCGAGGGCTAGCGGCTGCTAGTGGGCTGACGTCTCCGGTTTGCAGCCTCAGGTTGCGTCCCCGACCGAGATTTCCATTCCTTCGCGGGCAAGCACCGCATTGGGGAACCGTTCCTGACACAATTTTTCGATGCGCTGAAGAAACTCGTCGTCGTGTTCGGGGTCGTGATGCGTGAGGGCCAGGCGCTTCACACCGGCCATTTCCGCAAGTTGCATGGCTTGATCGAAGCTGCTGTGTCCCCATCCGCGCCGTTTCTGCAGTTCCTCGGCCGTGTATTGCGCGTCATGGACCAACAAGTCCGCGCCGCGCGCCAACTCCACCAGCCGCGGATCGATCTGCTCGCCATGCTCGACATCCGTGCAAACGACGAGCACTTTGCCGTTTCGCTCGATCCGGAAACTATACGCTCCGCCGGGATGGTTGTGTCTTTGCAGCGGTGACCACGGTTGCCACATTGTTGATGCCGGTGAAGTGTTTGCTGGCATCAGCGATTTGCAGGAACTCGAAATTGGCCCCCATGTGATCCAATTGCACCGGGAAATATTCCGCCTGCATTTGGACTTCGAAAATCTCCCGCAAATTGGTAATTGTCTGGTCGCGGCCGAGCGTCAGAGCGTGATTTTCTGTTTGGGATCATAAGCCTGGGCAAAGAACGGAAAGCCCTGGATGTGGTCCCAGTGAAAGTGCGTGAACGCGATACGGATTTGTTCCTGCTTGTGGCCGATGGCGCGCAGGTCTCTGCCCAGATTTCGCAGTCCCGTGCCCGCGCGTCAATGATGGCGACTGCGGTTCGTATCGGTGAACTGATTTGCAGGCAGGTGGTGTTGCCGCCGAATTGCTGAAAACCGGCATCGCAGATCGGGAATGTGATCCCTCGCGTACCATAAAACTTGAGCTTCACAGAATTGTTTTTGTGAAGGTAAGTCGCGGCTCGTCGGCATCAAGATGCAAACCAGTTGCGACATGTTTTGAGTGCGTGTCGAGACGTTGTGAAGCCAAGCTGTAGAGAAACAGAATCGGCAGAACAATTGTAATGAGCGACATCGCTCAGAAATTTAGGGCTACGCTAAAATGAACGTCGCATCTCTTCGAACCGGGACTAAGCCAATACGTTGTAAAATCGACTTTTTTATATTTGAATCCGACCAGCGGTCCGCGACGAATGTCGAATTTACTACCGAGCGCTTTGGTCCGATCCACGACGACGCCAACTCTGAACCAGCTTGCGGGAGCGCAACTGAGTTCCGACCAGCTATAGAAAAATTTCCGGCATGAATCGCGGCATCAAAGAAGTATTCGCCTTGAGTAAACAGCTCGAACGGCTCGTAACTGATCGAGATCGTGTATCCGGGTGCAATCCCGGTGATGTCTCCGAACACGCCGCCAATCATCGGCGTAGCATCAAGCGTCAACTTCTTTCCGACGCTGAAATTGTAGCCCAGCCAGAGTGAACCCGTTTTGAGCGCTTCATAATTATAGCGGGCTTCGAGATGCAGCCAGTCGCGGTCGGCGGTGAAGTTTGGGTTCGCATAGTCGCGCGCGTGCTGCGCGAGGTAAGTGGAAATGGATAGTGAGTATTCCCATTCGGTTTCCGCTGTTTCGTCGGCAACCTCCAGCCGAACATTTGTCTCAGTTCCGCCTAACGACACGGAAACTACGGAAGCCAGAGCGGCCGCCAAAACTGCGCCTTGGAGGTTCATCCTTAACCTCCGAGCAGAATCGCGACACCGACGAGCACGAGGCCGATCGCCACCATCGCCGATCCCGCAACCAAACGATGAGTCCCCGCGTATTGCGCCCATTTTTGGCCAACCAAGAAGAGCAGCGCGATCAAGAGAAAATTAGAGACGCGCAACGCGAAATGCGGCTGGGAAAAAATGAAAATGGAATTGCCGCTGGCAGGCACGAGACGAAGACCAGCAAGAAACAGGCAAGCGCGCCGTAAAGGTCGTCTTTCGTCACGCCCGGTCTCGTGGTCCGCGCCTTCGCCATGTGATTAAGAATCGACCGGCTGAAAGCTTCACGCTCCTCGGGATCCAGCAGCGATTGAAGTTCCGGCTCGATTTCATTTTGGATGACGTCAAGGGCTGCGCGCGTGTCGCGAGCACGTTGAACCGCCTCGATCAGTCGGACTTTGCCGCTGCGTTCGGTTACACAATTCATGATATACATGACGGCATCAATAATCCCCCACGCGAAATTGCAGCCGATGGCTGCGAGCAGAAGCTGACGAACTCCGGCCCGCCCTTCAGCGACCGTCAATCCGGCGGTGAGCGTGACGGTCAACACCATGATCAAACCAAACAGAATTTCGGCCCAACCGGCTCGCAGGGATCGAGGTATCTGAGCTACAAACGCTTCATTTTTTCTTCGCCTCGCCATCTTCCGGTCTGCGCATTTGCGCTAAATCATTCCGTTCGAATGTAAATCTCGGAGCGCGTGAAAACCATCGCCGAGAAGAGCTTCACGCGACTCGCGTCGCATCTCCACCCTGCTCGCAGCATGAACGTATGACCGAGATGCGCAGCACGTCCAAGCTCAAACTGGAAGGCTACCGAGTTTCGTATGGTTTAAGCATTTCACTATTTGGTTTTTTTGATTGCGTTGGTTTTATCAAATCTATTACTGGCGGATCTACCAAGCGACGACAATGAATGAGCGGTCCATTGCTATTGACCAAAGTCCTATGGCGCCCTGACGGACTTGGTATAGCCTATATAGATAGGCGGCAGAATTCGAAGCAAGACCTCTGCGCCACAAGAAACGGACCTCGCAAATGGTTAACCATTAATTCACCCAACAAAAATCATGCTCTACTCAATCGTCAAAAACATCCAAGTCCCCATCCCGTTATTCCGTCGGTATGTTTAGTCGCCGGCGAGGCTCGCTGTGATCGCTGGCAGGAGCTGGCTCATGCCGGCCAGACTCTTGTCGCCCAATCTTCCTCCGGCTCTTCGACCAAGGAAACGCTCGCCACAGTGGAAGCTCTGCTCGCGCCGCTTGGCGCTCTGGAGACGTTCCGCGCTTATCCGGGCGAAGCGATGATGAGTGCGCTGAAAGATGCGCTCAGCCGGCGTGATTATTCCAGCTTCTCGAGAATCACGAACCGCATCGCCAAGGCCATCATCACTGGCTCCTATCGTCGTTCCGCGAATGCCTGGAAGGTGGGCGAGGAAGGAGAGAAGGAAGGGAACGATCGCCTGATGAAGGACTATTTCGACACGGGCGATCTCACCAAACCCTACTTCGAGGTGCTGATTGTCAGCGACGACCCGACGCCGGAACAAGTGCGCCAGGGTCGTGCCGAATTACGGCAGCTTCGGCGTCCGGAAGACCCGTTTGTGTATGAAGCGGTCACGGTGCCGAGCTTTGAAGACGGCATCCTCGGTGTGGTGATGAATGCCGATGTGCAGGCGGTGGTGATCAGGGACAACTTCCGCTTCAAATCCCAATTCGACGCGCCTCTGCTGCGCACTTATCTGCAGCAGCATCTTTCTCTGGAACCCGGCTCAATGGAGCCGAAGGATCACGGAGTGGCTCTCGCACGGGCTATTCGGGAAGATCCGGCCCGAGCTGGACGTTTATCTAATCATGGATGGCGCGGTGGAAAAGATGGCGAGCCATCTCGATTCCAAAACATCCGGCGCGTCTTCTATGGGATCGAAGACCTGATGGAGATCCATCTGGCTCTCATGGAGGGCGTGAACCAGCGCTACGACACGCCGTATTTCAATAACCTGCAAAACTACGCGCGCCGTCCGATCGGCACCTTCCACGCTCTGCCGGTGGCCCGCGGCAAGTCTGTCTTCAATTCCCACTGGATTCGGGACTTTGGCCACTTCTACGGAGCCAACATTTTTCATGGCTGAATCTTCCGCCACCACTGGCGGTTGGATTCGCTCCTTGGAACCGACGGGCAATATCAAAGTCGCCCACGAAAAGGCAGCACGGGCCTTTGGTTGCCAGCAACTGTTTTTCGGAACGAACGGCACCTCCACCTCTAACAAGATTGCGGCGCAGGCCATCGTCCGCCCGGGAGACATCGTGCTCGTGGATCGGAACTGCCACAAGTCGCACCATTACGGTCTCGTGCTTTGCGGCGGTCAGCCGCTCTACGTCGAAGCCTATCCGCTAACCGAATATTCGATGTATGGCGCGGTGCCGCTACGCACGATCAAGAAGGCCTTGCTCGACCTAAAGGCGGAAGGACGCCTCGACCGCGCGCGCATGCTGTTGCTCACGAACTGCACCTTCGATGGCCACGTTTACAACGTGCAGCGCTTCATGGAAGAGGTGCTCGCGATCAAACCCGACATGGTCTTCCTCTGGGACGAGGCCTGGTACGCCTACAGCCGCTTCTCGCCCTTCCATCGCATGCGT
>ERZ1370068.7030-contig-5972_pt1 | contig 12157 bp, 17 predicted proteins | sample MGYA00561227_ERZ1370068 | MGnify/ENA primary metagenome ERZ1370068 (study PRJEB38410, sample SAMEA6850437) | metagenome | study: Metagenomic assessment of the ecological functions of the soil: analysis of the soil microbiota associated with the...
GCGGCCTCGGTCGTCGCCGAGATCGAGCTCGAAGTACTTGCCCTGCCGGACGTCCTCGACGCCGCCGTAGCCGAGCGAGTGCAGCGCGTCGGCGATGGTCTTGCCCTGCGGATCGAACACCGACGGCTTCAGCGTGACGAACACGCGCGCGCGCATGCAGTTATGCCCTCACCGGAGCTGGAAGACCCGATCGAAAATGTGGTCGACGTGCTTCGAACTGCTCGTCGAGGTCGAACGCGCGCTCGATCTCGGCCGGCGGCAGCACGCGCGTGACGTCCGGATCGGCCGAGCAGCAGCGCCTTGAAGTCGCGCTGCTCGGCGAACGACCGCATCGCGTTGCGCTGCACCCACTCGTAGGCCTGCTCGCGCGAGACGCCGCTTCTGCGCGAGCTCGAGCAGCACCGTGCCCGGAAAACACGACGCCGCGCGAGCGGCTCGAGGTTCTCGCGCATCCGATCCGGATGCACGACCATGCCGCGCGACGATGCGCGTGAAGCGCCGCAGCATGTGATCGAGCGCGATGAAGCTGTCGGGCAGGATGACGCGCTCGACCGACGAGTGCGAGATGTCGCGCTCGTGCCAGAGCGCGATGTTCTCGAGCGCCGCATGGCAGTTGCCGCGCAGCAGCCGCGCCAGGCCGACGATCTGCTCGCAGCCGATCGGGTTGCGCTTGTGCGGCATCGCCGACGAGCCCTTCTGCCCCTTGCGCGAACGGCTCCTCGACCTCGCCGATTTCGGTCTTCTGCAGGCCGCGGATCTCGAGCGCGAACTTCTCGAGCGACGCGGCGGTGATCGCCAGCGCCGACAGCAGCTCCGGCGTGGCGATCGCGCTGGATCACCTGCGACGCGACCGGCGCCGGCGTCGAGGCCGAGCCGCCGGCAGACGTCGGCCTCGATCGCCGGCGGCAGGTGCGCGAAGGTGCCGACCGCGCCCGACAGCTTGCCGACGCTGATCGTCGCGCGCGCGCGCCGCACGCGCTCGACGTCGCGCGCGACCTCGGCGTACCAGAGCGCCAGCTTCAGGCCGAACGTCATCGGCTCGGCGTGCACGCCGTGCGTGCGGCCGATCATCGGCGTCCGGCGGTGCTCGAGCGCGCGATCGCGGATCGCGTCGGCCAGCGCCGTCGAGATCCTTCAGGATCAGGTCGCAGGCCTCGCGCATCTGCAGCGCCTGCGCGGTGTCGATGACGTCCGACGAGGTCAGCCCGAAGTGCAGCCAGCGCGCCGACGGTCCGACCTTCTCGGCGACGGCGGTCGTGAAGGCGATGACGTCGTGCTGGGTGGTCTGCTCGATCTCTTCGATGCGCGCGATGTCGAAGCCGCCGCGCTCGCGGATGTCGCGCGCCGCCTCGGCCGGAACGATGCCGGCGGCCGCCATCGCTTCGGCGGCGGCGGTCTCGACCAGCAGCCAGGTCTCGTAGCGGCGCTGGTCGCTCCAGATCCGCCCCATCTCAGGGTGGGTGTAGCGAGCGAATCATTCTAGTTCGAGATCGAGCCGCTCCGCGCGGAATCTGCAAGCCGTTCACGTTGCCCAGCACCGTCGCCGCCAGCGATCCGTTCCGGAACAGGTCCGCCGCCACGCGCTGCACGTCGGCCGCCGTCACCCGCTCGATGCCCTGCAGCGTTTCGTCGAGGCCGAACTGCCGATCGAAGTAGATCTCCTGCCGCGCCAGGTGCGACATGCGGCTCGCGGTGTTCTCGAGGCTCAGCATCAGGCTGCCCTTCAGGTGATCCTTCGACGCGCTGCAGCTCGGCGTCGGGCACCGGCGCGCTGCTTGACGCCGCGCAGCTCCTCGACGACGAGATCGATCACCTCGCCGACCGCTTCGTTCGAGCAGCCGGCGTAGATCGTGAACGACCCGGCGTCGCGATACGCGCTCAGGCCGCTGAACACCGCGTAGGCCAGCCCGCGCTTCTCGCGGACGTTCTGGAACAGCCGCGAGCTCATCGAGCCGCCGAGCAGCGTGTTCAGCACGTAGCTCGCGTAGCGGTCGTCGTGATTCTGCGGATAGCTGCCGACGCCGAGGCACAGGTGGCTCTGCTCGAGCTCCTTGTTGCGGATCGAGGATCTTCGGCACCACCTGCGGCGCCTCGTCGCCGACGCGGCTCGCCGGCTCGGCGCAGCGAGCCGAACTTCTCCTCGACGAGCTCGCGCACCCGCTCGTGCTCGAGGTTGCCGACCGCCGAGACGATCAGGTTCTGCGCGGTGTAGGCGCCGCTGAAATAGTCGCGCAGCAGATCGGCGTTGAACGACTCGACGGTTTCCTTGGTGCCGAGAATCGGCCGGCCGAGCGGATGGTTCTCCCAGAAGCCCTGCGTGAACAGCTCGTGGACGAGGTCGTCGGGCGTGTCCTCGACCATCTTGATCTCTTCGAGGACGACCTTCTTCTCGCGCTCGATGTCGTCGGCGCTGAACGCCGGGTTGCGGACGATGTCGGACGAGGATGTCGATCGCGAGCGGCAGGTGCTCGTCGAGCACCTTGATGTAGTAGCTCGCGTATTCCTTGGCGGTGAACGCGTCGAGCTGGCCGCCGATCGAGTCGATCGCCTGCGCGATGTCCTCGGCCGATGCGGCGTCGCCGGTGCCCTTGAAGAGCATGTGCTCGACGAAGTGCGCGATGCCGCCGCGCTCGGCCGTTTCGTGGCGCGACCCGCGCGTCAGCCAGACGCCGATGCTGATCGAGCGGACCTGCGTCATCCGCTCGGTGAGAATGCGGAGGCCGTTATCGAGAACGTCTCTGACGATCGGTGAATTCGACAAGATGAAGCCTGCAGCAGGAGCATGATGCCGGAAGCGGCAATGCCGTAACACAACATGCTACCATCGAAAGCTGGCAACGCGCTGAGAAACGACGAGAGATAGCGTGGCACCGCTGAGCCGACCGCGACCTCGCCGACCTGGAACGCCCGGCGCTCGAGGTCGGCGCTCGAAGCGCGCGGGCACCAGCGCTTCCACGCCCGCCAGATCTTCCGCTGGATCTACCGCCGCGGCGTCACCGACGTCGACGCGATGACCGACCTGTCGCGCGAGCTGCGCGCGGCGCTCGCGCGGCGAGTTCACGCTCACGACGCCCGACGCTCGCCGCACCGCGAGACGTCGATCGACGGCACCGAGAAATTCCTGCTGCGCCTCGCCGACGGCCGGCAGATCGAGTCGGTGTTCATCCCCGACACGCCGGCGATGACCTTCTGCATCTCGACGCAGGTCGGCTGCGCGATGGCGTGCGCGTTCTGCCTCACCGGCAAGATGGGACTCGTCCGCAACCTGACCGCCGGCGAAATCGTCGGTCAGGTGCGCGTGCTCGCCGGCGCGCTCGACATGCGCGACACGCGCGTTCAACATCGTGCTGATGGGGATGGGCGAGCCGCTGCACAACTACGACGAGACGATGAAGGCGCTGCGGATCCTCGCCGACGAGCACGGCTTCGCGCATGTCGCCGCGGCGCGATCACGCTGTCGACCGTCGGCCTGCTGCCGGCGCTCGAGCGGCTGGCGCAGGAGCCGGTCATGCCGAACCTCGCGATCTCGCTGCACGCGCCGACCGATGCTGCAGCGCGGCGAGCTGGTGCCGATCAACAGGAAATACGGCGTCGCGCGACATCATCGACGCGTGCAAGCGGTTCCCGCTGAAGCAGCGCAGCCGCATCACCTTCGAGTACGTGCTGCTGGCCGGCGTGAACGACTCGCCGCAGGACGCGCGCCGGCTGGCGAAGCTGCTCGCCGGCGTGAAGTCGAAGGTGAACCTGATCCCGCTGAACGCCGCCGCCGGGCATCCCGTTCGAGCGGCCGTCGGACGAGGCGATCGATCGCTTCGCGCAGATCCTCGCCGAGCACGGCGTCGACGGTGTCGGTGCGCAAGAGCCGCGGCCGCGACATCCGCGCCGCCTGCGGTCAGCTGATCGTCGAAGGCCAGAAGAAGTCAGCCGCCCAGCAGCTCGCCGTCATGACTGTGACGTCAGCCTGCACGCGCACCCACTCGTTGCGCGCGCGGCCCGGCGGAATCCGCACCTTCAGATAGTTTCCCGTCACCGCCAGCGATCCGTCCTCGAGCGTCAGCGCCCGGTGCGATCGTGCCGACCTGCGACGTCGCGGAAGCGCTCGGTCAGCCGCTGACCGATCTCGCGGATCGCGCGCGCGCGCTCGCGCACGACCGCGCCCGTGCACCTTGTCCGCGCATCGCCGACGCCGCCGTGCCCGGGCCGATCGGAGTACGGGAAGACGTGGATGTGCGTCAGCGGCGAGCGCTCGAGATACGCCGCCAGCTCGCTCGAAGTCGTCGTCGGTCTCGCCGGGAAAGCCGACGATGATGTCGGAGCCGATCGAGGCGTGCGGGATCCGCGCGCGGATGTCGTCGACGAGCGACGCGTAGTAGCTCGATCGTGTAGGGCCGGCGCATCGCCGCGAGCACGCGGTTGCTCGCGTGCTGCAGCGGCAGATGGAAATGCGGCGCGAAGCGCTCGGACGTCGCGACCAGATCGACGATCTCCGCGCGAGCAGTCCATCGGCTCGAGCGAGCTGATGCGGAACAGGACGTCGGATCGCGGTCGGCTGAAGCCGTCGCGCCGACTCGGCGAATCGAGCGCGTCGCAGCAGGTCGACGAGCGACGACGCGCGGCGTCGAGGTCGCGGCCGTACGAGCCGAGGTGGACGCCGGTCAGCGCGATCTCCTTGAAGCCGGCCGCCGCGACGCGCTCGACCTCGCGCAGCACGTCGTCGACCGGCACGCTCCGCGGCGCGCCCCGCGTCGTCGGGATGATGCAGTAGGAGCACGGCTCGGCGCAGCCGGTCTGCACGCGCAGCGTGAACGCCGTCCGGCCGGCGACGCCGGGCTCGATCGCCGCGCCGCAGCTGCCGTCGCCGTCGCCGAACCGCTCGGCCGTCGTCAGCGCGCGGCAGCTGCAAGTCGGACGCTCGAGCGAGCAGCGCAATCAGCCGCGGCTTGTCGTCGTTGCGGCACGACGCGCGCGACGTTCGGCAGCGCGCGCGACTTCGTCGGGCCGCCGCGTCGCGTAGCAGCCGGTGACGACGATCCGCGCGCCGGGATTGTCGCGCGCGATCCGGCGGATCGTCTGGCGCGCGCCCTGATCGGCGCTGGCGGTCACCGAGCAGGTGTTGACGACGACGAGGTCGGCGGCGTCCGGCGGCGCCGCGGTCGCGCCGCGCGCGCGCAGCTCCTCCTCGAAGCCGAGCGAGTCGGCCTGGTTGACGCGGCAGCCGAACGTGATGACGGCGTATTTCACTGCGTCAGATTCAGACTTCAGCTTCAGATCGCAGCGCCTTCCGTCCGATGTCGCGCCGATACTGCATGCCGTCGAACGAGATCTGCAGCGACGCCGGCGTAGGCGCGCGCGATCGCTTCGGCGAAGTCGGCGCCGCGCCCGACGACCGTGAGCACGCGCCCGCCGGCGGTCACGAGCTGGCCGTCGCGCTGCGCCGTGCCGGCGTGATAGACGGCGACGCCGGGCATCGCTTCGGCGTCGTCGATGCCGCCGAATCGGCCTGCCCGGATTCCGACGACTCCGGATAGCCGCGCGACGCGAGCACCACGCCGGTGAAGCACTCGTCCGGCCGATGCGCACCGACGGTCTGCGCAGCGCGCCCGGCCGCGGCCGCCGACGAGCAGCGGCAGCAGCGGCTCGTCGATGAGCGGCAGGATGACCTGCGCTTCGGGATCGCCGAGCCGCACGTTGAACTCGATCACCTTCGGGCCGTCCGCGCGTCAGCATCAGGCCGACGTAAAGAAAGCCGCGAAACGGATGCCCTTCGGCGCGCCATGCCGGCGAGCACCGGCTCGACGATCTCGCGCATGATGCGCGCCTCGCAGCGCGGCGTCGATCAGCGGGCTCGGCGCGAACGCGCCCATGCCGCCGGTGTTCGGCCCGCGGTCGTCGTCGAAGATGCGCTTGTGATCCTGCGCGGTGCCGATCGGCACGGCGCGCGCGCCGTCGCAGATCGACGAAGAACGACACTTCCGGGCCGGTCAGGCACTCCTCGATCACGAGCGCGATCGCCGGCGGCGCCGAACTCGCCGATCGCGCATCGCCGCGACGACGGCGGCTTCGGCCGCCGCGCGATCGTCGGCGATGACGACGCCCTTGCCGGCGGCGAGGCCGTCGGCCTTCAGCACGACCGGCAAGCCGAACTCGCCGACGCGAACGACGCGCAGCGCCTCGTCGGCGCGACTCGCACGTGCGAAAGCGCGCGGTCGGCACGCCGTGACGCGCCATGAACGCCTTCGCGAACGCCTTGCTCGATCTCGAGCCGCGCGGCGGCCGCCGTCGGACCGAACAGCAGCCGGCCGTCGGCGGCGAATCGATCGGCGATGCCGAGGCTCGAGCGGCAGCTTCGGGTCCGACGACGGTCAGGTCGATCTGCTCGCGGTCGGCCAGCGCGAGCAGCGCGTCGAGGTCGGCGAGATCGATCGGCGACGGTCGCGGCGAGCGCGGCGATCCCGGGATTTCCGGGCGCGCAGACGACGTCGCCGACGTCGCGATCGGCGGCCAGCCGGGCGACCAGCGCGTGCTCGCGCGCGCCGCTGCCGATGACGAGAACTCTCATTGTGCGAATGACTTAGGGCGTGCGACCGGTTGCACGACGCGGTGCGACGGGGACTATTTCGTTGACCTTGACGGGGATTGCGCCTAGAATCCGCGTTTACCTGTGATAGCCTAGCATATTTGGTTATCATGGTCATGAGCCACGCCGCGAAGGGGGTGTTAGCGCGTGGCTGAAGTCAAGATCCAGGAGGGCGAGTCGATCGAAAGCGCTCTCCGCCGGTTCAAGCGGAAGGTGCAGCAGGAAGACATCATCAAGGACATCAAGAAGCATTCCTTCTATTTGAAACCCGGCGACAAGCGCCGGGCCAAGCAGGCGCTGGCGCGGAAGCGCAACCGCAAGAAGCTCCGGCGCGAGCTGGAGTAGCGACGGACCGACCCCGACGAGGTAGCGACCGATGGAGTTCCAAGACAGGATCCTCAGGTGCGTGGACTGCGGCGCGGAGTTCATCTGGACGGCGGGAGAACAGCAGTTCTTCGCCGACAAGAACTTCAAGAACGAGCCGAAGCGCTGCAAGGCCTGCAAGGGCAAGCGGGCCAGCCGTCCGGCCGGCGGCCGGTCGCCCGCGAGCGGGTCGAAACCAGTCACGCACGTGCTCGGCCTGCGGCAAGGAGACGACGGTGCCCTTCAAGCCGACGCAGGGGCGTCCGGTCTTCTGCAAGGAATGCTTCCAGTCCCGGAAATTCGCCGGGGCTGGCGGCGTCTGAGCCGTCACCGGTCTCGATCTCACGATCGATCGCAGTCGACGTCGGCATCCGCGCGCGTCGGCGGCGCCGATCGGTCGTCGCGCGCGCGGTGTGTTAAGCTCACGCGCGCATTCATCTGGAGCGTTTCCATGCAGATCGAGGAACGGGCCGTCGGCGACGTGGTGGTGCTCGACCTGAAGGGCAAGATCACGCTGGGCGAGGGCGACGAGCTGCTCAAGGACAAGGTCAACAGCCTCGTCAACCAGGGCCACAAGAAGATCGTGCTGAACCTCGCCGACGTGCCGCTACATCGACAGCGCGGGCCTCGGCGAAATCGTCCGCACCTACACGACGGTCAGCCGGCAGGGCGGCAGCCTCAAGCTGCTGAACCTGACCAAGCGCATCACCGATCTGCTGTCGATCACGAAGCTGCTGACCGTGTTCGAGACCTTCGACTCGGAGAACGAGGCGGTCCGGAGCTTCTCGGCATCGGCCAAGGTCTGAGCCCGTCACCCGCGCTAGATGGCGCGCAGCACTTCATCCCCAGTGGCGGCCTCCGATGCCTGCGGCACCGCGGTGCCGGGACGATCCGCTCGCCCTCAGCCTGCTCGTCTCGCTGCGCCCGAGCCAGTGGACCAAGAACCTGCTCGTCTTCGCCGGCCTGCTGTTCGGCATGCGCCTGTTCGATCGCCGCCGCGGTCGGCCGACGCGATCGCGCGCGTTCGTCATCTTCTGCGCGCTGTCGGGCGTCGTCTATCTGGTCAACGACGTCGCCGATCGCGACAGCGATCGGCAGTCATCCGCTGAAGGCGCAGCGGCCGATCGCGTCGGGCGCGCTGCCGGTGCCGACGGCGCTCGCCGTCGGCGGTCGCTGCTCGGCGGCGGCGCGCTCGCCGGCGGCGTTCGCTGCTCGGCCGGCGCTTCGCGCGTCGTCGCGGCGGCCTACCTCGCGCTGCAGGCGCTCTATTCCGGCCCGCTCAAGCACATCGTCATCATCGACGTGCTGACGATCGCGATCGGCTTCGTGCTGCGCGCGGTCGCCGGCGCGGTCGCGATCGACGTCGAGATCAGCCACTGGCTGCTCGTCTGCACGATCCTGCTGGCGCTGTTCATCGCGCTGGCCAAGCGGCGGCACGAGCTGGTGCTGCTGGCCGACGGCGCGACGAGCCACCGGCCGATTCTCGGCGAATACAGCCCGTATCTGCTCGATCAGATGATCGCGCGTCGTCACGGCGTCGACGCTGATCGCGTACGTCTTCTACACGATCAGCCCCGAGACGCAGGCAGAAGTTCGGCACGCACGTGGCTCGGACTGACGATTCCGTTTCCGCTCTACGGGATCTTCCGGTACTCTATCTCGTGCACCGGCGCGAAGGCGGCGGCAGTCCGGCCGACCTGCTGCTGACCGACCGCCCGCTGCTCGCGTGCGTGGCGCTGTGGGCGCTCGCGGTGGCGTGATCATCTACCGCTGATCTGCGCATCGTGCGCTGGATCCGGCGAGCGTGCTGCACTGAAGCCGAAGCTGTTATGCCCGATTTCAACGTCCGCTCCGACTCGGTCAACGTCGAGCAGATCATGGAGCAGATCCGCGCGCGCATCCGCGAGAAGCGCGGCGTCGACTACACCGAGCAGCAGATCCGCGAGCTGGCCGCGGTCAAGCTCGAGAAGTTCCTCGACCCGCGCGGCGTGCGGTCCGATCTGCTCGAGCAGTTCCGGCAGGCGCAGCCGCCCTACGAGCCGCCGGAGCTGCCGAACTACGCGTTCGAAGACACGACGCTGTTCGAGTCGCACCGCGGCGCCGCTGCGCTGGATCCGCAAGCTGCTGACGCCGCTCCTCAAGCTGTTCTTCAACCCGAACCCGCTGATCCAGGCGCTGCACATCCAGTCGCGGCTGAACACGATGCATGCGCCGAGCGCGAGGCGCGGCGCGAGGCGTCGCGGCGCGCCGACGGATCAGCTGTACTACGAGCTGATTCACAACCTCGTCGTCGAAACGACGCGGATCGGCATCGAGGTGAAGAACCTGAAGATGCGCGTCGAGTCGCTGTCGAGCCGGCTCGAGTTCAACGAGCGGCGCGCGCGCGCGCTCGAGAGCGTCGTCGTCTACAAGGCCGGCGCGACGGCGACGACCGCGGCGCCGCGCCACGCCGGCGCGCGCACGCGCCAGCGCCGCAGCAGCCGCCGCCGCCGCCGCAGCGCGCGATCGCGCGCCGCGCGCCGCCGCAGCCGGCCGCAGCAGCCGCGCGCGTCGCGCCGCGCAGCCGGCAGGCGCGTCGGCCGCCGGAAGGACCCGGACAGCGCAGCCGCCGCCGGCGCCGGCGGCGCGGCCGGCGCGTAGCGGGCCGCCAGCGCCTGCGCGTCGATGGGCGGCACGGCGCCGGGCAGCCACGGATCGCGGCGGAACTCGCCGACGAGTCCGGCCGACGTCGCCACCGGACCGCCAGGCCGGCAGCTGACGCCGGCGACCGAGCCGGTCGAGCGGCCGCGATCCGCCGCCGCAGCGGACGGCCGCCGCCGGGACCGTGCCGCCGGCGCCGCCGGCCAGTCCGATCCGACGACGCGCAGTGAAGCTCGCGGTCGTCGTTCAGCGCTACGGCCAGGCGATCAACGGCGGCGCCGAGCTGCACGCGCGCTACATCGCCGAGCATCTCGCGCGCCACGCCGAGGTCGAGGTCGCTGACCACGTGCGCGACCGACTACGTCACGTGGCGCAACGAGCTGCCGGCCGGCGTCGAGCACGGTCAACGGCGTGCCGGTGCGCCGCTTCCGCGTCAAGCACGAGCGCGATCCGCGCGTGTTCGGCCGGCGGTCCGACCGCGTCTTCGAGCAGCGCGCACTCGCTCGGCGACGAGCTCGACTGGCTCGACGCCGAAGGGCCGACGAGCCCGGCGCTGGTCGACTACATCGCGCAAGCACGCGGCCGACTACGACTACTGCCTGTTCTTCAGCTACCGCTACTACCACGCGTATCTACGGCGCGCGCGCGGCCGGCGGCGCGCGCGATTCTCGTGCCGACCGCCGAGCGCGACGCGACGATCGGCCTGTCGATCTTCCAGCCGCTGTTCCGCGGCGTCCGCGCGCTCATGTACAGCTCGCCGGAAGAGCGCGCGATGATCCAGGCCGTCGCCGGCAATCAGCGACGTGCCCGGCGTCGTCGTCGGCGTCGGATCGGACGTGCCGCACGAATCCGCAGCCGGCGCGGTTCCGCCAGAAGTTCAACATCCGCGGGCCGTTCGCGATCTACGTCGGCCGCATCGATCGAGAACAAGGGCTGCACGGAGCTGTTCGAGTTCTTCCAGGCGCTACCTGACGCGATCCGGCCGGCAAGCTGTCGCTCGTCCTGATCGGCAACTCGCTGCTGCCGATTCCCGAGCATCCGCGGATCCGCCATCTCGGCTTCCTCGACGACGCCGACAAGTTCGACGCGATGGCCGCGGCCGATCTGCTGATCATGCCGTCGTACTTCGAGAGCCTGTCGATGGTGGCGCTCGAGGCGTGGGCGCTCGGCCGGCCGGTGCTCGCCAACGGCAAGTGCGACGTGCTGAAGGGCCAGTGCATCCGCAGCAACGCCGGGCTGTACTACGAGACGCTACGGCGGAGTTCGTCGAGACGCTGCACGCGCGATCGAGCAGAACCGCTGGCTGAGCGGCACGCTCGGCCGGAACGGCCGCGCAGTTCTTCCGCGACCACTACGACTGGCCGGTCATCGAGCGGAAGTATCTCGACATGTTCGAGCGGCTGAAGACAGGACGCCGGCGACCCGGCGCCGCGGCCGATCGATCCGCTGCCCGGCTGGTTCGACGCCGGCGGCGCGCAGGATCTGCCGCGCCGGCCGAGCGACGGTCGCTCGAGCGCGAGCTGCCGACGGCGGCCGACCGGCACGCGCGAGCCGGAGGCGGCGCGTGATCGCGGATCCACCAGGTGCTCGCGACGCTCGGCTACGGCGACGCGATCGGCCACGAAGTGCTCGGCATCCAGCGCGTGCTGCGCGGCGCCGGCTACGAGTCGGAGATCTTCGTCGAGACCGCCGACCACCGGCTCGAGCCGCTGACGCGCGACTACCGCGAGCTGGTCGACGTCAGCCACCGCGACAACCTGCTGCTCCACCACTTTCTCGCATCGGATCGCAGGCGTCGCGGACCGCGTACGCGCTGCCCGATCGGATGGCGCTCATCTACCACAACATCACGCCGCCGGAGTATTTCGTCGGCGTCCACCGGACGCTCGCGCGCCAGTGTTTCCGCGGCCGCCGCGAGCTGCACGGCCTACGTCGATCGCTGCGATCTCGCGCTGGGCGACTCGGAGTTCAACCGCCAGGATCTCGAGGCGCTCGGGTTTCCGCGCACCGGCGTGCTGCCGGTCGTGCCCGACTTCTCGCATCTCGACCGGCGCGCCGAACTGGCTGCGTCGCCGGCGAGTTCGACGACGACTGGACGAACATCATGTTCGTCGGGCCGCGTGATCGCCGAACAAGAAGATCGAGGACGTGATCCGCTGCTTCCACGCCTACCACACGACGCTTCAACCCGCGGTCGCGGCTGCTGCATCGTCGGCGCGCATGAGCGGCTTCGAGCGCTACCTCGCGTCGCTGCACGCAGCTGGTCGCGACGGCTCGGCGCGCCGCACGTGCACTTCGTCGGCCACGTGTCGAACGAGGAGCTGGTCGCGCTTCTACGACGTCGCCGACCTGTTCCTGTGCGCCAGCGAGCACGAAGGCTTCTGCGTGCCGCTCGTCGAGGCGTTCTACAAGCAGGTGCCGGTGCTGGCCTACGCGGCGACCGCCGTGCCGGCGACGATGGACGGCGCCGGCGTGCTGTTCGACGACAAGGATCCGATGCACGTCGCGGCGCTGATGGACGCGATCATCTCCGAACGCGGCGCTGCAGGACGCGATCGTCGACGGCCAGCTCGCCGC
>ERZ1370068.2568-contig-171_pt1 | contig 12140 bp, 13 predicted proteins | sample MGYA00561227_ERZ1370068 | MGnify/ENA primary metagenome ERZ1370068 (study PRJEB38410, sample SAMEA6850437) | metagenome | study: Metagenomic assessment of the ecological functions of the soil: analysis of the soil microbiota associated with the...
TCCCTTCAATCTGCATGTTCCCCGAGAATGCGGTCGCCGACGATATGCCGTGATGGCTGAGGCAGCGCCTGGGCCGCCGCTGTTCCGGCCATGGAGAGAAGCGCAACGGACATCAATGCGAGCTTCATGGAGCCTCCGATCTGCCGATTAGACCCTGCAGCGCCAGGGTTCGGTCTGGCCGGCGTGTGCCGCCCAACACCTCGTATACTGGCCGCCGCAAACGCAAGGAGACCTCGATGACCGCGACGGCTGGCGCTTCTTTCGATGCTGATCTGGCGAGATTCCGCCGGCAGGAGCGTCGCACGCCCGCTTCGAGCGCCCCTCACTGAACAGGTGGAGATGGCGACGTCCACGGGCACGATTCGCGGAGCGCTCGTCGTGCCTGGCGGCCTGACAGAGTCCCGATCGTTCTGATCATCGCGGATCGGGGCCGACGGATCGAAACGGCAATTCAACCCTGCTGCCCGGCAAGAACAACTCGCATAAGATGCTGGCGGAATCGCTGGCCGCCGCGGGCATCGCGTCGCTGCGCTACGACAAGCGCGGTCTCGGCGCGAGCGCCAGGGCCGCCGGCGCTGGAGAATCGGGCCTCCGCTTCGACACGACGTCGACGACGCCGTTTCGTGGGTGGCGCAGCTGCGCGCGGACAAACGATTCTCACGCGTGATCGTGGCGGGGCACAGCGAGGGGTCGCTCATCGGGATGCTGGCGGCGCGCAAGGCGCAGGCAGACGCCTTCGTCTCGATCGCCGGCGTCGTCCATCTGCGCGTCGGAGGTGCTGCGCGATCAGCTGCGCCCTCAGATTGGCGCGCTGCCCGCGCTCTGGGACGGCAACGAGACGATCCTGCGCTTCGCTCGAAAGAGGCGCCACGGTGGACGCGCTGCCGCCGGCCGTGCAGGCGGTCCCGGCAATGGCCCAGTTGTACCGTCCGAGCGTGCAGCCGCATTCTTGATCTCGTGGTTCAAGCTACGTGCCATCGGTCGAGATCGCGGCGTTATCCGTCCCAGTGCTGATCCTGCAGGGAACGACAGATATCCAGGTCAGCGTGGACGAAGCCAAAGGACTCAAGGCCGCACGGCCGGACGCGGAGCTGATTCTCGTCGACGGCATGAACCACGTGATGAAGCATGCCCCGGCGGATCGCACGCAGAACGTCGCGACCTACAGCAACGCCGAGATCTTCCCATTGTCCCCGACGTGCCGAACGCCATCGCCGCGTTCGTCGCCGTATCGGGCATCCCCAGCCCGGTTCCATAGTTTCGCAGCGCCGGAGTCGCACGCAGGACACTGGGCGACACAAAGGAAGCGTACTCAGCGGGCTTCCCCGTGCGGTCGCCTGGCGCGGGCGCCTGGGCGCCGGCGTCCGTGACGTGGCGTCGAACTCCTTCAACAGCCGTCATCGGCGCCTTCCGCCGCCAGGATTCCGTGATGAGCTCGAATCAGATCGGCGCGCTTCACCTTCGCGAGGTTCACGAGAATCGACGGGTAGCCGTCGTAGTGCGGCGTCGTGTAGTAAGCGGGATCGCCCGGACGCGAGCAGCGCCGCCTTCTTGTCGTGATCGCACAGCACGACGAGCCCGCCGTCCGACTCCGTCCTGTAACGCAGGAATCTCTTGCCCGCCACCTTCATGCCGGGCGTGCCGCACCACGTGGAGACCTCTGTTCTCGGCAGCGCGAGCGCGATGGCGGTGACGTCTCTTTCCACGTCGGCATGAGCTGGCTCCTTCTCACGTCGAGCGCACAGCGGACATCGACGCTTGGCAATTATGATACCGGATTTGGCGTTCTTGCCTGGCGCCGCTAGGCGTTCCGGCGTCTACTCTCGGTGCGAGCCGCGATTCCGGCTCACAGCAGAGAGGACATCGTGCAGCGGAACATCCTGCAATCCATCGGTCACACGTCACTATTGGCTTTGCGTCGCATCGTGCCAGGGAACGGCGCCCGAATCCTCCTGAAGCTGGAGAGCGAGAACCCCACCGGCAGCATGAAGGATCGGATGGCGCTGGCGATGATCGAGGCGGCGGAGGCCGATGGGCGTCTCACGCCCGGCGCGGACGGTCGTCGAGTACACCGGCGGCAGCACCGGCGTCTCACTGGCCCTGGTCTGCGCCGTCAAGGCCTATCCCCTGCGCATCGTCACGTCGGACGCCTTCGCGCGAGGAGAAGCTGGACTACATGACCATGCTCGGCGCCGCGCTTGCACATCGTGCGAAGCGACGACGGCCGGATGACGGAACAACTCACCCGCGGCATGATCGAGGCCGCGCGCCTCATCGTGGAAGACACCGGCGGCTTCTGGACCGATCAGCTGAACAACGTCGACCAGATCGGCGCGTATCACGCGATGGCCGACGAAATCTGGCAGCAGACGGACGGACGGATCGACGCCTTCGTCCAGAGTATCGGGACGGCCGGGTCCATTCGAGGCATCGCGGAGGTCTGCGCCGGCACCACCAGCGGATCACGATCGTCGGTGTGGAGCCTGCGGAATCGCCGGTGCTGTCGGGCGGGGCGCCCGGCGCTCACAAGATCGATGGGATCGGCGTCGGGCTTCGTCGTCGCCGCTCTGGCAGCCACGGCATCGCCGATCAGATCGAACGCGTGTCGACCGAGGAGGCGATCGCGATGGCGCTGCGTCTGGCCCGGGAAGAAGGGCTGTTTGCGGGCATGTCCACCGGCGCCAACGTCATCGCGGCGCTGCGGATCGCGGAACGCCTGGGACCCGGCGCGACGGTCGTCACGGTGATGTGCGACACCGGCATGAAATATCTGAAGACCTACGGTGCGGCGGCCGGAGCCGTCGCGTCAGCGCGTGAACATCGACTTGGCGAGCATCGCGTGCACGCCCTTGGTCCCGTCGACCAGCTGCGTCACGTGCAGGTCCACCGCGACCGAGCAGAGGATGTAGGCCTCGTCGCGGTTCATCTTCTTCTCGGAGACGAGGAAGTCGATCATCTCCTTCACCGCCAGCTTCGCGGCCTCGTCGAGATCGGTGTGCAGCCCCATCGCGATGTAGTGCGTCGGCGTCTCGGCCCGCGGCCACTTCAGCGCCATCCCTTTGCGGACCGTGATCTGCACCGTGCCGCGCAGCGACGTCTCGAGCGCCGTGAGCGTCGCCTCGCCGTCGCCCTGCATCGCGTGGCCGTCGCCGAACGAGATCAGCGCGCCAGGGACGGCCACCGGGATGTAGAGCGTCGATCCGGCGACGAGCTCCTTGTTGTCGAGATTGCCGGCGTGCGGTCCGGGCGGCCCGCTCGAGATGCGTCCGACCAGCGGATTCGGCGCGACGCCGATCGATCCGAAGAACGGCGCGAGCTTCAGCGTGATGCCCGGCGCGAACGCCGCCGTGCCCGCGCGCGTCGTCGAAGCGCACGAGGTGGAAGCCGCACGTAGGGAAACTCGTCGGGCAGCGTGCCGCCGCCGGGGATGAAGCCGCTGACGCCGTACGGATGCAGGAACTCGAAGCCGACGATCTTCACCTCGAGCACGTCGCCCGGCTCGGCGCCGTCGACGAAGATCGGGCCCGGTCATCGGATGCGCGCCGGGCCCGCGCTCGGTGATCGTCCGCTCGACCAGCTTCAGCGATTCCGGGATCTCGTCTTCCTTCACGCCGGCGGCGCGCAGCCGCGGCAGTCCGCGCGCGATCATCGTCTCGACGCGCACCGTGTCGCCGGACGCCACGCGCAGCACCGGCTTCACCGACGGATCGTAGTAGCCCCAGTGCACGTTCTGCGGCAGCAGCTTCAGTTCATGGACACGCGCTTGCGCCGCGATCAGCGTCCCCAGCGACACGGCCATGACGAGGGGCCGTCGCCCACCTTTGCGAGTGCGTGTCTTCATGGCGTGCGGCTCCGGCCCTGCCATTTTCGCCAGCAGCGCGTCGCGATCGAGCATGCGGGCCGCGCAGCTACACGCGCGAGATCTTCCGCGTGTTGCGGATGTCGTCGAGCGGGTTGGCGTCGAGGACGACGAAGTCCGCGCTCTTCCCGGCCGCGAGGGTCCCCATGTCGGCGATGCCGAGCAGCTCGGCCGGCCGCGACGTCGCGGCGACGATCGCCTCCGCCGGCGACAGACCCAGCTGCACCCAGCGCGCCAGCTCGTGGTGATCGCCGGTCCCGAAGGTGTGGCCCGGGTGCAGGCCGGTGTCGGTGCCGAGCACGATCCGGGCGCCCGACGCGATCATTCTCTGAAAGTTGTAGGCGACGATCTCCTCGCGCCTCGCGGCGTTGGGCGACACGGGTCCGCAGTAAGGCGCCAGCGGCTTCGGCTCGGTCGTCGCGCGAATGTTCGCGCCACCAGCGCCGCGGCAGCGATTCCTCGAAGAACGGATCGTGCTCGCACACTCCGGTGCGATCGCCGAGGCCGATCACCGTCGCCCAGTACGGCTTCTTCTCCTTCAGCAGCGCCAGATACTCGTCGTCGAGCTTCTCGCCCTGCACCAGATGGACGAGCACGTCGGCGCCGTCCCGCACCACTTCCTTCTGATCGGGCAGCGTCGTCGCGTGCGCGTTGACGCATCATCTTGTGCGCGTGCGCCTCGTCGATGATCGCCCTGCACGACCTCCGGCGACAGCTTCGGGCACGTGCCGCGGCGATCGTCGACCCAGATCTTCACGCTCGGCGATGTGCCTGGCCGCCATCGCCTGCACCGCGCGCGCGCTTCCTGCGGCGTCGTCACCTCGTTGACGACGTGCAGCGCTGTCGTCGCGACTCAGCAGAACAGCGTCGGGGCCGCCGTTGGGCGGCGCCATGCCGGGCATGAAGAAGAACCGCGATGCCGGCGCGGAACTTGCCGGCCTGCTGATCGCTGCTGAAACTGCGAGCGCCTGCATCGGTCGGGCTGCTGCCGACCGACTGCGTCGCGCCGACACCGTAGAACGCCTCGCGCTGCAGGTGATCGAGCACGTTCTGCGGCGTGTAGTTCGCCGCGCCCCAGCTCGATGTAGCCCTCGTAACCGATGTGGACGTGCGCGTTGACCATCGCGGGCATCACCGTCTTGCCCGTCAGATCGACGTGCGCGGCGCCGGCCGGCACCGGGACGGCGCCCTTGACGCCCGACGGCGGTGATACGGCCGCCCTGCACGACGATCGCGCCGTTCTCGATCGGCGGACGCGCGTCGCCGATGATCAGGCGGCCGCCCTCGTAAACGGCGGTCCCGGCGGGAGCCTGCGCGAAGTGCCAGCACGGCGGTCAAGCGCGATTGCGCCGGCCGCGACGCGAGCCAGTGACAGCGCGTGTCACACCAGACGGCATCGTCAGTTTCAAGGCTACGGTTCCAGCGCCTGATAGACGAGCGTCGGGAACTTGCGCCCGAGATCGGTGGTGTTCGGCAGCGATCTGCACCATGAAGCACGATGACGAGCCGTTCGACTCGGGATCGACGCTGATACGTCGAGCTGTAGGCGCCCGACCAGCCGAGCGCGCCGACCGGAGTCGAGCCCGTTCGCGCCGTACGCGATCCGTGGTCTCGAAGCCGAGGCCGAAGCCGAGCCCGGTCTGCGAGTGCAGCGTGCCGACCTGGTTGCGTCGTCATCAGCGCGACGGTGCGCGGCGACAGGATGCGCGACGCCGTCGATCGCGCCGCCGCGGCGGATCATCTCGAGGAACGCGCGCGTAGTCGCGCGCCGTCGACAGCAGGCCCGGCGCCGCCGGCGAAGCTCTTGCGCGGACCGTCGACGTAGTTGCCCTGCCCGCGCGGACCGTCCGGCGCCCGCTCGATCGTCCCGTCGCCGCTGCCGGTGTAGACCGCCGCCAGGCGAGCGCGCTGGGCCGGCGGCAGGAAGAACTGCGTGTCCTTCATGCCCGAGCGGACCGGTGATCCGCGTGCGGATGAACTCGTCGAGCGGCATGCCGCTCGCCTTCTCGACGATGCAGCCGAGGATGTCGGTGTTGTAGCCGTAGACCCACGCCTCGCCCGGCTGCGCGACGAACGGCAGCGTGCCGAGCCGCTCCATCGTCACGCAGATCGGTTCGTCCTTGTCCGCCGGTGAACCAGCCGTAGCCGGCCGCCGGGCCGAGTCCTTTGGCTTCGTATTGCGCCGCGACGCTCGCGTCGGTGCCGTACGAGATCCCGGCGGTATGCGTCAGCAGATCGCGGATGTTGATCGGCCGCTTCGCCGGCACGATGTCGACACGCTCGTGCCGTTGCGCACGGCGACCTTCGAGTCGGCGAACGACGGGATGTAGCGGCTGACCGGATCGGTCAGGTTGAGCTTGCCTTCCTCCATCAGCGCGAGAATCGCCACGCTCGTGAGCGCCTTGGTCTGCGACGCGATGCGGAAGATCGTGTCCGGCGCCATCTTCGTGCCGGCTTCCTTGTCGGCCCAGCCGACGGCGCGCTCGTAGACCGGCTTTGCCGTCCTGGAGCACGAGGCCGACGGCGCCGGCTGATGCGGTTTTCGTCGACGTACTGCTGCAGGACCTTGTCGATGCGCGCGAGGCGCTCCGCGGAGATGGTCGAAACCGGCGCGACGTGGCCGGGCGCGGCGCACTTTGTCCGGCGGCGGTGAGCGCCGAGCAGCAGCGCGCAAGGGCGATTGAAAGGAAGTGTTCGCATGGCCAGATGGTAGGCCGTGCCGGGAACGGGGCAAGACTCGTTCGCGGCACAGAGGTCCGGCTAAAGCCGGACACTACCGATACACGGTCGGACCAGGCTCGATAGTCGGGCCGGGTTCCGGTAGTGTCCGGCTTTAGCCAGACCTTGGCGTCATGCGATCGCGGCGGCTTTCGGTTTGGCCCGGTGCATCGCTTCGTCGGCCCGCAGCGCCGCGTCGGGCTGACCCCGCCGCCAGCTCCGACACGCCGTATGAAAACGCGATCGCCATCTTCGCCGCGCGGCACCGCGAGCAACACGGCTGCGCAGCCGGTCGATGCGCTCCTGTACCGATAGGCGCGTCAGGCCGGAGGCCACGACCAGGAACTCGTCTCCACCGTACTGGACGACGGCGTCCTGCGGCGGAACAGATCGAGCAGCGCCGCCGCGAACCGCTTCAGGCAGTCGTCGCCCGCGGAATGCCCGTGCTCGTCGTTGATTCGCTTGAAGCCGTCCAGATCGAAGAACACCAGCGTAGCCCCCTGCGGCTGGACCGCCCGAAACACCTCCGGCAGCGCCCGGCGGTTGGAGAGCGCCGTCAGCGGATCGCGGTCGATCAGCCGGCGGAGGTCCTCCTGCACCGCGAGCAGTTCCGTGTTCGACTGCTGCAGCCGGCGCTGGGTCCGATCAGCGTGGCGAACGACGCAACCGAGCGCGATCAGCCATTCCGCGCCGGTGTCGAACGACGAGTGGACGGCGAGGAAGGTGCCGACCTCGCGCCCAGATTGAACGGCAGCTGCCAGGCGGGGCCGCGTTGAGCGCGTAGCCGACAAATTCCAGCAGCGCTGAGCGCCGCGCGGGCCGCGAAGCCGACCCGCAGCCACGTGAACCCCGCTTCCGGGTGCGCGCCGAGCGCGAGTGCTGAGCGGTGCCGAGCGTCGCCATGATGGCGGCGGTCTCGACCATGCCGAGCCGATCCACTGACGTCGACGACGGGAGGCAGCCGCCGACCGTGAAAGACCACGAGCGCGATCTCAGGTACGAGCGGGCCGCAGCAGCTGCGGCATGCGCCCGCGCAAGCGCCAGGTGCCCGCAGCAACAGCAACAGGAACAGCGTCTTGGGGACCGATGTAGAACAGGGCGAACACCAGCGCGCTCAAGGCCGGTGCGGCAACGCGGCGCCGCCCGACCGTGAGCGCAGATACCAGAACACCGCGTCGGTGACGGCGAGCGCCACGAGATCTGGCGCTCCACGCATGTAAGACCCCACCAGCGCATCTCGGCGCGGTGGCGGCGTCGACCGCCAGAGCACCAGCAAAAAAACACCGCGATCATCAGCGCCGAGCTGATCGGGACGGCGTTGACTCCACCGCCCAGCGGACGACTTCGTGGAGGTTCACTGGCAGGAAATATTGACACAGGACGCGCTCAGACCTAGCATCCGGCGACAGCATTCAGGAGGCTCAGTGCTCAAGACAATTCGCGATCGGCGCGGCTCTGCTCGCGGGCCTTGTCGTGCCGGCCCGGCGCGGGCCCAGACGCGCCGCTGCCGCGCAGCCGCCGGCCGAAGCGCCCAAACCGAACAACTACGCGGATCCCAAATCGTGGCTCTGCCGCCCCGGCGCGCACGACGCCTGCGACATCGACGAAACCGCCACCGTGGTCGCCGCCGACGGCACGCTCGACCAAGAGAAACGTGGAAGGCCGATCCGAACGCGCCGATCGACTGCTTCTACGTCTACCCGACGATCTCGACCGACCCGGGCCAGAACAGCGACATGACCGCCGACCCGGCGGAGATCAACGTCATCAAGCAGCAGTTCGCGCGCTTCGCGTCGAAGTGCCGTCCCTACGCGCCGCTCTATCGGCAGATCACGCTCGTCGGCCTGCGCAAGGTGCTCGCGAACCCGAGCGCCGCGCTGCGCCTTCGGCGAGGGCGTGCAGTACGACGACGTGCGCGACGCGTGGAACTACTACCTGAAGAACGACAACAAAGGGCGCGGCGTCGTCCTGGTCGCGCACTCGCAGGGATCGTTCATCCTCATCGATCTGATCAGGCGGGAGATCGACGGCAAGCCGATTCAGTCGAAGCTGGTGTCGGCGATCCTGATGGGCACGGTCGTGCCGGTGCCGAAGGGCAAGGACGTCGGCGGCGCGTTCCAGAAGATCCCGCTGTGCCACAGCGCGTCGCAGATCGGATGCCTGATCACGCTTCGCCTCGTTCCGTTCGACCGTGCCGCCGCCAGCCAACACGCTGTTCGGCAGGGTGCCTGACGCGAACATGGCCGCGGCGTGCGTGAACCCGGCGGCGCTCGCCGGCGGCAGCGGCGAGCTGCACGCGTATCTCTCGAGCGACGGCCGCACGATCACCGGCACGATCGAAGCCGAAGCCGTGGGTCGTGCCCGAGGTGCCGATCGACACGCCGTGGGTCAGCGTCCCCGGCCTGCTGACGGCGAAGTGCACCTCGAACGACAACGCGTCGGGCTATCTCGAGGTGACGGTCGAACGGCAACCCGTCGGATCCCGCGCGTGGACGACATCGTCGGCGACATCGGCGTCGGCACCAACGTGCTGGCCAACTGGGGCCTGCACCTGGTGGACAGTCAACCTGACGATGGGCAACCTGCTCGATATCGTGGGCGCGCAGGCAAAGGCTTACGCTGCGGAAGAAGTAAGTCTGAAATGCGAAGTCAGAATGCAAACGCTAACGGAAATCTCACCTGATGTTCACGCCGGCCTCATGAGTGGGCCGGCGTCCCCGGACTATCGTCAGTTCATCTTTGCTACGCGCCATACGTGCCTCATAGATGGAGCTGACGTGATCACTGTTCTCGCACCGCCCGCCACCGCCGATCCCCCGCCGCCGTTCCTGCCATCCTCGAGCTGATGGCCGACACGCATCGCAGGCTGGCCCTGGCGATGGCCCAGGCGCTCGGCAACGCCGACTCGTCCACCCTGCGCGCCACCGCCCACCACCTGTTGGATGCGCTCGCATCCGATTCGCTGCTCGACCACGACGTCGACGTCACCGTGACGCGCGCGCAGCTGCCAGGCGGCCTTCGAGAACTGGACCGATCAGGCGGATCGACGCGCTGCTCGGCGGAGGCGGCCACGACGCTGGCCGGACGCGCGGAAGAACTGGCGATCGCCACGGTCCGCGAGACGGGACTCGGCAATGTGCCGGACAAGACGCTGAAGATCCGCTTCGCGAGCCTCGGCGTCTACGATTCGCTGGCCGGACACATCGCGCAAGGGCCCTTGTCCGTCGATGCCGATCGGCAGGTGATCGAGTTCGCCAGCCCGGTCGGCGTCGTGTTCGCCGTCGCGCCGGTGACGAACCCGGTCGCGACGGCGATCTTCAAGATGCTGATCGCGCTCAAGGGCCGCAACGCGCTGATTCTGAGCTTTCATCACCACGCCGCCGGCGTGGGACAGCTCACCTGCGGCATCGTGCGCGACGTGCTGAAGGCGCACGGCGCCCCTGCCGATCTCGTGCAGTGGGTGCCGCGGCCGAGGCCGGAAAATCACGCGGCGGTTCATGGCATCATGCCGGCGTATCGCTCGTGCTCGCGACCGGCGGTCGGTCGCTGGTGGACGCGCGCCTACAGCTCGCAGGACGCCCGCCATCGGCGTCGGTCCCGGCAACGCGCCGGCGTGGATCTGCGCGGACGCCGACCTCGACGACGCCGCCCGCGCGGTCGTGGCGAGCAAAGCATTCGACAACGGCGTGATCTGCGGCGCGGAGCACAACCTGGTGGTCGATGGCCGCGTGGCCGGAGCCTTCGCCGACGGCGTTGACGAGAGCGGGCGCGGCAATCCTGACGCCGGACGAAGCACACCGATTCGCCGCGGAGGCGGTCGACCGCAGGCCGGGACCCTGCGCCACGAATTCGTGGGGAAGTCCGCGGACACCATCGCCGCTGCCATCGGGCTCGTCAGGCCCCTATCCGATCCGGGTGCTGGTCGTGCCGTCATCTGGTCTCAGAGGTTTGGTCTCAGAGGTTTTGTCCTCAGAGGTCTGGTCTCAGAGGTTTTACCTCTGAGACCGCGGAGGCTCTGGACCGCTTCAGCGCGGGGAGAAGCTGGCGCCGGTCCTGTCAATGTTTACAGTGGACGGAGAGGACGAAGGGCTGCGGCTGTGCCAGACACTGCTGGCGATCGCTGGAGCCGGCACACGGCGGTGATCCACAGCGCGAACGCCTCGCGCATCGAGCGATTCGCCCGCGCGATCCCGGCGGGACGGATCCTGGTGAACTCGCCGGCTGCCCAGGGTGCTGCGGCATGACGACCGGCCTCGCCTGCTCGATGACGCTTGGCTGCGGCACGTTCGGCGGCACCTCGACCGACCGACAACATCACGTACCGCCATCTGCTGAACGTGAAGCGCGTCGCCTATCCGCTCACCAGGGCGGCAAAGGTCATCAATATGACGAGAACTGAACGCCTGCTCGGATACATCGGCCTCTTTCTGATCGGCGTGATCGGCGCGGTCGCCGATCGACTCCCGCGAGGTGAAGCGAGGTGAGAGATCGGAGTACATGGCGACGCACTCGGGTTCAGCAGCACATGGCGCCGGACCCCCTGCTCACCTTCGATCGCTTCCGGCTCGATCCCTCCAGCGGACAGCTCCACGGAGACTCGGGTCCGATAGCGCTTGACGCCCGAAGGCGCTGTCGCTGCTCGAGTACTCGCGCTCGAGGCCGGGCCGGCTGATCAAGAAAGACGAGCTCCTCGACGCGCTCTGGCCCGGCACGCTTCGTGGCCGACGGCGCCTCGAAGGTCTGCATTCGCGAAATCCGGCGCGCGCTCGGCGACGATGCCGCAGGCGCCGCGCTTCATCGAGACGGCGCACCGGCGCGGCTACCGCTTCATCGCCGGCGTCACGCAGTCGCCGCCGGCCGGTGACGCTCCGCGGCCGGCTGCCGTCGCCGATCCCGCGGCTGTGACGCCCGGGCCCGGTCCAGATACGCGAGGAGCGGCGACGTCAACATCGCGTACCAGGTCGTGCGGCAACGGGCCCGGTCGACCTCGTCTTCGTGATGGGCTGGGTGTCGCACCTCGAGTACTTCTGGAAGGAGCCGTCGTTCGCGCGGTTCCTGAGCCGCCTCGCATCGTTCTCGCGGCTCATCCTGTTCGACAAGCGCGGCACCGGGCTGTCCGATCCGTGACCGCAGCTGCCGACGCTCGAGCAGCGCATGGACGACGTGCGCGCGGTGCTCGACGCGGTCGGGATCGCGACGCGCGGCGCTGCTCGGCGTCTCCGAGGGCGGCCCGATGTGCAGCCTGTTCGCCGCGACGCATCCGGCGACAGACCGACGCGCTGATCATGATCGGCACCTACGCGCAGCGCGGCTGCGCGCGCCGGACTATCCGTGGGCGCCGACGCGCGAGCAGCGCGAGGCGTTCTTCAAGGAGATCGTCGACAACTGGGGCGGGCCGGTCGGGCATCGCCGAGCGCGCGCCGAGCGTCGCGCACGATCCGGCCTTCCGCGACTGGTGGGCGTCGTTCCTGCGCATGGGCGCGAGCCCGGCCGCGGCGATCGCGCTCACGCGCATGAACGCGGAGATCGACAGCACACGTGTAACTGAACGAAGCAAGGCTAC
>ERZ1370068.8672-contig-7507_pt1 | contig 12139 bp, 14 predicted proteins | sample MGYA00561227_ERZ1370068 | MGnify/ENA primary metagenome ERZ1370068 (study PRJEB38410, sample SAMEA6850437) | metagenome | study: Metagenomic assessment of the ecological functions of the soil: analysis of the soil microbiota associated with the...
CAAGTTACGCATTGCTGCAGAAGCGGCAGAACATGTCCACGCCGTCGCCGGTCACCGACGGCACGCACGTCTGGGTGATGACCGGCACCGGCATCCTCAAGGCGTTCGACTTCAGCCGGCAGCGAGCTCTGGATCGCGCGACATCCAGAAGGACTACGGGCCGGTTCGGCCTGAACTGGGGCTACGGCTCGTCGCCGCTGCTGCACGGCGACTCGCTCTTCGTGCAGGTGCTGCACGGCATGCGGACCGACGATCCGTCGTACCTCCTGCGCATCGACAAGGCGACCGGGCAAGACGATGTGGCGCGTCGAGCGGCCGACCAACGCGCGTATGGAGTCGCCCGACTCGTACACGACGCCGGCGCTGCTCGAGGTCGGCGGCGCGACGGAGATCGTCGTGACCGGCGGCGACGTCGTCACCGGCCACGACATCGCGACGCGGCAAGGAGCTGTGGCGCGTCGACGGCCTGAACCCGACCAACGACCCGAACTTCCGCATCGTCGCGTCGCCGGTCGTTCATGGCGACCTGATCATCGCGCCGACGCGCGAGCGGCCGATGCTGGTGCTGAAGGCCGGCGGGCGCGGCGACGTCACCAAGTCGCACGTGCTGTGGTCGTTCGACAGCGGACCCGACGTGCCGACGCCGGTCACCGACGGCACGTATCGTCTACAGTCGTCAACGATCGCGGCATCATGTTCTGCCTCGACGCGCGCACCGGCAAGGAGATCTACGGCCGGCAGCGCCTGCGCCCGGCACCTACAGCGGGTCGCCGGTGCTGGCCGACGGCAAGATCTACATCACCAACGAAGACGGCGTGACGAGCGTCGATCAAGGCGGGACCGGAGTTCCAGGTGCTCGCCGAAAACGAGTTCGACGACTACTCGCTCAGCTCGCCGGCGGTGTCCGGCGGCCAGATCTTCTTCCGCACCACCAAGTTCCTCTGGGCCATCGGGAGCAAACCGTGAGAGATCGCTCGCCATGCGCTCGCCGTCGCCGCGGTCACTGATCGCCGCCATCCGATCCCAGACTGGATCCGCTTCCGCGGACCGAACGGCACGGGCGTGGCCGAGACGTCGGGCCTGCCGACCGAGTTCGGGCCGTCGAAGAACGTCGTCGTGGAAAGCGGCGGTCCCCGCGGGCCACTCGTCGCCGGTGCTGACGCGCACGCAGATCTTCATGACCGGCGTCGACGGCAGACGCGCTGGTCGTGCTGGCGCTCGACCGCGCGACCGGCAAGGAGTTGTGGCGGCGCGACGTGCCGCGGCGCACGAAAGGGACGGCTCGAGAACGTCAACGGGCCCGCGTCGCCGTCGCCCGTCACCGACGGCGAGCGACGTCTTCGCGTTCTTCCAGGACTTCGGCCTGGTCGCCTACGCCACCGACGGCAAGGAGCTGTGGCGGCTGCCGCTCGGGCCGTTCAACATGTTCTACGGCTTCGGCGCCTCGCCGATCGTCGTGGACGGCACGCTCATCCTGCCGGTCGATCAGGACACGGGCTCCTATCTGCTCGGCGTCGACGCGAAGACCGGCAAGCAGCGCTACAAGATCGATCGCCCCGGCGTCATCTCCGGCTACTCGACGCCGACCGTCTATCGAGCCGAAGGACGGCGGCACGCAGGTCCTGATCCCCGAGTCGTTCCAGTTGTCGGCCTACGACGTGAAGGACGGCCACCGCGTGTGGTGGGTGCGCGGCCTCGCGTGCGAGATGAAGTCGGTGCGTCAGCATCGAGGGCGACACCGCGCTACATCAACGGCTGGGGCTTCTCGCAGAACCAGCCCGGGCACGCAGATCGCCGACGATTCCGTGGGAAGAGGGCCTGAAGGTCTACGACAAGAACAAGGACGGCCTGATCGGCGACGACGAGGTCACCGGCGGACCCGCGGCGCGCTCGACAAGATGCTCAGCCCGAGATACGGCGTTCCCGGCGTTCGACGGCAATCGCGACGGCAAGCTCGACGCGAAGGACTGGGACGTGATGCGCGCGATGCTCGCCGCCGAGAACGGCCTGCTCGCGATCAAGCTCGGCGGCAAGGGCGACGTCACGACCGGCGCGCGTCAAGTGGAAATACCACGCGCCCGGTGCCGCAGGTGCCCTCGACGCTGCTCTACAAGGGCGTGCTGTTCATGGTCAACGACAGCGGCATCCTGCTCTCGATCGATCCCGCGACCGGCGCCGTGCTCAAGCAGGGGCGGCTGAAGGGGGCGATCGACAAGTACTTCGCGTCGCCGGTCGGCGCCGACGGCAAGGTGTTCCTCGTCAGCCAGGACGGCACCGCGTCGGTCGGTCGACGCCAAGGGGGAGTGGGAGATCCTCGCGGTCAATCCGCTCGGAGGACGAGGTCTTCGCGACGCCGGCGATCGCCGAGCGGGAAGATTCTACGTCCGCACGCAAGTCGGCGCTGTACGCCTTCGCGCGGCCGTAAGCCGGGGATCGGGGATCAGGATCGGGGATCGGGGATCGGGGATCGGGGATCGGGGATCGGGGATCGGGGATCGGGGAACAAGAGCTACGGTTGCGGTGTCGCAATCTCGATGGAGTAACAGCGAGGTGCCAGGTGACTGCACTACAGTCTCGTTCACGAGGAAGCGCGGCGAACCTCGGTCGGCCGCGCCGGTAGGCCTGGGCCGGTTCAGTTGGGTTGGCTCCACTTCTGGTTGCTGGCCGTCACCCTTGGCGGACTGCTCGGCGTGCTGGCCATGGTCATGCAGCGTACGCGTATCGGTGATTCGCCGCGCGCCGCCGGTGGCTGAAGATTGACCGACGGCGCTGTATGCCGCCCTCGACGCCGAACCGTCAGGCGCGAGGCCTCAACTGGCAGCAACTGGCCCGCGAGATCAGCCGTGTGTTCTTTGCCGACAGCATCGCGACTCCGATCAGTCCGTCGACGCTCACGGGGATGCGAAGCCGCGCGCAGATCGAAGGCGACGGCGTCCTGCAGATGCTGCTGTGGTTGAAGCGGACACCGGAGAGCTTCATCCCGGGGCACAAGGAATCGAGGGTGGTTTCTCTGACGCTGCCTCGCGTGGGTCGCGATCGGATCCTGCGGTTCGACGCCGTGGCGATCCACGGCGGCGCTCGACGCGCGGCGAGTCGAGCGCGGGGCTGACCTGGGCCGAGGTCGCGGCCGAGATCGGCGGCTTCAGCCCGGCCGGTCTCACGCGCATGGCAAAGGGGGCGTGTCGGCTTTCCGAGCGTGATGCGAAATCGCCTGATGGCTGGAGTGTCCGGCCGCCAGCCTTACCCACGCGCGTCAGACCGCTAGATACCTATAGATCTGCCTCCCGCCATAGATCCGCCTCCCGCCTAAAGGCGGGAGCTATCTAACCAGCAGGTTTCCGCCGGCCGCCAGACCTGAATTGCCCCGACGTGGAATGATGAGGGTGAGATACGTCTCGCCTTCGCTAGATAGCTCCCGCCTTTAGGCGGGAGATCATCTCCTCCACCGTCCAACGCTCCGGATCCGAGGAACGGGTAATCCTCGGGTCTTGTCACCAGGCCCGCGACGACTGGGTTATACACGACGTATCGCAGACGATCGAGGAGGTCCACACGTCGATCGCGGATGATGCGATCGTGCTTGCCGTGCCGCCAGAGCTTCCGACCGCCGAAGGCCCGCGGGTAGCAGTAGCCACAGACGTGGCTTCGCGAGTTTCACAAATCGCTTCAAGTCAGAACTATCCTCCTCGCCCTCCACGATCAGATGCGCATGATCGGGCATGAAGCAGTGCACGATGACTTCGAACCGCTGTTCCGCCGCCGCGCGCAGAATGTTGCGAGCGCGCGATATCCACTCCGGCCGGGTGTGTGAACGCCTTGAAACGATCGAAGGTGACGAACGTCAGCAGGTAGCTGTGTCGTGACCGACGTAGGTGAAGGTCGGGCAGCGACGGCGTGTAGGGATATGCCATGGCGTTGCGAAGAAGGCAGATCGCATGCCGTCGATACCGACGCTGAGTTCGGCCAGTTTCCGCGGGTTCTTATGAACCCACCGCGTTTGACCGTGGCGCTTCTACCCTGGACAACGACGAGCGGGAACGGCGCGCCCAGCCAGCGCTGCACCCAGCCGGCCGCGCTGAAGCAAATCCTAGCGAGTCTGGCGCACGTCCGCTATCATGCGCTGGAGACAACGCGGGAGCCGCGAGGCACGACATCATGGACGCGATTTTCGAGGCGGTTCTTCAGGGCGAGCGGGAGGTCGCGCGGCTGCTGCGCGCCGCGCCCGGCAGTTACGGGGCGCGCATGGCGCACGATCAGCTGGTCGATGCGATCCTCATTGGCTCTACGTGGGCGATACGAGCCTCCACCTGGCGGCGGCGGCCCTCCGCGCCGGCGAGGCGGGGCTCCTGCTTCGTGCCGGCGCGGATCCGAATGCGGCGAATCGCCGCGGCGCCACCCCGTTACTATGCGTGCGATCCCCGGCCGCGATCCGCCGTGCCATGGAGCCGGGAATCACAGGCGCGCCTGATCCGCCTGCTGGTCGACATGGCGCGGATCTCGACCGGGCGGATCGTGGAGGGGCCACCCCACCCATCGGGCCGTGCGCGCGCGAAGCCGCCGGCGCGGTGGGCCAGCTGCTGGCGCTCGGCGCGCGCATCCTCACTGCCGGCTCGGCCCGCGCGGTTCGACGCCGCTGCACCTCGCGGTCCAGTCAACCGGCGCGCGGCGGAACCGCAGGGTCGATCGACGAACAACTGGCGATCATCGGCCTTCTGCTCCAGCACGGCGCCGATCCAGCCGCCGCCGACGCGGCCGGCCACGCCGCGAGAGTGGACCGAGGAACGCGCGCCTGCTGGGCCGCCCTCGAGCGGCCGCACGGCGTGAAGAAGCCTGATCGGCCACCGTTCAGACCCCGAACCGCGCTGAAGTAGCGCGGGGGCGACGTATTACTTGATATCTCCAGAATCGCCCGTCGTGATTGCGCGAACGAGCGGCAGCGAGTGAGCCACGCGAACGGAGCGCGCCGGCGAAGCGGCGCGCGAGAGAGCGTGTCGGGAGTCCGAGGGGCGAAGCCCCTCGGTAATAATGGGGTCGATGGCCGACCGCGCGTATCTGCCCGCCGCCGGACGTGACGCGTTCCTGCCGTTCTACGATCCACTGACGCGCCTGCTTGGCGGCGAGAAGATCCTCAGGTCTGTGCTCGACCAGGCGGCGCTGCAGCCGAACCATGTGGTGCTGGACATCGGGTGCGGCACCGGCACGCTGGCGGTCCTCATCAAACGGCTTCACCCGACAGTCGAGGTGACCGGGCTCGATCCCGATCCGAAGGCTCTGGCCTCGCGCCGCGGCGAAAGCCTCGAAGGCGCGCGTGGCCGTGCGTTTCGATCGCGGCTTCGCCGACGCGCTGCCGCACGCGCGGACGCCACGCTTCGATCGCGTCTTTCGTCGATGATGTTCCACCACATTCCCAGGGACGACCGGGCGAAGGTGCTGGCGGAGGTCCGCCGCGTCCTCGCCGGACGGCTCGCTGGAGTTTCTCGACATCGCGGGTTCGGGACGACGCGGCTTTCTCGCCCGGCTGCTTCACGGTCCTTCGGCGTCGCCGCCGCCGGGCGAAGATCGCATGCTCCGCCGCCTGCACGAGGCGGGCTTCGCCGATGCTCGGAAGGTGCGCGATCGCCACACCATCATCGGCGGCCTTCGCCTTCTATCAGGCGCGCGCGCATAATGGAGCAGCGCAATGAGCCCTGACTTCGACTTCATTGTCGGCAATTGGAACGTGCGCCATCGCCGCCTCAATTCGCGCTTGACCGGATGCACCGAGTGGACTGAATTCTCCGGCCTGTCGTCGACATGCAAGATCCTGGTGGCTTCGGGAACGTCGAGGACAACGTTCTGCGGTTCCCGGACGGGAGGTGCGCGCTGCGGCGTTCCGCTCGTTCGACCCGGCGACCGGAACCTGGTCGATCTGGTGGCTTGACGGTCGCAATCCGCACAATCTCGACGTGCCGGTCGTCAGGCAGCTTCACCGGCCACCTGGGCGTCTTCTATGCCGACGACACGCTGAATGGCGCGCCCATCAAGCGTACGCTTCAGATGGAACGCGACACCCCGGCGGCAATCCGACCTGGGAGCAGGCGTTCTCGGGCGACGCAGGCGCGCACGTGGAAACGAACTGGACGATGGAGTTCGTCCGCAGCGGGCCTGACACTCCAACCGACCGTGGCTACTGCGCCTGATCAGCGTAGACGTTCTTCAGCCCGCGGAAGATGAGCAGCCCGTCCGAAACGGCGGCGTGACGCCATCAGCACCTCGCCGATCGCGTTCTTCGCGAGCAAGCTCGTACGTCGGGCCCCGCCTTGACGACGAAGACGTCGCCGTCTTCGCTCGAGCAGATAGATCTTGCCGTCGGCGGCGACCGGCGACGCGCTGAACGAGCCGCCGGTGCCGCCGAGGCGCTCCTGATAGATCCGCTCGCCGGTCGCGACCTTGTAGGCCGGCCAGCACGCCGCTGTTCTGCAGCACGTAGAGCTGATCGCCGTAGATCACCGGCGTCGGGATGTACGGTCCGCCGCGGTCGATGCTCCACGCGATGAACTCGCTCGTGGTCTCGTCGCGCCTTGAGCGTGATGTCGCCGGTCGCGCCCGGCTTGACCGCGACGATCGGCTGCACGCCGCGGTAGCCGTTGGTGATGAGCGACGAAGCCCGGGCCGACGATCGGCGTCGGGATCGCGATCTCGGAGTTGCCCGAGTAGCTTCCACAGCTCCTTGCCGGTCATCGGATCGTAGCCGCGCGTGAACGTCGGTCGCCTGCGTGACGAGCTCCGCCTTGCCGTTCGCTCTCGAAGATCGTCGGCGTGGACCACGACGGAATCTCTTCACGCTGCGTGCGCCACGACTTCCTTGCCGGTCGCCGTGTCGAACGCCGCGATGAACGAGCCGCGCTGGATGTCGCACTGCACGATCACCATGTTCTTGTAGATGATCGGCGAGCTGCCGATGCCCCACTCGTAGTCGGGATCGAAGAACCAGCCGGCGTTCAGGACGCCGAGGTCCTTCTTCCAGAGCAGCTTGCCGTCGAAGTCGTACGCGTAGAGCCCTTCGGATCCGAACGACACGATCACGTGCGTGCCGTCGGTGACCGGCGTCGCCGACGCCTGGCTCGACTTCGGATGGCGCTTCGTCTTCGGGACGCCTTCGTGCGCGACCTTGTCCCAGACGACCTTGCCGGTCGCCTTGTCGAGCGCGACGAGACGCCAGGTGTGCTTCGACGCGTCGTTCGACCGGCTCGACGTCGCCGTACTGCCCGGTGCGGATGCCCTGCTTCGGGATCGCTGCTGACGGCGGTCGAGACGAAGACGCGGTTGCCCCAGACGATCGGGCTCGAGACCGCGACGCCGTCGACCGGCGTCTTCCACGCGACGTTCTCGCCGGCGGGCGCGTTCCACTTCACCGGCCGTCGGCTTGCCGTCGGCCGTGCCGGCGGCGTTGGCGCCGCGGAACGACGGCCAGTTCTGCGCCGACAGCGCGACGCGCTGCCGGCGGCGACGAGTGCGAGTGCGACGATGACGGCAAGCGGCGCATGACCTATTTCCCTCCACGCGGGTGTAAGACCGTGCTGGACTTCGCCCCTGCGGTCGAGCGTGAAGCTGGCGACCTTGTCGCCCTCCACCTGGAACGTGATCGTGAGCGGGACGCCGATGGCCTTGAACGCCTTGTCGCCGGTCGGCGACGAGCGTCAGCCGCTGGCCGGGGCGGCGCGCGCGGGCTGGCCGATCGTGATGCGCGGCCCGCCGGCCACGATCGTCAGCTCGTTGCCGGCCGCGGTCTTGTAGGTGCCGGGAAATTTCGCGAGCAGCGCGGGATCGATCTTGAAGTCCTCGTACGGCTTGGCGCCCGCCGCCTCGAGGAGCGCGATCATGTCGGCTTGTTCGCCGCCTTGGCCGTCTCGAGCGCGTCCGACAGAGTTCGACGCCGGGATGCCGCCGCTGTCGAGGATGCACTTTCGCGAGCCGACGCGTCGCCCGTCCTGACCGCGCTCGCCAAGCGCCTGCGTCCTTGCCGGGCGAGCCCTTCTGCGATGAGCAGCTTCGGCGATCTCCGATGTGCTGCCGGCGTCTTCTTCTGCGCCGGGCCGGTGGCGCAGCGCCAGCGGCGTGAAGCCGTAGAACGTGTCCTTGAGCGCTCATGATCGGCGCCGTGATCGAGCAGCACCTTCACGACGTCGACGATGGCCGTGGTCGCAGCGCGTAGAAGAGCGCGGTCGCGTCGTAGCGGAACTTCGTGTTGACGTCGACGCCCTCGTCGAGCAGCTTCTTCACCGTGGCGGCGTCGCCTTGCGCGCCGGCGTCCTGCAGTTGTTCCGCCTTCGTCGGCGGCGGGGCCTGCGCCGAGCGCGAGCACGGCGGCGAGCGCGATCAGAGTTTCATGGTGTACAGCCTCATGACGCCCGACGCGTCCCTGACGATCAAGCCGTCCGGACAACAGGATCGGCACCGCCCAGGTCGCGCTGTCGGCGACCGTGTAGCGGCGCTTCTCATCGTATTTTGCCGGAGATCGCCGGACGCAGCACGAGACTCCTCGCCGGTCGTGAGAACTAATACGTGCGCCGGGCGTCAGAAGCGATCGCCGCCTGGTCGGCGGCCCGCCCCTCGGTCGCCCATTTGAGGGCGCCGGTCGCGGCGTCCATCGCCACGATCTGCCCCTTCTTCTCGCTCGACAGCCCGTAAATCACGCCGTCGGCGAGCACCGGCGTGCTCATACCATCGCGACCTCGCGGTTCTTCCAGGCCTCCGCCGCCTGCCATTTCCCGGCCGGTGCTGGCGCAGCGTATAGGCGTGCGTGCCCTGGACGGCTGCCCGACACGATCAGATGCGTCCCGGTCCAGATCGGCGTGACGATGTTCTCGTGCCAGTCGTCGGGGAAGGGCACCGACCAGAGGGCGGCGCCGGTCTTCGCGTCGATGCCTTCGATCGATCCGTTCGGTCAGCGTGACGATCTGGCGTGATGCCGCCGGCGGCGATCGACGACGGCGAGGCGTAGCCGGGACCCTTGCCGCGTCCACGTCCAGCGCTCGGCGCCCGTCTGCGGGTCGAGCGCGATCACGCGCCCGCCCGTGACGTCGCTGCCGACCTGCACGATCACCGACCTGCCGTCGGCCAGCGGCGAGGCCGCCGTCCCGGTGAACAGCTTCGACGTGTCGACCGACGCCGAGTAGTCCTTGCGCCAGGCGAGCGCGCCCGTCTGCGTGTTCCACGCGCGACAGCACCGCCATGCCGCCGAGCGTGAAGAGCGCGGTCGCCGATCACGAGCGGCGTCGCGTGCGGCCCCTTCGACGCCGCCGTCGCGTACTGGTTCTTGTTGAACGGCGTGGCGTAGTTCTGCTGCCACGAGGACCTTGCCGGTGGCGAGATCGATCGCCGTGACCAGTTCGTCCGGATCGCGGCGGCTGTGGACGAACGCGCGTCCGGCGGCGACGACCGGCGACGAGTAGCCCTCGCCGACGTCGACGCGCCACGCGCGCTTCCAGCTCTGCCGGCGCCCGGCCACTTCGGCGTGCTCGCGGCGGTGACGCTGCCGTTGCGCGCCGGTCCGCGCCACTGGTTCCAATCCTGCGCGGAGAGGGTGACACTACGACGCCAGAGGCAAGCCACGAGAGGGATCAGGAAGCCACGAGACTCGGAGCCACAGATCGGAGCAGGACCACGAGTTTTCCCGCGCTCATGTGGCTTCCAGCCTTCAGGCGGAAGAAACAACGCGCCTGCAGTCAGCATGCAGAGCCGTGAGCGTTCGGGATCTCATCATGGCTTGCCTGATGGCGAAGAGGTGCTTGTCGCCGCGGATGAAGATCGTGCCGTTGGCGATCGCCGGCGAGGCGTAGACCGGCTCGCCGACGGTGTTGGTCTGCGAGGACCTCGTGCACCGGCCCGGCCTCGATGACGAACGAATCGCCGTCCTCGCTGGTGAGCAGGATCTTGCCGTCGAAGGCGACGGGCGACGCGAAGAACTGTCGACGGGGACGGGCACGCGGCCGCCTTCGTACTTGCGCTCGCCGGTGACGCGCGTCGAAGCAGGTCATGATGCCGGTGTCGCTCATCAGATACAAGTAGTCGCCGACCGCGATCGGCGACGGCACGCAGGCGGCGCCCTTGTTGTAGCGCCACATCAGGAGCTCCTTCGAATCCTTCAGATCGCCGTTGCCGCCCGGCTTCATCGCCATCACGACCTTGGCCTGGCTGCCGGCGCTCAGGAACACGAGTCCCTTCGTGGCGACCGGGCTGGGGATCGGATGGCTCTGCGTCCCGTTGGCTCGCCACCGCTCCTTGCCGGTCGCCGGGTCGTAGGCGATGACCATCTCGGCGCCCGACGCGATCAGCTCGTCGCGCGTGCCGGTGTTGATGACGAGCGGCGTCGCCCAGCTCCGGCGCGTCGTCGCGGTTGGTCGCGCCAGACCTCGTCGCCGGTCTTCTTGTCGAGCGCGACGATGCACGAGCCGGTGCCCATCTCCTGGTCGCACTGCAGGATGATCAGGTTCTTGTAGATCGATCGGCGACGTGCCGGGTCCGAGGCCGGCCTTGATGATGCCGCCGAGATCCTTCTTCCAGACGAGCGTGCCCTTGAAGTCGTGCGCGTAGAGGCCGGCCGACTCGAAGAACGGCATACGCCCGCTCGCCGTCGGTCACCATCGTCGACGAGGCGAAGGTGTTCTTGCGGTGACGATCGTCGAACATCACGCCGTCGTACGCGGTGCGCTCCCAGGCGATCTTCCCGTCTTCGCGTCGACGGCGAACACCTTCAGCGCGTGCTTGAACTCGATGTCGACGGCGTCGGGATGGATGTAGCCGGGCGTGTAGTCGAACTTCAGGTGCTCCTGCGCCTTGCCGGCCGGGCACCTGCTTCGCCCTTGATCGAGGTGGTGACGAAGATCAGGTTGCCGGCGACGATCGGCGACGAGTGGCCGCGCCCGGGGATCTCGGTCGACCCATCCGATGTTGACCGCGGGCTTGTCCTTCGTCGCGGGCGACCACTCGGTCGGGAGGTCCTTCTCCGCCGAGATGCCGAGGCCGCCCGGTCCACGCCACTGCGGCCACTGGCGCGGACAGCGGCGCGCCCGCCAGGCAGACGGCCAGCGGTGACAGGGGACCCGCAAGGTCATGAGGCCGGACGGAAGTAGAGCACCATCGCGGCGCCCGACCGACGCGAACACGAGCCCGACGTAGAGCATCGGGTTGCACCGGGTTCTTCGGCGGGTGCAGCAGCATCGAGAAGAAGACGTTGACGATCGGGGCGCCGCCGAACACCAGCGGCATCACGTAGAGCGGCAGGCCGCCGAACTTGAAGGCGTAGATGATGCACGCGGCGCCGATCGCGCCGAGCGCGCCGGCGATCGTCGCGGTCATCGAGGCCGGCGCTGTTGAAGTTGGACAGCCCGCCCTGCGCCGACAGCGCCGCCGACCGGGATGAGGACGCCGATCAGGAAGTAGGCGACGCCGACGCAGAGCAGCGCCTTCAGCGGGTTCCCCAGCTGGACGCCGCCCTGGTGCAGCAACACGCCGTAGACGCCCCACGACAGGACGGCGCCGGCCACGAACAATACCCAACCCATACCACGCCCTCGCTTGTGTATTTGCGGTGATGACGGTCAGTAAGAATGTCGCCGATTGTAGCGCCAATGCGATCAAATTCCCGGCCGGAGATCCTTCGGCAGGAACAGCTCGTTCGCCTTTTCCGGCGCCTGGTCGACCGAGACGCCCGCGTCCCACGTCGGGATCACGTGCTTGTTGTCCGGATACATCGTCTTCCATCGGCGCCCAGACCTTGTCGACGCGGTCGGTGAAGAGGTCCCCGATCAGAAGATCCGTGACCGTCCCGCGCATCTCCGGATGCCGGCGCATGAAGGCGCCGAAGCTGAAGCCGGCGTAGTACTCGCAGACCAGCCGCCGCATGCGGTCGACGCCGACGTTGAAGTTGGCCGCCCACGGCGCCGAGCTTGCGCGCCGGACGTGTCGCCCTTCTTCAGACCTTCGACGATCGCGTCCGCGGCGAGTCTCGCCTGATTTCAGCGCGAGCAGCACGCCGGAGGAATAGAGCGGATCGAGGAAGCCCCACGCGTCGCCGACCAGGACCCAGCCGTCGCCCGACGCCCGGGTCGTGCGATACGAGTAATCCTTGGTCGCGAAGTAGCCGGTGACGCGCGTC
>ERZ1370068.2613-contig-1751_pt1 | contig 12128 bp, 16 predicted proteins | sample MGYA00561227_ERZ1370068 | MGnify/ENA primary metagenome ERZ1370068 (study PRJEB38410, sample SAMEA6850437) | metagenome | study: Metagenomic assessment of the ecological functions of the soil: analysis of the soil microbiota associated with the...
CAGCTGATCACGTTTCAGTCCGTGTCGGTGATGGTGATGATCGTGTTGTTGAAGCTCGCCTGCACGTCGGGCGCACGCCATTGGTGCCCACCTTGCGGTCGCGCTTCTTGCTCTTCTTGACGTCAGCAGCCACTCGTTGCCTCCCGGGGGTGCGGAACGCGCCCCACTCGATCAACCCTTCTTGCCAGCCTTCACTTTCTTGCCGCCCACGGCCATCTTCTGTGGACCCCTTGCGCGCGCGCGCATTCGTCTTCGTGCGCTGTCCGGGTGCATCGGGCAGGCCGCAGCGATGCCGCAGATCCGGCGATAGGCGCCAATGTCCATGAGGCGCTTGATGTTCATGGCGTGCTCGCTGCGCAGCGCGCCCTCGACCTTGTGCTCGCGCTCGATGAGCGTGCGCGCAGCTTGCCGGCAGTCCCCGTCGGAGAGCGCCTTCACGCGCGTGTCGGGGCTCACGCTCGCCTTCTCAGCAGCCGCTTCGCCGTAGCGGGGCCGATGCCGAAGATGTGGGTGAGCGCGACCTCGATGCGCTCTTCCATTGGGAGATCGATGCCTGCGATGCGTGCCACCGTGGGTCTCCTCTATCAGCCCTGACGCTGCTTGTGCCGCCGGGTTGCGGCTGCAGATGATGCGAATGACGCCCTTGCGAGCGCACCACCTTGCAGTGCTCGCAGATCTTCTTCACGGACGCTCGGACTTTCATGTTCGAACCCTCTTCTCGTGTTCCGCTGACTGCTTCTGTACCGATAGACGATCCGGCCGCGGGACAGGTCGTACGGCGACATCTCGACCGTCACCTTGTCGCCCGGCAGGATCTTGATGAAGTGCATCCGCATCTTCCCTGAGATGTGGGCGAGCAGCCGATGACCGTTCTCCAGCTCCACGCGGAACGTCGCGTTCGGGAGCGATCTGACCACCGTGCCCCTCGACTTGGATGCCGTCTTCTTTCGCCAATCGTTCCTTTCCTGATTCCGTGCCCGTCAGCGGACCGATGGCGCCACGGCCGCATTCAGCGCGCCGTAGACCTGGTCCAGCGGGCCCGTTCCATGGACTTCCCTGAGCCGGCCCTGCTCGCGGTAGTGATCCACCAGCGGGGCCGTCTGCTCCCGGTACACCTCCAGCCGCTTCCGCACCCGTCTCCGCGGTGTCGTCCGCCCGCTGTGTGAAGCTCCGCCTCGGGATGGTCGTCGCAATGACGACCGTCCCGACAGACTGGCGCACTGAGCGCGTTGTAAACGCGCCTGCGCACACCGGACATTCCCATCGAGCACTCAAGCGCCGGACGAGCTCCCGTCCGCCGCCGTGAGCGCCACCACCACATCCAACGGCGCTGGCGCTCCTGCAGGAAGCGCGTCGGAGCGCCTCCGCCTGCGGAACGGTCCGCGGGAACCCGTCGAGCACGAAGCCCTCGCGGGCATCCGGCTCGAGCGTGCGCTCGCGCACCAGCCCGATCATGACCGGATCGGGCACCAGCAACCCCTGGTCGATCAACTTCCGTGCTTCCGACTCCGAGCGGGGTCCGCTTCGCGATCGCGTCGCGCAGCATGTCGCCCGTCGAGATCAGGGCCCACCCGCGATCCGTCGCGAGTCGACGCCCCTGTGTTCCCTTGCCCACGCCGGGCGGCCCCAGCAGCACGACCTGCATTCCTACATCCGGGTGCGGCCACGGATGCGGCCGCGCTTTGACGAAACCTTCGTAGTGCCGCATGAGCAGGTGCGACTCGACCTGCTGCAGCGTGTCGAGTGCCACACCCACGACGATCAGCACGCTCGTGCCGCCGAAGCCGACCGGAACGCGCACCTTGAACCAGGCGATGATGATGTCGGGCAGCACCGCCACGGCGGCGCAGGAAGAACGCGCCCGGCAGCGTGATGCGCGACAGCACCTTGTCGATGTACTGCGCGGTGTTGCGTGCCCGGCCGGATGCCCGGGATGAAGCCGCCGTACTTGCGCATGTTCTCCGCGAGGTCGTTCGGGTTGAGCACGACCGCGGTGTAGAAGTAGGTGAAGAACACGATGATGACCGCGTACAGCACGTTGTAGAGCCAGCCGTCAGCGGGTTGAACCAGGTGGCCGAGCTGCGGCGAGCGGATGGTCCGGCGGCACGAACGCCCGCCACCGTCGTGGGCAGGATCATGATGCTCGAGGCGAAGATGATCGGGATCACGCCCGCGGTGTTCACGCGCAGCGGAATGTGCGTGCTCGCGCCGCCGTACATCGCGCCGGCCGACGATGCGCTTGGCGTACTGCACCGGGATCTTGCGCGTGGCCTGCGTCATCACGATGACCACCGCGACGACCGCGATCATGATGCCGAGGATCAGCGCGACCTGCAGCACGCCGAGGCTGCCGCGCGCGGAAGCTGTCGACCGCCTGCGAAGAGCCGCGTTCGGGCACACCGCCGAGGATGTTGACGAAGATGATCAGCGAGATGCCGTTGCCGATGCCGTACTCGGTGATCTTCTCGCCCAGCCACATGACGAGGATCGTGCCGGCGGTCTGCGTGATGATCGTCGACAAGTAGAACGCGAAGCCCGGGTGCGGCACCACGGCCAGGCCCTGCGAGGCGCCCGAGGTTCACGAGGAAGATGCTGTAGGCGTACGACTGGACGATCGAGATGATGACCGTGCCGTAGCGCGTCCACTGCGTGATCTTCTTCTGGCCCTCTTCGCCCTCCTTGCGCAGCTTCTCGAAGTACGGCACCACCGCGCCGAGCAGCTGCAGGATGATCGAGGCCGAGATGTACGGCATGATGCCGAGCGCGAACACCGTGGCGCGCGAGAACGCGCCGCCCACGAACATGTCGTAGAGGCCGAACAGCGTGCCCGCCTGGCTGCGGAACGCCCCGCCAGCGCCGTGGCGTTCACGCCCGGCGTCGGCATGTGCTCGCCCAGTCGGTAGACCACGAACAGCCACAGCGTGAACAGGATCCGCCGCCGCAGCTCCGGGCACCTGGAAGATGGTGCGCAGCTTCTCGATCATGGTCCGGTCAGGCCTTCGGGTTCGGGGTTTTCGTCCCCTTCGGGGCCGAGGTTTTCGTCCCCTTCGTGGCCGAGGTTTTCGTCCCCTTCGTGGCCGAGGTTTTCGTCCCCTTCGTGGCCGAGGTTTCGACCTTGCCGCCGGCCGCTTCACGGCCTTGCGCGCCGTCTCGCTGGCCGCGTCCACCTTCACGGTGAGCGCGACCTTGAGCTCGCCGCCCGCGAGCAGCTTGATCGGGGCCGCTGGTGCGGACGATGCGGCGCGCTCTTCGAGCCACGCCGCGGTCGATGGTCGTGCCCGCGGCGTGCGCCCGCGAGACGGCCGACCTGCACGACGTGGTACTCGACGCCGGTGTCGGGTTGACGAACCCGCGCTTCGGCAGACGGCGCTGGATCGGCATCTGGCCGCCCTCGAACCACACCGGGATACCGCCGCCGGAGCGCGCCTTCTTGCCCTTGTGGCCCTTGCCGGACGGTTCCGCCCTGACCGCTGGCCGCGCCCTTGCCGCAGGCGCTTCGGTGCGCTTCGTCGCGCCCGCGGCGGGCGCAGATTCCCAAGACGCATGCGTCATCGCTCTCCTCCACCTGCACGAGGTGGCGGACCTTGAAGATCATGCCCCGGATCTGGGGCGTGTCGTTGTGCTCCACGGTCTGCTGCAGACGCCGGATGCCCAGCGCGCGCACGGTCGCGGCCTGGTCGCCCTTGTGGCCGCCGGCGCTCTTGACCTGCCGGATCGCGAGCTTACGCGCCATTGGTCGTCCGCTTGCCGAACATCTCCTCGAGCGTGCGATCCCGCGCATGCGCGGCCACGTCCGAGGGACGCGCGCAGCCGCTTGCAGGCCCTCGACCGTCGCCTTGCACCAGGTTGTGCGGGTTGCGGCGTGCCGAGGCACTTGGTGAGCACGTTCTGGACGCCCGCCACCTCGAGCACCGCGCGCACGCCCGCGCCCGGCGATGACGCCGGTGCCCGGCGCTCGCCGGCTTGAGCAGGACCTCGCCCGCGCCGAACGTGACCGACGATCACGTGCGGGATCGAGCCGCCACTGCGTGACCGGCACGCGGAACATGTTCTTCTTCGGCGGCCTCGCCCGCCTTGCGGATGGCGTCCGGCGACTTCGTTCGCCTTGCCGAGTCCCACGCCGCACGCGTCCCTGCTGGTCGCCGACGCGCCACGATGGCGTTGAACGAGAAGCGCCGCCCGCCCTTCACCACCTTGGCGCAGCGATTCACGCTGATCACGCGCTCCTGAATTCGACTTTTCGGCTGATCCGTACGCGGCCCACGCCGCTCTCTGCGGTCCTGGCATGTTGCCGCCTCCTAGAATCGAGTCCGCCGGCGCGTGCGCCGTCGGCGAGCGCCTTGACGCGCCCGTGGTAGAGATAGCCGCCGCGATCGAACGCGACGGCGCTGACGCCCTTGCCTGCTGCGCGCTCGCGCGAGCAGCTTGCCGACCGCTGCGCTCGATCGCCGACCTTGCCCTTGCCGTCGACCAGCGACTTCACGTCGTCGCGGCTCGAGGCCTGAGCCAGCGTCGACGCCCTTCGACGTCGTCGACGATCTGGGCGTAGATGTGCGCATGAGCTGCGGAACACGCGACAGCCGCGGCCGCTGCGTGCGAGCCCGTGACGCGCTTCTGAATGCGATAGCGGCGGATCTGGCGCCGCTCGTACTTGTCGTGATGTCCACTCGCTCATGTACGCCGCTCCCGCTGCCTTGCCGGCCTTGCGGCGGATGTACTCGCCCTCGTACTTGACGCCCTTGCCCTTGTAGGGCTCGGGCGGACGGAAGCCGCGGATGTCCGCCGGCCACCTGGCCGACGAGGGCCTTGTCCGCGCCGCTGATCGTCGAGGCGCGTCGGGTTCTCGACCTTGATCGTGATGCCCGCCGGCGGATCGAAGATGGACCGGATGGCGAGAAGCCGAGCTGGAGCACGAGCTTCTTGCCGTCCATCGTCGCGCGCGGTAGCCGGTGCCGACGATCTCCAGCGTCTTGCTGAAGCCCGTCGTGACGCCCGGTCACCATGTTCGCGATCTGCGCGCGCATCGGTGCCGAACGTCGGATTGCGCGTGATCTGCTCCGCGCTCACCCTGACCTTCGTCTGCCTTCGACCACGACCGTGGTGCCCGTGAGCACCGGGTGCGTGAAGCTCCGTCCTTGGCGCCCTTCACCTTCACCGAACCGTCGGCGACCGAGACCGTGACGCCGGCCGGGATCGGGACCGGGCGTCTTGCCGACTCGCGACATGGCGTGCCCTCCCTACCAGACCTGGCAGACGAGCTCGCCGCCGAGACCCGCTTCGCGGGCCTCGCGGTCGGTCATGAGACCGCGCGACGTGGACACGACCGACGTGCCCGAGGCCGCCCATCACGCGCGGGATGCGCGCCTTGGCCACGTAGACGCGGCGGCCGGGCTTGCTCACGCGCTTGACGCCCGTGATGACGCAGTGCTCGTCCGCGGTGTACTTCAGGTACACGCGCAGCATGCCCTGGCCCGAGTCCTCGATGACCTTGAAGTTGTTGATGTAGCGCTCGCGCAGCAGCACCTTCGCGAGCTCCTGCTTCATGTCCGACGACGGCACGTCGAGCTTCCGGTGCTTGGCGCCGATGGCGTTGCGGATACAGGTGAGGAAATCCGCAACCGGATCACTGACCGACATGGAACCTCCGAAGGACCAGCGTCCAGCCGGGAACTCCGGCTGCAGCCTGGCCCACATTCACGACGGGGCCCCGCTCCCGGCTACCAGCTCGACTTCACGACGCCCGGGATCTGTCCCGAAAGCGCCAGCTCGCGGAAGCAGATGCGGCACATGCCGAAGTCCCGCAGGAACGCGCGCGGCCGGCCGCAGCGATGGCACCGGTTGTACGCGCGGACCTTGAACTTCGGGGTCCGCTTCCACTTCTCGACTGAGCGACTTCTTCGCCACGTGAGACCCCTCGACTAGCGCACTCGGAACGGCATGTTCATGAGCCTCAGCAGCTCGCGTCCCTCTTCATCGGTGTTGGCGGTCGTGACGATGGTCACGTCCATGCCGCGGACCTTGCCGACCTTCTCGATGTTGATCTCCGGAAAGATGACCTGCTCCGTGAACCCGGCCGAGTAGTTGCCGCGGCCGTCGAACGACCGCGGGCTCAGGCCCCGGAAGTCGCGGATGCGCGGCGCCGCCACGTTCACCAGGCGGTCGAAGAACTCGTACATGCGCGCGCCGCGCAGCGTCACCATGCAGCCGATCGGCAGCCCGGCGCGCAGCTTGAAGTTCGAGATGGCCTTCTTCGCGCTTGCGGACGGACGGCTTCTGGCCGCTGATCTGCGCCAGCTCGTTCGCCGCGACGTCGACGTTCTTGATGTCCGTGGTCGCGTCGCCCACGCCCATGTTGATGACGATCTTCACGAAGCGCGGCGCCTGCATCGGCGCTCTTGTAGCCGAACTTCTGCATCAGCGCGGGCACCACCTTCTCGGCGTAGTGGACTCGCGATGCGCGGCTTCTCCTTCGGGCCCGAGGGCTTCCGCGTGGCCGTCTCGTACGTGGCGCCGACTGGTGGGACGCCCTTGGACTCCTTGGCCGCGCTTGCCGCCTTCCTTCGGCGCCTTCGGGGCCTTGGCTTCGCCCTTGGGGCATCGCCCTTCGGGCCGTCTCGTCGGCCTTCGCCGCCTTGTCGCCCTTCGCCGGCTTCTCGCGCCTTCGCCGCTTCGTCGTCTGCCATCGTCTGCTACTCCTTCGACAGCGTGTCGCCGGTCGCGCCGACGACGCGCTCCCGCTTGCCGTCTCCGGTCAGCGCGCACGCCCACGCGCACGCCCGCGCCCGCCTTGGGGTCGTAGAGCATGACGTTGGACACGATGGATCGGCGCTTCCTCTCGAGGATGCCGCCCTGCATGCGCCTGGCTGCGCGCGCTTGGTGTGACGCTTCACGAAGTTCACCTTCTCCACGATCACCCGGTGCTTCGGCCTCGTCCACCGACAGCACGCGGCCGGTCTTCGCCCTTGTCGTCACCGGCGATCACCATGACGGTGTCGCCCTTGCGGATCTTGATCGCCATCAGATCACCTCCGGCGCGAGCGAGATGATCTTCATGAACTGCCTTCTCGCGCAGCTCGCGAGCCACCGGCCCGAAGATGCGCGTCCCGCGCGGCTCCTTGTCGTCGTTGATGAGCACGACGGCGTTCTCGTCGAAGCGGATGTACGAGCCGTCCTTGCGGCGGCATCTCCTTCACCGCGCGCACGACCACCGCCTTCGCGACGTCGCCCTTCTTCACGCGCGGCGCCCGGGATCGCGTCCTTCACGGACACGACGCACGATGTCGCCGAGGCGACCGTAACGCTCGATGGTGACCGCCCAGGACCTTGATGCACTGGGCGCGCTTCGCGCCCGAGTTGTCCGCGACGGTGACCATCGTTCGAAGCTGGATCATGGCTCGGCTCCCGGCGTCTACTTGGCGCGCTCGACGAACTCCACGAAGCGCCAGCGCTTGTCCTTGACATGGGCCGCGTCTCCATGAAGCGGATCACGTCGCCGATGCTTGCACTCGTTCTTCTCGTCGTGGACCTTGAACTTCTCCCGCCGCCGCACGTAGCGGCCGCACCGTCGGGTGCTTGACCAGGCGCTCGATGGACACGACCACCGTCTTGTCCATGCGGTCGCTCACCACCTTGCCGGTGCGGGTCTTCCTGCGATTGCGTTCCGTCGTCATGGCTGTTCTCGGATCGCGCGGCCTTCCGGCCGGCGCGCTCCTTCTCCTTCAGCACCGTGAGCAGGCGCGCCATCTCGCGGCGGCTCTCGCGGATCTTGAGCGGGTTGTCCAGCTGCTTCATCGTAGTTGCGGAAGCGGAGGTTGAACAGCTCCTCGCGCAGCTCGGCCACACGGGTGCGGATCTCGTCCGGCGCCCATGTCGCGGATCGCGCTCGGCTTCACGCGGGTCGGCATGCGTCACTCTCCTCCCAGCTCGTGGCGCTCGACGAAGCGCGTCCTGATCGGCAGCTTCGAGGCGCCCAGCGTCGAACGCCGTCACGCGCGAGCTGGCGCGTGATGCCCTCGATCTCGAACAGCACGCGACCGGGCTTGACCGACCGCGACCCAGAACTCCGGCGCGCCCTTGCCCTTGCCCATTCGGTCTCGGCCGGCTTCTTCGTGACCGGCTTGTCCGGGAACACGCGGATCCACACCTTGCCGCCGCGCTTGATCGTGCGCGTGATGCGCGACGCGCGCGCGCCTCGATCTGGCGGTTCGTGCACCCACGCCGGCTGCGTCGCCTGCAGCCCGAACTCGCCGAACGCGACCGACGGAGCCGCGGTAGGCCTTGCCGTTCATCCGGCCGCGGTGCGTCTTGCGATACTTGACTCGCTTCGGCATCAACATGGCGGCATCTGCCCTGCGCCGAGCGGTGCCCGGCTGAGCGGCGCCCGTGCGCGGCCTTGTCCAGCACTTCGCCGTGGAACATCCACACCTTCACGCCGCACGTGCCGTAGGCCGTGTTGGCGGTCGCGCGGGCGAAATCGATGTCCGCGCGCAGGGTGTGCAGGGGCACGCGCCCCTCGCGGTACGTCTCGAAGCGGGCCATCTCCGAACCGCCCAGGCGGCCCGTGCAGGTCGACGCGGATGCCCTGCGCGCCGGCGCGCATGGACGAGGCGATCGCCTTCTTCATCGCGCGGCGGAACGACACGCGCTGCTCGAGCTGCTTGGCGATGTGCTCGGCCACGAGCTGGGCGTCGAGGTCGGCGCGCTTGATCTCCTCGATGTTCAGCTGCACCTGCTTCTTGGTGAGCTGCTTCATCTCCTCGGACAGCTTGTCGACCTGCTCGCCCTTGCGGCCGATGACCAGGCCCGGACGCGCGGTGCGGATGCCGATCGTGACCTTCTCGCCCTTGCGCTCGATGGTGATCTTCGAGATGCCGGCCTGGTAGAGGCGCTTCTTGAGGTACCGCTTGATGAGCAGGTCCTCCTTGAGCAGCTCGGCGTAGCCGCTGCTTCGCGAACCAGCGCGAGTCCCAGGTCTTCACGATCCCGAGCCGCAGGCCGATCGGATTGGTTTTCTGACCCATGGTCTACGACTTCCTTCGTGGCCACGGTCACCGACACGTGGCTCGTGCGCTTGAGGAGCGGCGTGGCGCGGCCCCGCGCGCGCGGCAGCCAGCGCTTGAGCGTCGGCCCCGCGCCGACGACGGCTTCCTTCACGTAACAGATCCTCGACGCGCACCTTGCCCTCGTGCAGCGGCGTTCGCGACCGCGCGACTTGAGCACCTTCTGAACGATGCGCGCGCCCATGCTTGGGCGTGAACTGCAGCGTGGTTCTGCGCCTGCTCCACGGTGCTGGCCGCGGATCAGGTCCGAGGACCTGGTTGCACTTGCGCGGCGTGATGCGCACGTAGCGCTGAATGGCTTTGGCTTGCATGGCTCTACTTTCCGGGCGCTTCGGACCGTTTCGGCGGCTTCTGGCCGTGCCCGCGGAAGATCGCGGGTCGGCACGAACTCGCCGAGCTTGTGCCCGACCATGTTCTCGGTCACGTAGATCGGGAATGAACTTGTTGCCGTTGTGCACCGCCAGCGTGTGCCCGACGAACTCCGGCAGCACGGTGCAGCGCCGCGCCCAGGTCTTGAGCACGCGCTTCTCGCCGCTGCGGTTCAGCGTCTCGATCTTCTTCACCAGGGAGTCGACGACGTACGGCCCCTTCTTGATGGAACGCGCCATGTGCTGTCCTGCTCCCTTACTTCTTCCGGCGGCGCACGATGAGCGAGTCGCTCAGCTTGCGACGTGCGGGTCTTGAGACCCTTGGTGATCTTGCCCCACGGCGAGCACGGGATGACGGCCGCCCGAGGTCTTGCCCTCGCCGCCGCCCATCGGATGGTCCACGGGGTTCATCGCGACGCCTCGCACGCGACGGCGCATGACCGCAGCCAGCGGCTGCGGCCCGCCTTGCCGAGCGAGACGTTCTCGTGATCGAGGTTGCCCACCTGGCCGACGACGGCGCGGCAGTTCACGTGGAACTTCGCGCACTTCGCCCGACGGCAGGCGCAGCTGCGCGTAGTCGCCTTCCTTCGCCATCGAGCTGGCAGAAGGCGCCCGCCGACGCGCGCGACGCGCGAGCGGCGGCCCGGGAACAGCTCGACGTTGTGCACGTTCGTGCCGAGCGGGATGTGCGCGCAGCGGCAGGCAGTTGCCGAGCGCTGATCTCGGCGTTCGCGATCCGACATGCACCTCGCGCGCCGACCTTGAGGCCGTCCGGCGCCACGATGTAGCGGCGCTCGCCGTCCGCGTAGTTGAGCAGCGCGATGCGCGCCGAGCGGTTCGGGTCGTACTCGATGCTGGCCACGCTGCGCCGGCGACGCCGTCCTTGTCGCGGCGGAAGTCCACGATGCCGGTAGCGCTGCTTGTGGCCGCCGCTGATCCAGCGCATCGAGACGTGGCCGTAGTTGTCGCGGCCGCCGGTCTTGCAGATGCGCTCGGTGAGCGACTTCACCGGCCTGCGCGCGCGTCAGCTCCGCGATAGTCCGGCATGACCGTGTGCCGGAGCGTCGGAGTGATCGGGGCGGAATTTCTTCAGGCCCATGGGTCGTTCCTCGTCTAGATCTGCTCGAACAGCTCGATCTTCTGATCGGGCTTGAGCGTCACGATGGCCTTCTTCCAGTCGTTGCGCCGGCCGGAGTAGCGGCCCTGGCCGCTTGATCTTGCCGCGCATCTGCATGCGTCCGAACCGCATGCCACCTTCACGTGTGAAGATGGCCTCGACGGCGCGCTTGATCTCGATCTTGTTGGCGTCGCGCGCCACCTCGAAGAAGTACTGGTTGCTGCGTCTCGCGCAGCACGGTGCCCTTCTCGGTGATCAGCACCTTGCGAACGATCGAACGCGGATCCGTGCTCATCGGGCGAAGACCTCCTGCACGCGCGCGAGGCCTGTCCGGCGGTGAGCAGCAGCTGCTCGCAGTCGAGCAGGTCGTAGGCGTTGAGCTGGTGCGCGAGCGTCGTGCGTGAGGCTCGCGAGTGTTGCGGCACCGACTTCCGCACCGTTCGTCGTCCTGCTCGCTCGACGACGAGCAGCGTCCGCTTGCCGTCGAGGCCGAGCTCTTGAGCACGCCGGCGACATCTCCGCGGTCTTCGGCGCGGTCCATCGAGCGATGCGCTCGATCACCGTCACCGCGTTCTCCGCTCGCCTCGCAGCGACAGCGCGGAGACGAGCGCCGCGCGGCGCTGCTGCTTGGGCAGCTCGGTGCGGTGAGTCGCGCGGCTTGCGGACCGAACGCACGCCCGCCGCCCGGCATCAGCGGCGACGTGTTCGGAGCCCTGAGCGCGCGCTGCCTGTGCCCTTCTGGCTTGCAACGGCTTGCGGCCGCCGCCGCGAGACGAGGCCCTTCGCTCTTCACCATCGCCGTGCCCTGGCGCTGGTTGCCGAGGTGGCGCTTCACCGACAGCCACAGCAGGTGCTCGTGCACCGGCTGGCCGAACAGCTCGTCCGGCAGGGCGGCGGTGCCTTCTCGCTGCCGTCGAGTCCGTAGAGCTTGCGCGTTCATGTCAGCCTCCCGCTTTTGAAAACGCAAGACCAGTGCCGTTGGTGGGGCCCGGCATCGCGCCGCGGACGAGCAGGCACGTTCTGCTCGGCGTCGACACCGCGACCACTTCGAGATTCTTGATCGGTGAGCGACTCGCCGCCCATGCGGCCCGGCAGGCGCTTGCCCTTGATGACGCGCGACGGATAGGCGCGACGAACCGATCGAGCCCGGCTAGCGTTGCCATGCGTCGGGCCGTGCGAGGCGTGGCCGGCGACGAAGCCGTGGCGCTTGACCACGCCCGCGAAGCCGCGGCTCCTTCGTCGATGCCTCGCACGTCCACGTGCTCGCCGGCCTCGAACACCGTCGCGAGTGAGGCGTCTGCCCGAGCGTCGCAGGCCGCCGGCGTCGTCGACGCGGAACTCGCGCAGGTGGCGCGACGGCGGCAGGTTGCGCTTGGTGAACTGCCGCCGGAGCTTCGGGCGTCCGCGTGAAGCGCCGCTCCGCGGCTGGTGCCGAAGCCGGAAAGGCTGAGCGCCGCGTAGCCGTCGACGCTCGGGCGGTGCGGACCGCCGTGATCACGGTGCACGGTGGCCCAGCCTCGATCGACGGTGACGGGCACGACGTTCGCCCTTCTCGTCGTGAGCAATACGTAACTGAACGAAGTA
>ERZ1370068.6142-contig-5144_pt1 | contig 12120 bp, 13 predicted proteins | sample MGYA00561227_ERZ1370068 | MGnify/ENA primary metagenome ERZ1370068 (study PRJEB38410, sample SAMEA6850437) | metagenome | study: Metagenomic assessment of the ecological functions of the soil: analysis of the soil microbiota associated with the...
GCGAGGGCGTGTCCGGCATGTGCGGTTCTCCTCTGGTCGGGTCAGGGTCACGGCGGCGCCGCGGGTCGATCAAGGGCACACTAGGGCGCGGGCGGCCGACCGTCAAGAGCCGTGCAACCGTCGATTGCGGTCCCCAGCCGATCGCGCTACGCTGCTCGCCGCTTGCCGGGCTCGGAGCGCAGAGGCGCGATCCGCGTCCGGCCAGCGGCAACCACATCGACGTTTCCCGTGAGCCGCGCTCTCCGGCCGATGGTCGAAGGCGCGAGGGAGGTCATCATGGCCGATCGCCGTCGCGCAGCGATATCGAAGGCGCACACGAACCAGTCAGCAGCGAAGTCAGGCGCGGCCTCCGGGAGCCCGTACGGCTATGCCTGGACGGAGTGGCTCGCCGCGGAGGATCCCGAGTTCGCCGCCGCCCGGAAGCCGCTCAGCGCGCTCTCGACCGGCGAGGGCAAAGAGCTGTCGGTGAAGTACCGCGAGATGGTCATCATCGGCATCCTCGCCTTCCGCGGCCGGCTGGAGGGCGTGATCGCCCACATGCGCCGCGCCGTCCAGCACGGCGCCACCAAGCGCGAGCTGCTCGAGGCGGTCCAGTCCGCGGGCATCCCGGGCGGCGGGCCGACGCTCAGCACGGGCGTGCAGGCCATCATGGCGCTCGACAAGGCCGGCGCTCTTCAAGACGCGCTAGCGCGATTTCTCCGACAGATTCCTAGAGCGATGATAAGGGCCCATCGTCAGCTGGGACTCTCCGACAGGCTGGTAGCGCGGAGGTCACGATGCGGTTCGACGGCAAGGTGGCGCTGGTCTCGGGCGCGGGATCGGGAATCGGGCGGGCCACGGCGATGGGCTTCGCGGCGCGCGGCGCCAGAGGTCGCCGTGGCCGACATCGACAAGGCGAAGGCGGAGTCGGTGGCGGGCGAGATCGCGCGCGCGGGAGGCACCGCGGTCGCCATCGCGGCCGACGCGGGCAAGCCGGAGGGCATCGACGCGATGATCGGCGGCGCCGTCCAGGCCTTCGGCGGCCTCGACATCCTGCACAACAACGCGTTCGGCCAGCCCGCGCTGCCGGCGGGCCGGAGCCGGCTCGCCCTCATCGGGGACATCGACGAGGCGGTGTGGACCCACACGATCGAGCTGGGCCTCACCGGCGTCTTCCGCGCCACGAAGCGGGCGATTCCGGAATTGCTCGAGCGCGGCGGCGGCGCCATCGTCAATACCGCGTCGATCTCCGGCCTCTTCGCCGACGTCGCCATCGGCGCCTACAATGCCGCGAAGGCCGGCGTGATCAACCTGACGCGCGTGACGGCCGTCGAGTACGCGGGCGCGCGGCATCCGCGTCAACTGCGTCTGCCCGGGCGCGATCGACACGCCGCTGCTGCAACCGTCGCTGGCATCGATTCCCGGCTTCGCCGAGGGCACCGTGGCGGCGATCCCGATGCGGCGGCTCGGCCGGCCCGGAGGAGATGGCCAATGTCGTGATGTTCCTCGCCTCCGACCTCGCGTCCTACGTGACCGGCGCGGCGGTCGTGGCCGACGGCGGGCTCACCGTCCAGACCGGGCTGCCGCCGCGATCCCGCTAGAGCGATGATAAGGGCCCATCTGCGTGGTGGCGCCCTCAGCCGCCGTACGCGTCAACCGTACGAGGGAGCTACGCCTCGGCGGCTGCCGAAGCCGCTCGCGCGGACGCCGCCTCGCAGCTGGACCCTTCTCATCGCTCTAGCTGCGTTTCTCCGACAGGCTGACACCGAGGAGCCCCGACATGCGCGTCTTCGTCTTCGACCTCCTGCCCTACGGCGAGCATCTCGACCACCTGAAGGAGGGCAATGAGCTGCCGTGGCCCTTGCCCAGGCGCCACTTCAAGCCCGAGGTGGCGGTGCGCACCTACGAGGAGCACCTCGAGGCGTGGCAGACCCTCGACGAGCTCGGCTACGACGGGGTCGGGTTCAACGAGCATCACACCTCGCCCTACGGGCTCATGAACTCGCCGAACATCATGGCCGCCTCCGCGGCCCAGCGGACGCGCCGGCTCAAGCTCCTGATCTACGGCAATCTCCTGCCGCTGCACGACCCGCTCCGGCTGGCCGAGGAGCTGGCCATGCTGGACTGCCTGTCGAACGGGCGCATCGTCTCGGGCTTCGCGCGCGGCATTCCCCGCGAGTACAACGTCTACAAGGTGCCGCTCGCCGAGTCCCGCGCCCGCTTCGAGGAGGCGTGGGAGATCATCTACCGCGCCTGGACGGAGGAGGTCTTCTCCTTCGAGGGCCGCTTCTGGTCCTATCGCGACGTGGCGATCTGGCCGCGGCCGGTGCAGCAGCCGCATCCGCCGGTCTGGGTGCCGGTGTCCGGCAGCAAGGAAACCATCGAGTGGGCGGGGCGCCACAACATCCCGATCACGCCGGGGCTGGTGCCGACGCGCGGGCTGCGCGAGGACATCATCCGCTACTACGCGCGCTGTCTCGCCGAGCACGGGCATCGGCTGACGCCCGAGCACCTCGTCATCCAGGCCAGCGCCTTCGTCGCGGACAGCCAGGCCGAGGCGGTGAAGGAGGCGGGGCCGTACACGCTCTACTTCAACCGGACGCTGTTCAGCCACGGCAATGTCAGCGAGGCGAGCCGGCAGCGCGAGGCGGGGTACCTCAGCTCGGGCTCGTTCGACTACGTGCGTCCCGAGAACCTGTCCGCGGTGTCGGGCGACCGCGAGCGGTTCCGGGGCATGACCATGGCGGACATCGAGCGCGACGCGGCGCTGATGGCGTGGGGCAAGGCCGGCGAGGTGACCGAGCGCATCATCGGAGCGGCCGAGCACGCGGGGGCCAATACCGTGCTCATCAACATGAACCGCGGCGCGATGCCGCACGCGATGTTCCTGGCGCAGATCCGCCGCTTCGGCGCCGAGGTGCTCCCCGCGCTGCAGGCGCACGAGGTCAAGACGACCCCGTTCGCGTAGCCGCGGGGCGGTTCCCCGGCGCTGTCTCGGTCTCGAGACATTGACCTGACCCCGACTCGCCAGGTAGCCTTTGGCCGTGAGCACGGCATCTGCCCGCCCCCGACGCTGGAAACGGATCGAGTACGACCAGTTGATCGACAGGGGCATCTTCCAGCCTGGCGAGCGACTCGAGCTCCTCGGCGGCCAGCTCATCGTCCGGGAGCCCCAGGGCGGCGCGCACGCGCTGGGCGTCGAGCTCGTCGCCGAAGCCTTGCGAGAGGCCTTCGGCGCGGCCGCGCGCATCCGGGTGCAGCTCCCCGTCGCGCTCGACGACGGAGTCCGAGCCCGAGCCGGATGTGTCGGTCGTGGGCGGGCCGCTCGCGGACGCCGACCCGGCCCTCCCTTCCGGGCGCTGCTCATCGTCGAGGTCAGCGACTCGAGCCTGGCGCTGGATCGGACCGAGAAGGCCAGCCTCTACGCGCGCGCTGGAATCGCCGACTACTGGATCCTCAATCTCGTGGAGCGCGTGCTCGAGGTTCACCGCGAGCCGACGCCCGGATCGACGGCCCCATACGGCTGGCGCTACCGCCTGATCCACCGCCTCGCCGCAGGCGACGTCGTCTCACCGCTGGCCGCGCCCCAATCTCGGATCCCAGTCGCCCGCCTGACCCGCTGATCCGCCCGTCCGCTGATCCGCTCGCGAGTGATGCGCGCGCCTGCGCGATCGTGATCAGGCGCTGGCCTGGATGAGGCTCCGGAGCTTCGGGTAGATCTCGCTCCGCCAGCGGGCCCCGTTGAAGACGCCGTAGTGGCCGGCGCCCGTCTGGACGTGGTGGCGCCGCATGGTCGGCCGGACACTGCTGCAGAGGTCCTGGGCCGCCACGGTCTGCCCCACGGCGCAGATGTCGTCCTTCTCGCCCTCGACGGTGAAGAGCGCCGTGCGCCGGATCGCCCGCGGCTCGACGCGGCCGCCCCGCCACTCGAGCCGGCCGAGCGGCAAGAGGTGCTGCTGGAACACGCGCTCGACCGTCTCCAGGTAGAACTCCGCGGGCAGGTCGGTCACCGCGCAGTACTCGTCGTAGAACGTCCGTGTCGCCCGCGCCCTGTCGTGATCCCCGCTCGCGAGATAGCCGTGCAGGTCGACGTGCGCCTTCACGTGGCGGTCGAGGTTCATGGACATGAAGGCGGCGAGCTGCAGGAAGCCGGGATAGACGCGCCGCATGGCGCCGCGGTAGCGGAGCGGCACGGTGGCGATCAGGTGGCGCTCGAACCATCCGATCGAGTGGCTCGTCGCGAGCTCGTTCACCTTGGTCGGATTGACCCGGGCGTCGATGGGCCCGGCCATCAGCGTCATGCTGCGCGGCTGGGCCCGATGACGCCCTTGAGCCATGACGGAGACGGCGGCGAGCACGGCGACGCAGGGCTGGCACACCGCGACGACGTGGGCCTCGGGTCCCATCGCCTCGAGGAACCGGATGACGTGGGCGACGTAGTCGTCGAAGCCGAACCGCCCGGCGGCGAGCGGCACGTCGCGCGCATTGTGCCAGTCGGTCAGGTACACGTCGTGATCGGGGAGCATGGTGCGGACGGTGCCGCGCAGGAGCGTGGGGAAGTGCCCCGACATGGGCGCGACCAGGAGCACGCGCGGCTGGTCGCCCGCGACGTCCTTCCGGAAGCGCAGCAAGGTCCCGAAGGGCGTCCGGTCCACGACGTCCTCGCTCACGGCGACGTCGCGACCGTCCACGCGGACGCGATCGATGCCGTACGGCGGGCACTCGTGGGTGAGCCCGGTCCGCGCGACCATCTCGAAGCCCGCCGCCGCGCTGTCGAGCCACGGCAGCGTGCCCGCGGCCCACCAGAACGATTGGCGCATCATGGAAGCGGTCAGGCCCGCCATCGTGCGGACGGGGGCCATGACGTCGGTGTAGGCCTGATAGGTCTGATAAATCACGCGGAGATCGCTCTTGGCGGAACCCTTATAACACTCTATCCTTCACCGCGAGGGCAAATCCTCGGGAGGACGGCCCCATGGCCCGACGGCCCCACTGAGCCCGCCGTGATCGACGAGCGGGACGTGCACCCAAAGGAGAGTGGCCTATGAAGTACGGCGTGGTGCTTCCCATCTGGCGCCTGACCACGGCTGAGGCCGAGCGGATGACCCTGCGCGCGGAGGAGCTCGGCTGGGACGGCGTGTTCGTCCCCGACCACATCATGGCCAAGCCGGCCACCACGGAGCACTACGGGCCGTCCTGGCCCGATCCGTTCTCGCTCCTGCGCCTTCCTCGCCGGGCGGACGCGCCGGATCCAGGTGGGCGCGAGCGTGATCGTGCTGCCGTATCGCAATCCGCTCGTCGCCGCGAAGGCCGCGGCCACGGTCGACCAGGTCTCGGGCGGCCGCTTCATCTTCGGCATCGGCGTCGGCTGGGACGAGGCCGAGTTCAAGGACCTGGGGCTGCCGTTTTCGGAGCGCGGCGCGATGGCCGACGAGTACCTCGCGATCATCAAGGCCGCGTGGTCGGCCGACGAGCCGAGCTATGCCGGCCGCTATCTCACGTTCGGCGGGGCGACGTTCTCGCCGCGCCCGGCCCAGAAGCCGCATCCACCGGTGTGGGCGGGCGGCGCGCCCGGCGCGCTCTCCGCTCCGGCCATGCGGCGGGCCGCCATCCACTGCGATGCCTGGCATCCGCTCGGCCTCGGCTGGGTCGACCTCGAGCAGGGCATGGCGACGGTGAACGAGCTGGCGACCCGGGCCGGCCGGCCGAAGGCGCCGTGCGCTTCGCCCCGCGGAATCTGCTCGGCCTCGGCGCGAAGGCGGCCGGCGCCGAGGCGCGCGCCATACGAGGGCAACGCCGACCAGGTCGCCGCGGACGTGAAGCGGGCGCGCGACCTCGACTGCGACTGGCTCACCTTCGACATGCCGAAGGCCGACGTGAGCCGGGATGATCGACGTGATGGAGCGCTTCATCCGCGACGTGAAGCCCCAGGCCGGCTGAGCGCGCGCTCCCGATCGGTGGTGATCGGCGCCTGCGGCGCCTACTTTGGCCCGACGAGGCCGATATAGGCGCCGCAGGCGTGCTCCAGCCCCACCAGCATCGCCTCCTCGCCCGTATTGCGGATGCCGCGCGCCGGCGCCGGCAGGCCGTGGTCCACCATCCACCGCGCCGCCGCCTCCATGCCGCTCGTGCGATAGAGGACCTGGAATGGCCCGGGCCCGGAGCGGGCCAGCGCCTCCGCGGCCGGTCCCGGCTCTGCGGGCTGCGCCACCGCGAGGCCCGTCGGCCCCAGGTTGAACACGGCCATGTCCGCCTTGATCACGTTGCCGCGCTGGATCTTGGGAACCGGCAGCCCGAGCACCCGGCCATACACGTGCCGCCGCCGCGGCGACGTCGGGGACGGCGATGTAGACGCGGTCCGTGCCCAGCACGCCGTTCGGGTGTCCGCGCGCGCCTCCGGCGGGCGGCGCTCCTCGAGCGGCGTCAGGTGCTCGAGGAAGAAGATCGGCAGCGGATTCACTTCGCGTCCGTGAGCCGCGCCGCGCGCCACCGGAGCTCGCGCCCGCGGGCGTCCGGCGCCCGCCCTCGACGGCGTCGCTCACCTCGACGCCCCGGCGCCGCATGGCGAGCACGTCGGCGGGCAGATCGTCGCTCTGAACGATGACGTAGCGGAAGCCGCCGCCCCGCGCGAGGAGATCGAGGAGACCTCCGTCGAGGCTGCCCGGGGCGGACGCGGCCCTCGCCTGCTCCGCCCGGTCGTGCACGCTCAGAAGCTCGAGATAGTCCTCCCGGTGAAAGGCGATCGCATTGTGCGTCCCCTTGCCCGGATGCACGCCGCCCGGCGTCACGGTGAAAGCCGATGCGCCGGAAGGCGGCGATCCCCTCTTCCAGGTCCGGCATGCAGATCATCACGTGGTCGATGCGCGTCAGCATGGGAGCGGCCTCCTCACGGTGGTCAAAGGCGCATGGTCAATGGCGCAGGATCGCCGCGATCAGGTCGTCGGCCGCGGCTGGTGCGTCGAAGGAGCGCTCCAGTCGGGCGGGCGCCTCGCCAAATCCCGCGTGGGGAAGTTTGCTTCGGGAAAGGCATCTTACCGGGATCGCTCGCTTTTCGTAGGCGGGCGCCCCTGTATACTGGCGGTTCATGAGTGACTCCGAGCGCTACACGATCGATGAAGCACGCATCGTCAGCGAGATCATCGACGGAGCAGCGATCATCGTCAACCTCGCCAACGGGTATTACTACAGCCTCGATCCGCCTGCGGCCGAGATCTGGGGGTGGCTGGAGGCCGGATGGTCGATCGCCGAGATCGTCGTCGGTGATCCAGGATCGGTACGATTGTTCGGGCGCAGATCCCGAGACGGCGGTGCGTGCGCTGATCGGAACGCTCATCGCAGACGAGTCTCGTCGCGTCCGCCCGGACCCGCCGATCTTCCGGAGATCGAGCGCGGCGCCGAGGCCTCCGCGGAGAAGAGGCCCTTTCGCGCCCCGTCTTTCCAGCGTTTCGAGGACATGCAGGGATTTCTCCTGGTCGATCCGATTCACGAGGTCGACGACACGGGCTGGCCTCACATCAAGCCGGGGAGTCAACCGCGGGCCGAGGGTAGCCGGTGTCGCGGCCGCCATTGACGGGCGATGCCTCCATCGCGGGTAGATGTACGCGGAGCTCGGCGTCCACGTACTTCGACGAGGTCCTGGTCCGGATTGCCGACGCGGGTCATCGGCTGGACTTCATCGAGCGGGACTACCGCATCGCCGGACGATCGGTCCGACTGCGCTGTACGGGGCCGGCCCTCGCCGCCTCGATGACCCGCGCCTTCGCGCACCTCGCCTCCGGTCCAGCCGACGAGCCATCGCTGACCGTCTATCTCGCCGATGGTGGAGCGGTCAGCCTGCCGCGCTCTCCCTGGGAGCTTCTCGACCGGACGCCCTCGACGGCGTGGGACCAGGAGGAGGGCGCGCTGATGCACGTGCGAGACGAGCGGGTGGACGGGCTGTTCCGCCTCGATGGAGCAAGCGTCAGCATGCTCGATCACGTCTCGGGCGTCGGCGTGTTCTGGACAGCCTCGCCGGAGCGCGTGCCCCGTTACGAGCGCGCGGCGCCGCTCCGCGCGCTCCTCGACTGGTGGGGAGGAGACCACGGGTGTCGTGTGGTGCACGCCGGAGCGGTGGGCACCGAGAGGGGAGGGGCGCTTCTCGTGGGCAAGGCAGGGTCGGGAAAGTCCACCGCCGTCCTCGCGTGCCTCGGGTCGGGGCTCTCGTACGCCGGGGACGACGGAGTGGCCGTGAGCCATGACGCCATGCCGCTGATCCACAGCCTCTTACTGTACGGCGAAGCTCCAGCCTGGCCATCTCCGGCGCGCGTTGCCGCATCTGGCGTCCGTGCTCGAGGACAGCGAGGAGGCGCACCAGGGCAAGCGCATGTTCTTCCTCGACCGTGACCGATCGGCCGAGCTGACGGCGGGATTTCCGCTACGGGCGGTGTTGCTGCCTCGCGTCACGGGAGCGATCGCAGCACGACGCGGCCGGTGTCATCAGGCACGGCACTGTTGGCGCTGGCCCCGAGCACGCTCTTCCAGCTGCCGGGCGCCCGTCAACAGCGACTCCATCACATGGCGGAGATACTCCGGCGCGTCCCCGCGCACGTGCTCGATCTGGGGAGCGATCTTGCCACCGTCGCGCCCACCATCCGCGCGGTCCTTGATGATGCGACGCGCTGAGGCGGCCGTGGCGTCAGCCGAGGTCAGCGTGATCATTCCCGTTCGCAACGGGGAGCGCTATCTCCACGAGGCGATTGCGAGCGTCCGCCGTCAGTCGATCGCCCCGATCGAGATCGTCATCGTCGACGACGGTTCCACGGACGGCACCGCGGCGGTCGCCGAGACCCTCGGGTCCGATATCCGGCTTATCCGGCAGCCGCACTCGGGTGTCACGATCTCCCGCAACAGGGGCGTCCGGACCGCACGGGGTGCACTCATCGCATTTCTCGACTGCGATGATGTGGACGGATGACAAGCTGGCCACCCAGGTCCCGATCCTGCTGGAGCACTCCGACATCCAGATCGCGCTCGGTCACACTCGGCGGATGTGGACCCCCGGCCCGCGACGGCGCGCGCCGAGCGGCGTGTGCCTGATCGGAGCCGGAGCTGGCGCTGCACCTGGGAGCGCGCGCTGATCCGGCGATCGATCTTCGAGCGCGTCGATGCCTTCGATGAGACCGTGTCGCACGCCGAGGACTGGGACTGGTTCATGCGCGTCAGGGAGCGAGGCCTCACGGTGGTGGTGCACCCCGAGGTGATGCTGCTCTACCGTCGGCACGGCGACAACATGAGCAACAATGAGCCGGAGACCAGGGCGGCCCTGGTCAGGATGATCCACCGGTCCATCGAACGCCGGCGCGCGCAGGGTGGCGACCTGGCGCCGCTCCCCGATCTACCCTTTCTCGAACAGTACCTCCGCGGGCGGCGGCGATACGGGGCGGCGCCGAGCCGGCATGAGGACGACCGGGGGCAATCAATCAGCGCTGTCATCCCCGTCTACAACTGCGAGCGCTATCTCGGAATGGCCATCCGGAGCGCCCTCACGCAAACCGAGCCGCCCGGCGAGATCCTCGTCGTCGACGACGGTTCAACGGATGGCAGCGCCGCTGTCGCGCGAGGCTTCGGCGCTCCGGTTCACTGCCTCTCCCAGCCGCACGCCGGACTCAGCGCTGCGCTCAACCGGGGCATCGAGCGGGCACACGGAACCTTCCTCGCGTTCCTCGACGCGGATGATCTCTGGATGGAGGCCAAGCTTGCCCGCCAGCTCGACGCGCTCGCCGCCGACCCGGCGCTCGACGCCGTGTTCGGTCATGTGGAGCAGTTCGTGAGCCCGGAGCTCGATCCGGCAGTGGGACCGGCGCTTTCCGACGGCATGCGGCTGGCCCCGGCCATCTGGCGGGGACGCTCTTGATCCGCGCTGCGGCGTTCCACCGCGTCGGCCCGTTCGATACGCGCTGGCAGATCGGCAACTTCATCGACTGGTACCTGCGCGCCCAGGAGGCCGGGTTGCGGGACACCATGCTGCCCGAGGTCCTCCTCCGGAGACGACTGCACGCCGACAACATGGGCATTCGCGAGCGGGCCTCCCGACGCGCCTACGCGCATATCCTCAAGCACGCCCTGGACCGTCGTCGGAGTCGGGCGGAGCGGGCGCGGTGAAGCCGAACGCTCCGTCGGTCTGGAGCGCCCCTCCGGTGAGCACGGCCGGGAACTGCTGGCCCACGAGCGCGCAACGCCTGCTGCTGCGCGCCGTCGTGCTCCGCGAGGCCGAGGCGCTCGCCGCGTGGCAACGCTGGACGCAGGCGGTGGACCTCGACAGGCTGGATGCGGGGTCGATTCGCCTCCTGCCGCAGCTCTACCGCAGCCTCGAGCGGGAGGGTGTGCGCGATCCGCTCATGAGCAAGCTCAAGGGCGTCTACCGCCACACGTGGTATGGCAATCAGCTCCGGCTGCGCGACGCGGCGGTGGTCCTCGGCGAGCTGAACAGACGCGGAATCGAACCGATGCTGCTGAAGGGAGCGGCCCTGACGCTCCTGCACTACCGGGATTCCGGGCTCCGTCCAATGGAGGACGTGGACGTCCTCGTTCGCGCGCATCAGTGGCGGGCGGCCGTCGACGCTCTCACCGATCTGGGATGGAGGCCGAGGGTCTCGGTGACGCCACGCCGCGTGGCGGCGAGTCATGCCATGGAGTTCGCCGACGCCCGCGCTCAGCGCATCGACCTTCACTGGCATCTGTTGCCGGACAGCTGCTGGCCGGGCGCCGACGACGAGTTCTGGGAACGCGCCTCGGCGACCGCGTTGCGCGGCGTCCGGGTCTCGGTGCTCGATGCGACCGACCAGCTGCTCCACACATGCGCGCACGGTGTGAAGTGGGAGCACGTGCCTCCGCTGCGCTGGATCGCGGATGCCGCCATGATCATCGGCGACCCTTCGGTCGCGATCGACTGGGAGCGGCTCGTCCGTCTGGCAGATCGCCTGCGGCTGATCCTGCCGTTGCGCGATGCCCTCGACCCATCTCGACGAGCACACTCGGCCTACCCGTGCCCCGACCCGTTCTCGCTGACGCTCCAGAACGCCACCGTGTCTCCGGCGGAGCGCTGGGAATACCGTCTCCGCACGCGCCCGGCGAGCCGGGTCCTGGGCCGGCTGCGGGAGCACTGGCTACGCTACCGCCGTCTCCGACGGGCCGCCGACGGATTGGGCGCGATCAGCTTTGTCGGCTATCTGCAAGTCGTCCTCGATTGCGACGGGGTCGGAGCGCTGGCCCGGCGCGCGCGGTCTTCAGGCATCGCTGGCGGCGCTGGGCGGAGCACGAGGCGCGATCTCGCGAGCGAGAACTCGACGGGTGCCGGACTCCCATAGCATCTGTTCACGGAAGCCGGTCGATTTCATCGTGCTATCGGCCATGCGTTCCGGAAGCAACAACCTGCAGGACTCACTCAATGACCATCCTGAAATAGAGTGTGGAGGAGAAGTATTCAACCCGCGACATTTGCAGATCCGGGGCAAGGTTTACCGGGAGGATCAGAAAGCCGGCCAGGCGCAGATAGTGGGATTGAAGGCGGCCGTGGTGGTTGCGAGGTACGGGAAAGCGATGGTTTCCGGAAATGATGCTTCGAATCGCACGGCGGCCGCTGGGCAGCAGAGACATGTTCGGGTTTCGCTTGTTTGGCGACCACGTTGAATTTTTTGGCCTGAATCCTGTCCTCGAGAACCTGCATGCCCACGGTGCGAAGTTCATCCACTTGGTGCGGCGCGACACGTTCGATCAGGCCCTGTCGCTGGTTCGTGCGCAGGCCACTGGCGTTTGGAAAATAACGTCAAAGGCGCCGGCGGCCGCTGCTCCCTGGACCTTCTGCTCGCTTGCCGCCCGCATCAAGTGGGCTGCGGAGCTCTGCATGGGCACAAAGTCGTCACCACAAATATCGCGCGCCGCTACGGCGCCTTGCTCCTGGATTACGATGAATTCACGCGCGATGAGCGGTCATACGATCGGATTCAGGACTTTTTGGGGGTGCGCTCGCGCGTCGCGCTTCGGCACTCGAACATGAAGACCCCGCCGCTCGATATGGAGGCTCTACTGGCGCCTTCGCAACGAGCTGGAGCGTTCTGGAGCCGCCGATGAGATTCAATCCCGAAGCGATTAGCCGGATTTAGA
>ERZ1370068.5938-contig-4942_pt1 | contig 12107 bp, 15 predicted proteins | sample MGYA00561227_ERZ1370068 | MGnify/ENA primary metagenome ERZ1370068 (study PRJEB38410, sample SAMEA6850437) | metagenome | study: Metagenomic assessment of the ecological functions of the soil: analysis of the soil microbiota associated with the...
CGTTACGTATTGCTGTTCCCGGTGGAGATATCCAAGAAGAGGGCAAAACGATGGGTCTTGGAAGCCTGAACTATCTCGCCGTGATGGCCGCCGCCGTCGCCAGCTTCGTGTTCGGCGGCGTCTGGTACAGCGTCTTCTCCAGGCAGTGGATGGAGCGCCGTCGGCATGTCGCCGGAGCGCATGCAGGAGCGAGGCGAGCGTCGGCCTCTACGTCCTGGCCTTCGTGGCCCAGCTCGTCATGGCGTGGATGCTCGCCGGCATCCTCGCTGCATCTGGCGCAGGGAGGGCTGCCGGCCGACGCTCTGGAACGGCGTCGTCTCCGGCGCCTTCATCTGGCTCGGCTTCGTCATCACCACCATGGTGGTCAACTACGCCTTTCACGGCGCCCGGCAGTGCGCTGACCCTGATCGACGGCGGCCACTGGCTCGGCGTGCTGCTGATCCAGGGCGATTCGTTGGTGGGGCTGTGGTAGCAGCGATCCGGTCCGGATTGCCGCGAGCAATCAACCGACCAGCGCTCGAGAGCGCCCCATTTTCGCGACCGTGCGCATCTACGCCGCTACTAACGAGCTTTGCGCTCAGCCTCTTCGCCAGGGCATCCAAACGCTGCGTTTGCGACTATGATGCGCGCGGCCCAATGGGCGTATCGATGGGGAGGATTCATGTTCGGCAGAATCGGTCGTGGTTGGGGAATAGCGAAGAGCTAGCTGGGCGGTCGTCAAGCTGCATCCCAAGCTGCTCCTGCTGCCCATTTTCTCCGGCATCGCATTCATTGCTCCTGATGGCGGCGATCGGCCTGCTCGGTGTTCGCCGGAGCCGAAGAGCGACTACATCCGCCACCTGATGGACAACGTGCAATCAGGATGATCCGGTGGTTTACGCGCCTGCTGTTCGCCTTCTACTTCGCCGTGCACGTTCATCATCGTCTTCTTCAACGCCGCCCTGATCTTCTGCGCCCTGCAGAGCTTTGCGGGCAAGGAGCCCTCCCTGCGTGCGGGGCTCGCGACCGCTGCCGGGCGCCTGCCGCAAATCCTGGCGTGGACACTTCGTGGCCGCCACCGTCGGGCTGATCCTCAACGCGCTGCAGAGCTTCCTGAAGGACAAGCTCGGGTTCCTCGGCGCCCTGCTGGGCGGTCATCGCCGAGGTGGCCTGGGCGTGTGGTGACCTACTTCGTGGTGCCGGTGCGTCGTCGTCGACGGCGTCGGCCCGATCGAGGCCGTCAAGCGCTCCTCCGCCATCCTGCGCGCGCACCTGGGGCGAGGCCGCCGGCGGCGAGGGCGGGCTCGGCCTGATCTCCGTTCCTGTTCTTCCTGCCGGTGGTCCTGCTGTTCGGCTTTCTCGGCACGGCCGGCATCGGCGTGTGGGCGAGCCTCCGGCGGCGCGTTGCCCTCATCGCCATCGTCGCCGTCTACGTGCTGGCGCTGGTGGTCGTCTTCACGGCGCTCGGCACGATCTTCCGCACCGGCACCTATATCTACGCGACGACGGGGCAGGCGCCCTCCAACATGGACCCCGCGCTGCTGCAGGGCGCCTTCCGCAAGAAGCAGAGCGTGAGCCCAGCCTGCACGCCTTCGCTGCGGAAATCGTCACTGGGCGCACGCGCACGCCGATGCGCACGATGTCGGCCAGGTAGTCGCTGGCCAGGCGTCGTGGACTCGGAAGGCGATCCGCTGAACGCGGCCGAAGATGATGGTGTCGCGGCCGAGGTAGTAGTCGAGGCCAAGCTCGGCGGTGAGCTCGCGCTCGATTGAGGACAATGCCTTCATAGGGCGCCACGCCATACCTGACGCCGGCCAAGCCGATGAGATGGCGCCTGGAAGGCATGGCGCGCCTCCAAGGCCCACCTGCCGCGACAAGCGCCCCGGGCGAGCCGATCGCCGTCGTATCGATGAAATTCGACCGGGCCGTCAGCAGGAACGTGGTGAACGCCGTGGCGCGCCAGGCAGGTTGGCATCGACGATCACGCCTTCGATGTCGCCGAGCCGGCCGTCATTGGGGCGCTGCCGGCCCCAGCCGGCGCTCACCTCGCCGCGGATCCGGGCGTCCCACGGCACGAAGCGTGACGCCGACGCGATAGCGCTCGCCGTGCGAGGAGCGCAGGATGCCGTCGTCAGGCGCCGGCGTGGAACTCGCGGTCAGTTGACGGCGGTCTCGGCGAACACGTCCATCTTGCGGCTGAGGGCCCAGCTCGCCCGGAAGGCGGCCTCGCGCTGAGTGAAGTCGCGCTCGTCGTTGCCGATGAGGCCGCCGCCGATGCTCGGGCACCGGAGCGAAGTCGACGTCGGTCGACGGAGCCTCTGAGCTGCAGGCCCAGCCGGTTGAAGCGGTGATTGAGGGCGAAGCGCGACGCGATCGGTCTCGATGTCGCCGCGCTCGGCGGCGGCCGCCGGTGAGTCGCGCGCGACGCGCCGTGTCCTTGTCGAGCTGGTGCGAGACGAGCGCCTCGATGTTGGTGCGCTTCGTCAGGTCGAGCCGCGCCGCGCGCCTCCAGAGCATAGGCGCGGTCGTCCTCCGTGGGGAACTCGTCGTAGGAAGGAGGCAAGGCCGCTGGCGCGAAACTCCACCGCGTGCGTGCGCCAGTCGGACACCACCCGCACGGTCGCGCGCACCTCGAACGGCGCCATCGGCGTGGCGCGCGCGGCTCCTGAAGACGTTGTTCGTTCGCCATGGCGCCGATCTGCGCCTCCGGAAGATGCACGAAGCTGCCGATGCGGATGCCCCTGGCGACATAGGGCTCCAGGTAGAAGAGCTCGCGCGTGCGCCGATCGGTCAGCGGCTCGAGCTCGATCTGGAAGAGGTAGGGGTTGTATCCCGCCGGCGGCCCTTCGAACGCGGCAATCTCCTCCGCCGTTCTGCGCGTCCCGCTGCGGGCCGGGGACGCCGTCGAGCGCAGGCACCGGTTCGCCGACCTCGATGATGCCCGTCGAGCGGCCCTTGCGTCTCGGTCTGTGCAGCCCAGCATCGCCGTCCGACGGCAGCGGGCGCAGGTCAGGCTGCTGGCCGCAGCTCGTCTCCGTCCGCGTCTTCCTCCTCTCGTGCGCCGTCGGCCGGACGGCGCTCGGGCGCGGCCGTATCGGCGCTCTCTCGGCCGGCGGTTCTGACGGCCGGGCGGCGCGCAGGCGCGCGCGCGGCTTCGAGCGACCGGCGGGGCGAGATGCCGGTCTCGATGCGGGGTTCGGCGCGAGGCCGTCGCAGGCGCCAGCAGCAAGCCCGCCGCAGCGGTCAGGCCCAGCACCGATGCAATAGCGATTTGACGGCAGCCCACCACGGTCGACGCGCGCCCTATGACAGAATGGCCGACAGAGACGCGCGACTCGTGATGCTGGGCACCCTAGAGCGCATCGCGTTAAGGAGTGGTTTAGGTTGCCTCGTACCGCCGGTCGGACTAGAGTGAGAGCGGCAGATCGGCGCTTTGCCGTCGGCGGCGCGCGCGGCACTTGCGAAGACGATCAGGGTCGAGGATAATGCCAACAGCACGCGCCGAAAGAGAAAGCTGCGGGTCGCACGCTGCGACGGTGCTCGTCTCGCATCGCGGCGCAATCGGCGGCGCGCACGCTCGACCTCGAATGCGAGGGCCTGCAGGCGCTGCGGGCAACGCTCGACCAGCAGCTGAAGGAGCCCTTCCGCGTGGCAGTGGCGACGCCTGGCCGCCGCCAAGGGCCGCGTGATCGTCACCGGCATCGGCAAGAGCGGGCACGTCGGCCAGAAGCTGGCCGCCACCTTCGCCTCCACCGGCACGCCGGCGTTCTTCGTGCACCCGAGCGAGGCGAGCCACGGCGACCTCGGCATGATCACGCGCGAGGACGCGATCGTCGCCATCTCCTGGTCGGGCGAGAGCGTCGAGCTCGGCAACATCCTGACCTACTCGCGCCGCTTCAAGGTGCCGCTGATCGCCATCACCTCGCGCGCCGACTCGGCGCTCGCCAAGCAGTCCGACGTGGTGCTGGAGCTGCCGCGCGCCAAGGAGGCCTGCCCGCACGGCCTGGCGCCGACCACCTCGACCACCATGCAGCTCGCCATCGGCGATTGCCTGGCCATCGCCCTGCTCGAGGCCAAGGGCTTCACCGCCCACGACTTCAAGGTGTTCCATCCCGGCGGCTCGCTGGGCGCCAACCTCAAGTTCGTCGCCGACGTGATGCATTCGGGCGATCGGCTGCCGCTGGTGACCGAGGGCAAGATCATGTCCGAGGCGATCGTGACCATGACGCAGAAGAGCTTCGGCTGTCTCGGCGTGGTCGACGGCAAGGGGCGGCTGGTCGGCATGATCACCGACGGCGACCTGCGGCGTCACATGGGGCCGGAGCTGCTGAAGGCGCGCGTGCAGGACATCATGACCAAGAAGCCCAACACGCTGCGCCCGGACATGCTGGCCTCGGCCGCGCTCGAGCGGATCAACTCGCTCAAGCGCACGCAGATGTTCGTGGTGGACAAGGGCAAGCCCGTCGGCGTCGTGCACGTGCACGACCTGCTGCGCGCCGGAGTGGCGTGACGGCCTCAGATGCCGAGAGCAGAGTTCCGAGGCCACTGCGCTGCCGCTGGCCTGAGGCCGCTTGTCCTCTGAGCTACCGCACGAGCCGGTCGCTCGCGTGCGCTTCGGCTTGGTGGTACCCGTCTTGGCGGCGACCTTCGGCTTCGCCGGTGCCTTCGCTGCTGGCTTGTCATCGTCGGCAGCAAAGCCGGGTTTCGGCAGCCAAAGCGCCAGCTGAGGCTTCTCGGCAGGTTGAGGCGGACGCTGACCGCGCCGGTCACGGATTGGCCGTGCCGCATATGGGGCTCGTAGTAGCCGCTGATCGCCGAAGGCGCCGAACGTTGTGCCGACGGCAACGAGAAACAGCGCGAGCAGTAGCCGCAGTCTTGCCATATCGGGTCTCTCCGGCTGTCGTTCGCGCAGACGGTCTTGCGCGTGGAGGGACCTCGCACAAGCCGTCGATAACGCCAGAATGTGGAGGCTTCGGGGCCTCCGCGCCTCGAATGGCGGCGCTGTGCAGCCCTTCCGTCGAGCAGCTTCTGCAGCTCCGCCCGAAGCGATGCAGGTCAGAGGCGAGCCAGGGCGTAAGCGATGTTGGCCATCAGGAAGCCGATCTTGCCTCCGCAGTCGTAGATCGTGCCGTCGAAGCGCACGGCGAAGAACGGCTGGCTCGTCGGCGAGCTCGATCATGGCATCGGTGATCTGGATCTCGCCGCCGGCGCCGCGCTCGCCGCGCTCGAGGAGGGCGAATATCTCCGGCTGCAGGATGTAGCGCCCGGTGATGTGCAGATTGGAGGGCGCCGTGCCGCGGCTGCGGCTTCTCGATCATGCCGGTGATGCGCGAGACCTTCGCATTCCTGTCCTCGACGCCGACGATGCCAGTAGAGGTGCGTCTGATCGTCGGGCACCGGCGAGACGGCGATGTGGTTGCCGCCGTTGCTGCTCATAGGCCTCGATCATGTCCGCCAGGCAGGGCTTGGCCGCGTGGTGCAGCATGTCGGGCAGCAGCAGCGCGAACGGCTCGTTGCCGACGATCTCGCGCGCGCACCACACCGCGTGGCCGAGCCCGAGCGGGTTCTGCTGGCGGGTGAAGCTGGTCTGGCCCGGCCGCGGCAGCTCGGCGCATGAGCTGCGTCGAGCTCGGCCTTCTTGCCGCGCTCGGCGAGCGTGCGCTCCAGCTCGAACTGGCTGTCGAAATGGTCCTCGATGACGCCCTTGTTGCGGCCGGTGACGAAGATGAAATGCTCGATGCCGGCGGCCTTGGCCTCGTCGACCACATGCTGGATCACCGGGCGGTCGACGACGGTCAGCATCTCCTTGGGCATCGCCTTGGTGGCGGGCAGGAAGCGGGTGCCGAGCCCGGCTACGGGGAAGACGGCCTTGCGGATGCGCTGCTTTCTGGCTGGGCATGCTCGTCTCTGCTGTTGACTGGCGAAGGCTGGAACGCTCACTAAAGCGGTTAACGAATCCTATGCGTCGCGCTGATAGAAACGTCACCTGCCTCGGCAACGCAACCTGCGACACTTGCGCCAAAAAGGACTTAACACGATGAGCGTTCTTGTGACCGGCGGGGCGGGATACATCGGCAGCCATATGGCGCTCGAGCTGCTGGACGCCGGCGAGACGGCGGTCGTTCTCGACAACCTCTCCACCGGCCTCGCCTCGGGCGGTGCCGAAGAGGCCGAGCTCATCGAAGGCGATGTCGGCGATCAGGCCCTGGTCCGGCGCATCATCGAGGGGCGCGGCATCGAGTCCATCATTCATTTTGCCGGCTCCGTCGTGGTGCCGGACTCGGTTGCCGATCCTCTGGGCTACTACCTCAACAACACCGTCAAGTCGCGCGCGCTGATCGAGATCGCGGTCAAGTGCGGCGTTCGCCATTTCATCTTCTCCTCGACGGCCGCCGTCTACGGCATGACCGGCGACCAGCCGGTTGCCGAGGACGCCCCGCTGGCGCCGATGTCGCCCTACGGATCGTCCAAGCGCATGACCGAGATCATGCTCGGCCGATGCGGCTCGGGCGCACGATCTGCGCTACGTGGCGCTGCGCTACTTCAATGTCGCCGGCGCCGACCCGCAAGGCCGCGCCGGCCAGTCGACGCCGCGCGCCACCCATCTCATCAAGGTCGCCTGCGAGACGGCGCTCGGCAAGCGCGGCCATATGCAGGTGTTCGGCACCGACTATCCGACCCGCGACGGAACCTGCATCCGCGACTACATCCACGTCACCGACCTCACGCGGGCGCATTTGGCGGCGCTGCGCCACCTGCGGGCCGGCGGCGCCAGCGATGTCCTCAACTGCGGCTACGGCCGCGGGTACTCCGTGCTCGAGGTGATCGACGCCGTCAAGCGCGCCTCGGGCGCGAGTTTCGACGTGCGTCTGGGCTCGCGGCGGCCGGGCGATCCGGCCGTCGTCATCGCCGCGACCGAGAGGATCCGCAAGCTGCTGGGATGGGTTCCGCGGCACGACAGGCTTGACGCCATCGTTTTCAGGCCTTGAGATGGGAGGAGCGCCTGTCGGGCATGCGAAGCCGGCCTATGGGGGCTGCATAGCCGCAGTGCCGCAATGTGGCCCAATCGGGCTGGATGAGATTGGGACCGCAGCGCCGGGGTAACGATACCAGGAAGGCTGGCGCGCATGCCGGCCAGTTGGGGAGAGCGCTGCGTGTCCAGCACCAGCTTCGCGACTGAAGGCATCGACGTTCGCCTTTGCCGCATCTGGCCGATGCGGCTGCGCGCCTGCGCGTTGCGCGTGCTCGCGCTCCTGTCGCTGGTCGCTCATCGCCTCTGGCCAGGCCAACGCGCAAGGACCCGATGCGCTTCCGCCGCTTCCTGGAGGCGCTGTGGCCCGACGCGCAGGCGATGGGCATCTCGCGTGCGACCTTCGACCAGGCGCTGCGCGGCGTCGAGCCGGATCTGACGCTGCCCGACCTGGTCCTGCCCGGCAAAGAACCGAAGGGCAGGCCGAATTCACCAAGACGCCGGCCGAGTATGTGAGCGCCACCTATCCTCGCCAAGCTCAGCGATCAGGGCAAGGCGCTGCAGACGAAGCACGCCACCTGGCTCGACAAGATCGAGCGCGAGCTCGGCGTGCAGCGCCAGTTCGTGCTCGCCATCTGGGGCCGCGGAGACGGCCTTCGGCGGCACATCGCTCGTCGCCACTACGCCATCAAGGCGCTCGCCACGCAGGCCTATCTCGGCCGCCGCAAGGACATGTTCCGCAACGAGCTCCTGCATGCGCTGAAGATGCTGCAGGATGGCGTGCGCACCCGCGAGACCATGACCTCGTCCTGGGCCGGCGCCATGGGCCTGCACTCAGTTCATGCCGCTCGGAATTCTACACGATGGCCTACGATCTCGACGGCGACGGCCGCATCGGACATCTGGGGCTCGGTGGCAGACGCCTTGGGATCGGCGGCCAATCAGCTGCGCGCCAAGGGCTGGGTGCCCAACCAGAGCTGGGGCTACGAGGTGCGGCTGCCCAGGGACATCTCCTGCCTCGCGGAAGGACCGGACAACGCCAAGCCGGTACGCGAGTGGGTGAAGCTCGGCGTCGTGCGCGCGGCCGGCGAATTCCCGCCCAGTCGCTGGACCAGCAGGCCTTCGTTCTGGCACCGGCCGGGGCTCACGGCCCCGCATTCCTGGCGCTCGAGAACTTCCTGGTCATCAAGCGCTACAACATGTCGGACCTCTACGCGCTGTTTGTCGGCAACCTCGGCGACCGCATTGTCGGCGGCGGCGACTTCCGCACGCCGTGGGCCGATGTCCAGCAGCTGTCCGCCAAGGGCATCGAGGAGATCCAGGAGAAGCTGCAGGCGCTGGGCTACGCGGTCGCCAAGATCGACGGCAAGGCCGGAATGAACACGCGCTCGCTGATCGGCGCCTACCAGAAGGCCAACAGCCTGAAGATCGACTGCTGGCCGACGGAGGCGCTGCTGGAGCACGTACGCGTCAAGGCGCCGGCGAAGGGTGCCGAAGCGGGCAAGGGCGGCAATGGCGCGGGGCCAGGGGGAGCAGCGGACGTGCAGCTCCACGTTAGGCGACATGGCCCGGTTACGCGGTTGTGCCGTCGTTGCCCTGGCGCTGGCGGCTTCATGCGTTCGCGCCGCGTCGCGCGCGCCGAACCGCCGTCGGCAGCCGAGGCGCGGGCCTTCATCGAGAGCTCTGGCCGGCCGCGCAAGCGCGCGGCATCTCGCGACCCTGTTCGAGCGCGCAACCGCCGACTTCGTCCCCGATCCTGAAGTGATCGAGTTGGCGGCGTTCCAGCCCGAGCAACGCCAAGGCGGCGGGCGCCTACGTGACGGGGCTTGTGGGGCAGGCTCGGATCGACGCCGGGCGGCGGCTCGCAGCCACGCACGCCGAGCTGCTCGAGGCCATCGAGGCCGCCTACGGCGTCGATCGCCACATTCTCGTTGCCATCTGGGGCGTGGAGTCCGCCTACGGCGCGGAGATGGGCTCGCGCAACGTCATCCGCTCGCTGGCGACGCTTGCCATGGCGGATACGCGCCGCGCGCCCTTCTGGACCAGAGAGCTGATCGCCGCCCTGCGCATGTTGCAGGATGGCGCGGTACAGCCGGAGAAGTTCGTAGGCTCGTGGGCCGGCGCCGTGGGGCACACCCAATTCATCCCCTCGACCTACAATGCGCGCGCCGTGGATTTCGACAAGGACGGCCGGCGCGACATTTGGGAGACGGTGGCAGATGCCCTGGCCTCGTCCGCCAACTACTTGCGGGCATCCGGCTGGGTCGCGGGCAGCCCTGGGGCTTCGAGGTCACCCTGCCGCCGGGCTTCGACTTTGCCTGGTCGGCGCCGGGACGCGCCAGGACGCTTGCCGAGTGGCAGGCTGCAGGGGTGAAGCTGGTTGCAGCACGTGGCGATCCGGCGCTCCGGGCTACCGCTGCAGCTCATCCTTCCGGCGGGGCGCGAGGGCCGGCATTCCTGGTCTCGGGCAATTTCCGCGCGCTTCTCAAATACAACCAGTCCACGTCTTACGCGCTCGCTGTCGGCCATCTCGCCGACCGGATCGCCGGCGGCGCGGCGCTTGCCGGCAGCCTGGCCGGCGGACGACAAGCCGCTCAACCGGGCCGAGCGCGAGGAGCTGCAAAGCCTGCTGGCCTCCTGGGGGCTCGATACCGGCGGGCTCGACGGCATCATCGGCGACCGCACGCGCGCCGCCATCCGCGCCACGCAGCGCACTCTCAAGCTGGCCGAGGACGGCCACCCGAGCGTGGAGCTGTTGCACCGGCTGCGCGGCAACGGCGGGCCTTGAGCGGCCTTGTTGTTGACGCCTTGCCCTGGCAGGGAAAGTGCCGCATGGTGTGGATGCTTCGACTCGACCTGCGGCGGCGTGAGCGGCGGGCGGAGCAAACACGGGCCGTGGCGCTTTGTGCGCCGCCCGGAGAGCTGGTTTCGCGGGCGATAGGGAAATGCGCGCCATTGGTGCAGCGCTCGTTGCGATTCTCGTGGCTGCTGGCGCTCGCGCTGGCAAGGCCGTCTGCTGCGCAGGAGGAGCCGTCGGGCACCAGCTACATCACGCCGTTCCCGGAAGGCGATGTCTACAAGCTGCAGGCCTATGGCGACGGCTTTGCCGAAGGACTGCTCAACGGCCTGGTCGAGGCCTTTCGCCGGCGATGCGCCGCCTGCAGGTGTCGCGCAAGCATCGCCCGTTGCTCGGCCTGACGCGCCCCGAGTTCGACGACGAGATGAAGGCCGAGGAGGCTCCCGGCCGCGAGACCTTCCACATCGGCGTGGTCATGATCGGCCTCGCCGACCGCAACCATATTCGCACCTCGCCGCGGGACCGCGTCGCTCCTGGGAACTCGAGTGAGTGGCGCAACGAGTACGGCCGGCGCGTCGATCGCTTCATCAAGACGCTGAAGAAGCGGGGCATGGCGGTGTACTGGGTCGGCCAGCCGGTCATGCGCCGACCGGACGGTCAACGAGCCGGCCCAGGCGATGAACGACATCGCCCGCGAGAAGGCCTATCTCAACGGCGCCAAGTTCATCGACATCCAGGCGCATTTTGCCGACGACGGCGGCAACTACACGCCCTATGGGCCCGACATCACCGGCAAGCAGCGATTGCTGCGCGAGGTCGACGGGGTGCTGTTCACCTGCTTCGGCTATCGCAAGCTTGCGCATTTTCGTCGAGCAGGAGATCAAGCGCGATCTGCTGCAGGCCAAGAACGAGCGGGCGATCCCCCTGGCCGGCAACGAGGCCGAGCAGAAGCGCGTCAATTCGCTCAAGCCGCGCACCCTCTCCCGGCGACGGCACGTGGAAGGGCACGGTGTCACGTCGAAGGACGGCAAGGCGGTACAGCAGAAAGTCCCCGGCACAGATCAGGGAAGCGCCGGTGGCCGATACCTCGAACGATCAAAGAGCCGACAACGGTCGCATCACGCTCAAGAGCATCGGCGCCGGCGGCCGCGAGGAGTCGGTGACGATCGACATCCTGCGCCCGGCGATCCCTTCGGCCGTGATCGCCTTGATGACCCGCAAGGACACGGGCGATCGGCCTCGCAGATGGGCGACGTGGTCGCCGACGACGTCGGTGGCGGCTCGTCGGCTCTGAGCCTCGATCACGCCGGCCGGCGCGGGCCCGGGCGCCAGCCGGCGAGTGGCCGCGCCCAGCCCTCAGCCCCTACTACAGGTCCTGATCAAAGGCGAGCGGCCCACGCCGAAGCCGGGACGGGCGGACGATTTCTCCTGGCCGCGGGTCGATCCGCAGATCGTCGTCGAGCCGCCCGGCGCCGACGCGGACGGCCGCCGCGCTCGTCGTCGCCCAAGGCCGGATCGCCGCGGAGTTGAGGCGCTTCCTATCTCCGGCAGGTCGCTGCGGCCCATCAGGAAGCGGTCGATGGCGTGCGCGGCCTGGCGGCCCTCGCGGATCGCCCACACGACGAGCGACTGGCCGCGGCGGATGTCGCCGGCGGCGAACACCTTCTGGCTGCCCTTGATGCGGTAGTCGCGCTCGGTGGCATCGAGGCCCTTGAAGCGCCCGCGCGGCACGACGGCGAGGCCCAGCTCCTTGACGACGTCGGTCTCGATCGGGCCCGAGAAGCCCATGGCGAACAGCACCAGATCGGCCGGCAGCTCGCCCTCGCTGCCGGGCACCGGCTTCAGGGCCTTGTCGACGCGCGTGTAGATGAGCTTCTCGACCTTGCCGTTCTTGCCGGCAAAGCCCGTGGTGGAGATCGAGTACTCCGACATTGGCGCCCTCGGCCTGGCTGGAGGAGACGCGCAGCTTCAGCGGCCAGTGCGGCCAGGAGAGCCCTTGTTCTCCTTTTCCGGCGGCATCGGCATGATCTCGAGCTGGGTCACCGACTTGGCGCCCTGCCGGAACGAGGTGCCGATGCAGTCCGCTGCCGGTGTCGCCGCCGCCGATGACGATGACGTGCTTGCCCTCGGCCGTGATCTGCGGCTCGTCGCGCTGCGGCTCGCCGGCGACGCGCCGGTTCTGCTGCGGCAGGAAAGTCATGGCGTAGATGCAGGCCGTCGAGGTCGCGCCCGGGCGACTTGGCGAAGAAATCGAACGGCTGCTCGGAGCCGCCGGCCAGCAGCAGCGCGTCGTGCCGGGCCTCCAGCTCCTTCTGCCGAGACGTCCTTGCCGACGTGCACGTTGCAGTGGAAGACGACGCC
>ERZ1370068.9441-contig-822_pt1 | contig 12083 bp, 15 predicted proteins | sample MGYA00561227_ERZ1370068 | MGnify/ENA primary metagenome ERZ1370068 (study PRJEB38410, sample SAMEA6850437) | metagenome | study: Metagenomic assessment of the ecological functions of the soil: analysis of the soil microbiota associated with the...
CCAAAGCCGCTACGTATTGCTGCTGTGATTGGCGGCTGCCGCCGTTGTTCCGCAGCCAGCCGGATGTCCTCCGGAACTGCTGATCCCGCGAAGCAGATCCTCGACGCTCTTGACTGCAGCTCAGGATGTTTCCAGCGCCGCGTTCAAATTCGTCACATACGCGTTGTGATGCTTGCCGTGATGGATCTCGCATGGTGCGCGCGTCGATGTGCGGCTCAGAGCGGCAAAACCGTGCGGCATGGGAGAGTCGGCAGCTGATGTGCGCCATCGAACGGTACCTCCTCTCGAAGTCGCCGGTAAGAATGAGATTCTACTTCAGCCGCTACCGGATCGACGACATGCGGTCAGAGGGCGGCGCGCGTCCAGTGCTTCTGCTCGTCAGGACACGACGATGCGGTTGTGGACGTCGCCCTGCGACGCAGCTCCTTCGAGGATCCACAGCAGGTGGTTCGGCGACACGCGGAACATCGTCGAGCACAGGCAGCCGAACTGGATCGAGCGACAGCACGGTCCGCTCCGGCTGCAACCTGCGTGCGCCAGCCGGTTCACGAGGTGGACCTCGGTGCCGACCGCCCAGACGGAGCCCGCCGGGCTCGTTCGTGCACCGTGCTTGATGATGTATTCGGTGCGAGCCGCTGTCGTCGGCCGCCTGCACGACGTCCCACGGCACTTCGGGATGCACGATGACGCGGATGCCGGGATGCTGCTGCGCGCAGCGTCCTCGATCTGCGCGGCCGTGAAGCGCGTGTGGACCGAGCAGTGGCCCTTCCACAGGATGCATCCGCGCGCGCGTCGATCTGTCGCGGCGTCGAGGCCGCCGAACGGTCTCGTGCGGATCCCACACGCACCATCTGCGTCGAGCGGCACGCCCATCTTGTGACGCGGTGTTGCGGCCCAGGTGCTGATCGGGCAGGAACAGCACCTGCTCGCCGCGCTCGCAGCGCCCACGTCAGCGTCGCGCGCGGCGTTCGACGACGTGCAGACCGATGCCGCCGCGCTCGCCGACGAACGCCTTGATCGACGGCCGCGGAGTTGATGTAGGTGACGGGCACCGACGCCGGCGACGCCCATCGTGCGTCAGCTCCTCCCAGCAGATTTCGAGCTGATCGAGCGCCGGCCATGTCGGCCATCGAGCAGCCGGCGGCGCAGGTCCGGCAGGATCACCTGCTGATGCGGCGCGCACGAGCACGTCCGCGCTCTCGGCCATGAAGTGCACGCCGCAGAACACGATGAACTCGGCCTCGGCGATGGTGCGGCGCACTTGCCGGCGAGCGTAGCGAGTCGCCGGTGTAGTCGGCGAACTTGATCACCTCGTCGCGCTGGTAGTGGTGGCCGAGGATCGACGAGCCGGCCAGCCGAGCGTCGCCTTCGCGGCAGCGATGCGGCGATCCAGTCTCCTCGTCCGGCAGGCCCGAGATAGTCGCTCGGGCAAGCGCCTGCCGCTCTGCGGAGATGTGCTCCTTCGTACGCGGTCATCATCGGCAGCAGCGTGGACATGGTCGGCTCTGAGGGCGAGCTTAGAAATTTTTCAAGCCAACGCTACGAAAGCCAAGCTCCAAAATCGCTCGCCCAGGAGCTTGGCGTAACCTAATTATACAGCATGTCGCCGCCCAGTTCCTGGCGAGACCTCAGGCGGTGGGATTCGACGACGTTGTAGAGCGTATCCCGCTCGGACCGGCTCGCGCCCGGCCGACGGCGTGATGAGCCGCTCGATCTCGCGCGTCGTCATCGACTCCAGGCGTCCGGGCGCCGGCCATGTGGTAAATCTTCTCTTCCTGCACGGTGCCGTCGAGATCGTCGACGCCGAACCACAGCGCGGTCTGCGCCACCTCCACGCCGGTCGCAATCCAGAACGCCTTCACGTGCGGAATGTTGTCGAGCATCAGCCGCGACCACGGCGTGCACGCGCAGCGTGTCGGCCGCGCTCGGCGCCGGCAGCTTGCGCATCTGGTTGTTGTCGGGATGGAACGCCAGCGGGATGAACGCCTGAACCCGCCGGTCTCGTCCTGCAGCGCCCGCGCGCGCAGCATGTGATCGACGCGCTCTTCCGCCGTCTCGATGTGCCCGTAGAGCATCGTCACGTTCGAGCGCATGCCGAGCCGGTGCGCGATGCGGTGAATGTCGAGATAGCGATCGGCGCCGCACTTGTCGTGCGCAGATCTTCTTGCGCACGCGCTCGGCGAAGATCTCCGCGCCGCCGCCCGGCAGCGAATCGAGCCCGGCGTCCATCAGCTCGCGCAGAACCTGCTCGTCGGTCATGCCGTAGAGATCGGCGAAGAACGCGATCTCGACGGCGGTGAAGCACTTCAGGTGGATGTCGGGACGGATCCGTTTGAAGCCCGCGCAGCAGCTCGGTGTAGTAGTCGAACGGCAGGTCGGGATGCAGGCCGTTGACGACGTGGACTTCGGTGAGCGGCTGATGCGCGCGCGCTGGCGCAGCTTGTCCCACGCCTGCTCGAGCGACATCGTGTAGGCGCCGGGATCGCCGGGCTTCAGCCGCGCGAACGAGCAGAACAGGCAGCTCGCCACGCAGACGTTCGTCGCCTCGAGGCGGATGTTGTAGTTGTAGAAGGTGCGGGCGCCGTGACGCTTCTCGCGCTCACGGTTGGCGAGCCAGCCGACCGCGAGCAGATCGGGGCCTCGAACAGGCGCCGGCCGTCGTCGAGCGTCAAGACGAATGCGCCTGCATCGAGCTTGTCGGCGATGTCAGAGTGAGGCCGGCGGAGCGCGGCGGGTCGCGCAGTGGAATCTGGGACCTGGGCAATCGAGTCAATCCAACTACCAGATTACCCGATTATCAAATGACCCGATTCAGCGTCAGGAGATGCCGAATATCTGTATGCGCAGCGAGCGGGCGCGCGGGCCGTCGAGCTCGGCCATCAGAATCCGCTGCCATTGACCCAGCACGACTTCGCCGCCGCTGACCTGCAGCGTGCAGACTGTGGCCGAGCAGGAGCGCCCGCAGGTGCGAGTCGGCGTTCATGCGATCGCAGTCGGAGTGGTTGGGATCGTTGTGCATCCACTCGGCGTCGCGCGCGACCATCTGTTCGAGGAAACGCCTGATGTCGGAGAGGAGCGCGGTCTGAAACTCGTTGATGAACAGCGTGCAGGTCGTGTGCATCGACCAGAGGCTCGACGAGCCCTCGCGGATGTTGAACCGCCGCACGAATTCCATCACCTGCACTGGTGAGATCCACGAGCTCCAGGCGCTCGATCGGTCTGCACGACGATGGTTTCACCGTGAATGGTCAGGCTGCCGGATGTCGCCTGGGCAACGTCTTCCACAGGCCGTTCGCGCACGGTACGGTCGAGCTTTTGCTCATTGTGTGCAAGGTCTCCTCTCGACCGGTAAATCCTTGTAAGTTAATGGTAATGAAAAATGACGCGCTCGGCAATCTGTTATAGTCGGACCGACAACTTGACGCTCGCCCCGGCGACCACGCGAAGTGGGTGCGAATGCCCACACGGTCCCGCCACTGTAAGCGGCAGCGTTCACATTGATCTCCGGCCGTACGCCAGTCAGCCACTGGACCTTCGGTCTCGGGAAGGCCGTGAACGCGTAATAACGACCGCGAGTCAGGAAACCTGGTCGATCGGGGCGTCTTTTTCGGCGCGCAAGACGCCGGAAGGAGCACCCATGCTGTCCCGCCACGAGCGGCTGGCCTCGGCCGGCCGGGTTTTCACGGTCATTCTCATCGTGCCTTTCGCGCTCGCGCGCGCTGGTCTCTGCGGCGACACTCGCCGGCTCGGTGACCGATCCCGACGGCCGCAGCGTCGCGGGCGCGCGGATCGTGGTGACGACGACGCTCGGCGCGGTCGCTCCGAGCATCACGGACCAGCCGCGGCGCATTCGAGATCGGCGATCTTCCAGCCGGCTCGTACGACGTCAGCGTTATCGCCGACGGGTTCCAGGCCGATCCGGCTCACGTGCAGTCTCGCGCAAGAGGATCGCCGCGAGCTGACACTGCAGCTCCGCGTGAGCGCCGTCAGCGAGTCGATCGTCGTCACCGCCGCGCAAATCGACGTCCTGCTGACGCGAACCGGCGCCGCCGTCTCGGTGATCACCGAAGCGGACTTGCGGGCCGGACAGATCACGACGCGTGCCGAGGCGCTGCGCAGCCTGCCCGGCCTGACCGTCGTCGGCAGCGGCGGCCGCGGAGCAATCACGTCGGTGTTCCGCGCGGCGGCGGCTCGAATTACACGCTGGTGCTCGTCGACGGCATTCGCGCGAACAGTTTGGCGGAGGCTACGATTTCGACATCTGGCCACGACCGCCGTCGAACGAATCGAAGTCGCGCGCGGCGCGCAGAGCGCGATTTTCGGATCCGACGCGCTCGGCGGCGTCGTCCAGGTCATCACGAAGCGGGATGGTCCGCCGCGCGTCGGCGGGCTGATCGAAGGCGGCAGTCAGGGCACGTTTCGCGCGACCGCCGACACGGCCGGATCGAACGGTGACGTGGAGCTGGGGCGGCGGCGTCGGAGCGCGCCGACAGCGACGGCTTTACCGGCACGGCCGCCAACGGCGAGACGGTGTCGAACGACGACGACATGCTCGGCGCGGGCGACCGGGTCGCTTGGCTGGCGGAAGCCGGGCGGAGCCGACGTGCTCGTCTCGGCCAACTACGGCCACGACGAGCGCGGCTATCCAGGACCGTTCGGCAGCGATCCCGCCGGCTTCTACTCCGGCGTCGACAGGGTATCGCGCGGCACGAACGACACGGGCCAGATTGGCGCACGCGTCGCTGCACTCCTGGACGCCGGCAATCCGTCAGCGGATCGAAGCCAACTTCATGGACTTGTCGAGCGAGTTCACGAGCTCCGTTCGGTCCATCGACGAGCGGCAGCCGCCGATTCGACGCGCGAGTGCAGGAAGACTTCGCCGTGAACGCGACGGTCGGCGCGTCGGCCGGAGTCGAGTTCGCTGCAGGAGCGCGGCACGAGCACCTACGTCACGGATCTGCCGGCCGGGAGATTCCGATCGAGCGAGGCATCTTCGGCGCGTTCGTCGAGGCCGGTTCGCGCGGCACGAGCGGCTGTTCCTCGACCGCCGGACTGCGATTCGATCATCTGTCTCGTCACGAAGTCGAAGCCGATCCTTTCGCATTTCAGCCGCGGCCTGCGTTTCCCGAACAGGGCGTGAACTCGGTCAATCCGAAGGTCGCGGTGACGCTATCTGCTGACCCCGCCCGCCCAATCGAAGTCTTCCACGCGGCTTCGCGCCAGCGCCGGGGACGGGCATCCGGCCGCCGAACGCGTTCGAAGATTGCGTTCACCGACAACCCGGACCTGCAGCCGGAACGCAGCCGGAACTTTGACGTGGGCGTCGAGCAGAGTCTTTTGAGCGGCATCGTCAACCTGGGCGTCACGCGGGTTCTTCAACCGTTACGACGATCTGATCGTCACGGTCGGCCGGTCGCTGGGCGGTGCGAGCCGGTTCCGCACCGACAACATTTCCAACGCACGCGCGAGCGGCCTCGAACTTTCGGGAGACGCACGCGCGCCGATGGGACTGTCGCTGCACATCGCCTACACTTTCCTCGACACCGAAATCCTCGAGGTCGACGGTCTTTCGACGGCGCCGCCGCCGTTCAAGCCAGGCGACCCGCTGATTCGCGCGTCCGCGTCATCAGACCGTCATCCACGGCGGCTACGACACCAAACCGGCTGACCGGTTTCGCGGAGGTGCAACAGCGTTCCGAAACGCTCGACCTCGAGCCGAACTTCGCGGGCAGCACGTATCCGAATCCCGGGTTACTCGGTCTTCAACGCCGGCGTGAGCGTCACGTTGACAAAGAACATCGACGTGTTCGTGCGCGGCCTGAACCTGAGCGACCGCGAATACGAGGAAGTGCTCGGCTATCCCGCGCTGCGCCGAAGTGGAATCGTGGGAGTCAGAATTGCTGCGAGCCGATAGGGTTTCGTTCGCGCACCGCGGCGGCGCGCCCGTCCTGGAAGCGGTGTCTCTCGCGGTCGCCCGGGGCGATCTCGTCGGCGTCATCGGACCGAACGGGTCCGGAAAACCACACTGCTCAAGATTCTCGGCGGGATGCTGCACCCGGCGAGCGGCACGGTCTTTCTGGGCGACAACCCGCTCGGATCGTGGTCGCGCCGGGACGTCGCGCGCCGCATTGCCTTCGTTCCGCAGGAAACCCACTCGTCGTTCGACTTCAGCGTCCTCGATGTCGTGCTGATGGGACGCTTTCTCACCTCGGCGCGTTCGCGCTCGAAGGGCCGGAGGATCTGGCCATCGCGCGCGACGCGCTTCAGGCGACCGGCACCAGCCCGTCTCGAGACTCGATCGTTCAACACGCTCAGCGGGGGCGAGAAGCAGCGCGTGGTGATTGCCAGTGCGCTCGCCCAGCGCGCGGAGCTCCTGCTGCTCGACGAGCCGACCGCGTCGCTCGATGTCGGCCATCAGCTCGAGGTGGCCGCCCTGCTCGCCCGGCTCAATCACGATCAGCACGTCACGATGGTGCTGACGACGCACGATCTGAATTTCGCGGCGTCGCTCTGCCGTCACCTGATGCTCGTGCGCGACGGACGCGTCATCGCGAGCGGACCGACCGGCGAGGTGCTGACGGCACAGGCGGTGCGGGCGCTTTACGATGTGGATGCCGACGTCGGACTCCATCCGCGAGCGGGTCGCCTGACTGTGACACCCATCGCACGGATTTGACGATGAAGCCGATTCGAGCGCGGCTGGCGATCACGGTGGCCGGCTTCGGCGGGCTGCTGGTGCTCGACGCTGCTCGTGGCGCCGCTGCTCGGATCGACGCCGATTTCGCTGACACGCGCCTTCGACGGGCGCGTGCCGTTCGCCGACAACGTCGACGCCCAGATCTTCTTCATCGCCCGGCTGCCGCGCGTGCTCGCGGCGGCGCTCGTCGGAGGAGCGCTGGCCTCGTCGGGCGCGGTCTTCCAGGCGCTGTTTCGAAATCCGCTGCGCCAGCCCGGACACGCTTGGCGTGTCGAGCGGCGCCGCACTCGGCGCCGTGATTGCCATCACGTTTCACCTCGACTTCAACCTGGGCGGCGTCTCGTCGATTCCCCTCGCCAGCATCTTCGGCGCCTTCAGCGCGCTCGGCATCGTCTACGTGCTGGCCACGGCAAGGCGGCGTGGGCTCTCGACGACCGTGCTGCTGCTGGCCGGCGTCACCATGACCGCGTTCTTCTCGGCGCTGATCATGTTCACGCAGTATCTTGCCGACTTCACCGACACGTTCCGGATGACACGCTGGCTGATGGGGACGCTCGACGTCGGCGGTTATACCCGCTGGCCGCGGCTGCGCCGCTGCTGATCGTCGCGTTCGCTGATGTTCTGCAGTCCTGCCGAGACCGCTGGATCTCTGAGTCTCGGCGCCGACGCGGCGTCGGCTCGCGGCGTGGACGTCGTGGCGGCCGAACGGGCGGCGCTCGTGAGCGCGTCGCTCGCGACCGGCGCGGCGGTATCGATCTCGGGGCCGATTGGCGTTTGTCGGCATCATCGTTCCGCACCTGGTCCGGCTGCTGGTGGGCTCCGATCACCGGCTCGTTCTGCCGGCGTCGATCCTGTTTGGCGCGTCGTTTCGTGATCGTCGTGCGATCTGATCGCGAGGACGCTGTTTTGCTCCGCTCGAGGTGCCGGTCGGCGTGGTGACGGCCGCTCGTCGGCGGACCCGTTCTTTCTATGGCTTCTGTTGCGGCGCGCGTGAGGCTGAACCGGCGGCTGCTGCTCGCTTCGTTCGTGCTGGCGTCTGGCACTGCGTGCGCACGCGCAGGAGCCGGGGCCGCGCCGCGTCGTTTCTGCTCATTCCGGCCACGACCGAAATGATCTTCGCGATGGGCGCAGGCGATCGCCTGGTCGGCGTCGGCAACTTTGACCGCTTCCTCCGGAGACCGGCAAGCTGCCGCGCGTCGGCGGCCTGCTCGATCCCGACACCGAGCGAATCCTCGCGCTCAAGCCCGACCTCGTGATCGTCTACAGCACCCAGACGGAACTGAAGGCACGGCTGGAGCGCGCCGGCGTGCCGGTGTTCGTAGCGAGCACCGCGCCCTGCCGGACGTGATGGCAGACGATCCGCGCGCTCGGCGGCCGTCTGGGTGTGCAGGCCGATGCGCGAGCGCCTGGCATCGGACATGGAGCGTGCGCTCGACGCCGTCGATGGAAAACGGTTGCGGGACGCGGACGGCCGCGGGGCTGCTCGTCTTCGGCCGGGAAGCCGGCAACCTGCGGCGCATCGCCGCCAGTGGCGGCTACGGATTTCTCGCCGACCTGCTCGACATCGCGGGCAGCGAGAACGTCTTCGGCGACATCAAGCAGGCAGTCGGTGCAGGCCAGCACCGGAGATGATTCTCGCGCGCCGGCCCGAGGTGATCATCGAGCTGCGCTACGGCGACGATCAGCGCGCCTACAACATCGAGCGCGAGCTGCAGCCGTGGCAGACGCTCGCGTCGCGTGCCGGCCGTCCGCGACAAGCGGCGTGTATCTCCTCGTCGGCGACGAGTTCGTCGTCCCCGGCCCGCGGATCGTCAACGCCGCGCGCCGGCTGGCTGAAACGCTTCATCCGGCGAATGATGAAAACTCTTGTTTCGTGGTCGAGCGGGAAAGACTCTGCGTGGCTGGTTCACGCGCTGCGACAGACGCCGAACGTCGAGATCGGCGCTCTGCTCACGACCGTCAACGAGATCGGCCGGTCGTGTGGCGATGCACGCCGTCCGCGTCGAGCTTCTCGAGGCACAGGCCGACGCGCTCGGACTGCCGCTGTGGCAGGTCTTCGATCCCGTCGCCGTGCTCGAATGAGATCTACGAGCGCGCGATGGCCGATGCCGTCGCTCGCGCGCGGTGTCGGAGGTTTCACGCAGGTCGCGTTCGGCGATCTCTTCCTCGAGGACGTCCGCCGCTACCGCGAAGAGAAGCTGGCCGGCTCGGACTGACGCCGATCTTCCCGCTGTTTGGCGCCGACACGGCCGCGCTCGCTCGCGAGATGATCGCCGCCGGCCTCGCGCGCGATTGACCTGCGTGGATCCGAAGCGTGCTCGATCAGCGGCTTCGTGGGCCGCGAGTTCGACGCTGGCGCTGCTGCGCGATCTTCCTCCGTCTGCCGATCCATGCGGCGAGCGCGGCGAGTTCCACAGCTTCGCGTACGACGGCCCGATGTTCAGCCGCCCGGTTCCGATTGAATCCGGCGAAATCGTCGAGCGCGACGGTTTCGTGTTCGCAGACCTCACATGCCCAGGTATCCTGAGCGCATCGTCTGCCTGACCGAAGAGACGACCGAAACGCTCTACCTGCTCGGGCAGGGCGATCGCGTCGTTGGTGTGTCCGGCTACACCGTGCGTCCACCGGAAGCGCGGAAGAAACCGAAGGATCTCGGCGTTCATCAACGCGAAGTTCGACAAGATCGAGGCGCTCCAGCCCGACCTCGTGCTGGCGTTTTCCGATCTGCAGGCGGATCTCGTCGCCGGAGCTCGTCAAGCCGCGGCATCAGCGGTCGTGACGTTCAACCAGCGCATCGGTCGCGGAGATCCTGCAGATGATTCGCATGCTCGGCGGACTGGTCGGCTGCCAGGCCGACGCCGAGCAGCTCGCCGATCGACTGGCGGCTCGAGCCTGGATTGATCGAGCAGTCGGCCGCGCAGATTTCCGCGACGGCCTCCGCGTCGTTCTTCGAGGAATGGGACGAACCGCTGATCTCGGGCATCCGCTGGGTCGAGGAGCTCGTCGACGATCGCCGGCGGCGATCCGGTCTTTCCGGAGCTCGTCGACAGCCGGCCTCGCCGAGGATCGCATCGTCGATCCCGCCGCAGGTCGCGCGGACGCGATCCGGAAATCGTGTTCGCGTCGTGGTGCGGAAAGAAGATGCGAGAAGGCGACGATCGTCGAGCGCCCGGGCTGGGACACGTGTCAGCGCGGTGCGCTCGACGACCGGATCTTCGAGGTGAAATCGACCTACATCCTGCAGCCGGGCCCGGCCAGTCTCACCGAAGGCGTCCGCCAGCTGCACGCGCACTTTGCGCGAATCCACGATATCGGGTGGACGGGTCGCTTGCGCCCTGAAAAACTTGCGACGGCTAGGACGCGAATTCGACGGTCACGCGCGACGGCAGCAGGCCCGCCGCCTGCGCGTCGCCGAGCAGCCTGCGCACCGCGGTCCGGCCGCGATCGCCGTAATCGAGCGTGAGGTTGTTGACGTACATGCCGACGAACTGATCGGTGTCGCGCGGCGATCCAGTCCGCGGCCAAACTGCATCGCGTAGTCCACCGCCTCGGCGCGGTGCTTGAGCGCGAATGCGATGCTGTCGTGCAGCATGCCCGAGAGCGTCGGTGATGGCCTCCGCGCCAAGATCGCGGCGAATCACGTTGCCGCCGAGCGGCAGCGGCAGACCGCCGGTGCGATCGGCCCACCATTCGCCGAGATCCACGATCTTCTTCAGTCCCTCGTCCGCGTAGGTCAGCTGGCCTTCGTGAATCAGCAGCCCGGCGTCAACTTCGCCCTCGCGCACGCGATCCTGAATCTGATCGAACGGCATCACGACGTGCTGCACCGACGGCGCGAACAGCTTCAGCGTGAGAAACGCCGTCGTCAGCTCTCCAGGCACCGCCACGCGGATGCCCGTCGACCGACGAAGGACCGTCGTTTCTCGCCACCACGATCGGACCGTAGCGATCGCCCATGCTCGCGCCGTGCGGCAGCAGGAGGTAGCTTGTCGGTCAGATGCGCGTAGGCATGGAACGAGACCGCGCGTGATCTCGTACCTGCCTTCGAAGGCGGCGCGGTTCAACGTCTCGATGTCGGAAAGCACGTGCTCGATCTCGAAACCCGTGCGAGGACACCTGGCCGCTCGCGCAGGCCATAAAACATGAACGCGTCGTCTGAATCGGGGCTGTGCGCGATGTGAATTTTCACAACAAGGTTCTCAAGGTGCTCGAGGTGCTCGGGTGCTCGAAGTTCCCGAGGTTCTCGAGAACTCGTTAAACATCATCGTCGGGATCCACGATGGCGTAGGCGTGCGAAGCGCGTTTGACGACGATGGTCAGGCCGAAGGCGACGATCACAGAAGAAGCCGCGAGTCCGAGATAGATCCCGCTGCCCACGAGCGCGTCCGGCACGTCGCCGAGCGGCCGGTCTCTCGACGATCGCCATCGCCTGCGATCGCGTGAGCGCCCGATCCGCGACCGACTGCGGCAGGATGCGCCACGACAGGAACATGATCCCGAGCGCGATCAATCCCACGAGCAGCAGCGGATGCCGCGAATTCTTGCGCGTGATCAGGCTGAGCGTCGCGAGCACCGCCGCCGAGCCGCCAAGCCCCATTGTCCACAGCGCAAGCGTATCGGGAAACCTCGAAGACTCATTTCCGCCGACGGTCACCCAGGGCAGAAACGCGCTGACCGCCAGAGCCATACCGGCGACGAGCGGGATGATGTAGGCGCGCATGCCCGGCCGGAACATGCCGCGCAAGGTCATCGGGCGAGTGTAGCACAGGCAATTTTGCAGGCGTAGAATGGCGGGAGCTGGAGGTCGAGAGCCATGAAGTCGATCAAAGCGATCATCGGCGATCGCGAGACCGTCGTCGTCGACCCGTTGCTTCCTGATTGCCGCCGTCGCTCAGCGGATGGCTGCGCACAATATCGGCGCCGTGCCAGTCGTGGACGGCGATCGCCTCGTGGGAATCTTCCGAACGCGACGTGCTCACGCGCGTCGTCGCCACTCATCGGGATCCGCAGGTCACACCTCGTCGGCGAAGTGATGTCGACGGATCTGATCGTCGCGGAGGTGACCGAGACCTACGAGGCCTGTCTCGGCCGTATGCAGCAGACTCGGGTCCGCCACCTGATTGTGCTCGATAAGGGCGGCTCGCTGGAATTGTCTCGCTGCGGATCTGCTGGCGGCCGACTGCGACGAAAAACAGGAAGCGATCACGCTCCTGAACGCCTACGCGATTACATACCGGCGGACGTTGAAGAAGCTGAAAAGCTGACTTGCGACTTGTGACTTGCGACTAGTGACTATCCTGATACTCCTCATGCCACGCCATCTGGATCGCTTCGAGCTTCGGCTCGTTTGACGCCTTGGGATCGTCGTCGAAGTCTTCGAGTTGCG
>ERZ1370068.121-contig-10105_pt1 | contig 12051 bp, 17 predicted proteins | sample MGYA00561227_ERZ1370068 | MGnify/ENA primary metagenome ERZ1370068 (study PRJEB38410, sample SAMEA6850437) | metagenome | study: Metagenomic assessment of the ecological functions of the soil: analysis of the soil microbiota associated with the...
CGCACAAGGGCGGAATCCTGCGCCCCCGCCCTGAATTCATTGAACTATCGGCCGCCGCTTCAGCCTTCGGATTCCACGAACACCTCGTCGCGCTTGGCCCGCAGACTGGGCAGGATCGCGAGCACCAGCAGCCGCGGCCGCCACCGCCAGCAGCACCGCCGACAGCGGCCGGCGTGAGGAACACGCGTCCAGTCGCCGCGCGCGATCAGCATGCGCGCGGCGCAGGTTCTCCTCCATCAGCGGGCCCGAGCACGAAGCCGAGCAGCAGCGGCGCCGGCTCGAAGTCGTGCTTGATCAGCCAGTAGCCGACCAGGCCGAAGATGCCCGCCATGATCGACGTCGACCGGCGCGTTGTTGATCGGAGTAGATGCCGATCGCAGCAGAAGATCACGATCGACGGGGAACAGCAGCCGGTAGGGCACGCGCAGCAGCGCGCACCCACAGCCCGACCAGCGGCAGGTTGATGATGATCAGCATCAGATTGCCGATCCACATCGAGGCGATCATGCCCCAGAACAGTTCCGGCTGCTTGGTCATCACCTGCGGGCCCGGCACGATGCCGTGGATGGTCATGGCGCCGACCATCAGCGCCATCACCGGCGTTCGGCGGGATGCCGAGCGTGAGCAGCGGGATGAACGAGGTCTGCGCCGCCGCGTTGTTGGCGCTTTCCGGCGCCGCCACGCCTTCGATCGCGCCGCGGCCGAACCGCTACGGATCCTTCGCGAGCTTCTTCTCGAGCGTGTAGGCGGCGAACGACGCGATCACGGCGCCGCCGCCCGGCAGGATGCCGAGGATCGATCCGAGAGCGGTGCCGCGCAGGATCGCGCCGCCGAATCGATCAGGTCCTTTTGGTCGGCATCAGGCCCGTGATCTTCTGCTGCACGATGATCGCGGTTCACTTCCGCGCCGGCGTCGAGGTTGCGGATGATTTCGCGCAAAACCGAATACGCCCATCGCGACGGTCGCGAAGCCGATGCCGTCGGCCAGCTCGGGGATGTTGAAGGCCATGCGGGAGGCGCCGGTCTCGATGTCGGAGCCGACCATCGAGCAGCAGCAATCCGAGCACGATCATCGCGATCGCCTTCAGCACCGAGCCTTTCGCCAGCACCACGGCGAAGATCAGGCCGAGCACCATCAGCGAGAAATACTCGGCCGGGCCGAACAGCCAGCGCGAGTCTGGTCAGCGGCGCGCCGAGCGACCGCGACCAGCACGGTGGCGACGCAGCCGGCGAAGAACGAACCGATCGCGGCGATCGCCAGCGCCGGACCGGCGCGGCCCTGTTTGGCCATCTGGTGGCCGTCGAGCGCCGTGACCACCGAGGTCGCTCTCGCCCGGGATGTTGACCAGGATCGAGGTGGTCGAACCGCCATATTGGGCGCCGTAATAGATGCCGGCGAGCATGATCAGCGCGCCGACCGGCGGAAGACCGAACGGTGATCGGCAACAGCATCGCGACCGTGGCGACGGTGCCGATGCCGGGCAGCACGCCGACCAGCGTGCCGACCAGCGCGCCGATCAGGCACATCAAGAGGTTGATCGGCGAGAACGCGACCGCAAAACCGTGGGCGAGGTTGAGCAAAAGATCGACCATCACGCCCTCACTGGATCAGGAAACGCGGGAGCATCGGCATCGGAAGCCCCAGAATGTAGGGGAAAAGGATCGCGCAGCCCGCCGTGAGGCACGCGCCGACGATCACCGCCTCGATCCACCTCGTCTCATGCGTGCCGAGCGCCGCGATCATGAAGCTCGCGAACGCCGTGACGATCACGCCGAGCGGCCGGATCGCCAGCGCAAAGAACAGGATCGCGGCCGAGACGAATAACGGGCCGCGCCAGGCATAGTGGGAAAGCCCGGGTCCCTCGGTGACGAGCCCGACCAGCGCGATGCCGGCGCCGAGCGCCAGCATCAGCACCCCGAACATCCGCGGCGCGGTTCCGGCGCCGAAGGAAAATCCGCGCATGCCCTGCAGATCGCTCGAAGCCCACAGCGCGAACAGCGACAGCGCGCATCAGCGCGACGCCGCCGATATAATCCTGGGCGGTGCGGACCTTGAGGAACACGGTCACGATCGCGACGGCAAACAGCGGGTAGGAATAGATCAGCGCGAGCAGCGCATCCGACGAAAACGCCTTCTTGGCGTCCGCGCCGAACGAGCCGAACAGCGCGCCGGGGGCGCCGGACAACAGCGCCGCGCCATGCGCCAGCAGCACCTGCCCCGGACCGCGGCCGACTACCAAAACCAAAGATCGTCCCGAACGACCACAGGAACTCGAAGATCTGCGGCGCCAGCGCCAGCACAACAATGCCGAAGCGCCATCGAACCGTTACGCGTGGTTGATGCCGAGTGGCCCATCGTATCGGCCATGCACTGCTCTCCTGCCGGCAAGCGGCCCATTCTTCTATCGGCTGGATTGCGTGCCCCGCCCCGGTTACCCAGGCGTGATGACACTTCGTTGAATTGTCATCCCGCTCTATCATTTTGTTGAGCATGACCTTTTCGGAAAACCACGCCCACTTTTCCATGCTCTAGCGATTTTAATCAGATAAGGCCAGCAAAACCAAAGATGCCCCCGGCAAGCAACATCCAGAACGGATTGAGCCGGGTGGCAAACGCCACAACCGCCGCGGCCACCGTAGCATGAGGGCCGGCAAGCACGCTCTGATCCGAGCTTCGCGCCAGGATCAGCGGCGCTGGCGCGCCATCGAGCCCGATCGACAGCGGAACCAGCGCCGCCTGATGATCGCCGGCCAGCGCGCATGCTGGGAGCGCCGCAACAGGCGGCTCACACAATAGGCAAGGCACGGCGGTCGGCCCGCACATCGCCAACCGTTGCGACCAGCGCGCCGGCAATACCCGCGACGGAATAGCCGATCAAGGTGACGATCAGGACGTTCGGCCCCGGCGACAGTTGGGAAATGGCGAACAGGTCGGCGAATTGCTTGTCGCTCATCCAGTGCTGGACATCGACCGCGACGCGGTGCATTTCGGGGAATGGCCGAATTGGCCCCGCCAACCGCAAACAGCGACATCAGGCCAAACGTCCAGAGCAGCGCCAGGATCGGGTTGCCGTTCGAATTCATGCGGCTCGCCGCCGCTGGAGAATGGTGAGGGCAAGGCTCGACCGGAATCGCCACCAGCAGCACCGCCTGCAACGGCAGGCGGAGCAAGCCGATGGCGACGAACACCGCGACGAGCATGACGAGCCCGGCCACATCGCGCCTTCGATCAACGGCGTCATCATCTTGAACACGACCGCGATCAACAGCCCGACGGCGGCGCAGGCGACACCCGGCAAGCGATCCGCCGCAACGCATCGATCTCGCCATAGCGCGCATAAGCCGCGGCCAACATGGTCGCGATCAGCATCGGCGGCCCGACCAGCCCGGCAAAGGCGGCCACGCCGCCGGGAATGCCGCGAACGCGCGAGCCGAACACCACCGAGAGATTGACGATGTTCGGACCGGGCAGGAAATGGCACAGCGCGTAGGTTTCGTTGAACTCGTCCGCGCGTCATCCAGCGGCGCTGCTCGACGATGCCGCGCCGCGCCCAGACCAGCACCCCGCCGAAGCCGGCCAGCGACATCCTGGCAAACGCGATGAACAGCTCGGCCAGGCCGGGCGGCGGGGCGCGGGTCTGAGGCGGCAGGATCCGGCGCTGGGACGGCGGCCGGCGGCGAATCCGAGGACATGGCTAAAATCTAGAACGCGTGCACCGGCTGCCGCCACCGGCACGGCGCGGCTGTTCCATGCGCTTCCAACGCGGGAACAATGCCCTCGGCGGCACTGTCTTTCTCAATCTTTGCACCCTATATTGAGGGTGCCGGCTTCGCCGGCTATGGAAATAAATGGCCGTCGCAATAAACCATTCGGACCCGGGGGCGGTACCCGGCGCTCCACCAAAGCCCGTCGATGCAGCCAGGATGGCGGGCTTCGGCGGGGGCGAAATAGGATCGACGAGGGCGTAAAGGGCGTGTTTTTGCTCGGTATGGTTCCGCCGTTATCGGGCTAATGCAATAGTTGCAAACGACAACTATGCTCCGGTTGCTCAGGCTGCGTAACGCAGTTTGAAAGACCAATCTAAAGTCCTGAGCGGGTTAAGCTCCGTCAGGCGGGGTTCGGAGGCACCTGGCAACAGAAGCCTCCACTTTACTTTGCTGCCTTCGTGCAACTGGCGTTATCGCCGCAAATTCCACTCGGCCACGCCTGCTGACCTTGGCGCCCGCGCCGGGGTAGCGATGTGCATCAAGGGCGAGTCGGGCGACCGGCATTGCCAAAGACCTCTGCCGACACATCTGAACTGCGACAGGACCATCATGGCGACCGATCACATCCGATATGACGTGCTGGCGCGCGACGCGCTGCGCGGGTGCTGCGCCGCGTGCTGACCGATGCCGCGGAGCATGGCCTGCCCGGCGAGCATCATTTCTACATCACGTTCCTGTCCACGGCCGACGGCGTGAAGCTGTCGCCGCGGCTGCTGCGCGCAATATCCGGAAGAGATGACCATCATCCTGCAGCACCAGTTCTGGGATCTGGTGGTGACGGAGGACCGGTTCGAGGTCGGCCTGTCGTTCGGCGGCATCCCTGAGCGGCTGGTGGTTCCGTTCGCCGCGATCAAGAGTTTCCTCGATCCGTCGGTGCAGTTCGGCCTGCAATTCGAGCCGTCCGAGGCGGTGGACGAGCCAGACCGCGAGCAAGCTGCCGGCTGTTCCCGCCTCCCGCGCCATCGCCTGACCCGGCGGCCGAGCCTGCCGCCGAGAGCACGACGAACCGGCAGCCGGGCGAGGGCGCCGAAGTGGTGCGGCTCGATCGCTTCCGCAAGAAATAATCCGAGTAATCAGCGCAGGAACATATCGGTCGCTGTAGAATGAACGTTCCGCCCGCCACGGCGCAACGGAATTTTCCCATGGATCGAGCATCCTCCCCGCGACCCAAATCCACCCGCACCGAGACCGACAGTTTCGGTCCGATCGAGGTCCCCGCCGATCGCTATTGGGGCGCGCAGACCGAACGCTCGCGGCAGAATTTCAGGATCGGCCATGACCGCATGCCGATCGAGATCATGCATGCGCTCGGCCTCGTCAAGCTCGCCGCGGCCGAGACCAATCGCGAACTCGGCCTGATCGATGCGCGCCGCACCGGCGCCATCGTCGCGCGCCGCGCGCGAGGTGATCGACGGCAAGCTCGACGATCACTTTCCCGCTGGTGGTCTGGCAGACCGGCTCCGGCACCCAGACCAACATGAACCTCAACGAGGTGATCGCCAACCGCGCCAACGAATTGCTCGGCGGCGAGCTCGGCGCCAAGAAGCCGGTCCATCCCAACGATCACGTCAATATGAGCCAGTCGTCGAACGACTCGCTTCCCGACCGCGATGCATATCGCCGCCGCCCGAGGCATCATCGGCGATCTGATCCCGGCGCTGAGCGAACTGCATGCGCGAGTTGCGCAAGAAGGAAAAGGCGTTCGCGAAGATCGTCAAGATCGGCCGCACCCATACCCAGGACGCGACGCCGCTGACGCTCGGCCAGGAATTTTCCGGCTATGCCGCGCAGGTCGAAAGCGGCATCGCGCGGCTGCGCGTCGCGGTGAAGGAGCTCTACTCCGCTGGCGCAGGGCGGCACCGCGGTCGGCACCGGCCTCAACTCGAAGCCGAGATTCGCAAGGCTGTTCGCCAAAGCACGTCGCAAAAATCACAAAGTTGCCCTTCACCAGCGCGCCGAACAAGTTCGAGGCGCTGGCCTCCAACGACGCCTATGTCTTCGTGCACGGCGCGATCAATTCGGTCGCAACCGGGCTGTTCAAGATCGCCAACGACATCCGCTTGCTCGGCTCCGGCCCGCGTTCGGGCCTCGGCGAACTGATCCTGCCCGAGAACGAGCCGGCTCTTCGATCATGCCGGGCAAGGTCAACCCGACCCAGTGCGAAGCGATGACGATGGTTTGCTGCCAGGTGTTCGGCAACGAGACCACCATCACGGTCGCCGGCAGCCAGGGCCATTTCGAGCTGAACGTCTACAAGCCGGTGCTGGCATATTGTATGATGCATTCCATCCGGCTGCTGTCGCGACGTGGTCCGCTCGTTCACCGAGCATTGCGTCGACGGAATACGCGCCGACGAAACGCGCATCCGCGATTTGATGCAGCGTTCGCTGATGCTGGTGACCGCGCTGGCGCCGAAGATCGGCTACGACAACGCCGCGAAGGTCGCCAAGTCGGCGCATGCGCGCGGCACGACGCTCAAGGAAGAGGCCGTTGCGGCTTGGTCTGGTTTCCGCAGGCGAATTCGACCGCCTGGTGCGACCGGACAAAATGACACAGCCCGGCTGAACCAACGTGAGGCAACGCACCGAAAATTGACAGGCGCGCGTTATAATTATAGATCATAACAGCTAAAGAATGAGACCGATCGCCTGTCACCGTCGGTGTTGACGCATGGTAGAGCACCAAGATATTTGTTTTCGCAGAGCGAAATTCATTTTTGGTGCTATCACTATGGCATCAGACAGGATTCTCGATGATAACCGGGCTCGCTTTGCGCGCCGCGCGACCGCTCTATCTGTTCATTTGACCGCCTCGCCGTCGGGCGAGAGGATGAGTGGAGGCGATATGGGGGACGTGGTCAATTTGAAGCGTTTCAAGAAACGTCGATGAACGAGAGCAAGTCGGCCAAAGAGGCCGAGGCCAACCGCGCGCGGTTTGGCCGCACCAAGTCCGAACGCGCGCTCGACGAGCTTCGCAGCGACCGCGCCAATCGTCTCCTGACCAGCACCGCATCGACGACGGAGACGCTTCATGAAGTCGCCGGTCGTCAAGCGCTCGATCGTGGTCGCCGGCCACAAGACCAGCGTCAGCCTCGAGGAGGCGTTCTGGAACGGCATGAAGGAAATCTCGGGCCTGCGCGAACATGACGCTGTCGGAACTGGTCGGCGAGATCGACAGCAACCGCCAGCAGGGCAACCTGTCCTCGGCGATCCGCCTGTTTGTACTCGACTATTTCCGTTCGCGCGCCGAACCACGCCACCCCGGACGCCCGACCCCAAGCCTAGACTTTCGCCGTCTACACCTGTGTAATCGGCCCACCCGACAACCCGATTTGGAGAGCGAGATGGACATCGCAGAGCGCACCACGCCGCGAAACCTGTCCATTCTGGAATCTCTCCATGTCCGCGTTTGTCATTCTGGATCTCGATCTCCTCGCCACCCTGACGGCCGCCCGCTATTCGATCGCCTGACGCTTGCGATTGGGCGCGAGCGGACCGGCCTGGTCGGACGCAACGGTTGCGGCAAGTCGTCGCTGCTCCGTGTGATCGGCGGCGAGGCCGACCTGGCCAGCGGATCGGTTCACCGTGCGGGCTCGATCGGTACGCTCGCGCAATCGGCAGATGAGACCTCACGGTTGCCCAGTCGCTTCGGCGTCGCCGATGCTCTCGACCGATCTGCGGCGGCTCGAGCGCGGCGAAGGCTCGCTCGAGGATGCAGCAGGCGCCGACTGGACGCTGGAAGCGCGCGTCGAGACCGCGCTGGCCGATACATCCCTGCCCCGCACTGCCGCTCGATCGGCCGATGGCCTCGCCTCAGCGGCGGCGAACGCACGCGCGGTGGCGCTGGCGCGGCTCATGATCGAGGCGCCGGACGTGCTGTTGCTGGACGAGCCGACCAACAATCTCGATGCCGGGGCCGCGCCGCGGTGGCGGCGCTGCTCGAACGCTGGCAGGGCGGTATCGTCGTCGCGAGCCACGACCGCGCGCTGCTTGGAACGGATCGATCGCATCGTCGAATTGACCCCGGTCGGCATCACGGTGTTTCGGCGGCGCGTGGCCGGCGTTTGCCGAGCAACGCGACGCCAGCGCGGCTGCGAGCCCAGGCCGATTTGCAGCGTGCCGCCGACATGCTGCACAACGCCGAGCGCGCCGTGCAGAAAGCGCGGGAGAAGAAGGCGCGCCGCGACAAGGCCGGCCGCGCCTGGCGCGCCAGGGGCATCGAGGACAAGATGTTCATGGACCGCGAGAAAGAGCGCGCCGAAAACAGCGCGGCCCGCGAGGAGCCGTCTCGCCGAACGGCTGATCGGCGATCGCGCAGACGCACTCGACCAGGCCCGCGCGCGGGTCGAGATCATGACACCGCTTGCGATCAACCTGCCGCAAAACCGCGCTGCCGAACAGCCGCGAACTGGTCGCCTTTGCGGAGGTCGGGATGGCGTTCGGCGAGCGGCATCTGTTCGGCCGCTGTCACTCGAGGTGCGCGGTCCCGAGCGGATATCGATCCGGGGCGCCAATGGCTCGGGCAAGAGCACATTGCTGCGCCTGATCACGGGTGATCTCGAACCCACCACGGGGACGATCGATCGCCGCGCCGGCTGCGTCGCGATCCTCGACCAGCATGTCGGCCTGCTCGATCCGGATGGGAGTATTTTCGACAATATGCGCCGGCTGAATCCGAAAATGTCCGGCAACGAGGCCCGCGCGGCGCTGGCGCGATTTGCATTCCGGCAACAGAGCGGCGCTGCAGACGGCTCGGCACGCTGAGCGGCGGCGAGCGGCTGCGCGCAGGCCTCGCCTGCGTGTTCGCCGACCCGCAGCCGCCGCTGATGCTGCTGCTGGATGAACCGACCAACCATCTCGATCTCGCCGCGATCGAAGAACTGGAAGGCGCGCTGAGCCAGTTCGACGGCGCGCTGATCGTGGTGAGCCACGATCAAACGTTCCTGAGCGCGATCGGGATCGAACGCGAGATCGAACTCTAATTGCTGTTCTGGAGCGGTGGCCGCGGCGGCGGATTGGCGACCTGCGGCGTCAGCGCAAGCGGCGGAGGCAGCCGCGGTTTCGGCGTGCCCGGCACCGGCTTGATCTCGATCGGCGGCGGCAGCGGGGCGACCTGCGGCTGGTTGGCAACGGTTGCGGGCGGGCTCGGCGCAGGCGGGATCGCCGCGGGCGGCGCCAGCGGCGGACGCGGCGCGCTCACCCTGGGCTGTTGCGGCGGGCGACGCGGATCACGGCCGGGCGGCAGGGTCGCCGGCGCGGTTGCGGTGGCGGCGTCGGGCCCTTCCGGCGCGGCCTCCGCCGGCAGCGGGATCGCGGCAGGCATCCGCGGCGGTGGCTCGCCGCGCTCGATCGCATCCAGCCGCCTGGTCTCGCGATCGATCGCTCGCACCGCGAGCCAGGACGACAGCGCGGTCACATCGACGGTACGGTTGAGCGCGTCGGGCGTGCCCACCATGAACAGCTGGATTTCGGGACGGCTGGTCGTGGGGACCGCGGTCGAAGCGACCGCCACGCGGATGTCGGCCTGATCGGCCGGAATGTCATAGCCGCCGGAAACAATGGCATTGGCGCCATTGCCCGAAAGCGTGGTGGCGCCGACACGAATCCGGCCGTCGCGGACGTTGAACGGAATTTGCGCGGCAGGAATCGACAATGCGCCGGCCCTCAACACCGGCTCGACGAACTGCTTCAGCTTCGCGTCATCGGTCGCCTGTCCGCTGTCGCTGGCGCGGATCGCGACCTCGAAGGCGCGCGGATTGAGGCCGTCGATCTTCGCCGCCTCCAGCGTCACGGTCCCGCTGCCGGACATTGAGCCGGTCAGCGCCGCCGCGCTGCGGCCCTGGCTCAGCAGCGTCATCTGCATCGACGCACGGCCGGCCGGCATGGCGAGATCCCGATAACGCAACGCCGCACCGTCGGCGCCGTTCAACTGCACGGCGGCATTGACCACGATCACCATTGGCGCCGGGACGCGCATCGATGGTCGCCGTCACTTCGCCGCCGGCAATCCTGCCCTTGATCGCATCGAAGGTCACCGATTGGCCGTCGGCTTTGACCGTGCCGCTCACCGGCTGCAATTCGCTGCCGCCTGGCAGCAGGCCGTGCAACGCCTGAAAGACGAGTTGGCCGCGCCAGCCCTTCACCACTCCGGCGCCAAGCGGCTCGGTTTCCTCACGGCCTGCCGCGCCGATCGCCGCGGCAAAGATCGGCGCAGCAGGGTGATCTGATCGAGCCCGACTCTCGCCCTCGATAGCCTTCTCCTCGCCGAGCGTCAGCGCGACACGGCCGCGCAAGCGCGGAGCCGGCGATGATGCTGTCGACATCCTCGAAGCTCAGCCGGCTTCCGCTCAGCGCGACGCGCGACGACAGGCGGAGGTTCTCCGGCGGCGCGTCGGAGGACCTGCGGTCGAGCAGCGGCGAGATGTCGGCGCTGCGAACCCTCAGATTGACGCTTGCCTTGCTTCGGCGGCCCACGGCTCGACCGAGCCATCGGCATCGGCATCGAGGCCCGCGCCCCAGAGCCGCGCCTTGAGCCGCAGCGGCGCACGCCATGCGCCGTTCACCGAACCTTCGACTTGCGCCGGCCATCGCCGCAGCGGCGATCGCGCGGTCGAGGCCGAGCAGCGCGAGCAAGACGCGGCCCTGCTCCGATGAAAATCTGGCCTCGATGCCGACCTCGCTGCGGCTGAGCGCATCGATATCGATGCCGCGGAGCGCGTCGACCTGTGGCTTTGCGGTGAGCGGTGGCGCGTGCCCTTCAGCTGTGGCGCATCGAGATCGAGCACGGCGTACGCGCGCTGCGACGGCAGGTCGGCCCGTCCACTTGTCGAGATCGAGCGTGAGTTTTGCCCGCAGCGGGCCCTGCGACTGGTTCGCAAGCGCGTCGAGCCGCGCGGCAACCGATGGTGCAAACGGTGCGATCAGCGCCGTCAGCCGGTCGAGCGACGCGCGCGCTTGAACTTGAGCACCAGTTTGCCGGTCGCACTTGACGCGGTCAGAAATTGCCGCTGCCTTCGATCGTCAGCATTGTCCGGCTGGCCGATCTTCAACCGTTCCAGCGATGACTGACTTCGGGTCGTAGCCGATCTTGTGCACCGAGCGGGCGCAGCTCCTGCCCGGCCGACGATGGCGCGGCCGATGTCGAGCGACAGCGATACCTGGTCCGGCCATTCGGCTTGCGGCCCGGCCATGCGAACGCACGAAGGCGGTGGCGGCGTCGAGGTCGAGCCGCTCCGCCTTCAGTTCCGCATCCACCCTTGAGCCGCCGCTGGCACCGCGATGGGAGACCGCCACGCGCCCTTCGAGCGCGCCGCCGTCGATCTCGGCCTTCATGGCATCGATGGCAAAGCCGCCCGGCGCGACCGTGACGTCGCCGCGCAGGCGGAAGGGTTTCGGCTGCGCGCGGCGATGTCGCTGCAGCCCCTGCAGCCAGGTCGTCAGCACGTCCGGATCGGAGGATTCCGCATTCAGCGCGGCCTTGAAGCCGTCGGGCGGCGCGCCCGCCGCAGCCCGCACCGCTCAGCGACACCCGCGTCGCGCCGGGGGCGCGGAATTCCAGCCGACGCACCGTCCAGACGCGCGCGTCGCTGTGCAGTTCGGCGCTGATGTCCTGTAGCGGCCGGCCACCAAGCGTGACCTGCTCGGTGGCCAGCTCGATCTGCGCCGGTATCGGCAATTGCGGAATGCCCGACAGCAGCGCGCGCATCGCCGGCACTGCGCGAACCGGCTCGGCGTTATTGTCGCTTGGCGGCAAACCGGTCGGCGTCGAGCTGCCGCGCCGACAGCGACACGCGCAGCAAGGGCGACGCGCCGAAGCGGACATCGCCGTTGCCCGGCCAGTTTCAGCGCGCGCTCTCGGCGCCATAGTTGACCTCGATCTGATCGAGCCGTGCGCCGGCGTAATCGGCCTCATGACCCGCGTTGCGATACGCCAGGGCTGCTGCTCCGCGTCCTTCTGGCCGGCGGCGGCGTGGCCAGCGACACCGCGCGCTCCAAACCGCGGCGCCTGCGCTTCAAAGGCGAGCACGCCTTCGAGGTCGGCGGCCAGCGCACGCTCGCCGGGATCGATATTGAGATGGACGCGGGCTGCCGTTGCCGTCGGGGTTTGCCCGGAGGAGATCCGGAACGGATAGCGGATGCCTGCCAGCATGAAATTGCCGTCGCCGCGGATCGAGCCGGCGAGCGAACGGACGTCGCCGCTGAAGGCGATGTCGCTCAGTTCGAGAGTGCTGCCGCTCGCCGCGTCAGTGCAGCGCGATGCGGCCGGTGAGATTGAGGCGGTCGA
>ERZ1370068.10198-contig-8915_pt1 | contig 12050 bp, 9 predicted proteins | sample MGYA00561227_ERZ1370068 | MGnify/ENA primary metagenome ERZ1370068 (study PRJEB38410, sample SAMEA6850437) | metagenome | study: Metagenomic assessment of the ecological functions of the soil: analysis of the soil microbiota associated with the...
TCGAGCGCTCGGCTCGCTCACCGTGATCGAGCCGCCGGCGACGGCGGTCGCTGCAGGGGAACCCGCGGTGGACGCGTTCGCCGCGGCGCGGTGCGCGCTCTACGCGCCGGGCGCGAACGACGACCCCGAGGTCTTCCTGCGGAGGTTCCTGCGCGCGGTCGGCTCGCGTTCGACCCCCCTCACCGCTTCCGCCGGATCTCGCCCAGGGCGCACGGGCACTCAGGTCGAGCGCGGTCCGTGGGAGGCGGTGGATCCCGCTCGCGCGAGCCTCGGCCACGAGTTCCCGAAGCCCCGTAGTCTCAGGCGCACACCACCCGGCATTCGACGCGATCTGCGACGTGCTCGAGCAGCGAGCTCCCAGCCGAGCGCCTCGTCCTGCTCCGGCCACGGCCATGTCGCCCAGCTCCGACTCCGCCTTCAACGAGGCTCTCGCAGACTTCGTCGCGAACGGCGAGCGCCAGGCGCTGAGCCGTCGAGCGTCACTCGGCCTCCCGTCACGCTCGCGACGGCGGACCGCGGGTTCGCGAGCTTCACGATCTCGAGGAGATACACGACGTAGACCGAGAACGAGCGACCGCGAAGAGACCGATCGGCCGACCACGGCGACCGTCTCCCACAGATGCCAGTCCGCCCTCGCGGAAGGGCACGAAACGCGTCGCGAGCGCTGCGCCCGGCGAGGCTCGCGCACCAGAGCCACATCGTCACCGCCGCCCGGCGCTGCGAGAAGCCGATGTTGAGGAAGCGGTGGTGGAGGTGGCTCCGGTCGGCCGTGTAGATCGGCCGCGTGTGCTTCAGCCGCCGCGCCACGACGAACGACGTGTCGATGATCGGCACCGCGAGCACGAGCAGCGGCAGCAACGAGGACGACGGTCGACGCCGTCTTCAGCAGGCCCTGGATCGAGACGGCGGCGAGGATGAATCCGAGGCAGAGCGCGCCCGGAGTCGCCCATGAAGATCCGCGCCGGGAAGAAGTTGTGGCGCGAGGAAGCCGAGGCAGGCGCCGGCGACGATCGCGGAGAGGATCGCGCGATCGGCTTCCGAGCGAGAGCGCGAGGATCGCGTAGCGTCACGCCGGCGATCCGCACACGCCCGCCGCGAGGCCGTCGAGTCCGTCGAGGAAGTTGACCATGTTCATCACCGCGACGATCGAACACCATCGAGAGCGGCACGCCGATCCACGCCGGAGATGTCGACACGCCCGAGGAACGGGAGCGTGAAGTGGTCGATCCAGACGCCGAACGCGCACGGGATCGCCGCGGCGACGAATCTGGCCCGCGAGCTTCGCCGACGGGCGCAGAGCCCGCGGAAGTCGTCGATCGCGCCGACGACGCGTCGCCACCGCCGCGCCGAGCAGCACGCCCCGGCTCTCGCCCGAGAGGTCGAGGAACGCGAGAGCGCCGGAACGAGGATCCCGAGGAAGATCGCGAGCCCGCCGAGCCGCGGGATCGGCCGCCGGTTGAGGCGCCGCGCGTCCGGCCGGTCGACCGACGCCGAGCAGCCGCGCCATGCCGCCGACCGCTGGCGTCAGGAGCACGACGATGACGAACGCGATCGACCGCCCCGTACAGGACCTCCGGGCGTCGCCCGCAGCTCGTCGAACACGCAGTGCGCTACTTCGTTCCGTAGAGCCGGTCGCCTGCGTCGCCGAGGCCCGGGACGGATGTAGCCCCTCTCGTTCGAGCCCGCGGTCGACCGACGCGACGACGATGCGCACGTCCGGGTGCTCGCCGGTGCATCGCGCGCGATGCCCTTCCGGCGCGGCGATCGAGCGCGATCGAGCCGCACCGAGCGTCGCGCCGGCGCGCTTCACGGTCTCGACCGCGCGCGGCCGTCGAGTTCCCGGTCGCGAGCATCGGATCGAGCAGGATCACGTCGCGGTCGGCGATGTCGCCCGGGCAGCTTGACGAAGTACTCGACCGGCTCGAGCGTCTCCTCGTCGCGGTAGAGGCCCGATGAAGCCGACCCGCGCCCCGGGCACGAGCGAGAGCACGCGCGTCGAGCATCCCGATGCCGGCGCGCGAGGATCGGGCAGACGGCGACCTTCTTGCCGGAGATCCGGCGCGCCGCGCGTACGCTCGAGCGGCGTCTCGATCTCGACCTCCTCGTCGGCGAGGTCCTTCGTCGCCTCGTAGGTGAGGAGGAGCGTGAGCTCGTTGACGAGCTGGCGGAACATCTGCGTGCGTCGTGGTCGACGTCGCGCAGGAGGCCGAGCTTGTGCTGGACGAGCGGATGCGTGACCTCGTGACGAGGCCGTCGCGCCGTCGAGTCGGCGGTCGTGTCCACGTGCGTCCTCTAGCTCCATGCGGGAAGCCGGCGGAAGCCCGGATAGAGCGGGCGCCGCTCGACAGAGCGCGCGCGCTTCGAGCGCGCGAGCGCGCCGAGCGTCCGGGTCTGCACGAGCGCGTCGGCGATGATCGCGCCGACCTCGCGGAAATCGTCCTCGTCGAAGCCGCGCATGGTCATCGGCGGGCGTGCCGACGCGGAGCCCGGAGGCGACGGTCGGCGGGCGCTCGTCGAAGGGCACGGTGTTGCGGTTCGACCGTGATCCGCACCTCGGCGAGGCGCTCCTCGGCGTCCTTGCCGCGTCCACTCCGTCGCGCGCAGGTCGACGCTGCAGGAGGTGCGTGTCGGTGCCGCCGGTGAGCACGTCGAGCCCGCCGCTCCTGAGCGCGGCCGCCAGCGCGTCGGCGTTCGCCCGCGACCTGCCGCTGGTAGTCGCGGAACGCGCTCCGACGCGGCGATCCTGAAGCACGTCGCCTTCGGCCGCGATCACGTGGCTGAGCGGGCCGCCCTGCATCCCCGGGAAGACCGCGCGGTCGAGCGCCTGCGCGTGCTCCTCGCTGCAGAGGACGAAGCCCGAGCGCGGGCCGGCGAGCGTCTTGTGCGTCGTCGAGGTGACGAAGTCGCAGTGCGCGACCGGGTTCGGATGCAGGCCCGCGGCGACGAGCCCGGCGAAGTGGGCCATGTCGCAGAGGAGCAGCGCGCCGACCTCGTCGGCGATCTCGCGGAACCGTCCGGCCTCGACCGTGCGCGGGTACGGCCGAGCCGCCGCAGACGATCAGCTTCGGCCGGTGCTCCTTCGCGAGCGCGAGCACCTCGTCGTAGTCGACGACGTTCGTCTCGCGCGACACGCCGTAGTGGACGATCGTCGTAGAGCCGCCCGGAGAAGTTGACCTTGAGCCCGTGCGTCAGGTGGCCGCCGTGGTCGAGCGCATGAGCGAGAGCATCGTGTCGCCCGGCTCCAGCGCCGCGAAGTAGACGGCCATGTTCGTCTGGGCGCCCGCGTGCGGCTGGACGTTCGCGTGCTCGGCGCCGAAGAGCTCCTTCGCGCGGTCGATCGCGAGCTGCTCGATCTCGTCGACGACCTCGCAGCCGCCGTAGTAGCGCCGGCCCGGATAGCCCTCGGCGTACTTGTTCGTCGGAACGCTGCCGACCGCCTCGAGCATCGCACGGCCACGTGAAGTTCTCGGAGGCGATCAGCTCGATCTGGCCGCGCTGCCGCTCGAGCTCGCGCCCGAGCAGCGCCGCGATCTCCGGGATCGACGTCGGCGAGCGCCGGCCGTACGAAGATCGTCGAGCGTCAGCGGCGCGCGTCGCCATCGGCGCCGGATGCTACTCGGCAGGATCGCGACCGCGCAGAGCCTCCGACCGCGGAGACGGCGCCTTCGCGGAGGGACGCGCAGGCTGGCCGGGCCCAGTCAGGATCGATGCTACGGTTGAGCGGCGTACCGGGCAGCTCGCCGCGCGTCCGAGCACGGCCGCGACGCGCTCGACGCGATGGACCTCGGGCGGGCACGCTCGTCGAGGCGGCGCGGATCAGGGCCGCCGTGGAGGTTGGCGCTCGTCGCAGCGACCACGCCGACCCGCTGCCAGAAGCTCGGCGGCGACCCCGCTGCAACTCGGGACGCGCACGCCGATCGTGTCGGGTCGGGCTCCGCGTCAGCCACGAGAGCCGTCGCGCAGGATTGGCCACGTACGAGGCGTGAACGGACCGCAGAGCGGACACGCGAGCGCGCAACTCGGGGATCAGCTCGAGGAGCGCAGTCGATGCTCGACGGCGACGTGGCGCGATCGCGCTGGTCGGGCGGATCGGCCGCTTGAGCGCAGAGCAGCGCACCACGGCCTCCTCGCAGTCCGGCGCGGCACGAGGCCGTAGACCGTGTCTGTCGGGATGACGACGAGCTCTCCCGCGGCTCGATCGCAGCGACCGTCCGGTCGACAGAGCCATCCACACGGCGACGCGGCCCTTCGACAACTCGGTCACGTCCGGCCAGGTCACTGCGTCGTCGCGAGACGCCGACGTAGCCGAGCGTCGCGCAGGAGGCCGCGCAGACAGCGGGCGCGCGTCGCCGTGCAGTGACCTCGAGGACGAGCGCACCCGCCCGGTCGACAGGACGTCGCGGCGCCCCGGGCAACCGCCTCGGTCGCAGCCCGCCGCCACGAGCGCGGCGCGCGGCTCCCACTCCCGCACCTCGGGCGTCGAGGGCGCCGATCTCGTCGAGGAGGACATACGGCGGGTTCGAGACGACGAGATCCCACGGTCCGTCGGGAGCCCGTGCGAAGAGGTCCCACTCAAGGAGCTCGACGGGAGCCCGGTCGTCAGGACGTACGCCGTCGACCACCACAAGCGCATCCGTGCGACGCGTCGATCCCGGTGTCACGCGGGCGCCGGGGTGCTCGTCCGCGATCGCCAGCGCGATCGCGCCGCTGCCCGTCCTGACGTCGAGAACGCGTGGCGTCGCGCGACTTCGCGCAGGCGAGCGAGACAGCGCTCGACGACGACCTCCGTCTCGGGCCGCGGGACGAGCACACGTGCGTCGACGCGTCAGAGTGAGCCGTCGGAATCCCCACTCGCCGAGAACGTACGCGAGCAGGCTCCGCGCTGCTCGCGCGCCGAGCAACGAGCGCCTCGAGCGCGCGGCTCGTCGCTCCGTCGCGGCGCGACTCGAGCGTGGAGCGAATCTCGAGCGCGTGATGCCGAGCGACGTGCGCAACGAGGATCTCGGCATCCGACGCTCCGGCGGCTCGACGCCGACGCGAGCCAGGCGATCCGGTGACGGGCGAGCGAGCGTGTGCGCGCACAGTCCTCGTCGGGCTTCCGCACTCTCGGCCGCTGAACTACATCTCCAGTCGGTGAGGATCGCTGCTCCGAGAGACCTCCGCGCTCTCGAGTCCGCTCGCGCAGCCGGCTGGTTGTCGGCACGGCAGCTGCGGATGCGCCGGGCGCAGGCCGAAGCTGCCCGATCCGGCGCTCGATTGCGCTTGGCCGGAGCCTTCGACGCTGCCGCCGACGCGTCCAGGCTTGAACTGGCTGCCATTCGCTGACGTCGAAGCGGCGATGCGCCGCCTGGCTGCTGCTCTCGGCCCGAAGCGCTCGGTGTAGATCGTCCGAGGTCGCCGTCGAGCACCTGGTCGAGCCGGTGCAGCGTGAGCTTGATGCCGAGTGATCCGTGACGCGGCTCTCCGGCGAAGTTGTAGGTGCGGATCTTCTCCGCGCGCTCGCCGGTGCCGACCTGCGAGCGCTGCGGTCGCGGCGAGCTCGGCCTGCTGCTCGGCTCGCGCTCGCGCTCGTAGAGCCGCGCGCGCAGCACGCGCATCGCCTTCTCGCTTGTTCTGCAGCTGCGACTTCTCGTCCTGCATCGCGACGACGAGCCCGGTCGGCAGGTGCGTGATCCGCACCGCCGAGTCGGTCGTGTTCACGCGACTGCCCGCCGGGCCCGGTCGAGCGCGTAGACGTCGATCTTCGAGGTCGTTCTCGTCGATCTCGACCTCGACCTCCTCGGCCTCCGGCATGCACCGCGACCGTCGCGGTCGAGGTGTGGATGCGCCCTGCGACTCGGTCTCGGGCACGCGCTGCACGCGGTGCGTGCCGCCCTCGAACTTGAAGATCGAGAACGCGCCGTCGCCCTTCACCGCGAACACGGTCTCCTTGACCCGCCGCCGTCGCTCTCGCTGGTCGAGAGCTGCCTCGGTCTTGAAGCCGCGCGCGCTCGGCGTAGCGCGTGAGCATCCGGTAGCACGTCGCCGGCCCAGAGCGCCGCCTCGTCGCCGCCGACGCCCTGCCGGATCTCGACGATCACGTCCTTCTGGTCGGCCGGGTCGCGCTCGACGAGCGCGAGCTTGCAGCTCCTCCTCGAGCCGCGTCGACCTCGGCCTCGAGCTCGGCGCACAGCTCGCTGCGAGCTCGGGATCGCCGCGAGCGGCGTCGAGGTCGTCCCGCGCCTGCCGCCACTCGTGCGCGAGCTTGCTACGGCGCCTCCGAGCTCCTTCAGCCGGCGGCCGACGTCTGCCGCCTCGCGGTGGTCGTTGTAGACCGCGGGGTCGGACATGCGCTCTCTGCGTCTCCGCGTAGGAGCGGTCCGAGCTCCGTCGATCAGAGGATCGCTCGAGTACGAGCCGATCAGCCGCGAGGGCTAGCCGCTGAGCCCTCACGCGAGCGATGGCGTGCGACCGCTGATCTCCGGGCACCGACGGCGAGCGCCTTCGAGACAGGGCAGTTCTGCTGCGCAGTCCGGCCGCCGCGGCGAACGCGGCCTCGTCGATCCCCGGGACCGTCGCCGCGCACCGCGAGCGCGATCTGCGTGATCCCGTTCGCCGGGCACGAACGTCACGGTCGCGTCGACGTCTCGAGCTTGTCCGGCAGGCGTTCCCGCCTGCGCGAGGCCGTGCGAGAGCGCCATCGAGAAGCACGACGCATGCGCCGCGGCGATGAGCTCCTCCGGGCTCGTCAGCCCGCAGCGTCGGCTCCTCAGCCGCGCGACGCCCACGTGACGTCGAGCGGCCCGAAGGCGCCGCTCCCGACGCTCGTGATCGTCCCGGCGCCTTCCATGAGTGATCCTGACCAGGTGACGTGCGCGGTGCGGTCGGCCATCAGGATCCTCTCCTCGAGAACGGTTGCGTCGACGGTGACGGTAGCGCTCGCCCTGATGAGCGCCGAGAACGGGACAGCCCTGCATCGGCAGCCTCGCCGCAGCCGGCGCAAGCGTCTCGCGTCGTCGGCGCCGGGCACGACGGCTCGCGGGCCGAGATGTGCGAGGCGACGATGCGGTGCCCTGACGCCCTCGACCTCGTCCATGGTGATCGTGCAGCGGACGTGCATGCGCTCCGGTGGAGTGCCCAGCGCGAGCCGAGCTCGCTACCATGAGCGACGTGACGAAGCAGGTCGCATGCGCTGCGGCGAGGCAGCTCTTCGCGGGCTGGTCTTCCTCGTCGGATCGAACCTCGATCACGCGAGGCGATCGTCGCCGAGAGCTCGAACGAGCCGGTGCTCGCGGCGCCCGCACGACGCCGGACCCGCGCGGCCGTCGTGTCCTCCCAGTGCGATCTCGCGCCTCGCGGACGATGCGAGGCATCGACTAGCGCCATGACCTCGACGCGAGACTCGAGGCTGCGCTGCTCGGGAGTCTCGGCCGCCTCTTTCTCCATGACGCGCTGGAGCGCCTGGATCGAGACCTCGACCTGATCGTCGCGTCGGCTCGCGCGTCGTGAGGCGCTGGAGCCAGAGGCCCGGTGCGAGCAGCGTCATCAGCACGCGGTTGTCCTGGTGCTTGCCGGCGTAGCGGATGAGCTCGTACGCGAGCCCGGCGATCACCGGCAGGAGCAGGATGCGGCTCGACGATCAGCCAGTACCAGACCGGGCGACCGACGAACGCGAAGACGAAGATCGCGATCACCATGACCCAGAGCAAGAAAGCGGTTCCGCAACGCGGATGAATCAAGCTGAACTTCTGCACGTTCGTCGGCGTGAGCTCCGCGCCCGCCTCGAGCGCGTTGATCGCCTTGTGCTCGGCTCCGTGGTACTGGAAGACGCGGCTGCAGGTCGGGCAGCAGCGAGATCACCAGGATGTAGCCGATGAAGACGCCGACGCCGGATCAGCGCCCTCGACGATCGACGAACGAGCCCGGTCGACTCGATCGGGAAGCCAGCTCGTGATCAGCGCCGGGCCGACCTTGAAGAGCATCAGCGCGAAGCCGATCGCGATCACGAACGAGAAGATGATCTGGCCGCGGCTGATCTGCGTCTGGATCTCGCCGTCCTCGTCACGCTCCTGCGACGCGACGTTGGCGGAGATCGCGAGCGCGCGGAACCCGATCGCGAGCGACTCGCCGAGCGCGATGACGCCGCGGATCACGGGCAGGCGCCAGAGCCGTTGCGACGCTGCATCGGCGAGGAGATGTCCTGCACGACCTCCGTGATCTCCCCTCGGGGTGCGGATCGCGACCGCCCAGCACGACGGGCTGCGCATCATCACGCCCTCGAGAACGGCCTGCCCGCCGTAGCTGACGGCCATGCGGGCTAGTCGTCGTCGCCGCGCGTCGCGCCGGCCTTCTCGAGCCGGCGCTGGAAGCGCTCCACCCGACCGCCGGTGTCGACGAGCTTCTGCTTGCCCGTGTAGAACGGGTGGCACTCGGCGCAGATCTCCGACGTGGAGCTCCTGCTTCGTCGAGCGCGTCCAGAACTCGTTTCCGCACGAGCACGTCACGTGCGCGAGGACGTAGTCGGGATGGATGTCGGCCTTCATCGGCTGGCCAGGATACCAGCCACGATCTTCGGATCCAGCGTTGCCGCCGGACACGACGGCAGACCGTCGGGGCCGTCCTCCAGCGCGACCTTCCCGGCCAGGATCGCAGCAACCGCAGCGGCTCCCGCCGGCTCGCAGGCGAGCTTCGCTCGCGAATAGAGGAAGCGCATCCCCTCCTCGATCTCGTCGCTCGGTCACGAGCACGACCTCGTCGACGCGCTCGCGGCAGACGTCCAGCGTGCTCCTGCCCGGTGAACGGCGCGTTCAGGCCGTCGGCGATCGTGCTCGGCTCGATCGCGCACGGGCGCGCCCTGCCGCGATCGCGGCGGAGAGCGACTGCGCGCCTTCCGGCTCGACGCCGATGACGCGGCAGTCGACGGCCGATGCCACGCCCGCGATCAGCCCGCCGCCTCCGACCGGGACGACGATCTGTCGCGACGTCGGGGACGTCCTCCACGACCTCGAGCCCCAGCGTTCCGTGCCCCGGCCTGAGGACTGGGATCGTCGAAGGGATGGACGAACGTGCGCCCCGGTCTCCTCGACGTACGCGAGCAGGCGCTCGTGCGCCTCGACCGGATCTGACGGCCGTGAGGTCGACCTCGGCGCCGTAGCCGCGCGTCGCCGCGACCTTGATCGGGTTCGCCGGTCGCCCACATGAAGACCGTGCACGGGATGCCGGCTCTCCGCTGCCGCGAACGCCGCGCCCTGCGCGGCGTTGCCCGGCTGACCAGGTCACGATCCCGCGCTCTTCTCGTCTTCCGACAGAGGACGCGACCTTGTTCAGCATCCCGCGCGGCTTGAACGAGCCCGTCTTCTGGAAGAGCTCGGCCTTGAGATACACGTCCGGCCCGAGGGCTTTCGAGGAGAGCATCGGCGTGCGGTGCAGCCGCCCTGCGATCAGCTCGCGCGCGCGTTCGATTGCATCGCGGTCGACGGCCATCGCGCGATCGTACTGTCAACCTCGACCGCCGCTCGTCTTACAGAACGTGGAGCACGAGTGCGGGTGCTCGTGGCCGTTGCAGCCGTCGCGCTGGTGCCGACGACGGCAGGCGGTTCCTCGACCGCGCCACCGAAGCTTGTGCTGACGGTCCGACCGGAGAGGCCCCCGTGCGGGCTCGCCACATCGGGCCGGATCCTTGTGGATCGGCGTCTACGGGGCCGGCACTCTTCTCCGTGTCGGCCGGAACGGACGAGTCGAGGCGCGCGTCCGTATCGGCCGCTCGGCATTGCAGGGTCGCCGTCGGATCGGCGGCGGCATGGGTGACGCGCGACCAGGCGGCGGAGCTGGTTCGGGTCTCGCTCGGCCCGGACGCGTGCAGCGCGTGCACGTTCGGTCCTCAGCCCTTCGACGTACTCCTGGCAGCCGGCTTTGCGTGGGTGACGAGCTGGGAGGACGGCACGGTCTCGAAGATCGACCCCCGAGAGGGGGGAAGGCGATCAAAGTGCGACCGTTCGCGTGGACCGTACGCAACTGGACTCGCCTGGTGCGGCCGACGGGTCGGATCGGTCACGGCCGAAGCGCGACACGCATCACGTCTCTCGACCCGAAGACACTCCGGACTCAGCCAGGTCGACGCCTGGGGCGACCCCGGAGTGGCCGCACTCGCATCCGGGGTGCGCTGTAGAGCGACGCCGGACACGGTGATCCGGCTCGATGCACGCACAGGCAGGGGGAGTTGTCGCGGCTCCGCATCGACGAGAGACGCTCGCCGACGCAGCGCTGGCGCACCGACGGGCTCGCCCGGGCCACCGACAAGGAGCACTCGCTCGTCCGGCGCGTCACTCCTGACGGGGCGCGGGGTCGACTCCGTCGTAAAGCCGACCGGGGCATTCGCCGTCGCCCGGCTCGGCGATGCCATGCGGGTGACCAGCTTCGCCGGTTCGGATGCCAGGACGGTTCGACCCGCAGCAAGCCGTCCGAGCAGCGAGAATGCGCCGGTGGCGACCATCGAGCACGCGGCCAGTTCGACTCGTCGTTCGCGACGATCTGGCACGGAGCCGCCTGACGGTCGTCTTTCGCTTGTTCCTCGCGATCCCGCTCTTCGCCTGGGTGGTGGCTTCGCGGAATCGCCGCAGCCGTGTCGGCTTCGTGAACTGGCTCGCCGTGCTGATCCAGGGCGAGGTGCCCGACAGCCTGCACGGCTTCGTGGCGTCATACATCCGCTACTCGACGCAGGTCAGCGCCTACGTGTTCCTCGCAGCGACCTTACCCGTGGTTTCGCTGCCAGTCCGACTATCCGGTCGACCTCGAGATCGACCCGCCGGTTCGCCAGGGTCGCTGGGGCGGCTCTTCCGGCTCGTGCTCGCGCTGCCGGCGATCATCATCGCGTCGGTGCTCGGCTCCGGCCTGACGTCGGGCCCGCCGAGCGAGAGCTCCTGGTCGGCGTCGAGCGGCCACAAGGAGGCGCTCTGGTGGAACGTCTCGTCGTTCGGAGTGCAGCCGCGGCCGCGGCGGCAGTCGTCGCGTGGTTCTTCATCGTCTGGCTCGGACGTGCGCCGCGCGGATTGCGTGATCTCACTGCCTACGCGCTCGGCTACGGGGCACAGGCCGGCGCATACCTCGTTCCTGCTGACGCCGCGCTACCCGACGTCGGACCCGGAGCTCGCCGAGCAGTACTCGGACCTCCCGAGCATCCGGTTCGAGCCGTGGTGGACGACGACCTGATCCGCCCTCGGCTCACCGTTCTCTTCCGACTCTTCCTCGCGATCCCCGCCACTTCGTGCGGATCTTCCCTGTGGTCGATCGCCAGATCGTCTTCGGCGCCTTCGTCGGCTGGATCGCGGCGCTCGTTCTGGGGCGCCTTCCCGATCCGCTGCACCGCTTCCTTGCGGCGTACATCCGGTATGCGACCCATCTCGTCGCGTTCGTCTACCTCGTCGGTGGCGGTTCCCGGGCTTCACCGGGCGCGAAGGCTCGTATGGAGTCGACTTCGCGATCGACTCCGCCGGCCGAGCAGCGGCGCGCTGACGATCCTCTTCCGGTTCTTCCTCGCCGTGCCGGCGTTCATCGTGGCGAGCGCCCTCGGTGGCGTCGCGTTCGTGCTCGCCCTCCTCGTCTGGTGGTACGCGCTCGTCACGGCGCGGATGCCCGAGGGATGAGGAATCTCCGGCGTCACGTGCCTGCGCCTACTCCGCGCGACGTCGCGTGCCGCCTGCGATGCTCGGTGACCGGTCGCTACCCGTACGCCGCGCCCGTTCTCCGCCAGAGCGGAGCCGGGACCGAGGAGCTCGTCGACTGACGCCCGTCCTCGGAGACATCACCTTCTGAGGATCGCCTTCGTCGCGCTCGGCGCCGTGGCGCTCGCGGCCGCTGCGTATCTCTCCTACCCGACCGCCGTTCCGGACCGCTCGTGCTCGGGCCGGATCGACGTCGACGCGGTCTTCCCGGCGCCAACCTCGTAGAGCGGGCAAGATGGTACAGGCGTTTCTTCTACGTCGACTGGGTGCTCGCACGATCGCACTCCTCGTCACGCTCTGATCTACGCGAAACGGGGCGCTAGAGCAATACGTAACTGAACGAAGTACTGT
>ERZ1370068.9997-contig-8732_pt1 | contig 12045 bp, 18 predicted proteins | sample MGYA00561227_ERZ1370068 | MGnify/ENA primary metagenome ERZ1370068 (study PRJEB38410, sample SAMEA6850437) | metagenome | study: Metagenomic assessment of the ecological functions of the soil: analysis of the soil microbiota associated with the...
GGCTCAGTCAGGGCGTACAGGGTTCTTGTCATCGGTTGCGAGAGCAGCAAGTGCTATGCGCGGCACCGATGAACGGGACCAGCCAGACGAATAGAAGCTGACGCCGCTTCTGCGCCGAGGTATAGGATTTCTTGCGCACGACGCGAACCGTGACGTACGCCTGAAAGAACATCAGTCCACCAAGGCCGTAGATAACGTTGTCGGACATGTGGTGCATTGTAAGTCCGCCGGAAAACCCCGATCATCCCCTTGCATGGAGCCCGCCGACAGCATCCGCCGCCTCGGCTTCGCGCGCTGGTACGAGCGCCGCCTGATCGAGGGGCACGCCTGGTTCATCTCCTCGTTCATCTGCATTGTCGCGATTGCGGCCTGCGCGGAGGAGCTGAGCTTCCGAGGTTCGTTCGGGCGCCTGCTCCTCTATGTCCTCGTCATTGCGGCTGCAGCAGCAATCTGCGCCTACGGCCTTGTGCGCTACCAGAAGATCCTGGTCGAAGCCGAGCTGCTCGGCGAGCACGCGACCTGCGGCGCCTGCGGCGCCTATGCCCGCTTCAAGCTGATCTCGCCCTCGGAGGTGCGCTGTCGCAAGTGCGACCACGAGTGGTGCCTCATCCGGCCGGCGGAGCATTCTCCAGGACGATCTTGATCTTCAGCACCGTCAGCACCAGCCAGATCACCAGCAGCAGGAAGAAGGCCACCAGCCCGATGTGTGCGTCGATGATGATGCGCGGCGTGATGGCGCGAGTCACGCGGGTGACCGGCGAGGTGAGGGTCTTGAACAGCTTGTAGACGAAGTTCTGATCGCGCTTTGCGCCCGCGATCACCCAGAGCACGCCCTGGCCCAGGAAAGCGACCCCGCGATCTCGGTCAGCGCCTTCAGAATTACGATAATCTCGTACATCGGATCGATCGATGGACCATTGGCGATACTACATTCATGGCTGCCTGCTCGAGCTGTTCGGCTACAAGCAGCAGGCCATTGCCGCGTACCGGGCGGCGACGCAGGCCGCGCCCGGCTTCCTCAGGCCCACGAACCGCATCGCCTACCTGCTTGCGTCGCAGGAGCGTTTCGCCGAGGCGGAACCCTACTTCCAGGCGGTGCTGCGCGCGAACCCCGGTAACGCGGTGGCCCATTTCAACCTCGGCTACACGCTCGACAAGCGCGGGCAATACGAGCAAGCGCGATCCACGAGTTCCGCGAAGCCACGCGGCTCAATCCCAAGATCGACCGCGCCTGGTACGGCCTGGGCCTCGCGCACGCCCAGCTCGGCCAGCACCGCGAAGCCGCCGAGGCGCTGGAGCAGGCGGCGACGCTGCAACCCATGAACCACCATGCCTGGTACCAGCTCGGGCATGGCGCTGCACGTGACGGGCAATACGGAGCGCTTCGAGCAGGTCGTCATGCACCTGCTGCGCTTCGACCCAAGGGCGACGCGCCGGCTGATTCGTCGATTCCGGGCGCAGCGACCTCGCGCACCTGGTCAAGCACCTCGTGGTCTCAGCCGAAAATCACCTGCACGACCTTGAACTTCCCGCTGGCATCCTTCTGGAAGATCAGGATGGTCTCGTCATCGACCAGGCTCTGGTTGTCCGGGTCGAAGGTCTTCTTCTTGTAGGTCCAGCGCAGCGTGTCGGCGTGCTGGTGTCGACGGATTCGGGCTTGCCGACCTTGGCGATGACCTCCTCCTCGGTCTTGTCCGTCACGTAGCCGATGAACAGGCCTCGCGCCGTCCCGCCGACCTGGCCGGAGCAACCGTTCAGGGCCAGCGCGATGCCGCAGGCCGCGGCGATCATGAAATGCTTTCATCTCCAATCTCCCTGCCAACAAAAATCGATTCTGCAAAAACAAGGCCCGCCGAAGCGGGCCTTGTCGTGAATCAGCGGCCCGAGGCTATCTGCGCTTCGCTGACCACCGTATCGCCCACCAGGTTCGGGTAGCGCACGTGCTCGACCAGCTCCTGCACCTCCTTCGATGGCGCAGGCGTCAGCAGGCTCACGATGTAGATCGTGATCATGCTCACCGGCAGGCCGAACATGCCCGCCGATACCGGGCTCAAGCCGAACCAACAGCGGCATGTTGATGCCGAAGAACGGGTAGCGCGTAACCATGTAGTACACGCAGATCCCAAGCCCCGCGGCCATGCCGACGATCGCTCCCCACTTGCTGGCGCGCTTCCAGAATATGCCCATCACCAGGCACGGGAAGAACGACGATGCCCCCAGCGAGAACGCCGCGCCCACCAGGAACAGGATGTCTCCCGGCTTGAGCGAAGTCACGTAGGCCGCCGTGATCGCGGCGCAGACCAGCAGGAACTTGGAGAGAAACACGCGCTTCGCCGTCGAGGCGGTCGGGTCGATCAGCTTGTAGTAGAAGTCGTGCGCCAGGGCGTTGGCGATGGTCAGCAGCAACCCGTCCGCGGTCGACAGCGCCGCGGCAAGGCCGCCGGCCGCAACCAGGCCCGACACCACGTACGGCAGGCCCGCGATCTCGGGCGTCGCCAGCACGATCAGGTCGCCGCCGATCACGATTTCGGCCAGCTGCACGATGCCGTCCTTGTTGATGTCGACGATGCTGAGCAGCGACGGATCCACCTTTGCCCATGCCGAGGCCCAGGCCGGCAGCGATGCGAACGAGCTGCCCACCAGGTTGGTGTACATGTCGTACTTCGCCAGCACCGCGAGGCAGGGCGCCGTGAAGTACAGCAGGAAGATGCACACCAGCGACCAGAACACCGAGGTGCGCGCCTCCTGCACGCTGGGCGTGGTGTAGTAGCGCATCAGGATGTGCGGCAGCGCCGCCGTGCCGAACATCATGCAGAACACGATGCCGATGAAGTTGAGGCGCGCGGTGTTCTGCGCCGCCTCGTCCTTGCCCGGGAATGCCTGCGCGTGCGGCCGCGGTGGCGCCGCGCGCGCGGCGAGGCCCGCTTCACGCCGTCCACTGCACCTTGCGCGGCGTTCACGTTCGCGGGATAAGCCGCAACCGCTTTCTCCGCCTCCGCGATCTTCGTCCGCCGGCGCATTCGCCGCCTTCAGGTCGGCCAGATTCTTCTCGACCTTGGCCTTGCCTTCGGCGTACGACTTGTCAGGAGCGGCGAGCGCGGCCCTGCCCGCGGCCGCCCGGTCGGCGAAGATCTTGCGCACCTCCATCTCTTTCGGGTCGGCGGTGATCTTCTTCTCCACGTCGCCGAGCTTCTGCAGCGTATAGCCATAGGCGAACTGCGGAACCGGGATGCCGGTGTGCTTCACGCCCAGCCATACGACCGGCGTCAGGTAGGCGATGATGAGGACGATGTACTGCGCCACCTGGGTCCAGGTCACCGCCCTCATGCCGCCCAGCATCGCGCAGACCAGGATGCCGGCGAGGCCGACGAACACGCCGACGCCGAACTCGAGGCCGGTCATCCGGCTCACGATCAGGCCGACGCCGTAGATCTGGGCGACGACGTAGACGAAGGAACAGGTGATCGCGCAGATGACGCCCATGAAGCGCACGATGTTGCCGCCGTAGCGCTCGGCGAGGAAGTCGGGAATGGTGAACTGGCCGAACTTGCGCAGGTAGGGCGCGAGGAACAAGGCCACCAGGCAGAAGCCGCCGGTCCATCCCATGACCCAGGCGAGGCCGTCAAAGCCGGACAGGAACAGCGTGCCCGCCATGCCGATGAACGAGGCCGCGCTCATCCAGTCGGCGCCGGTCGCCATGCCGTTGAAGAACGACGGCACCCGGCGTCCCGCGACGTAATACTCCGCGACGTCCGTGGTGCGGGTCATCCAGCCGATGCCGGCGTACAGTCCGATGGTCGCGAACAGGAACCAGTAGCCGATCCAGGCGCGCGACATCCCCATCTGCTCGGCAACCGCGAGCGCGAGCAGGAAGACGATGAAGCCGCCGGTATAGAAGGTGTAGTACTTCTTGAGGTTGCGGTTGAACGTCGACTGCGAGAAGGCCGGGTGCTCATTCGAGATCTCCTTCATCCACGCCGTATTCTTTGTCGAGTTTCTTCATGATCAGCGCGTAGATGCCGATGAGCGCCACGTAGATCGCGAGCGAACCCTGCGCCGAAAAGTAGAACGCGAGCGGAAAGCCGAGGAACGTCATGCTGCTGTTCAGTTCGCGTGCGAACCAGATCTCGACGAACGTGAAGACGAACCAGACGGCGAACAGGATCGCCGTGATGACGAGGTTCTTGCGCCAGTACTCGTGATGTTTTGCGGACAGTTCCAAGGAAGATCCCCCTCAAGTTGGAGTCGCCATCCTAGTGAAAATACTAGTGACCGTCCCTAGTATAACTACTAGGTGCGATGCTGCACTGCGGCATCTGGCGCGTGGCAGCATCCGGAGGAATGGCGGAGAGAGTGGGATTCGAACCCACGGTACGCTATTAACGTACACACGCTTTCCAAGCGTGCGCCTTAAACCGCTCGGCCATCTCTCCGCGGCTGAACCGCTATTCTAAGCTTGCAGGTCATGCAGGGCGATGAGCTGGATGAGCGCGGCCACGGACGTCGCGCCCATCTTCTCCATCACGTTGGCGCGATGGAATTCCACCGTCCTGACGCTGATGCCGAGCTCCTCGGCGATCATCTTGTTCGGCTTGCCTTCGATGATGCGATGCATCACCTCGCGCTCGCGTCGCGGTGAGCGCCGCGAGCCGCTCGGCGAGCCGGGCCTGGGTCGCCCTCCGGTCGCGGCTCTCCGCGTCGCGCTCGAACGCGCGCTGCACGATCGCCAGCGCCTCGCGATAGTCGAACGGCTTCTGCGATGAAATCCACCGCGCCGCCCTTGATCGCGCTCACCGCGGTCGGCACGTCGCCGTGGCCGCTGACGAAGACGATCGGAATGCTCGATGCTCCTGGCGCTGGAGGTAGTCCTGCAGCTCGAGGCCGCTCATGCCCGGCATCTGCACGTCGAGCACCAGGCAGCCGGGGCGCGCGCGGCGATAGCCTTCGATGAAGGCGGCGGCCGAGGCAAAGGTCTGGACCGCGATGCCGTTCGACTCCATCAGCCAGCGCCACAGGGTGCGGATGGCTTCGTCGTCGTCGACGACGTAGGCGGTGGGGCCCGGCCGCGTGCTCATGGCGCTGCCGGCAGGAGGTCGCGCACCTTGGCCACCAGCTCCTTGTTGGAAAACGGCTTGGTCACGTAGGCGTCCGCGCCGAGCGCGAGCCCCCGCTCGGCTTCCGCGCCGCCCCCGCGCGCGGTGAGCATCAGAATCCTGACGCCGCCCATCGCCGGGTTGCCGCGCAGCCGGCGGCAGACCTCGAAGCCGTCGCACAGCGGCATCATCACGTCGAGCAGCACGTACGTCGGGCCGGAATTCCTCCGCCAGGCGCAGCGTCTCCTCGCCGTCGCGCGCGACGCGCACCTCGTAGTCGCAGCTACGCATCAGGAACTCGAGCGAGGTGACGATATTCGGCTCGTCGTCGGCGATGAGGATCTTCATGCGGCTTTGACTCAGGCGGAGCGTTCGCTCACCAGCGGCAAACGTGAACGAAAAGCACGCACCCTCTCCGGGCCGGCTGTTGACCCACAGGCGGCCGCCGGAGTGCTCGACGATGCTGGCGGCTGATGTACAGGCCGAGGCCGCTGCCCTGCGGCTTGCCGGTCAGGCGGATCGCCGCCCTGGCGGAACTTGTCGAAGATCATCGCCTGGTGCTCCGGCGCTCGACGCCGGGGCCGTTGTCGCGCACGTCGACGCGGAGCGAATCCGTCCTCTTCGGCCAGCGCGATCTCGACCCGGCCGTCGCCCCGGCTCGCATGAACTTCACCGCGTTGGACAGCAGGTTCACCACCACCTGCACGATGCGGTCGAGGTCGGCCGCTCACCTGCGGCACGCGCTCCGGGCAGGCTGCGCTCGAGCCGCGACGTTGCGCTCCTTGAACAGCTGGCTGGTCGACGCCGACGGTGTCCTCGATCGACCTCGCGTCATGTCGACGCAGCGACTCGTGCCATTCGACGCGGCCCGACTCGAGCTGCGAGACACGTCGAGCACCTGGCTGATCAGCCGCGTCAGGCGCTCGGTCTCCTTGATGACGATGCCGAGGAAGCGCTTGCGCTGCGCGGCTCGAAGCTGCGGGTTGTCGTGCAGGATCTCCGTGAAGGCGCGGATCGAGGTGAGCGGCGTGCGCAGCTCGTGCGTCACCGTCGAGACGAAGTCGTCCTTCATGCCGGTCGAGCTCCTTCAGCCGCTCGTTGGCCGCGCGCAGCTCCGCGGTCGCCGCTTCCAGCTCGCTGCGACTTCTGCTCCAGCCGGTGGCTGTAGACGACGACCTGCGACGCCTCGTCGAGGATCTCGCGCACCTCGTCGACGCGTCAGCGCCTCCTCCTTGACGACCGAGGCGACCATGATGCGCGCCGAGGCCGCGCCGATCGCGCCGGCCAGCTGCACCTCGACGAAGTGCACCAGGTCCGCGTCGGCCATCGATCGCGTCGTCCGGCCAGCGCCGGCCGCTGCGCAGCGCGCGTACTCGCGCGAACGCCGTCGGCCGCCGCCGACAGCGCCGAGGAAGCGCGCCAGCAGGTTGTACAGATCCGGCGCCGACGCCGTGCCGCGCCAGAAGCGCGCGCCGCCGGCCTCGCCGGCCTGCCTGAACACGTCGACGAACAGGCTCGCCTGCCGGTGCTCGTCTGCGCTCGGCGCGTGCCGATCAGCGAGACGGCGACATAGGCGCCGATGTTGGCGACCATGCTCCAGATCATGGCGTGCGTGATCTGGTCGAGCCCGGCGAGCGCCGAACAGCGCGCAGCGGCTTGAGCAGCTCGATGCCGAACGGCCCGTGCTCGAGCAAGCCGATCGGCAGCCACCCGGAGCGCGCGAACGCCGGCAGCAGCAGCGTGTAGAACCAGACGGCGAAGCCGCGCGCGAGCCCCGCCAGCGCGCCGCGGCGCGTGCCGCCCTTCCAGAAGATGCCGCCGAGCAGCGACCGGCGCGAACTGCGCCACCGCCGCGAACGAGATCAGGCCGATCGACACCAGCGCGTAGGCCTCGCCGGCGAGCCTGAAGTACAGGTAGCCGAGCAGCAGGATCAGGACGATCGCGCCGCGCCGGATGCCGAGCAGCAGCCCGGTGAGATCGCGCCGCTCGTTCGAGCCGCAGGCGCGCGCAGCCGCAGCAGCACCGGCATCACCAGGTCGTTGCAGACCATCGTCGAGAGCGCGATGGTCTCGACGATCACCATCCCGGTCGCCGCCGACAGGCCGCCGATGAACACGAGCAGCGCGAGCAGCTCCTGCTTCTGCGACCATCGGCAGCGTGAGCACGAACGTGTCGGCGTCCGACGCTGCCGTCGGGAAAGTGCAGCAGCCCGCCGAAGGCGATCGGCAGCACGAACACGTTGATCGCCAGCATGTAGAGCGGAAACAGCCAGATCGCCTTGTTGCAGGTGGCTTCTCGTCCTTGTTCTCGATCACCGTCACCTGGAACTGGCGCGGCAGGAACATGATCGCCAGCATCGACAGGATGGTGAGCCAGACCCAGCTCGCGTAGTCGCCGCGCGACGCCGCCGAGCGGCGTCAGCATCGGCTGCAGATCTCGGCGTCGGCTGCGCGCGCGCGCGAAGATGTCGCCGAAGCCGTTGTAGAGGCCGCAGCGTGACGCAACACGCCGACCGCGAGGAACGCGAGCAGCTTCACCAGCGACTCGAAGGCGATCGCGGCCACCATGCCCTCGTGGTGCTCGGCGGCGTCGAGGTGGCGCGTGCCGAAGAGCGATGGTGAACGCGGCGAGGATCAGCGCCACCCAGAGCGCGGTGTCGCCGAGCAGCGGCACCGCGCCGGCCTTCGCCGGCATGACGATCTCGGGATACTGCAGCACGGATCGTGAAGCTGCTCGAGACCGCCTTCAGCTGCAGCGAGATGTAGGGCAGGATGCCGATCACCGCGATCACCGTCACCACGCCGCCGAGCAGCGCGCTCTTGCCGTAGCGCGAGGCGATGAAGTCGGCGAGCGAGGTGATGCGGTTCTGCTTGCTGATGCGCAGGATCTTGCGCATCACGACCCACCACAGCGCGATCATCAGCGTCGGGCCGATGTAGATCGGCAGGAAGCCGACGCCGTCGCTCCGCCGCGCGGCCGACGCTGCCGTAGAAGGTCCACGCCGTCGCGTAGACGGCGAGCGACAGGCTGTAGATGTACGGGCTGGCGATGACCGAGCGCCCGGCGTCGGCGCGCTGGTCGGCGTAGTAGGCGATGGCGAACAGCAGCCCGAGGTAGGCGAACGAGACGAAGATGACGACCCAGGTCTCGAGCACCGGCGCGCTCCGCTACTCCGGCCGCTCGATGACGAGGGCCATCAGGCCGATCAGCGCGCCCCAGGCGACGAAGAAGTAGGCGTACAGCACCGGGATGCCGAGCGACCGTGCCCTGCACGTTGAACAGCGGCGAGCACCGGATAGCTGAACAGCAGCAGACCGAACAGGGCACAGCGCCGCCAGGCGCTGGCCGCGAACATCGAACTCCCCATGCCTCCTCCTCAGCCGCTGTGCGGGAACCCCGCCGCGTCGTTGATACCCATGATCGACTGTGCTACGTGGCCGTGAAGCTGCTTGGTCGAGCGCAGCTGTTCCTTGCCGCAACCGGTGCATTTGTAGAGCGGCATCTCGAGCTGGATCTTGAACGGCGCCAATTCCTCGTATTTCAGCTCGTACGGAAACACCTGCCGGCGCTCGGATTTCGCAGCGAGCTCCTTGCCGCATTCGCCGCAGTGGTACTTCTTGAAGATCATGCCCTCCTCCTTGCCGGCGGCGATCTGCGCTTCCCGCGCGCGAATCTCGCCGATCAGCCAGAGCATGAAATCACGGTGCACCGGCGCCTTGTGCTTCTTGGCGCAGCCGAGCACCGGCATCTCGAGCACGGTCAGCTGCAGCGGCCCGTCCAGGCCGGTCACCGACGGCAGCGTCTTCAGCTCGTTGGGGTCCCCGCACTTCGCACAACGCCCGATCTTGATCGGCATGACGTCCTCCTCGTCAGGTGCTTTGTTTTAGTTGCTCGAGAATTGCCGGATTCTCGAGCGTCGAGACGTCCTGCGTGATCTCCTCGCCCTTGGCGATCGAGCGCAGCAGGCGGCGCATGATCTTGCCCGAGCGCGTCTTGGGCAGGTTGTCGCCGAAGCGGATGTCCTTCGGCTTGGCGATCGCGCCGATCTCCTTGCCGACCCAGTCGCGCAGCTCCTTGGCGATCTTCTGCGCCTCGGCGCCGCTCGGGCGCGCGCCTTTCAGCACCACGAAAGCGCACACCGCCTCGCCGGTCAGCTCGTCCGGCCGGCCGACGACCGCGGCCTCGGCGACCAGCTTGCGTGTTGGCGACCAGCGCCGACTCGATCTCCATGGTGCCGAGGCGGTGGCCCGAGACGTTCAGCACGTCGTCGATGCGGCCCGATGATGCGGAAGTAGCCTTCCTCGTCGGTGCTCGCGCCGTCGCCGGCGAGGTAGTAGCTTGCCCTTGAAGTCGTCGGGCCAGTAGGTCTTCGTGTAGCGCTCCGGATCGCCCCAGATGGTGCGCAGCATCGACGGCCAGGGCCGCTTGATGACGAGGATGCCGCCCTTGCCCCTGCCGACCGGATGGCCGGTCTCGTCGACGATGTCGGCGAAGATGCCGGGCAGCGGAAGCGTCGCCGAGCCGGGCTTGGTCGGCGTCGCGCCCGGCAGCGGCGTGATCATGTGGCCGCCGGTCTCGGTCTGCCACCAGGTGTCGACGATCGGGCAGCGGCCGCCGCCGACCGTCTCGTGGTACCACATCCAGGCCTCGGGATTGATCGGCTCGCCGACCGTGCCGAGGATGCGCAGCGACGACGAGGTCGTATTTCTTCGGCAGGTCGCCGCCCGCCTTGATCAGCGAGCGGATCGCGGTCGGCGCGGTGTAGAACACGTTCACCTTGTGGTCCTGGATCATCTTCCAGAAGCGCCCGGCGTCGGGATAGGTCGGCACGCCCTCGAACATCGATCTCGGTGGCGCCCACCGCGAGCGGGCCGTAGCAGATGTAGGTGTGGCCGGTCACCCAGCCCACGTCGGCCGTGCACCAGAAGACGTCGCTCGGCTTGTAGTCGAACGCCCACTTCATGGTCAGCGATGCCCAGAGCAGGTAGCCGCCGGTGGAATGCTGGATGCCCTTCGGCTTGCCGGTCGAGCCCGAGGTGTAGAGGATGAACAGCGGATGCTCGGCGTTGACGCTCACCGGGCTCGCAGGTGTCCGGCTGGCCCTTCACCGCGTCGTCCCACCACGTGTCGCGCCCGGCCTGCATCGGCACTTCGCTGCCGGAGCGCTTGTAGACGACCACGTTCGTGATCGCCTCGCAGCCGCCCATGCGCGAGCGCCTCGTCGACCACGGGCTTGAGCGGGATTTCCTTGCCGCCGCGGAACTGGCCGTCGGCGGTGATCACCGCGACCGCGCCGGCGTCGATGATGCGCTCCTGCACGCTCTTCGCCGAGAAGCCGCCGAACACCACCGAATGCGTTGCGCCGATGCGCGCGCACGCCTGCATCGCCACCACGGCCTGGATCGACATCGGCATGTAGATGAGGACGCGGTCGCCCTTCTTGATGCCCTTGCGCCTTGAGCGCGTTCGCGAACCGGCAGACCTCGTGGTACAGCGCCTTGTAGGTGATCTTCGTCACCTTGCCGTCGTCGGCCTCGAAGATGATCGCGATCTTGTCCGGCTGCGTCTTGAGGTGCCGGTCGAGGCAGTTGTGCGGAGGCGTTCAGCTCGCCGTCGTGGAACCAGCGGAAGAACGGCGCCTTCGATTCGTCGAGCGTCTTGGTGAAGGGCTTCGACCAGAGCAGCGTTCTCGCGCGCGAGCCGCGCCCAGAAGCCTTCGAAATCGCGCTCCGCTTCGGCGCACGAGCTTGCGGTACGCATCCATGCCGGAAATGTTGGCCTGCTTGACGAACGCCGGTGCGCGGCGGAAAAACGCGCTTTTCCTGCAGGACCGTTTCGATGTTCGAAGACATACCCCTCCTCCTTGAGCTCGAATACAATCATAAGCCAGCCAGCATGACCACGATCAAGAAAACCGACCTGATCCAGAGCGTCGCCGACGCGCTGCAGTTCATCTCCTACTACCACCCGGCGGACTACATCCGCGCGCTCGGGCCGCGCCTACGAGCGCGAGCAGTCGCCGGCGGCGAAGGACGCGATCGCGCAGATCCTCACCAACTCGCGCATGTGCGCCGAGGGCCACCGGCCCGATCTGCCAGGACACCGGCATCGTCAACGTGTTCCTCAAGATCGGCATGGACGTGCGCTTCGGGACTTCGCAGAGCTCGTCGAGGACGTGGTCAACGAAGGCGTGCGCCGCGCCTATCTCGACCCGGACAACAAGCTGCGCGCCTCGGTCGCTCGACGACTCGGACTTCGGCGCGCAAGAACACGCAAGGACAACACGCCGGCGGTGATCAACGTGCAGCTCGTGCCCGGCGACAAGGTCGAGATCGACGTCGCCGCCAAGGGCGGCGGCTCGGAGAGCGAAGTCGAAGTTCGTGATGCTCAATCCCTCGGACTCGATCGCCGACTGGGTGCTGAAGACGGTGCCGACCATGGGCGCCGGCTGGTGCCCGCCGGGCATGCTCGGCATCGGCATCGGCGGCACCGCCGAGAAGGCGATGCTGCTGGCCAAGGAATCGCTGATGGAGCCGATCGACATGGCCGAGCTGCAAGGCGCGCGGCGCGAAGAGCAAGCGTCGAGGAGCTGCGCATCGAGCTCTACGACAAGGTGAACGCGCTCGGCATCGGCGCGCAGGGCCTGGGCGGCCTCTCCACCGTGCTCGACGTGAAGATCCGCACCTACCCGACGCACGCGGCCAACCGGCCGGTGGCGATGATTCCGAACTGCGCCGCGACGCGGCACGCGCACTTCGTGCTCGACGGCTCGGGGCCGGCGGAGTTCGAGGAGCCGAAGCTTTCGGACTGGCCCGCGGTAACGTGGAAACCAGATTCGATTCAAAAAAGTTTCTTTGGACACCTTGACTCGCGAGGAAGTCGCGTCATGGAGCCTGGGCAGCGGCTGCTGCTGTCCGGAAAGTTGCTGACCGGGCGCGACGCCGCGCACAA
>ERZ1370068.8318-contig-7182_pt1 | contig 12043 bp, 23 predicted proteins | sample MGYA00561227_ERZ1370068 | MGnify/ENA primary metagenome ERZ1370068 (study PRJEB38410, sample SAMEA6850437) | metagenome | study: Metagenomic assessment of the ecological functions of the soil: analysis of the soil microbiota associated with the...
AGCCGTCAATTCACGGATGTCACCTGGCTATGCTGAGCGTGGATGGCGTGCTCTCCCGCCACGGACAACGAGCGCGGTCATGTGGCCCTGCGCGCGGGCGAGAGGTCTCGATGGCATCGGACACCGATCTGGGAGACCCGTTGGCGACGAAACTGGCGACCGTATCCATCCGCGAAGCCATGCGCGAACCATGCGCGAAACCATGCCCTGAACGTAGTGCTAGACTGGCCCAGTGGTCGGACCAGTCAAAGGATACGCAGTCCGACACCCGTTCCACGGCGTGGTCAAGCGCACGTACTCATCCAGCCGATCAAGAAAACCCGTGTCGCGCCGAGGAAATCGCGGACCGCATCCGCGTGCTGATTCTGGACGGCACGCTGCCCTCGGCCAGCCGCTGCCAGGTGAGCGGCTGCTGGCGGCGGCGCTTCGGTGTGAGCCGCGGCTCGACTCGCGACGCCTTGCATGCTCGAAACAATCGGCCTGCTCGAGACGCGCCACGGGCAGGGCACCTTCCCGCGCGAGTCTCGACGTCGAACCGCCTGGTGGCGCTGCTCGCGTCGATCCCCACGTATCAGCACCGATCTGCGCGAGGAGCTCCTCGACGTCCGGCTGATGTTCTGAACCCGCCGTCGCTCGCGCCGCCGCCGGGCGTGCCACCGACGACGACCTGGCGGATCTGCAGCGCATTCTCGACACGCAGCGCCGCAAGCTGAAGGCTGGCGGTCCACGATCATCGAGGACACGGCGTTCCACGCGGTCGTCGCTCGTGCCACACGCAATCGCGTCGTCATGCGCATCATGGAAACGCTGAACGACCTGCTGGTGGAGTCGCGCAAGCTGACGCTGAAGCAGAAAGGACGGCCCGGAGCGTCGATTCGCGGGCACGAGGGCGTGGTGTGCTGCGCTGCGGCGCCGTCGACCTCGACGCGGTCGCGCGCGCGATGCACACAACATCGGACCGAGATTGCCGAACTGACGCGACGGACGATCGTGCCGAACATGACCGAACCAACATGACCGACGGCGTCGTCCACGATCCGCGCGCCGCGTCGCTCGCGCTGCTTGACGGCCTGGTTCGCTGCGGCCGCGTGCCGCAAAGGGTCAGACCCGGGGTCAGACCCCTTTAGACAATCCCCGAAGAGCCCCGACCCTGTCTGACCCCTTTTTCGCAGACATTCGCATCTGGCAACGCGACTGCGCCGCCGCGATCAACGAGCTCTCGGCGGCAATAAGTCGCACTGGCTGTCACCGCGCCTGCAGCAGCGCGCGTGCTCGTGCGGTCCACCGGGAGGCGAGGCGGTCGTCGAGGCGGATGCCGGCGAGATTGTGCGTCGGGTGCTGGACGTCCTGGAGCAGGCGCGCCAGTCGCTCATCAGCATGGATACGGCCGCACCCTATTCGGCTGATGCTCAGGAACCGCAACCGATTCGACTTCGTCCACGATCCGGATCTGCGGCCGGTGCTCGAGCAAGCGTTCGTGGAGAGCCGGAGCGCCTTGGAGAAGGGAAGCTGCCGAAGCGGCGCTGAAGACGACGTGCGGGATTCTCTGAAGCGATTATCACGGATGCCCTCGACGCTCGACTAAAGCCCGGCCTGAGCTGAGCTCTCGTCCTTCGAGCAGGCTCCAGGACGAGCGAGTCGCAGGCCCCGCGCTACAGCCGCTCAAGATGGAGCGCGAGGCTTTAGCCGAGCGTCCTTCGAGGAACGCATCGCGCAGCCGCGGAAGCCGCCGGCCCGATTCGCGGCGGCTTTGCGCGCGGCTGCCGGCTGCGGCGCGCGCCTATCGCGACGCCGATCAGTCCGCGGCGATTTCGGAGCGCGAGGCAACGGTCACGCGCCAGGTCCTGCGCGTAGTCATGCGCGACCTCGATCCTGGGCGTTGACATTTCAGATTGCAGCGTTCAGATTTCAGACTTCACGAATGGCGCCTGCAGTTCGGTCGTGTGACGTTCGATCCCGACTGCCGTCAACTCTGGCGCGACGGCCACGAACGGCAGCACCCGTCTCCCAAAGCCTTCGACCTCCCTGAAACTGCTCGGTCGAACGGCGTCCGGAAGCCAGTAGCGAAGACCGAGGATTCTCCACGCGGGCTGTGGCCGGGCACGTTCGTGTCCGACACCAACATTCCGACGCTGGACTCGCCGGAGATCTTCGCGCGGCGCTGGGAGAGCAGGCACATCGATCCTGACTCATTCGCACGCTGCATGGCTTTGGGTATGCGTTCCGGAGCGAGACTGAGATATCGCAGCCGACCGCGGCGACGGCTCAACAACCTCGTAGCTGGCTGGTCGGCGAATCCGACAGATTGCGCTCTTCGCGGGGAGAATCTCCTCAGCCGCGAGCGGCGGAGACGTCGAATCGTGCTGGGTTCGTCGACCAGTGTCGCGTCGCCACGCGCGCGGATCGTGATCGATGGCCGGCGGATTGCGGTGGAAGATCTGGCCAGCAAGAACGGCACCTACGTCAACGAGTGCCGCGTGACCTCGTCGACGATGCTGGGCGACGGCGACCGGCCGAGACTGGCTCTGCTCGTGTTCACGTTCCAACGTGCGCGTCCGGCGCCTCACCGACGGAGACGCAGACGTCGCGAGGCGGATCGTCCGGGGTCTGACGGCGTCTACTTCACGCCCTTTTCGCACAGACACTTGATCAGTCGGTGTTCGGCGAGGGCGAGCGCGCGATCGCGGGCGCCTTTGGTCGTAAACCCGTAGCTCACTCCCAGCGCTCGGCTGCGATCGAGGACGTGACCGTTGCGCTGCGCGACCGTGCGCATCATCGAGCCGAACAGATCGATCCGCTCTGTGATTGCACTACGACGTCCCGCCGCCCACGGTTCGAGGAAATGATCCGATCGATCTGGTCGTGGTTGACGAACAGCGATCCGAGTTGGAGCCCGCGCGCAATCCGCGGACGACGTCCACTCCACCGTGTGTCAACTGGCCGGTGCATCCAGCCCGAGCAGTCGCAGTTTCAGCGTGAGGAAGCATCCAACCTCGAGGTCCGGCGATGCTGCGATTGTGGAGATGTCCGCGACCTTCTGCGTGATGCCGCACGCGCTTAGCAGGCCCTGCACGAAGAGTCCTGGCAGGATACCGAGCAAGCTTTCAGCACCCGACAACCCGACCTGGAGCTCTTTGAGCCTGACGTCCGGGCGCCGCGCGGCGAAATTGCGTGTAGTCGTGACTCGGCATCACGGTGCCGATGAATCCGGCGTCAGCACCGCGCCGGCGCTTCGCGACGTTGTACCGCACGTCGAGCGCAAGTCCTGAAACGGTCGAATGATACGTCCCGGTCGTCGATCGCGTTGGGCGTCGGATCGGTCAAGCTCAGCGGATGCGGGATCGGCCCAGCTGTACTGGGCGGCGACCCACGGCACGCCGAAGCTAATCGCGAGCTTGTCCGTGACGCCGTAGGTGACGTCGATCAGCATGTTCTCCGACCGGATGTGCCCTATCGTCGTATCGCACGACAGGCAGCGCGTGGGTACTTGTGAGGACATGTCCTGGAACCAGTGAACGACACGGCGCCTTCACCCTTCGGCGGAAGCCACGCCTGGGCGCGGACGGGCGGCGCGGCGGCCGCGATCAGCGATCGGCGCCACGATTGCCGCGGAGCGTAATGCGGACTCTCATGCAGCTCTCCTCCGGTGACGGACTCAGCTCTTCGGAGCGCGACGGCCGCGACGCGCGCCTTCATCAGATCTTCTGACAGCATCCAGCCCACCGCACAGCGGCTGTCGGATTCCTTCAACTTGCAGCGCGAACTGCTGCCGCAGGCGATCCAGTTCCGGAGACCTTGCCCGTCTGGTCGAACCGGCAAGACCTTCGGATGCGACGCCGACGCGACCGCCAGGCCGTCCACACGCTGGCATCTGAGATCGACCATCACCACGTCCGTGCTCGCGGAGCTGACGGCCTGTTCGAGCAGCGCATCGCCCTCGATGACCGACATACGGTACGGCCGGCGCCTGCCGTGAGCAGCTTGTAGAAGCCTCGCGTCGCTGATGGCGGCTTTCCCAGGGACGGTCGCGCGTAGATCACGACATGTCCGGGATACACGGACGCATACGCTCGCTGGAAACCGAGCGCCGCGGCCGACCATCAGTGAAACTTGTCGCCGCACGCCTGGGCGACATCCCAGGAAGGCAGGGAACCGGAAAGACTGAAGGCGGCAATCAGTGTCGTGACCTCGTCCGCATGAGCTTCCTCCCAGGCCTGAGCATACTTCGCAGATCGGCGCGCTGGTCCTGGAAAATCCTTGGTTTTGATCAACGCCGCGGCGTGGTCACGACGCTGCGCGTACGGCCGAACGGCTCACAGAATGTCGCGCCAGCTACGCGAGATCTGCAGGCCTTCGAGGAGCCAGATGTCGGACCGGACACGGGCGATCGAGGTCGCAAAGCCGCGGTGCCGACACGACGGCTGAATCCTCTGATCGGCTGGTTGGCCTGCGGGATGGCGCCCAGGTTGGGATTGATCACGCGCCCTGGCCGGTCCGGATGTCGATTGTTGCCAGCAGGAAGTGATGAAGGTCGTCGGTGGGCTGCAGTCCGAACAGATGCGCGCCAATGCGCGACCAGGCGTAGTGGACATCCATTCTCCATCGCTGATCACACGCGCTTGCTTGTCATCGGGCGAAACCAGCGTCAACCCGTCCGACCACCGTCGAGCAGACGATCCCAGGCGTCCGTCCGGCGACCACCACTGAGGCCGCGCAAAGGGGGCGACGCCGGCTTTGAGCACCACCGGCACAGTGGTTCCACCGCCGACGCGTGCCTTCGCCAGCGACCATTGGCCGCTTCCGGGGTGCTGTCACCGCCCGTGCTTCGCGAATCGCCGATGGCAACGACGAAAGGCCACCCATGCGCCGTCGGGCGACCAGGTCGGCGCGTCCTAGCATGTCGGGCGTCGCCACCAATCGCACCGGAGACCCGCCGGCGACCGTCGAAATCCAGACCCGCCAGCCGGTCGCGGGCGCCATGCGCTGGGTACGCGATCCGCTGGCCATCGGGCGAGAACGCGAGCGCTCGCATAAAGCCGACTGCTCTCGAAAATCCGCGTCGGTGACGAGCGGGCGCTGCCTCGCCGTCCTGATTTCGAAGCCAGATCTCCCGCCGGCCGGTCCGATCCGTCACAAACGGCGTGCTGCGAGCCGCCGGGCGACCACGCGGGATCAGAGCTCGTTGCGTGTGCTGCTCAGCTACTGGTTTGAAGCGGCGATCCGTCGATCGGCAACACGAGGTGCAAATCGAAGTCGAGTCGCTTCCGAGGTGAACGCGATGCGCGTGCTGTCTGGTGCGACACTGGGTGAGCCTCGCTGCCATTGGTGACCGTCAGCGCGTGCGCGTCAGCGGTGGTGAGATCCGCCATCCAGGAGATGGGTGCCGGGCGTCCGGGCCGTCGTCCTCCGCGAAAACGATACGCCGCCCGTCGTGGCAGCCAGCTGAAGGTCGTGGAGCACGCGCGCGCCTGAAAACTCGGGGCATTGATCGGCGTGGCCTCGCCCTCCGGCAGCCGGATCATCCAGAACCCGTTATTGGTGTTGAACGTGTCGAAACCGATGCCGGTCGTCGCCCACACGAGCAGCCTCGAGCCGTCAGGCGAAAAGCCGAGCTCCCGTCGGTCAGGGCGAAGTTCTTAAGCGCGTCGGCTCGGCGCCGACCGGTGACGAAAACCAGAGCCCAAGCCGCGTGGGGCTGTCGGATCTGGCTCGCAAGAAGGCGAGCGTGCGGGCGTCCGGTGCGATGGCGCTGCGGATCGCGCCGTCGATCAGCAGTTCAGGCTGGCGCCGGCGGGGCTGACGAACCAGAGCGATTCCTTGTCGCGCGCGAGGGAGTGGAAAGATGCTGGCTGCCGTCGGGGGACCAGAACGGGTTGTGAACAATCGAACCGTGAATGGGTCACCTGAAACGCGCGTCGACGAGGCCAGGGCTCCGCGTGAAGACCTGCGGGACATCATCGACTTCGGCGACATAGGCGACGGTCTTGCCGTCTGGCGAGAACGCGGGGCGCACCCTGGAAAGCCGGCGTCAGTGGCGAGCGGCGTGAATCTGCATGAAGCTCAAATCCGTGGCGGCGGGCGCAAACGGCTCGGCCGAGCACGAACGTGGGCCGCTGCGACTGCAAGAGAGCGATCGCGGCGACAGCGATGAGGCCGCGACGCCGCGGACCGGGCGCCAGGGGCGGCCGACACCCGCTTCAGTCAGGTGGTCGCGAATCGTCCGCAGCTCGGCGGCAAGATCCGCCGTGTGCGCGCACGCTCCGACGCGGTTTTTTCGCGAGCAGCCGCCCGATCAGCCATCGCAGCGGCGCAGGAAGCGCCGGAGTCAGGTCGGCGAGCGCCCGCGGTTCGTCGTCGATCACGGCTGCGAGCGTCCTGACCGCGGTCTCGCGCCGGAACGGATGTGCCGGTCGCGATTTCGCGCATCACGACGCCAAGGGAAACCGATCGGAGCGAAAATCAGCCCGGCCGCCCCGCGCCTGCTCGGGACTCATGGCCACGGACGTCCAATCACCAGCCCTGGCGCGGTTTGCGTCAGCCCCGAGGCCTCGCCGAGATCAGCATCGTCGTCGGCCATCGCCTTTGGCGAGGCCGAAGTCCACGATCTGACGCGACCGCTGCGCGTCACCGTCATTGCCTCCGGCTTCAGATCGCGGTGCACGATGCCGGCCTCGTGAGCAGCCGCCAAGCTGGCTGCGATCTGGAAGCGACAGATCGAGCAGTCGCTTCATCGGCACGCGGCCCTGATTCATTTCCTCACGCAGTGACGTCCCGTCGACCAACTCCGAGACGAGATACGGAGTCGTGCCTTCGACGCCGACGTGTCGTAGACGGCCAGGATGTTGGGATGGTTGAGGGCGCCGGCAGTGATCGCCTCCTGCGCGAACCGCCGCTGGCGCTCGGGATTGCCGACTGCCGACGCCGGCAGGATCTCGACGGCGACATCTCCCTGTGGGAGGCGCGTGTCCTTGGCTCGATACACCTCGCCCATGCCGCCTGCGCCGAGCTGCCGACGATCTCGCACCGGGCCGAATCGGCTTGGTGTCACACGTCAGAGTTCAGAGTTCAGAGTTGAAACCGCTAGTTCTATGACACCGTGCGCATGCGTAACTGGTTTGAGAGCACGAACAGCGCCATCAGCGCGGCGACGATACTGAGGACCGCGGCGACGTTGAAGACGGCGTGCCAGCTGCCGGTGGCAGTGGTCAACACGTTGGCGAGCGGGACCAGCAGCGCCGCCGTGCCCTTCGCGGTATAGAGCATGCCGTAGTTCGTGGTCGCGAACTTCCGGCCGTAGATGTCGGTGCAGGTCGCCGGAAACAGCGAATAGATCTCGCCCCAGGCGAAGAACACCAACCCGGACAGGATCACGAACAGCACCGGATTGCCCGCGAACAGCAGCAGCGCGTAGATGCCGATGCCTTCGAGCAGGAAGGCGACTGAACATCGTGTTCTCGCGGCCGATGTGATCCGACACCCAGCCGAAGAACGGCCGGCAGATGCCGTTGAGCACGCGGTCGATCGTCAGCGCGAATGTCAGCGCCGGCAAGGTGAGTCCGAGCAGCGAGACCGGAATCTCCGCGACGTTGAAGTCCGTCGGCGATCGGCCCCAGCTGCGCGACCGCCATCAGCCCGCCGGCGCCGACCATGACGAACATCGCGTACATGATCCAGAAGACCGGCGTCTTGAGGACCTGGGCAGGCGTGTAATCGCGCCGCGACTGCTGGACGGCCGAGCCGCCGGCGCCGGCACCTCGCCGGCTTCCGGCGCGCGCAGCATCAGCGCGACGATCAGCACGACGAGACCCTGCCCGAGACCGAACCACAGGAACGCCGACTGATAGCCGCTCGACTGGATCATGTTGGCGATCGGGATCACCGTCAGCGCCGAGCCGGCGCCGAAGCCCGCGGCGGTCAGCCCGGCGGCCAGGCCGCGCCGATCGGGAACCACTTCAGCGCGTTGCCGACCGAGCCGCCGTAGATGACGCCCGCGCCGACGCCGCCGATGGCCGCGCCGACATACAGGAGGAACAGCGAGTCGGCCGATCGAGTTGATGACCCAGGCGATGGCGACGAGCACGCCGCTGGCGCTGATCATGAGGCGCGGGCCGAACCGGTCGATCAGATAACCCTCGATGGGGACCAGCCACGTCTCGGTCAGCACGAAAATCGTGAACGCGAACTGAATCGCCGCGCGGCCCCAGTGATACTGCTGATCGATCGGGTTGACGAACAGCGTCCAACCGTATTGCAGGTTGGCGATCATCACCATGCAGATGATGCCGAAGATCAGCTGCGCCGCGCGCGTCGCGTCCGACGCCGTCGCATGAGTTATCGTTACCGCAGGTGTAGTCATTGCCATCCCATGGACCTGTAGGAAGATGCGCAGTTTACGACAGATCCGATGACCGCCACACGCGGCCGCCACTTTCTCCAGATCCCGGGCCCGACCAACGTGCCCGAGCGCGTGCTGCGCGCGATCGCGCGGCCGACCATCGACCATCGCGGTCCGGAGTTCGCGCGCGCTCACGCGTGAGGTGATCGACGGGCTCCGGCAGATCTTCCAGACCAGCGGCGCGGTCGTCGATCTATCCCTCCTCGGGAACCGGCGCGTGGGAGGCGGCCCTGGTCAACACGCTGTCGCCCGGCGATCGGGTGCTGATGTTCGAGACCGGTCACTTCGCGACGCTGTGGCGGCAACATGGCGGAGCGGCTGGGGCTCGACGTCGACTTCGTGCCCGGCGACTGGCGCCACGGCGTCGATCTCGACGCGCTCGAGAACGCCTTGCGCGCCGATCGCGGCGCGCGCGATCAAGGCCGTCGCCGTCGTCCACAACGAAACATCGACCGGCGTCGCCAGCCGCATGGCCGACATCCGCGCGCGCGATGGACGCGGCGAATCATCGCGCGCTGCTGCTCGTCGACACGATCTCGTCGCTCGCGTCGATCGACTACCGGCACGACGAATGGCGCGTCGACGTGACGGTCGCCGGCTCGCAGAAGGGGCTGATGCTGCCGCCGGGTCTGGGCTTCAACGCGATCAGCGCCGAAGGCGCTCGCCGCGATCAGACGGACGCGCGAGCTGCCACGCGCCTACTGGGATTGGCAGTCGATGCTGCGCCGACAACCAGGCGGGGTTCTTTCCGTATACGCCGTCGACGAATCTCCTCTACGGTTTGCGCGAAGCGATCGCGATGCTGCTCGAAGAAGGTCTGCCTGCCGCGTTCGCGCGTCATCGTCGCCACGCGCGAGGCCACGCGGCGCGCGGTTCAGCGCGTGGGGCCTCGAGCTCGTGTGCGCAGGATCCGGCCGAGTACAGCAACTCGCTGACCGCGATCATGATGCCCGCCGGCCACGATGCCGATCGCCTCTGCGCGCGTCGTGCTCGAACGATTCGACATGTCGCTCGGGCACCGGTCTCGGCAAGCTCAAGGGCCGGTCGTTCCGCATCGGCCATCTCGGCGACTTCAACGACCTGATGCTCGCCGGCACGCTGTCGGGAGTCGAGATGGGGCTGGCGCAGACAGGCGTCCCGTTCGCTCACGGTGGCGTGACCGCCGCGCTCGAATATCTCGCCTCTAACGGCTGAGCTGCTAACGGCTCACCTTGCACCGCGAACGGCAGAGCCGCTACAGTCGCTCCCCTCCCTCAGCAGCCGATACCGTAGTTGACGGGTCCAGGCAAAGCTTTATGGTCCAGAAAGCCGTGTCCCTCGCCGTGCAGCTCGTGCTCAGCGCTCGTGGGATTGGTCGTTGTCACGACGGTCGCGCTCACGCGTCGTCGCCTACCGATCCTTTCAGACCAATCTCGACGGCAATGCCCGCCGCGCGTCCGCGCGTCGGCCGAGCAGGCCGCACGGCCGCTGTCCACGATTGTCGACCTGCAACAGGCGCGCGCCCTGGGCTTCCTGAGCAGCGTCGATTCGCTGTGCGGCGAATCGTCGCCGTCCGGCCGCACGCACCTGGAATCGGAATGCGTCAGCCTCGCGCTCGGTGAGTATGCGCGCGACGAGCACGCGCGTGGGGCGCAGCTGAGTATCGCGGCCCGCAGCACGCGCGGGTGCGCCCACCGATCCGACGGCTGGCGGACCGCTGGCGCGGATCGTCCAGCGCAAGAACGGGTTCGACTACGTGTTCACAGCCAGCAACCATCACAGCGCGGTCACGGTCCAGTTTTCGCTGGATGACGTCGACGCGCTGTTCAGGAATCACGCTGTGCTGGGTGCGTTCGGCGAAATCTTCTCCTCTGACCGATTCAGACGGTCACTTCCTCACCACGCTCCGCTACCCGCAACCCGCGCTCGCCACGTTCGACGACTCTGCTCGAGTCGACGTCCGAATGCCTGAAGGGGCCGTCAGAAACAATTGCGCTCGACTATCGCGGTGTCAAAACCATCCACGGCGTTCATCCGGTCCCGATCTTCTTCGGCGGGGCGTGCGTAGCGCGCATGTCGCATCACGACGAGGCGCTTCGCGCCGGCCGAGCGCGCTGCTCGATCAGCTGGCGATTCGAGGCGCGTTGTTCGCGCTGGTTGGCGTCGTGTTGTCGCTGCTGCTCGGGGCTGGATTTCGAGCCCCGTCCGGCGTCTGGCGCTGTCCGCGCGCGCGATGGAAAAGGGCGACTTCAATCGCCCGGTGCCGATCGCAGGTCCGTCGGAAGTGCGCCGCTCGGCCGCGGGTTCGCCACCATGGCCCGCGCCATCGCCGACCTGGCGCAGCATGACGTGCTCACCGGCCTGCCGAACCGGCGGCTGCTCAACGAACGCCCAGAGACCCAGGCAATCGCGCTGGCCCGGCGTCGCGGCAATCGCACCTCGCGGTGCTGTTCCTCGATCTCGATCGCTTCAAGCACGTGAACGACTCGCTGGGCCATGAGGTGGCGACAAGCTGCTGCAGTCGGTGTCACGCCGCCTCCAAGCCGCGGTGCGCACGTCCGACACGATCAGCCGCCAGGGCGGCGACGAATTCGTGGCTCCTGCTTTCGGAGGTGGTGCACGGCTCTGATGCCGCCCGCACGGCTCAGAAAATCGTGGCCGCACTCGCCGCGCCTCACGGCATCGAGCGCCATGAGCTCCACATCACCGCCAGCATCGGGGTCAGCCTCTACCCCGACGACGGTCAGGATGCCGAGACGCTGCTCAAGAACGCCGACGCCGCGATGTATCACGCCAAAGCGCGCGGGCCGAACACCAACAGCTATCAGTTCTTTCAGGACGGACATGAACACTCGGGCGCGGTCGAGCGGCAACGCATCGAAGTGGATCTGCGGCGCGCGCTGAAACCGGCGGGAGTTCGTGATGCACTATCAGCCGAAGCTGAATCTGCTCACCGGCGAGAACGACCGGCGCGGAGGCGTCGATCAGATGGATGCGATCCGTGACCGCGGCTTGCCGCCGCGGATGTCAGTTCGTGCCGATTGCCGAGGATTCGGGTTCCATTGCGCCGATCGGCCGGTGGGTTCGCGGGTGAAGTCTCGTCAGCAGCGGCGCGCAACCTGGATTGATGCCGGTCTGCCGCCGATGCCCGGTCTCGGTCAATACTTCGGGCCTCGAGTTCCGGGACCGTGACTTTCGAGAATCGCACGACGTGTTGGGCACCCACCGGCTGGAGCCACGTTTCTCTCGAGCTCGAGCTCACCGAAAGCGTCCTTGATGCAACACGCCAAATCCACAGCGTCGGTGCTACGCGCTTGAAGGAGATCGTGCAGATCGCCATCGACGATTTCGGCACCGGCTATTCCAGCCTCAGCTACCTGCGGTAAAGTTTCCGATCGACGTCAAGATCGATCGGTCGTTCGTCCACGCAGATCACTTGACCAGGCCCTCGACCGCACGCCCATCGTCAGCGGTGATCAGCATGGGCAAGGGCCTGAACCACCGTGCAACATCGCTGAAGGCGTCGAAACGCGCAATCAGTTGGCATTCCCGCAGGCCAGCGGGTGCGGCGAGGGTCAGGGTATTACTTCAGCCAGCCGGTCGCCGCCGATCAGTTCACGCAAATCCTGCAGACCGGGTTAGCAATACGTAACTGAACGAAGTGTCAAA
>ERZ1370068.4229-contig-3311_pt1 | contig 12029 bp, 14 predicted proteins | sample MGYA00561227_ERZ1370068 | MGnify/ENA primary metagenome ERZ1370068 (study PRJEB38410, sample SAMEA6850437) | metagenome | study: Metagenomic assessment of the ecological functions of the soil: analysis of the soil microbiota associated with the...
TCGCCCACCAGCGGCGCCGGCTTGTCGACGGCGATGTCCACACCGACGTCGGCGTTCTCCTGACCGTTCAGCACGGCCGCGGAGAAGTTGTTGCTGGACACGGGGTCGGGCTCGTTCTGTCGCAGGATCTGGGCCAGATTCGTGATCGAATCGGCCACGGTCAGGGTGGCGATGAGCGTGAGCGTCGCGAACGCCTCATCCTCCAACGTCCCGACGATCCACAGACCGGTCTGAGGCACGTAACTTCCCTGAGACACATGGGCCGACACCAGGGTCAGGCCCGCCGGCAACAGGTCCTTGACGACGATACCGGTGGCAGGCGCGGGACCGTGATTGGTCACGGTCACGAAAAAGGTCGCATCCTCCCCGAGAAGCGACGTGGTGTCTGGTGAGATCTGCTTGAGGATCTCCACGTCCGCGTCCCGGTCGACCGTCGCCGTCGTCGTCGACGTGTTGTTGCTCTCGTTCGGGTCGACGGTGGAACTCGAGACGCGCGCCGCGCTGACGACGGTGTCAGGGAGGTAAATCTCGGGCACGGCGTACGTGACCTCTAAGCTGACGGTCGCGCCCGCCGCAAGCGTCGCGAGGCTGCACGGAAAGGCCGTGCAGGGGCCGGTCGCGGACACGAAGGTCAGCTCCACAGGGACGAGTTCCTCGAGCAGCACGTTTTCGTCCGCGGATGGCCCGGCGTTGTGCACAGTGAGGGTGTAGGTAATGTGGTTTCCGGCCACGACGGTTGCGGGGCCTGTCTGGGTCACCGACAGGTCGGCCCGGAGTTCAATCGGATCGATGTCCGTGGCGATGGCCTGGGTGGGATCCGACGTGCCGGCTGCAGGGACGACACCGCGCCGTGTTCTCGATCGTGTTGCTAGTGGCAGAGTCGACGGTTCCCGTGGCCGTGAACGTTGCTGCGCCGGTGACGGGAACCGTGACGGTCGCATTGATGTTGCCCGTCCCCGCCGCGGCGCCACAGACTGCGCCGCCCGTGCCTGCACAGCTCCAGCTGACTCCCGTCAAGACAGAGGGAAAAATATCAGTGACGACGGCATCGGCCGCCGTAGCCGGGCCTGCGTTGGTGACGGTGATCGTGTAGGTCGTCGGCGTGCCGACGACAACGCCCTCCACGCCATTCGTGTTGGTGATCATCAGGTCGGCAACCGACGCACGAAGGGCAGTCGACACCGACGCCGAGTTGTTGTTCGGGAAAATGTCCTCCGACGCCGTCGTCACCGAGGCCCTGTTCACGATCGGATCGGCGCCCGAGTAGTTCACCGGGATGGCATAGGTCACCGACACCGTGCGGGTCTCGTCGTTTGCCATGGAGCCCAGGCTGCACGGCAGGGCCGAACAGGCGCCAGTCACGGACACCCGCGTCAAGCCCGGCGGGTCGTCATCGAACAGCGACACGGAGGTGGCCGCCGACGGCCCGTCATTCAGCACCGTGATGGTGTGGATGATGTTCGTGCCAGCGGTCGCAGTCACGGGGCCCGCCATGCTCACCCTCACATCTGCAGACGAGAGGTTGACGGGCGTCGTCACCAAGGCCGGAACAGGCGGGAGCGGTCCGTTTATTCCATCGGGCTCGACCATCGCGGTATTCACGATGCGGGCTGTCGTCGACGAGTTGACGATGACTTGAAACGAGACGATGGCCGACTGGCCTGGCTCAATGACGCCGGGCGTTGAAGGAGGTTTGCCGGCGAGAGCCACTGCTGAACTGTTCACGAGCATGCCGACGACGAGAGGCGACGTTCCCAACTGGTCGGCGACCGCGACTCCGTTGAGCGTTGTCGTATTGGGCCGATAGGTCGTACCCGTTGGAATGGCGTCGGTGACGAGGGTGTCGTGGCTTGCCGCCGTGCCGGAGTTCAAAGTCGCGATCGTGTACGTCAGGATCTCCTCTGGCCGAATCGATGGTGCCGAAGCTGATTTGGCGGCGGTGATGCGCGCAATCTCCGTGGTCACCGTGTTCGAGGTCGAAGAGCCCGGCTGCGGTGTCTGGCCTGAGCAGCCCACGAACGTGTACGTCCACGTCGGCGTGACCTGGTATCGAGCGGGCGCCGGCGCAACTGGAATGGAATCCACCCGAAGCTGGAACGTCGCCTCGCGACGCGTCTTTTGTGCCACGGTGCCAATCGCGGCGCCGGTGATGGGGTTGGCGCCCGTCGCCGTGCCGTCCAGCCTGAAGCTGCCGGCGACGAATGACATGCCGGCGGGGAGTGGCACCGCTCAGGACGACGCCGTTGGCATCCGCGGCGCCGGACCTGTTGTCCAGTTCGACGGTGTAGGTGAGAACGTCGCCGACCTGCGCCGTCGGGTTGTTCACACTCGGTTGCGCCCTCGGCGCCGAACGCCGGCGCGACGACATCGATCTGCATCGCGAGCGCGGTGATGAAGAAGTCGTCACCGTCCGCCGTGCCCTGGGCGAAGGCCGCTGTCTGCTGTCTGGTCAGTTCCGGAGAGGCATCGACGTTCGTGATGTCCCAGCCCTGGCGGCCACCGGCGAATGTGCCCTTGAAGTCGTTGTTGCGATCGCCGAACGTCCCTCTCGTGTCCAGCTCGCCATCGTCGCGGTTGATCTGCGATGCGAAGAAGTTCTCCGCCGGGTTGTTGGGTCCTGACAGGCGGAAGTTATCCTGACTGAGGTTGCTGGAAGGGCCGAATCGAAGCGAGTCGCGAGTGTTGCCGGGATCGGGGGTGTCGCCCCCGCTCGCGCTCACGGCCACGCGCGCCCGAAGTTTTCCGTTGTTGTCCGGCGTGCAGATGCCCGAGACCGAGGCGGTGGCGCCTCCCTGCGGTTCGAGGCCGACGAACAGCGAGAGGCTGCGGGTAGGCAGGCCGGCGTTTTCGTAGAGAATGGCCAGCGTCCAGCCGGCGGAGTTGAAGTTCGCTTCGTCCGTGGCCTGCGTCGCGGGAACGCGACCCACCGTATAGGTGCCGCTGCCCGCCGCGCTGACGAGGGCCGTGACGTTCGCGGTGCGGACGTAAGAGTTCTGCTGGGGACCGGATCGCGTGACGGCGGTCGTTGGATCGCGCGTCACCTGGGTTGTTCCGGTCGGTGTCGTGAAGTTGATCGGATCGTTCAGGAAGTCGGACACGTCCTCGCTGCCGAAGAGGTAGGAACCTCCCCAGATCAGCTCCGCATGGATGATGCGGCTCCCCGACGGAAGGCTGAGAACGGCCGACGAGCTGTTCAGGCGCCAGTCACCGGTCGTGCCCTGCGGCCATTCCGGATTGTCCCGCTGGCTCGTGTCGGTGGTGATGAACGTGCCGAGGCTTCCTGAGGTTCCCGGCCTGTCGTTCGTGCCGTCCTTGTTGAGGCCGAGGGCGTTGCCGACGAAGGTGACGGCGCCGTTCGTCGTCACGACCTGGCGCTGCACGCACCCGTTGGCCCCGTTTGCGCGGCGATCGCGTTCCACAGGAAGAGAATCGTGGTGAAGAGAAGACAGACGCACGCCCGCCGGCAGGCGCGGGTTCCTCTGCGTCCAGCCCGCTTACTCGCGGCTGATTCGTGACGCCGGCTCAGACGATTCCATGGCGGGACCCATTGGCCATCAGCGTTGGCGCGCAAGGTATATGAAGACGCCTCCATCGTTTCCTTCAACGACCATGCTGCAGTCCATTGCGGAAGGGGGCCGGCACTATCGGCGTGCTGACCGTAAGCGGTCGCAGTGCACACAAGCAAGTTCGAGTCCCGCCGAGGCGGTTGCGGTGTCCAGCGAGATTGTTGCGAAATTGACTCACAGCTCCCACGGTATTTCGTGGGTTGTATCGTGTGATTCAGGGTCCGCAGACCGGTTCGCACCACCGTACCGCATTGCGCGGCGAGGTTCAGTGGGAGTTCAGGTATCGCTTTCTGAGACCTCGCGTTAGAATCCAACCCCTTTGAACAGCTGAGCGCCGATCACGCCGCCAACGATCGGGCCGACGATCGGAATCCACGCGTAGCCCCAGTCTGAATCCCGCTTGCCGGGAATCGGCAGCACGAAGTGCGCGATGCGGGGCCCCAGATCTCTTGCCGGGTTGATGGCATAACCGGTCGGGCCGCCGAGCGACAATCCGACACCCAGCACCAGACCTCCGACAAGCAGCGGCTGCAGCCCGCTGCTGAAGACAACGGACAAATCGATGTCTCCGGGCTTGGCAAGCGCCTGTGCGTTGGCGCCGATCGCGAGTATGGCGAATACGAACGCGGCAGTGGCAATGGTCTCTGCCACGAGGTTCGCGGCCGGCTTGCGGATCGCCGGCCCGGTGCAGAACACCGCGAGCTTCAGGTTCGCGTCCTGCGTGACCGGCCAATGCGGAGATACACCAGCCACACCAGCACGGCGCCGACGACGGCGCCAACCATCTGTGCCGCGACGTAACCGGGAACGTCGGACCACTGAAGCGCGCCGATCGAGGCCAGTGCCACCGTCACGGCGGGATTCAGATGTGCGCCGCTCAGGCGTCCGACGGCGATACGGCGACCATCACCGCGACGCCTCCAGCCGAACGTGATGACGATCCATCCACTGCCCTCGCCCTTCGATCGCGCGAGCAGCACGTTGGCCATCACGCCGTCGCCCAACAGGATGAGCATCGCGGTACCAAACGCTTCAGCGGTGTAGTTCGATCATGGTGGCACATGACTCCAGTAGAATGCCGACCTCGCCGATCTGTGTCGTCGTCGTTTTCGGAGGCTGAATAATGCCATACATCCTCGCGCTCGATCAGGGCACGACGAGCTCGCGCGCCATCGTCTTCGATCACGACGCCGCCATCGTCGCCGTCGGTCAGCGGGAGTTTCAGCAGATCTTTCCGCGTCCGGGCTGGGTCGAGCACGATCCCGGCGAGATCTGGGCGACGCAGATCGCCGTCGTCGACCGAGGCGCTCGGCACGCGCGCACCTGCGCCCGCGGGACATCGCGGCCATCGGCATCACCAACCAGCGCGAGACGACGGTCGTGTGGGATCGCGAAACCGGAGTTCCCGTCTACAACGCGATCGTCTGGCAGGATCGCCGCACGGCGGACTTCTGCGATCGGCTGAAGCGCGACGGCCACGAAGACTTCATCCGCGAACGCACCGGCCTCGTGATCGACGCCTACTTTTCCGGCAGCAAGGTCGGCGTGGATTCTCGACAACGTCCCGGGCGCGCGCGCAAGAGCGGAAGCCGGCAAGCTGGCGTTCGGGACCATCGACAGCTGGCTGGTGTGGCAGCTCACGAGCGACTCGACCCACATCACCGACGTCAGCAACGCGTCGCGCACGATGCTGTTCAACATCAACACGCTGCAATGGGACGAAGACCTGCTGAAGCTGCTGCGCGTCCCGGCCAGCATGTTGCCGGAGGTCCGCCCGTCGAGCGCGGTCTACGGTCGCGTCTCGACGACGCTCGGCGTCGGCGACGTCCCCATCGCCGGCATCGCCGGCGATCAGCAGGCCGCGCTGTTCGGTCAGATGTGCTGTCGCCCGGGCATGACGAAGAACACCTATGGCACCGGCTGCTTCCTGTTGCAGAACACCGGCGAGCGGCCGGCCGTGTCGCGCAACCGGCTGCTCTCGACGGTCGCCTGGCAGATCGGCGGCAAGACGATGTATGCGCTCGAAGGCAGCGTCTTCATCGGCGGCGCCGTGGTCCAGTGGCTGCGCGACGGGCTCGGGCATCATCGCCAAGTCGTCTGACGTCGAGGCGCTGGCCACGTCCGGTGCCCGACAACGGTGGCGTCTACCTCGTGCCCGCGTTTGCGGGCCTGGGCGCGCCGCACTGGGATCCCTACGCGCGCGGCACCATCGTCGGGATCACGCGAGGCACCACGGCCGGGCATATCGCCGAGGGCGGCCGTCGAGAGCATCGCGTTCCAGGTCGCCGACCTGCTGTCCGCGGTGAAAGACGACGCCGGAATCGATCTGACGGAGCTGCGCGTGGACGGCGGCGCCGCCGCCAACGACGGTCTGCTGCAGTTTCAGGCCGACCTGCTTGGCGTCACGGTCGTGCGTCCTCAGGTGACCGAGACAACCGCGCTCGGCGCGGCGTACCTGGCGGGTCTGGCGGTCGGCTTCTGGGACTCGACTGGACACGCTCGCGCGTCATTGGCGCGTCGACCGGCGCTTCGAGCCGTCACATGCCGCCGTCGCAGCTCGGCGGCGCGCCGCGCGGAGTGGCGCGAGGCGCTGAACCGCTCGAAGGGCTGGATCGCGCGACGGGGCCAGTAGTCATGCGCCGCGCCGACATGATCGCGCGGCTCGACCAGCGGCACGAGCCCTGGGACATCGTCGTCATCGGCGGCGGCGCGCACCGGCGTGGGCATCGCGGTCGATGCGGCGAGCCGCGGCTACGACGTCCTGCTCCTGGAACAGCACGACTTCGGCAAGGGCACGTCGAGCCGAAGCACCAAACTCGTGCACGGCGGTGTGCGCTACCTCGAACAAGGCAACATCGCGCTGGTGATGGAGGCGCTCAAGGAGCGCGGCCTGCTCCGACAGAACGCGCCGCATCTGGTGAGCAACCTGGCGTTCGTCGTCCCGAACTACGACTGGTGGGAGGCGCCCTTCTACGGGCTGGGCCTCAAGATCTACAACGCGCTCGCCGGCAAGTACGGCTTCGGCTCGTCCGAGATCCTCACGCGCGAAGAGACGCTGGCCCGCCTGCCGACGATCAAGACCGAGGGTCTTCGCGGCGGCGTCGTCTACTACGACGGCCAGTTCGACGACACGCGGCTGCTGATCAATCTTGTGGCGACCGCCGCCGATCAGGGCGCGACGCTGATCAACTACGTGCGCGTGGTCGCGCTCACGAAGGGCGCCGACGGTTTCGTCGACGGCGTCGTCGCGGCCGATCAGGAGACCGGACAGCAGTGGACGATCGCGGCGCGCGTCGTCGTCAACGCGACTGGCGCATTTTCCAGACTCGGTGCGCCGGCTGGCGGAACCCGACGTCCCGGACGCTGATGGCGCCGAGCCAGGGCATCCATCTCGTGTTTCATCACTCGTTTCTGTCGGCCGAGTCGGCGATCATGGTGCCGCACACCTCGGACGGCCGCGTGATGTTCGCGATTCCGTGGCACGGTCACACGCTCGTCGGCACGACCGACACGCCGATTGACGACACCAACGCTGGAGCCGCGGCCGCTGCCAGGAGGAGATCGAGTTCATCCTCGAGACGGCCGGCCGGTATCTCCTCAAGCCACCGACTCGCGACGACGTCCTGAGTGTGTTCGTCGGCATCCGCCCGCTCGTCAAGAGCGGCGACAGCAAGCTGACTGCCGCGTTGTCGCGCGATCACACGATTCACTTCGACGCCTCGGGTCTGCTGACGACGACCGGCGGCAAATGGACGACATACCGGAACATGGCCGAGCACACCGTCGATCAGGCTGCCGACTTCGCGCGGTTGGCCGAACGGCCCTGCGTGACGCGCACGCTCAACGTCCATGGATTCCATTCCAACGCCGAGCGGTTTGGCGCGCTCGGCGTGTACGGATCTGACGCGCTCGGCGATTCAGGATCTGATGCGCGCGACACCGTCATTGGCGGCACCGCTCCATGCGCAGCTGCCGTACACCGGCGCTGAAGTCGTCTGGGCTGCTCGTCACGAAATGGCGCGCACCGTCGAGGACGTGCTCGCGCGCCGCACGCGGGCGCTGTTCCTCAACGCACGTGCGGCGGAAGCCATGGCGCCCGAAGTCGCACGGCTGATGGGCGGCGAACTTGGCTGGGACGCGCCGCGCCAGGCCGCCGACGTGGAGTCGGTTCCGCACCCATGAAAGGGGGCGATTAGCTCATGACCCACCCGCTGGCTTAGTACCGCGCGCTGGCGCGCCTGTACAGCTTTGACTGGCACGTTTCTGCCGCGAAAACAGCGCCAGTAACTCAGAGGTTGAGGTGAGCGAAATGTCCGGATATCGCGCGCGGATAGCCAGGGATCGAAGCGCAGATCCATCGTGTCGAGCGCGAGGGCGGCCGCTCCTTGACGTGCGCGTTCCGGCCAGAAGGGACGGAGAAGCACCGACATTGCCTTGAGGGCCGCTCTCGGCACGTGCCGCGGTGCGACGGTTGGGCCCGCGGCCTGGATTGCGGTCGCGAGGCGGGTCAACGTCAGGTTCTCCGGCCCGCCGATTTCTATCGTGTGCCCGCGGGCTTCCTGATCACCGATCACGCGGTCGACAAGTGCGGCGACATCGTGGACGGAGATGAAGTTAATCGGGTTCTGGCCCCGGCCGAACACCACGACGCGGCCGGCACGATCCGCTGTCGTCGGCGATCAGATCGATCCACGTCTCTAGAAAGGCCGTCGATCGCACAATCGTCCACTGCGTGCCGCTGGCACGAAGATACTGCTCGGCGGCGTCCTTCATCCGAAAGAGTTCCATCGGGCTCTCGGCTGATGCGCCGACGACGGACATGAGGATGACGGTTGCGCCTGCCCGCGCGGCGGCGTCTACCAGGTGACGGTTGCCGTCGCGATCCACAGAAGCCGGCGAGACACCGCCTGACCCGCAAAACCGTGGACGGCGCTCACGACCACATTTGCGCCGGCGACAGCCCGCTGAGCATCCGAGGCGACGCGTACGTCGCCCTCGACGATCTCGACCAGCGCGGCGTCGAGATGCGCGGCCCGTGCGCGGGTGCGCCTGAGCACCCGCACCGTCGCCCCGCCCGCGACGAGTCGTTGCACAAGCAGCGAGCCCAACCGCCCGCTACCGCCGGCGACGAGAATCATGCCCACTTGCGGCGCGACCTGAGCTCGCACTGCGTGGTCCACGTCGCCGCCCTCGTTCTGGACTGGCTCCAGATAAAAGCGCGCCCAGACGATTGCGTCGTACTCGACGCCGAAGATAATCACGCCGCGCATGACGTGGGGCGTGCCGTCGCGCCGCGTCCCGTGCTGCTCCCACTCAGACCAGACCACGCCGTCGTCAACCGACGAGCGGAGCACCGTCGCGTGGATGTCAGGGACAAAACCGAGAATCTGCTCCCAATTCCGTCGCACCTGATCGCGGCCGATGAAGCTCCGCGTTGGGTGGGCCGGCGTTTCGTTCCGGTAGTCCGATGCGAAGCAGGCCACGATGGCGTCGATGTCGTGGGCATTGGTGGCCTGAATCAGTCGACCCAGCACACCGTTGCCCTGATCTCCTGGCACGAGGTCCGTCATAACTTCTCCTTGATACATATTAAATACAGTATACTGTATCTGATATAAGCCACTATGCCTCCGAAACCCGCCGCCGTCAAGCGTCGGCGTCGCTACGACGCGACGAGCCGCCGAGCCCGCGCGCTCCACAAGCAGAGGGCCATCGTCGATGCCGCCGAACGGCTGTTCCTGCGGGATGGATTCCAGGCGACCACGATACCCGCGGTCGCCGCCGAGGCCGGCGTATCTCAAGAGACCATTTACAAGACGTTTGGCAGCAAAACCGGGCTCGTGCGCGCCATTCGCGAACGGGGATTGGCCGGTGAAGGGCCGGTGCACGCCGAGCGGCGGTCGAACGCGCTGCAGAAAGAGGAACGCGATCCGCGTCGCGTCATCGAGGGGTGGGGACAGCTGACGACCGAGGTCGCGCCGAAGGTGATGCCGATCCTCCTGTTGGTCGCGGCCGGGGCGACGACCGACGCCGAGATGGCGCGGCTGCGGCAAGAGCTTGATCTCGCCCGGCTGACGCGGATGCGTCGCAACGCGCGAACGCTCGCCCGCGCGGGTCATCTGCGCGCGGGGATGCGGCCGAGTCAAGCCGCCGACCTGTTGTGGGCATGCAGCTCGCCCGAACTGTACGACCTGCTCGTCCGCCGCCGCGGCTGGGCACTCACTCGCTACGCGCGCTTCATCGTGGACGTGATGATTGCCGGACTGCTCCCCCGTTAGACCAAGGACCCATCATTGCGGAAGAGGGCTTGGCGATCAGGTCGCCTGCCGCCTTCAGAGCCCGCGACACGCTCCATTCGTCGGCGGTCCGGGATCACGAGGCCGCTCGGCAGGGTGATCATCCGTGGGCACGCAGGCGGCGATCCTGGCCGCGCATCGATTCGCGTGAACGCGAGCGCGAGGCGCCCGCCGGACTCTCCGCATTCCGGACGCGGCGCTCGACAGGTGGGGCTGCCACGTCCGACGCATGGCAACCCCAGAGAGACGAGAGCCGCCAGGACAACGAACGACCAGTTTCAGAAAATCGTCAGCGACGCAGCATGCATCGGCACATTTGCGACGGGCGTGCCAGTGGATGGTCTCTGTGACCGCAGCCCGTTTTTGGAACAATATCCGCGAGTGACCGAGTGACTCCGCTCTGCGTGGCGAGTGCAGGGAACGGCACTTTCGTAATCGGCCAAAAACAAATCTGTTCGCCACGCGCCCGAGGCACCTCTGCCGCGCGGAGATTAAGGGGGAGACGGCCTGAGAGGCTGGGACAGATGCCCCAACAGCAGACAGTTTATCGACGAATCCGAAATGTTTGGGGCCGCTCACCAGGTGAACTTGAAAATGGTGCCGGTCGACCGGCGCGGATCCGGCGTGTCCGAATTACTGACCTTGTAGTTTTCGGGCACGCTCGCCCAGTCGCTGTAGATGGTGCCGCCGACATAGAAACCCGGCTTTGCCGTCGTCTCGGGCGCCGCGGGCGGCGTGAACAGCGTGTAGACGCGCTGCGGCTCCGACGGCCCGGGCCGATCGTTCAGCGGCACGTATTCGGGAACGCCGTCGCCGTCGACGTCCGCACGAATCCAGTCCACGTGCAGCAGGCGATGATACGTGCGGTCGGCGATCATGCCGCGTATCTGTGCGTTGAACCGCTCGACGATCGACGCCGCGTCCGCGCGCGCCCGGTTGACCGCAAAGTGCAGCTCCCGCGTGACGAGCGGCGTCGACCCGATCTGCAGCTTCGCGCCCGATTCCTTCGGGTAGTTGCTGCACGATGTAATGGACGACGAGCTCGTCCATCAGCGTGTAGTCCACGGCGCCCTTGAGGAGCTGCGTGAGGCTGTCTTCCTCGCTGCGCGACCGCACCCACACCGGGCCGGCCCTGTCGATCGCCTCGCCGTATGAGTAGCCCTCGACGATGGCGATCCGTTTGCCCTGCAGATCGGCCAGCGTCTTCGCGGACACGTCGGCGCCATGGCGTCCGACGAGCACGAGGCGGTTCTCCAGATACGGCTGCGAAAAGATCAGCGCCGCGCTCGCGCTCGGGTCCTTCCACGCCGCCCCGCTGCCATCGAACAGGCCGGAGAGCAGCGACGGCGTGAACTGCGGGCGCTGACGATCGTCGTCCTGGCGGTGAGGTTGATGCGGCCGAGGCGCATCCTCGACCAGATCGAGCGCAAACCGCGGCTGCCGCGGTGCGTTCGTGAACGGCGGCCATGCCGTCGAGACCAGCCGCAGGGGCGCTGGTTGCGCGGCCGCCGTCAGCCACAGCGCGGGGCACGACAGCACGAGGATGACGGCACGCGTCCAGCGGCCGAGGCAGATCGGAGCGTCGAGCGAACGCATCGGACGGACCCTCATGTTCGCGGTTGGCCTCCGGAAATCGGATCTTCATTCTGCCCTTTCCACTGGTTGTTTGGCCATTTCAATTCCTGACCCACCTGTGTTCCAGGAGAACGATGGAGTTTCCGTTCGCTGTGCCTATACTGTGCCTGTTAGACGAGCTGCGCCGACAATCATCGGTTTGACAAGGGAGGAGATATGAACGGCAAATCGTGGGTTCTCGTTGTCGGTCTTCTGCTGGCCTTGATACACGTGTGCCCGGGATCGCCCAGGAACCGGATGCGCGGACCCGCGTGCAGACGTCCCTCAAGGCGATGGGCGCCGAAAACCTGAAGTCCATCCAGTATTCCGGGACGACAGGCTATGTCGCCGCGCCGGGCCAGAACTATTCCCCGGCGATGGATTGGCCAGCGAATCAGTTGACCAGCTACACGCGAGACCATTGACTACGACGCCAAATCCTCGAAGCTGGACTACACCCTGAGGCAGAACCGGTCAGGGTGGTCCTGCAGGTGGCGGCAATGCTCCGCGATTACAAACCCTCTAGCAATGGCGTAAACTGAACGAAGCATAC
>ERZ1370068.9211-contig-8004_pt1 | contig 12027 bp, 14 predicted proteins | sample MGYA00561227_ERZ1370068 | MGnify/ENA primary metagenome ERZ1370068 (study PRJEB38410, sample SAMEA6850437) | metagenome | study: Metagenomic assessment of the ecological functions of the soil: analysis of the soil microbiota associated with the...
GAGTGACCTCCCAGCGCGGTGGCCAGAGCTCCGGCGTCGTCGTCCATCAGGTGGCGGCGGAGCTTCTCGGCCGGAGGGCTCGAGAGGATGGCCTGGCCGAGCTCGAGCAAGAGATAGCAATAGAGGGATCTTCGCCGCCGCTCGGTAGGCCGCGGCGCCAGTCGTCGGGCGACGCGTCCGCGGACGGTTGGTCGGGTGCCGGACGTGACCGACCATGGGCGAGACGCCGGGGGATTTGGCCGTCAACGCCGCGACCGTGAGCGCGAACCGTGTCGCGAGAAAATCGTCGGTCAGTCCCCGCACACGCGCCGCGCAGTCGGGGCAGGTGGCGCGCTTCAACGCGAGCCGGCCTCCCAGGGCGGCCGGCAAGACGGGCTCGGCGGTCAGAGACGCGGCTCTGAATGCGGTGCGGCACATAGATGCAGGCGCGCTGGCGTGTCATCGAGTCGCCTTTCTGCGCCAGCGGAGGTGCACGGTAAATGCCACGCACGCGACGGCGGCAGAGCGGTGCCGTCGTGAAAGCCCAACATCTGGAAATCGCGCGGCGCTCACCGCGGCGCGGCGCGCGAGGACAGCGGGATCGGCGAGATGTCGCGGCGCGAAACGTGACAGCTCGTCGCGGGCGGCGCCGAGGCGTTGCTCAATCTGGCAACTCGGTGTCGCGCGCGCTCACTCCGCGTCCGAAGCGGGCTTCAGGGATTTCCGTGGCCGTTTGCAGCGCTTGCCCGATACGGTCCGTCATCCACACTTGGCGATGACTCGACGCGCCGCGCGACGGCATCGAGTCCGTGCGCAGCGGCGCGGCATCTTGGCAACGAGGTCGCGCGACGGACGGTGACGCTGCTCATCTGTCACTGGAGCATTCCCGCTATGTGCGCGCCTACTCGAGGCGTGACGAAGATGCAGTTGCGCAGCTTGCCGTCGATCGCCTTCGACAGATGTCCCTTGCCGTGCGTGTCCTCGACCAGGAGGACTTCGCCGGCGCCGATGCGCCGCGACTCGCCGTCGCTGGCGCGTGATCTGAACGCCGCGCGTCGAGGTTGATGATGTACTGGCGCCGCGGCGCCGGATGCCAGTCGAGATCGTAGTCGGGCTGGACCTCGCGGAAGATGATCCCGGTGGCCGGGAGTCCGCTTCGAGAGCTGGCCGGCGCGGGTCGATCTCGGCGTACTCGACCTCGACGTCCTGGAAGTGCGACTCGCCGTTCTTGTCCGTGTAGAGCCGATGGATCTTCATGGAGCCTCCTCGTCTCAGGGTCGCGCTGATGCTCAGATGCTCGAGCGCGCCGGTCACGAGTGAGCAGGGCGCCGTGGCAGGAGGCTGTATACTCACCGGAATGATCACGAAGCCGGCGGTCGGTCTCGTCGCGGTGGCCGGGCGGCGGCGCGCGACGCTCGAGATGGCCCAGCGGCTCGAGCGCGAGGGGTTCACCGGCATCTACTGTCCGAGCCCGGGCGACGGCCTGGCGCTCTGCGAGGCGCTGGCGCTCTCGACGCGCGAGATCACGTTCGGGACCAGCATCGCGAACATCTACACGCGCCACCCGTTCGACTACGCGCAGACGGCCGCGGTGATCCACGAGCTGTCGGGCGGGCGGTTCAGGTTCGGGATCGGCGTGAGCCACGGGCCGATCCACGAGCGGCTCGGGCTCCAGGCCGGGCAAGCCGCTCGACGACATCCGGAAGTTCGTGGCCGACGTGCGCGGCACGCGACGCCAGGTCGGCGGCGTTGCCGCCGATCGTGCTCGCGCACGCTGCGCCGCCGGATGGTCGAGCTGTCCGGCGAGATCGCGCAGGGCGCCGTGTGGGCGAACGGCGCGCGCTCGCACATGGCGGCGTCGCTCCGCCACCTGCCGGCGTCGGCGCGGACGACCCGGCGTTCTTCATCGGCAACATGGTGCCGACCTGCATCGACGACGACCGCGCCGGCGGCCGCGGCGGTCGATGCGCGCACGCTCGCCTCCGTACGTGCGCCTGCCGAACTACCAGAACTACTGGATCGAGGCCGGGCTACGAGGAGGAGATGCTGGCGATCCGCGGCGGCGCTCGCGCGCGGCGAGATCCAGCGGGTCCCCGAGCTCGATGTCCGATCGCTGGCTGCGCGACGTCACGCTCTTCGGCAGCGTCGGCGGACGTTCGCGAGGGCGTCGAGGCGTGGCTGGCGACCGGCGTGCGGACGCTCATCGTGGTGGCCGTCGTCGACGCGCGGCGGGCAGATGGTGGCCCTCGAGGAGCTGATCCGCGCGTTTCAGCTGACGCGCTACGCGATTGAGAGCACGGGAGCAGGCCGATGGGACAGCTCGCAGGGAAGGTCGCCGCTCATCACGGGCGCGAGCAAGGAGTCGGGCGCGTCATGAGCCGCCTGTTCGCCGCGCGAAGGCGCCGCCGTGATCTGCGCGGCGCGCTCGCGCGATCTGGTCGAGGAGACGACGGCGCTGGTCAAGGCCGACGGCAGGCCGGGCGATCGCGGTGGTGCGGCGACGCGGCCGTCGAGGCCGACGTGCAGCGCATCGTGGAGGCCGGGGTGAAGGCCTTCGGCAAGCTCGACACGCTCGTGAACAACGCCGGCGACGGCGGCCCCACCAAGCCGGTGCAGGACTACACCGACCGAGGACTGGTTCTACACGATCAACTCGTGCCTCGACGAGCTCGTACATGTGCACGCGGTTCGTGGTGCCCTCGATGATCAAGGCCGGCGGGGGTCGATCGTGAACATCTCGTCCGTGGCGGGCCGCCGCGGGCCTCGCCTATCGGATCGGCTACTGCTCGGCCAAGGCCGGGCAGGTCGGGATGACGTTACGGCCTCGCCCTCGAGCTGGCGCCGCACAACATCGGGTCAACGCGATCGCGCCCGGCGCCGTCGCGGGCGCTCGCATCGATCAGCGTCATCGCCGGTCAGGCCCAGGTGAAGGGCGTGACGTTCGAGGAGGAGCGCAGCGGCTCGTCGAGCGGTCGCCGCTCCGGCGCATGTCGACCGCCGAGGACATCGCGTCGCTCGCTGTCTATCTCTGCAGCGACGCGCCGCCAAGAATCTCTCCGGCCAGTGCATCGCGGTGACGGCCGGCGAGCCCGCAGGTCTGAGCGCTACCGCTGGCCTTGCGGCGATCCAGCCGGTCCTCGACCCAGTCGAAGGACTGAACCGACACCCGATAGGCGGCCGCGGGGTCGGCACCGCGACCTCGAAGAACGCCCGGTTGTTGGGCGGAACGTCGCGAACCCACGTCGTCGCTCTTGTTGACGGCCTGCCGGATCCGTCAGAGCGCCCTCGACGAGCAGGATCATGTGGGCGGCGCGACGGTTGCCCGTGTTGTAGACGTAGCCGTTGAGGTTCCGACCGGCCCGCGACCACTCCGAGCGTGAAATAGCGATCCAGCGTCTCCGGGGCGTAGAGCTCCGCGCGCGAGCTGGGGCACGTCGATCGGGCCGCCAGGCCAGCGGGGCCGGGGCAATTCCGAGCCCAGGAGGGCGTTTCATGGGCGCCGAATCATGCCCGTGTGACATGCGGTCGAACCGACCTGCCACGCAAGGCCGGACGCCCGCGCCAGCGCAGAGGACAGAGGAGGCAAAATTCGGGTATCTTCTGACGACCGGCTGGTCAGTCGCAGGGAGGCGCTCGGCATGGCAACGCTTGACCGGGTCCGATATTCTCGCCAGATCGCTCGTCTCGCAGGGCATGGACACGCTCTTCTACATCATGGGCGGTCCGATGCTCGAGACCGAGGCCGCCATCATCAAGCTCGGCGTCCGCGCGATCGACACGCCGCCACGAGCAGGCGCGCGGCCTGATGGCGCACGCCTGCAGCCGCATGACGCGAAAGCCCGGCGTGTGCATGGGCGCCTCGGGACCGGGCGCGACCAACCTCGTCGACCGGCGTGGCCAACGCGTTCGTCGACGCCGCGCCGCTGATCGCGATCGGCGGCTCGAGCCCGCGCGTCTCTCTCGGGATGGAGGCGTTCCAGGAGATCGACCAGCTCGCGGTGTTCAAGCCGATCACGAAGTGGGCGACGCGGATCTACGACGCCAAGCGCATCCCCGAGCGTCGTCGCGACGGCGTTTCGCCAGGCGACGACCGGGCGAGCCGGGCCGGTGTACCTCGACCTGCCCGGCGACGTCCTCGGCGAGATGGTCGACGAGTCGCACGATCGCGTATGCCGACGCCGTGGAAGCGCCGCGCCGCGTCCGCACGGCGATCCGGGCGCGATCACGCGAAGCGATCGCGCTGCTCTCGAAGGCCGAGCGCCCGCTGATCCTCGGCGGCAGCGGCGTGTGGTGGTCGGACGCGCGCGCGCGGCGTTCCAGGCGTTCGTCGACGCGACGGGCATCCCGTTCTACACGACGCCGCTCTCGCGCGGGACCGTGCCGGAGGATCATCAGCTCGCGTTCCTCAACGCCGCGCGCGACCGCCTTCCGCGAGGCCGACGTCGCTCCTGGCCGTCGGCACCCGCTTCAACTGTCGTGATCCAGTTCGGCGCGCCCGCCGCGGTTCGCCGCGGACGTGAAGGTCATCCACGTCGACGTCAACCCGACCGAGCTCAGTCACAATCGTCCGGCGTCGACGTGCCGATCGTCGGCGACGCGCGCGCCGTGCTCGAGCAGCTCGCCAGCCGAGGCGAAGGGCAAGATCGACAAGAACCGCTACTCGCGCGTGGGTCGGCAAGCTGAAGCGTCATCGACGCCGAGAAGGGCCTCGGAGATCGAGAAGGCGATGAGCGACGGACAACACGCCGATCCATCCGCTGCGTCTCTGCAAGGAGGTGCGCGACTTCGTGAAGCGCGACGCGATCCTGGTCGTCGACGGCCAGGAGATCCTCAACTACGGCCGCCAGTCGATCCCGACCTACGTGCCCGGCCATCGGCTGAACTCCGGCGCGTTCGGCTGCATGGGCGTCGGCCTGCCGTTCGGCATCGGCGCCAAGGTCGCGAAGCCGGACACGCAGGTGGTCGTGCTGCCACGGCGACGGCTCGTTCGGCATCAACGCGATGGAGATCGACACGGCGGTGCGCCACAAGATCCCCGTCGCTCGTGCGTCATCAGCAACAACGGCGGCTGGACCGCGGACCCTGAAGCAGGACAAGCCCGGCCGCAATCTCGGCTACATCACGCTACGACAAGATGGCGCATGGACTTCGGCGCTCACGGTGAGTTCGTCGAGAAGCCGCACGAGATCCGGCCGGCCCTCGAGCGGGCGTGCGGCGTCCGGCAAGCCGGCGGTCGTCAACGTGATCACCGACTACAAGGCTCGCGCGACGACGATTCGCTTCTCGGCTTACTCGACCTAATGGGATGGGGGCCTGAGACGGGCCCCCAAGCCCCCGCGCTCGGAGGCGGCCCGGCGGAGCCGGGCGCCGCCTCGATGGGGCTCAGCGCGATGGGGGCCTCGGCATATCGTGATGGGGGCCTCGACAGGCCCCGCGCTTTGCATGGATCTGAACCGGGAGGAAGGCATGGCCAAGGCGCTCGACGGGATCGTGCGTGCTGGACCTCACTCAGTACGAGGCGGGACCGAGCTGCGCCCAGATGCTCGGCTGGCTCGGCGCGGACGTCATCAAGATCGAGCCGCCGGGGGCGAGCCGGGTCGACGCATGGTGTCGGAGAACACCCGACCTCGACGCCTGGTTCTTCCTGATGCTGAACAAGCAACAAGAAGGGCGTCACGCTCGACCTCAAGAGCTCCCGAGGGCGCGCGATCCTCAAGAGGATGGTCGAGCGCGCCGACGTCTTGATCGAGAATTTCGGTCCCGGCTCGTTCGAGCGGCTGGGCTTCGGCTACGGAGACCTGCGCCGCGATGAACCCGCGGATCATCTCGGCCTCGGTCAAGGGCTTCGGCAGCACCGGGCCGTACGCGAGCTACAAGAGCTTCGAGATGATCGCGCAGGCCATGGGCGGCGCGATGAGCGTCACGCGGCACGGCGGACGGGCCGCCCACGAAGGTCGAGGCCGGGCTCGGCGACGCGGGCGCCGGGCTCCACCTGGCCATCGGGATCCTCGCCGCGATCGTTCAGCGCCAGACCACCGGCGTCGGGCCAGCGCATCGAGGTCGCTCAGCAGGACGCGGTCCTCAACCTGGTTCGCATCCACTTCCGCGAGCACTACTCGACCGGCAAGCCCGTGCCGCGGCGCGGCAATCGCTCGCCCGGCGGCGCGCCGTCGAACATGTACCGCTGCCGCCCGTTCGGGCCGAACGACTACGTCTTCATCCACTGCGCGACGCTCGAGATGTGGAAGATCTTCTCGAAGATTCTCGGACGCCCGGAGCTCGGGGACGATCCGACGCTCGCCGACCGGATGGGACGGGTCGCGCGCAACGATGAGCTCGATGCGCTCGTCGAGGGCGTGGACGGAGAAGCGGACCAAGCACGAGGCGATGGAGACGCTCGGGCGACGCGGGCATTCCGTGCGGCGCGGTGCTCGACTCGGGCGAGGTCTTCGACCGATCCGTCGCTGCGTGCAGCGCCGGCATGGTGGTCGACCTCGAGCATCCGGCGCGCGGCCGCTACCCGATGCCGGGCAATCCCAGTGCGCATGTCCGATTCGCCGACCGAGGTCACAGCGCGCGCCGATGCTCGGCGAGCACAACGCCGGAAGTGTTCGGCCGCTGGCTCGGGTGACTGTCGAGGAGCTGACGGCGCTACGAAGAAGAAGGTGATCTGAAGCGCAACACAGCTGCGCGCTAACCCGCGATTCACGCGACTCTATTCCGGAAAGAACGCACGGGCCGTATTGGCGAGTGCAGTCTGTCACGACGACCGGCGCTCTGGCGCTCGGAAGCCGCGCTTATGTAAAGCGCCTGAGAACAATCATCATTGGCCATATCGGGCCCCAGTGGCATTTCGATTGCTCGTTATTCGGACGATCGTTGCCCATGGCTCGCACAGCGAAGCGCCCCGACAAGCCGTTCGACGAGACCGACCAGAAGCGTGTCCTCATCATCGACGACGAGGAAACGATCCGGCAGGTGCTGACCGGAGTTCTTCCACAGCTTCAACCACGGGACGACGTACACCAGGTCGAGACGGCGTCGAACGGCGCCGACGGCGTCATGATGATAGCACGGCGCCGCCCCGATCTCGTTCTCATCGACCTGCACATGCCGGTGATGGACGGGCTGCAGGCGCTCAAGCAGCTCCGCGGGCTCGACTCGAACGTGCCCATCATGGTGATCACCAGCCAGCCGCGACACCAAGGCCGCGGCCGAGGCGCTCAATCTGAGGCGTCTTCGCCTTCATCCCAAGCCCTTCGACTTCCGGCCAGCTCGAGCACCTGGTCGCGCTGCGCTCAACTGCAACCGTCCACGCGGGCCGTCCCCTGAGCCACGTCGTGCAGCGCGTCACGACGAGCAACGAATGGCCGGGGAAGTGCCCCGGCCATGTTGCCTGCCTGCGATCGCGACGCGCGCTACCTGATCAAGCCCGTAGAGCTTGCCGGCGTTCTCACACACGACCTTGCGGCGAACGTCCGCCGGGAAGGTGGCCGAGCTCGCGGGCGATGTACTCGCGCGAGTCGGGCCAGACGCCGTCGGGATGGGGGAAGTCCGAGCCCCACGCGACCTTGTCGGCGCCGAGCTCGTCCGAGCAGCTTCACGCCGATCGGGATCCGGTCTGGTAGGTCGCCCAGCACTGCCGCTTCCAGTACTCGCTCGGCGGCATCGTGAGCGGAGGTCGCTCGAACTGATCCTCACTCGGCGTCCATGCGCCAGAGGCACGTACGGGATCCAGCCGATCCCGGACTCGCCGAGCACGAGCTTCAGGCGCGGATAGCGCTCGAACTACGCCCGAGAAGATCATCGAGGTGAGGATGTTGGACATGTTCATCTGGAACTGGGTGATGTTCGAGGGCGAACGCCGACCGCGCGACCGGAAGATCCGACCTTCGGCGCGTCGCGCCGCGTCGGCTGCGCGACGGATCGGAGCCGATCATGATCACCTTGCGAGGATGGCTCCGAGCGTGCTAACCGCAGACCAAGTCGTGGAAGTGGAGTGGGCACGGCCCGCAGCCGTCGATCGCGTCCGAGCGGGTTCCAGTAAGGGTCCCAGAGGGGCGAGGTCCGACGAGTTGGCGATGTCGAGCCCCGCGGAGAGCGCCGCGCTTGCACGACGCGCTCGACCTCCCGGCGATATGGCGGCCTCGAGCGGATGGTTCGGGATCGACGCGAGCCGCGCGCGACGCGGTCGGGTGCGTCGAGCGGAAGTCACGCGGGCCTCATTGCCGCCAGATGCGGAGGACCTCGACCGACGCGGCCTCCGGATCGTTCATGCATCGGCGCACGACGGTTGCCACGTACACCGCCACAGCACCTCGGCCTGGACGCCGTCACGCGATCTGAGTGCCGGGCCGCAGGTCGGGGTCCGGTGATGCGGCGGATCCCGCGCTTGCCGTCCTCGGCGAGGCCGTCGGCTTGCCATGCGGTCGGAGCGATGGATGCGTCCGGGGACGTACTGCCCGGCCGCCGAGCCATGCCGCACGCCAGGCCGAGACCCAGGCTGGCGCCCTGGCCCGGTGACAGACCGGCCGTGCCACGTATCGCGGGCCTTCCTTCGTGTTCCGCATCCGCTCGGGTGGGCCGCGGACGCCTCTGGAGCGAAGAGGTCGGGCGGGAGCCAGCAGAGATCCGGAGATGGCAGTCGGCGGAGATCTGTTTCGTATCTCGCCTGGCCGGGAGCCTAGCAGCGGCGAATTGGCAAGGCAGAGTCGCGGGGCCCTGGGGTCCGGCGGCGCGCCAGGGCATTGCGCGCCGCAGTGCGTCACTTGGGAGCCCTGGGAGAAATTTGCCTCGGCCAACACGAGGCAACTAACAGTGATGCAACACTTCACAGGCAAATCAGCAGCCAGGGGGTGGAAGGAAGGGTGGGGCATGACACAGCCTCGCTAACAGTACGCACTCCGCAGAATCCCGCGGGAGCTGGGATTTCAGGCCGGCACGGGCTAGAGAGGAGGGGAGCCATGAGATTCACGGGACAGTCGCGCTGATCACGGCCGCGGGGCGCGGCGATCAGGTCGGGCGACGGCGAGATCGAAATCGGTCGAGCGGGGGCGGACCGGTGGTCGGCGGTCGAGGTCGACAAGGTGTCGCTGGATCGGGTCGTGGGCGGCGTCCGGGCCAGCACGGGCAGGAGCAGCATCGCGGTCTCGGGGCCCGACGCGCGCTCGACGGGCGCGCGGTGATAGCGGCAGCACCGTGGAAACGTGGTCTGGTCGACGAGCACGGCCACGCATCGACATCCTCGGTCAACGCGGTGGGCGGCGGCACCATCACTCGGCAAGCCGTCGGCGGCGCGTGGACGAGCTGACGCTCGACGAGTGGCGCAGCCAGATGCTCCACTTCAACCTGACGCGGCACGTTTCTCTGTCTGCAGCGCGGTCGGCGCCGGTGATTGAAGCGGCAGCGCGCGGCGGCAAGATCCATCAACCTTGCTCTCGTCGATCGCCGGGCAGGGAGCTGAGCCCGACGAGCGGCGGCGCCTGCCTGCGACCGCCAGGGCAGGATCATCGCGTTCGCGCGGACAGCTCTCGTTCGAGCTCGGCCCGTACGGCGTGACCGTGAGACGCGATCGCTCCGAGAGCCTCACGCTGAGCCCGCGGCTTCGCCCGCGCTGGGACCGGACTGTCGGCGGAGCAGGCCCGCGGGTGCGCGCGTGTGCCCCTGGGCCGGGTGGCCGTTGCCCGGAGGACCAGGCGCGGGTCATCTGCTTTCTCGCGTCGAAGCGACGCCGGCTTCGTCACCCGGCGTGACGATCACGACGTGACAGCGGTCAGTAGCCGACGCGGCCAGCTCGCGCGATGTCAAACGCCGTCGACGAAGGCGCGCCTCGAAGCGGTGGGAAGCGCACCTGATGAAGCCGGCGGCCGAGAGGATCGTCTGGAGCGCGTCGTAGCCGGACCGCGTCAGGACCGGATCCAGGCGCCCGGGTGGGCTGCTTGAGGTAGCGCTCGACGGCCGCGGCGCAGGATTCGCGATCGATGTCGGGGAACGCCGGCGCGACGTCCGCAGCGGCGATCTCCTGGGCGCGGCGCTCGACTCGCCATCCAGCGCTGCGCCCGAGCAGAGGCCGCGGACGAAGCGGAGGAGGCCGCTCGCGATCTGCGTGCGTGAGCGCCCGGCGCGTCGCCATGAACGAGGCTGAACGGCACCGGGCCCGGTCGCGTCGCCCATCGACGGCGACGAGGTGGCCGGTGCCGTCCGCCAGGAGATGGTCGACGACGGGTGGCCCATTGCTCGATGTAAATCCCCTTTGCAGGCGCGGGGCGGCGACGGCGTCGGCCGAGGAGGCGCGTAGAAACGTGATCTGAGCGGGTCGACGCCAGCAGACGCCGCAGGACCGACTGCATGCCGGAAACCACGGCGTGGGCGCTCCCGCCGAACAGGAATCACCATCGCTTCCGACGAGGGTCGGACCATTCGAAACCGAGCCGGGGCGCGCCAGCTCGGAAAAGCCGTTGCGGTCGTTGACGCCGGCAGCGGAAGTGAATCAGCGGCGCCTCGCCGCACGATCCACTGATCGAAGCTCCGCATGAGGCGGACAGCCGGTGCACGTCGGCCTCGCCACCTTCTGCATCATACCGACCGTGCCCGCGCCGAACTCCGCCATCACCACGTCGATCTCGAGCCTCGGCGGCGAAGTGCCCGCCGTGGACCCGACCGACGGCGCGTAGATCGAGCAGCGAAACATCTCGGCGACTCAAATCCACGCGTGGGGGTCCCCACGCCGACGGAGTGTAGCGCCGCACAGCGCCAGTGCTCGCCGCCAGTCCAGGATGATTTCTAACCGCCGCCTGAGAGGCTCTTTCCATCAGCTGCACCGCAATGTCACCATCGCTTTAATTGCTGACAAAGGATGCGTGGCACCACCCTCGCATCGAAGGCGATGGTGGCGGAAACCAGCGGGCTTCCGGTCGCGCGTCCCTCGCTCGAACGGGCTCAAGACGATCCGGCGGAGAGGCAGTTCAGCCGCCGACTGCGGCTCTACCGGGGCTCACGGTCCGCGGCGGCGTCGCTGTTCGTCGCCCAACCTTCCAGCTCATGTTCCCCGCTTCTGGACCCGCCGGTGGTGGCGCGCTTCATCACTGCTCGCGCTCCTGGGCTCTTCCTGAACGGGCCCTACTTCCTCGCGGCGCTGACGAGCGCGTAATCTTCCGGGCCAGGCTTACGTCCGCATGCTCGTCGGCGTCCTGCTGATCAGCGTCGGCCTCTACTTCGCCGGTGGACTCGCCGCCGCGCACTTCCTCGGCATCCTATCTCGCTCGGCGATGATCTTCGCCGGCATGACGCTCTCGAGTGGGCGTGCCTGACCGCGACAGCGGCGGCCACCGGCGCAACTTTATCACGATCGGCTGTCTCGCGCAGGAGTGCTGAGCGCGCCGTTCGAGCTTCGAACGCCACGATGATCGCGGCGTTCAACCTGATCTTAACTCAACATCGCCGGGGCCCTCACCGCACGCGGTACTACTCGCAGGCGCTGCGCGAGACCGGCGCCGCTCCGCGCCACCTATCAGGACCTGGAGCGCTTCGTCGAAGCGATCCCCGACGATCTCCACATTAGTCGACGCGCCGGACGGCTGACCCTCTGGAACCAGAAGCTCCAGGAGCGTCACCGGCCGCAGCCACCCGCCGGGGCGCTCGGGGGCGGCTTCTGACCGAGGCTACTGCGCCGAGGACGACCATGGCGGCGTTCAGCGCAGCGCTCACGCGGCCCTCGAGGATAAGCCGTTCGAAATCGAAGGCCGGGTGCGCAGCGCATAAACGGCACCCTGATCACCTATTGGACCGGTGCGGCGTAACTCACCGACGAGCATGGCCGGGTGAGCGGGCTGCTCCACACCGGCGTAAAAGGGCGGGACGTCACCGAGCCTGGGGAGAAGCGCGCCGAGGACATCCTGCGTCCAGCGTGAGACCGAGATACGGCAGCTCGAAGATCCAGAAACCGCGATCCCGAGGCGGCTCGCGGGCGGCATCGCGCGACGCTTCGGCGCAACGGCGGTGCTCACACCGCCGTGGTCATCGGGCGCTGCCACAGCTCGGCTTGCTCTC
>ERZ1370068.5535-contig-4558_pt1 | contig 12000 bp, 15 predicted proteins | sample MGYA00561227_ERZ1370068 | MGnify/ENA primary metagenome ERZ1370068 (study PRJEB38410, sample SAMEA6850437) | metagenome | study: Metagenomic assessment of the ecological functions of the soil: analysis of the soil microbiota associated with the...
CGCGCCGGCGCCACGTTCCGATCAGGACGCGTTCGCCGAGCGCCAGTTGCGCCGGTTCGTCGGCCGGCGTGAAGAACCCGGGCCGCCGTCGCGCGCGGTGACCGTAGGTGCGATAGAAGCCGACGAGGTGATCGATGCGGTACCCGTCGTAGAGGTCCGCGTTGCGGCTGCGCGCGCTCGCGCAGCCAGCGGAAATCGTCGCACGCCGACGGCGTCCCAGTCGTACAGCGGCACGCCCCAGTCCTGGCCGGTCGCGCTGAAGGCATCGGGCGGCGCGCCGGTGGAGGCGTCGAAGCGAAACTCACGCTGCCGCGCCCACACGTCGGCGCTGTCGCCGTCGACCATGAAAGGCAGATCGCCGAACAACCCCACGCGACGGCGTCGTGCCGCGCGCCGCTCGCCGTGCCTCCTGCCACTGCGTCGCGGCGAGCCATTGCAGGTACTCGATAGAAGCGCACCTGGCGCGCCAACTCGCGCCGCGCGCTGTCGATGGCGACCGGATCCAGTCGCTGCAGGTCGACGGGCCACTCGGTCCACGGCCGCTCGCCGCGGTGCGCGTGGATGGCGCGAAACAGGGCGTACGGCTCCACCCACCAGGCCTGCTCGCTGACGAACGGCTCGAACATCCGCGCGCGCTCGGATTCGCGCGGCCATTCAGCGTCCATGAAACGGTCGAACGCTGCGGTGAGCGCGGTCCGCTTCAGACGCCGCGCGGGCTTGTGCCGGATGTGCGGCGCCGCGCGCACCGCCGCGAGCTCGCTGCGATCGGCGGCCGACATCGCCGCTTCGCCGCCGAGCGCCTGGAAGTCGGGCACGGCGGGTACGCTGATGAAGATCGGATCGATTGCCATCGCGCTGATCGCTGCGTACGGCGACTGCTGGCCTGGCGCCATTTCGTTCAGCGGGAGACAACTGCAGCACGCGCTGGCCGGCCGACGACAGCCACTTCGTGATCGGCGCGACATCTCCGATCTCGCCAATGCCCCAACTGGCGCGCGACGGACAGGCAGAACAACGGCAGCAGAATGCCTGCGCGGCGACGTTCTGAACGGGTCACGGTCTGGCTGGGCTGCAAGCGAAGTGCCGCAGAACGCAGTCGACGCCATCCGCGAAATCGGCAGCGCGGCGGCAAGAGACTGACTGACGACGACGAAGCATTCACGCGGAAAGTCGAAAAAGTAGCCGGATGCACCAGAACGCCGTCGTTGGCCAGCAGGTGGACAACGAGATCGTCCTCGGATTCGAGGGCCGGCACCTGCATCACCGCATACCAGCCCGCGTCCGCCCGCAGTACGCGGCACGACGGAACCGCGGACACCGACGCCCGCAGCGATTCGTAGTTGTGTCGAACGCGCTCGGCAATCTGACGGCGAACCATCGCGCCGGCCCGCGAGCATGCGCGGAGCCGCGTGCTGCACGGGCGTCGACACCGCGAGATACGTGTCGCAAATCAGCTCCAGCCGAGCGATCGCTGCCGTCACCAGCGGCGCCGGTCCGCCGACCGCGATCCAGCCCAGCTTCACCTGCGGCAGGCCGACGGATTTCGACAAACCACCCAGCGTGAACGACAGCCCTTCGTCCCGCGCGATCACGCGGCCGGCCGCGGCGCAGCGCCCGGTTCCAGCTCGTAGTCGATGAAGACTTCGTCGGCGATGATGGCCACGTCGCGCGCGCGCGCACGTCGCCGCCAGCCGTTCAGCTCGTCACGGGTGATGACCGAGCCCGTCGGATTGTTCAGGCTCACCGAGCAGCGCGCGGGAGCGAGACGCGAGCGCCACGTTCGACGCTCGAGAGATCGACCGACCACGACCCGTGATACTCGAGGTCGTGCGGTCTGGCCTCGATCGCGTCGAGCCTCGTCAGATGTTCGAAGAGCGGGTAACTCGGTCGCGGCACCAGCACCTCGTCGCCGGGATCCGCCGAGCAGCTTGAACACAGACCGAGTAGGCGTCGCTGGTGCTCGCCGTGAGCACGATGCGGTCGGGCGACACCGTCAGGCCCTGGCGCTGGTACTCCTGCGCGACGGCGACGCGCGCGTCGATCGCGCCCAGCGGCTGCGGGTCGTAGCGCAACGCTTCGGATCGGCGAGCGGCGCGAGCAGGTCGGCTGGGTAAGTCGAATCCGGCGCGCGTCGGGTTGGAGGCCGTGAGATCGATGACGCGGTCGCCGCGGGCGCGCTCGTTCGGCGAGCGCCGTGGCGAGGCGATTCGGCGCGAGCTGCGCTGGGAAGCGCGTGGAAAACACGTTCAGTCCTGGGTCCTCGGTCAGAACGTCGTCCATAGTCCGTCCCCTCGTCCCGGGTCCCTCGTCCATTGTGGACCAGGACTGAGGACGCAAGAATGGACTAGGACGACGGATCAAGGACTACGGACCAGTGACGATCTCGATGCGTTCGATCACGTCGCCTTCGAGAATGCGATCGACGACGTCGATCCCGTTCAGCACCTGCGCGAAGACGGTGTAATCGTGATCGAGGCGTGGGTTGTCCACGAGGTCGATGAAGATCTGCGCGTCGCCGGTGTCGCGGCCGCGCGTCGAAATGCCGACCGCGCCGCGCACGTGCGGCCACGATCCGAGCTCGTCGCGCATGAACGCGGCGTCGCCGACGTACTCGTTGGCGCCGGGGCTGCCGCCCTGGATCACGAAGTTCGGCACGACGCGATGAAACGTCAGGCCGTTGTAGTAGCCCGCTTCGGCCAGATGCGCGAAGCGGAGCACCGTGGCCGGCGCCTGGGCGGTGAAGAGCGCCAGCTCGAAGGTGCCGACGTCGCGAATCGTGATCCGCGCGCGCGGCGCCGCGAGACGGCGCAGATCGTCGGCGTTGAGATCGTTCTGCGGCGGTCTTGCTGCGACTGTCGCCGTTTGTCGCCGAGGGATGACCCGCGGAGACCGGCCAGCGTCTTTCGCGATCGCGTCGCGCGCGTCGTGAGAGTTGTCGCGACCCTCCGCGATCAAGCGCGTTGTGCGCGGCTCTCGAGCGCGGGCGACGGCCTCGTCCGGCTCGCGGCGTCCCGTCGAGCGCCGCGGCCGCCGCCCGCACGGCCTGATAGCCGGTGCGCGTCAGCGCGGCCACGTAGACCGTCGTCGGCCTCGTGGCCGGCCACGGTTTTCAAGCCGCCGATCGCCGCCTCGCACACGTTGTCGGATTCGTCCTTCGCCAGACGCTCGAGCAGCGCGCGGTCCTTGAGGATTGCAGCCGCCCGCGCCGCGTACATGCGCATCTGCCACGGCTGCGCTCCGGCGAGCTGCTGCAGCGGCGCTGCGGCCCGTTCGGGCGATGCGCCCGCGAGCGCCACAATCGCGTGCGCGGCCCGATGCCAGCCGCGCGGCGCGTCATCGTGACGCGGTCCTCGACGTTGATAGCTCCAGCAGGCGCGACCGCAACCGGCGACGCGCCGCACGCGGACAGCTGATCGATCGCCAGCAGCGCCACATGCGGATCGCGATCCAGCGCGCCGAGGATCGACGCGGGACACGCCTCTTCGGCGCCGCGCGCGCCTGAGCGCTCTGAGCGCCTCGAGCCGGACGATCGGCGAATCGTCCTTCAACCACGTGGCCCACGAGGCTTCTGTCTGGCAGAGATCGCCGCGCTCGGTCCGCCACTGCCGTTCGGGCCAGCGGGCCGGCGCGCGTCGCGACGACGCGCATGGCGAGGGCGGCGGACCTGCGGATCGGGATCGTGCGACGCGGCCTCGAGCAGATCGGCATCCGGCGAACCTGCGAGCACGAGTGACTCGAACGCCAGACGCCGGATGCGCGCGCCGTTGCGAGATCACCGTTGTCCGGCGCAGCCAGCCGTCGCAGCACCGTGATCGCTTCGTCGCTCGGCGGCCGGAGCGCGCGATGCAGCCGCACGAGCGCCTCGAAGCCCTTGGCGACGCCGAGGCGATCGGTCACCGACTCCGCTCGTCGCGGCCATGTCGAGCAGCGCGCGTTCGGCGTTCGCGGCCTGCGTCGCGCTCGTGTACGGCAGGCGGCCGAGCGTTTCGCAGATCGCCGCCCGCACGTCGGAGTCGTCGTCGAGCCTTCATCCGCGCGACGAGCGTGGTGACGATCGGCATCGAGCGAGCACGGCGGCGGGGGCGCTTCTGGCGCGGCTCGCGTCTCCAGCCCTGCGCGGCCTGACCGATCGCGGTGGCCGCCTCGACGCGATTCTCAGGCGCGGGGTGGCGCAGGCCAGGTGTGATATCGGGAATCAGCGACGGCCGCTCGAGGCGGCCCAACGCGCGCAGACCCATGCGCGCGGTCAGCGGGTCGCCGCTCCTGCGCGCCGGCTCGGAGGATCGCCAAATCGTTGGCAGTCGGCGCGCGGCGATCTTCGGCCTGGAGGATGCGAGAGGCGCGTCGCGGACGGCATTTGCGCCGTCGAGCCGACGCGACAACGAACGCAACCTCGCAAAGACGCAGAATGTGGCGCAGGCAGCATTCAGGCTCTGCGTGAGCTCGCAGCGCTCATGCGCTGCGCCACTTTGAGAACGATCGCTCATCATCGCAGACTGCCTCAGGTGGCGAGTCGCGCTGGAGTACTCCAGCATCTGCGTCGTCAGATCGAGCGGATAGGAGATGTTCACGTCGACGATCTCGCCGGCGTCGTTCCGGACAGCTTCGAGTCGCGGCATGACGAAGCCGGTATACGACGGCAAACCGAGACGGTCGACCCTGGCGACCACTTCGTCGCGCAGGGCCGGATCGAAATGGACGCCGTAGGTTTCGACGAGCGCCCCTGCCGCCGTCGTAGTCCCCTTCGCCCTTGATCCGCTGGATCTCTCCCAGCAGCCGGCCGGCACCCTCGTGGAACGCGCGCGGGTCGGTCATGACGAAGAAGGTCTTGCCGTCGCGGCTGCGCTGTTCGATCGCGGTGGTGTGCGCCATGATCCAGCGGACGATCAGCTGGCGGTTTCGCATGTGATCTTCTTCGATCTGCGATCCCTGGCGCACACGGCGCAGCTGCACGAGCGACGTTTCGCGTGTAGCCCTCGTAACCGGCGCGAACGATGTCGTCGTGATGCTCTTCGGGAATGAGGCCGACCTCGACCAGCTTGGGATCGGGCAGGAAGAACAACGCCACGAGATCGGCGCGCGCCTCCTCGATCGCCGAGTAGTGTTCCTCGGAGCGCGAGGTGGGGATTCGCCCTGCAGCCGCGGATCGACCTGGCCCGAGCCGTGGCCGATCACCTCGTGCAGGTTCGTCGTCAACTCGCCGGCGAACGCGCTCCACTGTCTTGCCGCGCTCGGCTTCCTCGGCCGTCCACGAGAACTCGCGTGCGGAATTCCGGCAGCGTCGGACTTGTCGTACGCCTCGTGCACGTTCGACAGCGAGACCGACTTGCTGCCGTAGCGCTCGCGAATCGCCTGATCGTTCGGCAGGTTGATGCCGACCGGCGTGATCGGACCGGACTCGCCGGTCTCGATGACGACGTCGATGGCCGTTGGCGGTGATGCCGCGGACGCCACGCTTCCTGTATTTCGGCATCGCACGGCAGGCGATCCTCGAACCACTGCGCGTGCTCGGCGATCGTGCGGATCTGGAACGTCTTCTCGCGGTTGCACGTCAGACACAGCGCTTCCCACGCGCCCTTGATGCCGCGCGCGTCCAGATAGACCTCGACGAATCCGTTGATCGTGTCCACCGGGCGACGCCTTGTCCTGCACCCACGCGATGTCGTACGCCTGGCGGTCGGCATCGTCGCCCGTCTGGTAGAAGCGAATCAGCGCGCGGAGCGCGTCGGCCATCGGCGCGGTCGCGAACGGGATCGCCGTCCTCGAGGTGGCGCACGATCGCCGCGATCGTGACCGCTGCAGCGTCCGCCGACGCGATACGACATCCTCGACGAGTCTGCCGTCCGTCTTGACGAGCCGCGAATTCAGCGGATGTTGTTCGCGTGAAGCCCTCGAGATCGGCCGATCGTCACGCCGTCGTAGAGGTTGTTCGGCGCTCGCGGTCAGGATGTCCTGGCCGGGCGGCGGCGTCTTGCTCGTGACGGTCGGGTCGACGTCGGGATCGAAGAACATCGGCTGCAGACGCTGCGAGCAGCCGATCGAGCGTTTCGCCCGTGCTCAACGGGAACGTGGCGCCGGCGCGTGCGGCCGCACGTGCGGCGTCCGCGAGGGCGCTGCGGCGTGACAGGTCAGGACGAACTTGCGCGCGGTGAGGTTGTTGTAGGGTCCGGTGTTCAGCCAGAACAGCTTCGTGTAGCTGCTGGATCTCGTCGAGCGTGGACGCGTCGACGTCCGCTCGCGTGCGTGACGATCGCTTCGAGCACGTCGCGCATCGCGAGGTTGTGGCGCGTAGCGCTGGTCGTAATAGATGTCGCGTCCGGCGATCGCGGCCTGTGCGAGGTGCCACACGAGCGTCTTCTCGCGGAGCGGCAGATCGCGGAATCCGTCGGCGTAGAGCTGCACGACGGCGGCTTCGCCGACGCGCTCGAGCAGATACTGCCGATCGCGATCGACCGGACGGCGGCGCGGTGCTGAGCGGAACCGGCGTATGGCGACCCATCAAGCGGATCCTATAGCGCAACTGGTGAATTCGTGGATTCGCGACGGTGGTTTCAATTCAGCAAGTCACGCAACTCTCACATTCGCCAATTCGCTCATTGCAGCTCGAACGCGTTCGCGGTGCGCCGCGATGTGCACCGGCCACCCGCGCTCGGCGGTGATCCGCGCGGCGAGCGCGGCGAGGGCCGTGGGTTCGCCGTGCACGAGGTAGGTCATGCGCGGCGCGCGTGTGAAACTCGACAACCACCGCAGGATCTCGCCGGCGTCGGCGTGCGCCGACATCGAATCGATGCGCTCGACGCGGGCGGCGACCGGCACGTCGCGACCGAGGAGCTTGATCGCTTTCGCGCCGTCGGTCAGCGCGCGGCCGCGCGTGCCGGCGGCCTGGTAGCCCACAAAGAGAATAGTGTTCTTCGGATTCGGCAGCGTCGCGTCGAGGTGGCGGAGGACGCGGCCACCCGTCGCCATTCCGCTCGACGCGATCACGATCGAAGGAATCCGGCGAGGCCACGAGGTCCGCTGACTGCTGCGGCGAGCTGACCGTCACGAGGCGCGTCGTCGCGAAGGCGGACAGCCGCCGCCGATTGGGGTCTGGACCCCACCCTCGCGATTTGCCGGGGAATTCGAGCGGCTGGGGTCAGACCCCATCGCCATTTCTGCGTCGAGTTCCTCCAGACGCGCTGAATAAAACTGCAACGCGCCGATGGCCATCGGACTGTCGACGTAGACCGGCAGGACCGGGATGCGCCTTTCGTCCTCGAGGCGTTTCAGCCAATACAGCACTTCTTCGACGCGGCCGATGGCGAACGACGGGATGATCAGTTTTCCGCCGCGCTGCGCGGTTTCCGTCGACGATTGACGCGAGGCGTGCGCCGTTGTCGTCGGGTTCGTGCAGACGGTCGCCGTAGGTGGACTCCACCAGCAGGATGTCCGCTTCCGCAACCGGCGATGGATCCGGCAGGACAGGGCGACCGTAGCGTCCAAGGTCGCCGCCGAACAGGATCGTCTCGTCGCCGACCCGCACGCGCGCGTACGACGACCCGAGCAGATGCCCGGCGTTGATGAACTCGACGGTGACTTGGGGTCTGACCCCAGGGTCCTGATTTTGGGCCGAATTCGAGAGGGTGGGGTCAGACCCCTACAGGGGGACGGGGCGCTCGTAGCCGACCGGTTGCAGCTGCATCAGCGCCCGCGCGGCGTCGGCTTGCGTATACAGCGGCAGCGCCGGCGAGTGTTTGCTGTAGCCCTGACGATTCGCCTCGCGAGCGTCCTCTTCCTGCAACCTTGCCGAGTCGGGGAGGACGAGCGTGAGCACAACTCCTTGGTCGCAGGTGTGCAGAAAATGCGACCGCGGTATCCGCCGGCCACCAGGCGCGGCAGGTATCCGCAATGGTCGAGATGCGCGTGCGTCAGGATGACAGCGTCAATCGACGCCGGATCGATGGGCAGCGGCTCCCAATTCCTCAGCCGCAGTTCCTTCAGCCCCTGAAACAGCCCGCAATCGACCAGGACCCGCCGGCCCTCCACCTCGAGCAGGTGTTTCGACCCGGTCACGGTGCCGGCCGCGCCTAGAAACGTCAGCGATAGATTTGTCACGAGTTGTATCCGGGGTCTGACCCTCAATCCGCAAATGTCGTTGAAAGTCAGTGGCGTACGGGATTATCGTGTGTCCGACAAATCCTCTCCATCCGGTCGGATCTACGGCCCGACGAGGTGATCCAGCAATGGACGACAACAAGATGCAGGAAGAAACGCCCCAATCAACTTCTCGCCGCAATTTCATCAAAGGTGTCATTGCTGCGGGCGCGGCAGCTTCCTCCTCCGCGTACTCTTTCGAAGCGCGACGCTCCACGGCCAGCCCGCCGCGGGCGCCGTCGAGCGGCTCGTCACGCTGAACGTGAACGGCCAGGATCGCCGCGTCGATCTGCATGCCGCAGGACACGCTCGCGATGACGCTGCGCTACAAGCTGGGCCTCACCGGCACCAAGATCGGCTGCGACCGCGCCGAGTGCGGCGCGTGCACCGTCCTCGTCGACGATGTGCCGCGCTATTCGTGCTCGGTGCTGGCCCATACGCGTGCGCGGCAAGAAGATCGTCACGATCGAAGGCCTCGCCGACCCGAACAGCGGCAAGCTCCACGCCGTGCAGCAAGGCGTGGTCGACGAACAAGGGTTCCAGTGCGCCTTCTGCATGCCTGGCTTCGTCATGGCCACGGTCGGCTACCTCAAAACGAATCCGAACCCGACGCGCCAGGAACTGGCGCACGGCGTCTCCGGCAATCTGTGCCGATGCCAAGACTACGACAAGATTCTCACCGCGCTGATGCGCGGCGCAGAGCACATGAGGAATGCGTGATATGGCTGATAACAAACTAGTCGGCCAGAACTACACGACTCCCGACCTCGTCGCCAAGGTCACCGGCGCCGCGAAGTATGCCGAGGACTACCGCGTCGAAGGCATGCTGTTCGCCAAGCTGCTCGTCGAGCCCGATGCCGCATGCGCAAGGTGACGCGGCTCGACACGAGCAAAGCGCTCGCGATGCCGGGCGTGAAAGCGATCCTCACCGCCGACGACATGCCCGGCGCCGCCGCCGGCGCGACGCTCGGCGAAGGCGTGCAGGCGACGGCGCAGGCCGAACGCGGCCTGACCAACGAGCCGCTGTATCACGGCGAACCGATTCTGGCGGTCGCCGCGACCAGCGAAGCGATCGCCGCCGAAGCCATCGAAGCGATCGAGATCGAGTTCGATCCGCTGCCCTTCGTCGTCGATCCGATTGAGAGTCTGCGGCCGAACGGCGCGAACGCGCGGACGCAGGGCAACGTCTGGATGCGTCCGACCGCGCCGCCGGCAGCCGCCACCCGCACCAGCCGGCGCCGCTGCCCCCGCGCCGCGCAGCGCCAGCGGCAGGAGCTGCGGCAGGCCAGGCCGCCGACGTGCCGCCGCGGTGGCGGACCCGGAAGGCCGAGGTGCGAAGGGCCGCGGCCTGTGGCGCGGACGTGGCGGCGCGGCGCGCCGCACGCCCCGCAACTCGCGGTGTGGAAGTGGACGGACGACGACTTCAAGAACGCCGGCGAAGGGCAGATGCCGCTCGGCAAGTTCACCGACGAGTGGACGTTCGGCAACGTCGAGGAAGGGCTGAAGAAAGCCGACCTCGTCCTCGACGAAACCTTCATGACGCAGTCGACCGGCCACCAGCCGCTCGAAACGCGGACGGCGATGGCCTACTGGCAGAACGGCAAGCTCTACCTGCACGGCTCGACGCAGAGCACGGTGCAGACCGTGGCCGCGGTCGCGCGCTGGACCGGTGTCCACGCCGGCGCAAGGTCGCACATCATCAGCGAGTACTACGGCGGCGGCTTCGGCAGCAAGATTCCGGGCGCCATCTCGATGGCGATTCCGGCGCTGCTCTCGAAGAAAGCCAACGCGCCGGTCATGATGCGCATCACCCGCGAGGACGAGCACTTCATCGGCCGCGCGCGCCCCGGCATTCTCGCGCGCGTCAAGGTCGGCTTCCGCAAGGACGGCCGCATCACCGCGATCGACATGTACGCGATCTGCGACAACGGTCCGTACGATGCGCAGGGCGACGGACGGTCCGCGGGCAACGACGATCTCGCTCGCCTATCAGCCGGAAACGATGCGGTGGCGCGGTCTGACCGTGGTGACCAACACGCCGCCGAAGACGTCGCAGCGCGCGCCGGGCGGCGCGCAGGGCATCGGCATCATGGAGCCGATCCTCGCGAAGGCCGCCAGGAAGCTCGGCGTCGATCAGGTCGAGGTCCGCAAGATCAACGCGCCGCGCCGGCAAAGCGCCGTTCGGGCCCGCGCTGCCCAACGGGCCAGCCAGGCCTACGTGACGAGCGCGTTCGTCAGGGAAGCGCTCGACAAGGGCCGCGAGCATGTTCAAGTGGGACGCGCAGAAGGCCGTCCTCGCAACGGCGAGAAGCAGGGCACGAAGGCGCGCGGCATCGGCGTCGCGGTCAGCCCGTACTCCGGCGGCTCGATCGGCTTCGACGGCCTGTTCATCATCAAGCCCGACGGCCGGCTCACAGTTCCAGTCGGGCATCGGCAACCTCGGCACGCACTCGATGTTCGACGTGCACCGCCAGGCCGCCGAAATGCTCGGCGTGCCGTGGGAGCAGTGCGACGTCGTCTTCGGCAACACGACGAAGAACCTGCCGTGGACCTGCATCTCGGCCGGCAGCCAGACGGCGCACGCGATGACGCGCGCGGCGCACGCCGCCGCCACCGACTGCGATCAAGAAGCTGCAGGAGATCGCCGCGAAGACCAAGGGCGGCAACCCGGAGGCCTACAAGGTCGCCGGCGGCAAGGTCTCCGGCCCGGGCGGCAGCATGACCTTCGCAGCAGGCCGCGCAGAAAGCCGATCGAGACTCGGCGGCAAGTACGACGGCCACGAGATGCCGGAGGACATCAACGCCTTCACGAAGACGTCGGCGAAGGCACTCGCCGGTCAGGGACTGATGGCGGTCGCCAAGGACGCGTATCCGCGCGACGGCCAGTCGCAGTCGTACGTCGTCGGCTTCGCCGAAGTGGAAGTCGACACCGAAACCGGCGTCGTGTCAAGGTGATCGAGCTACGCCGCGATCGGCGACGTCGGCACGATCCTCAACCCGCGCAGCCTGAAGGGTCAGCTGTTCGGCGGCTCGATGCTCGGCCTCGGCCACGCCAAGACGCAGCGCTGGGCCTACGACCAGCAATACGGCGTCGCGCTGGCGCGCCGCTTCTACCAGAACAAGCCGCCGACGATCCTCGACGCGCCGCTCGCCTTCGAGGGCGACGGCGGTCGACATTCCGGATCCGGAGACGCCGACGGGCGTGCGCGGCGTCGGCGAGCCGCCGGTCGGCGCGCGCCTACGGCGCGATCATGAACGCCATCGCGGACGCCATCGGCGACGAGATCTTCCGCAAGTCGCCGGTCTCGCCCGACATCATTCTGGAAGGCGCTCGAGAACGGCGGAAAGCGGACGCACGATCCGCTCACCGCGCACATCTAGGTGAGGACACGAATATGGCCGTGATTCGCGACATCATTCCGGCGTTCGAGCTCTACCAGCCGGCGAGCGTCGACGATGCGCTGAAGCTGCTCGAACAAGCACGGCGCCGACGCCCTGGTGCTGGCCGGCGGCCTCGACAGCATGGACTGGCTGAAGGATCGCCTCAAGCGGCCCAAGGCGGTGGTCGACCTCGGGCCAGATCAAGGACTCTGCGCGGCGTCCAGGAGCTGAACGGCGGCGTCGAGATCGGCGCGATGACGCCGCTCACCGAGGTCGTGCAGCCATCCGCTGGTCCGCGAGAAGTTCTCGCCTGCTGATGGAAGCGGCCGAACTGGTGGCCTCGCCGCAGATTCGCAACCAGGGCGACGATCGGCGGCAACGTGTCGCAGGACACGCGCTGCTGGTACTACCGCGGCGGCTGGAACTGCTACCGCGCCGGCGGCAACATCTGCTACGCCGACACGCCGACCGCGCTCAACCGCGAGC
>ERZ1370068.4705-contig-3762_pt1 | contig 11979 bp, 22 predicted proteins | sample MGYA00561227_ERZ1370068 | MGnify/ENA primary metagenome ERZ1370068 (study PRJEB38410, sample SAMEA6850437) | metagenome | study: Metagenomic assessment of the ecological functions of the soil: analysis of the soil microbiota associated with the...
TGGAAGCGGTCGGGCAGCAGGGGCTCGGTCTCGGCCGAGGGCTGACAGGACGGGGACGGCACAGGCCAGAGGCTAAGCCGTCGAGGGCGTTTCGTCGAGGGCCACAACAGTTACCCACGTCGTCGGGCTTGACCCGGGACGACGCATCGCACCGCTACTCCGTCACCGGCTTGTCGGAAATATCCCAGTCCTTGCCGTTGAAGATCGAGATGTAGAGCGTCTTCATCGGCGTGTAGTCGTCAGGCGTGTAGCTGAAATTGATGCCGTCGAGGAAATACGGCGAGTGGAAGCCGGCCAGCGTCGGTCGCCTGCTTCAGCACGTTGGCGCGGGTGAGATCGTCGCCGCAGCGGCGCAGGATTTCGCGCCATGCGTCGCCGACCTGGCCGTAGCCGGCAAAGGCGATGGTGTTGTCAGGGATCGACGTTGGGCAGATACTTCTTGCGCAGCTCCTCGAACGCCATCACGTCCGGATCCTTTTCCCAGCGCGGGCACGCCGACTTCCTTGGCGTAGCGGATCGCGACGATGCCGCTGGCGTTCTCGAGGCCGGCGGCGTTGAGGATCGAGCGGCCGGTCGAGCCCGCCGACAGCAATTGCAGCGGCTTCCAGCCGAGCTCGGCCACCTTGCGGATCGACTGCGACGACGCCTTGCCGGTGGAGATGTTGTAGAAAACGTCGGCGCCCGATTTCGAGAGATTGATGAGCTGGAGATCGACGGTCGGCTCGGTCAGATCGTAGGTCTGCTCCATGATCACCTTGGCGGTGCCGCCGGCATCCGCCAGCACCTTCTTGAACGGGCCCGAGGAAATCGCGGCCGAAATCGTCGTTCTGGTAGAGAATGCCGATCTTCGCGTTCGGCTTCACGCCACGACATGCTTGGCGAGAATGCGCGCTTCGGTCGGATAGAGCGGCAGGCCCGCCATGGTCCATTTGAAGTTCTTCGGATCGTTCCATTTCGAGGCGCCGGTGTTGAGCAGAAGCTGCGGCACGCCCTTGGAGTTGAGATATTTGTGCACGGCGGTCTGCGGCGCGGTGCCGAGCGAGGCCGAACAGCGCCAGCACCTCCTCCTGCTCGACCAGCCGCCGCGTCGCCTCGACGCATTTCGGCGGCGCTGTAGGCGTCGTCCATGGTGAGGAACTTGACCTTGCGGCCGTTGATGCCGCCCTTCTCGTTCAGCATCTGGAAATAGGCCTCGCCGACGCGGCCCAGCACGCCGTAGAGCGAGCCCGGGCCGGAATGCGGCACGGTCTGGCCGAGCTTGATTTCGGTATCGCTGCGCGCCGGGATCGTATTTCTTCTCGGCGGCCCGGACGAAGGCGCGGGCATGGCGGATGCGGCGATCGGTGGCAAGCGCGGTGGCGCCGAATTCGCGCCGTGTTCTGTTTGTTGCATCATTGTTCGTTTTCTCCCTGGATGCGCGCATGATCTACATTCCGCGAGGTGCGGCAATAGCGAACTGGGCGCATCGCGACGCAATGCCGCCTGCGAGGCTGACGGCATTTCCGCGTGACGGAAATCGCAGCGTCTGGACGCAAGTTTGGTGGCAACCGCACCTGCCTGTGAGGCCTCGCCGCGACCACGACCAGGCCGGGCACCGGGACGTTGTCCTCGTTGCGCGCCGACAGATCCTCACAGCGTGACCAGTTTGAGCCCGGCGGCTGTCGACCGCAGGCGCGCACATAAGCCGCGCTGTGGGCGTAGCGCAGCCCCTCGCCGATGATGACGCCGTCGCCGTCATGGGTTTCGGCGGTGAAGGCGAGCAGGCCGCCGGCGGCCAGCACGCGCTGGCTTCCGCCAGCACCGGCGCGAGATCGGCGACATAGACCATCGCATCCGCCGCGAGAATGAGATCGGCGCTGGCGTCGGGCCTGCCGCGCAGGCCCTGCACCATGTCGGCGACTTCGAGCTCGGCATAGAGCGCGGTGGCGCGGGCACGTCTCGATCATGCGCGGCGACAGATCGATGCCGATGAAGTGGTCGACCATCGCTGGCGAAGGCGGCGGCGCGCAAGCCCGGTGCCGCAGCCGAGATCGATCGCGCGCCTGAAGAAGGCCGGCTTGCGGGTCGCCGCGCGCGCACCGACAGCACCGCCTTGAACAACAAGCGCCGGGCCGCGATAGCCGAGATCGTCCGACCAGCGCCGATTCGAACCGCGGCGCGTATTGGTCGAACAGCGCCTGCACATAGGCCGTGCGGCATCGCCGACAACCGGCTCGGCGCCGAGCCGCATCAGCCGCAGGCTGGCGCCATGGCGGTCGTCGGGATCGGCGGCGTGCGCCTTGCGGAACGCCGCGATCGCCGCATCGCGCTCGCCGAGCTGCTCGCGGATTTCGCCGAGCGTGAACCAGGCGGAGACGAAATCCGGCGCGCAGTTCGATCGCCTGCTAACGAGCAGATCGGCGGCGGCGAGCGAGATCGCCCTTCAATTGCAGGTCGCGCGCGAACTCGAAGCGGCGGTCGGCCATCAGATCGCCGGAGGACAGAAACAGGCGGGCGGGCATTGTTCTAGGTGAAGCGCGGTTAACGACTCGAATGAGGGCTCAGCCGGCCTATATACAAAGATGCGCCCGCAAGACATCCTGATGCCCGCTGCCGCCGGCCTGTGCTGCAAGCCCGGCGGCTTCCATATCGATCCGGTGCGCCCGGTCGAGCGCGCCGTGATCACCCACGGACATTCCGACCACGCCCGCGCCGGCCATGGCGCGGTGCTGGCCACGCAGGAGACGCTCGACATGATGCGGCTGCGCTATGGCGACAATTTTGCCGGCAGCACGCAGGCCGATCGCGCTATGGCGAGGAAGATCAGGCTCGGCGACGTCAAGATCGAAATTCCATCCCGCCGGCCATGTGCTGGGCTCGGCGCAGATCGCGGTCTCCTGCAAGGACACCTGCATCGTCGCCTCCGGCGACTACAAGGATGCCCCGACCCGACCTGCACGCCGTTCGAAGTGGTGCCCTGCGACGTCTTCATCACCGAGGCCACGTTTGGCTTGCCGGTGTTTCGTCATGGCGATGCCGCGGACGAGGTCAGGAAGCTGCTTGGCCTCGGTGGCGCTGTTTCCAGAGCGGGCGCATCTGGTCGGCGCCTATTCGCTCGGCAAGGCGCAGCGCGTGATCGCGCTGCTGCGCGCGGCCGGCTACGACGCGCCGATCTATCTGCATGGCGCGATGGAAACGATCACGCGCTATTACCGAGAGCCGCGGCGTCGCGCTCGGCGAGCTGCGCCTCGGTGCAGCGGCATGAAGAAGGCCGATCTCGCCGGCACCATCACGCTGGCGCCGCCGATCGGCCGACCTCCGACATCTGGACCCGGCGGTTTCCCGATCCGGTGACGGCGTTCGCCTCGGGCTGGATGCGGGTGCGCGCCCGCGCACGGCAGCGCGGCGTCGAACTGCCGCTGGTGATCTCCGATCACGCCGACTGGGACGGCCTGACCGCGACGATCGCCGCCACCGGCGCCGGCGAGGTCTGGGTCACCCACGGCCAGGAAGACGCGCTGGTGCACTGGTGCAAGACGCGCGGGCTTGCCGCGCGGCCGCTCGACCTCGTCGGCTATGGCGACGAGGAGGAGAGCGAGGTCGCTGGCCGAAGGCGAGGACGCCGAGGCATGAACCGCTTCGCCGAACTGCTGGATCGCCTCGCCTACGAGCCCGGCCGCAACAACAAGCTGCGGCTGCTCACGGCGTATTTTCGCGACACGCAAGATCCCGACCGCGGCTACGCGCTGGCGGCGCTCACCGGCGCGCTGTCGTTCAAACACGCCAAACCGGGGCTGATCCGCGACCTGATCACCGACGCGCACCGATCCCGTGCTGTTCGGACTCTCCTATGATTATGTCGGCGACCTCTCGGAGACGGTGGCGCTGATGTGGCCGAGGCGCGGCGCACGCCCGGCCACAACAGCCCGCCTCCCCCACACCTCACCGAAGTCGTCACCACGCTGCGCACGCTCGGCAAGACCGAGCTGCCGAAGCAGCTTTCGCGCTGGCTCGACGAGCTCGACGAGACCGGCCGCTGGGCGCTGCTAAAACTCGTCACCGGCGCGATGCGGATCGGGATTTCGGCGCGGCTGGCGAAGACCGCCGCCGCAGCGCTCGGCGACAAGGACCCGCACGACATCGAATTGATGTGGCCGGGGCTCGCGCCGCCCTATCTCGATCTGTTCGCCTGGCTGGAAGGCCGCGCCGAAAAGCCGGTCAACCGCGATCCGGCGCCGTTCCGCCCGGTGATGCTGGCGCATGCGATCGAGGATGCGGATTTTGCCAATCTCGATGCCGCCGATTTCATCGCGGAATGGAAATGGGACGGCATCCGCGTGCAGGCGGTCTCGCGGCCGCGACGAGCGCGGCCAGCTGCAGGCGCGGCTCTATTCGCGCACCGGCGAGGACATCACAAAGAGCTTTCCGGATCTGCTGCCGTCGCTGCATCTGCCCGGCGCGATCGACGGCGAGCTGCTGGTGCTGCGCGACGGCCGGGTGCAGACCTTCAACGTGCTGCAGCAGCGGCTGAACCGCAAGGTCGTCTCGCCGAAATTGATCAAGGATTTTCCGATCCATCTGCGCGCCTACGATCTGCTCGGCGATGATGAAAACGACCTGCGCGAACTGCCGTTCGTCGAGCGCCGCGCGCATCTGGAAGCGTTCGTCGAAAAACTCGGCGACCCAGCGATCGACCTGTCGCCGACGATCGCCTTCGACAGCTGGGACGCGCTGACCGCCGCGCGCGCCGATCCCGCCAGCGCCGGCGCCGGGCGAGGATGCCGAAGCGGTCGAGGGCGTGATGCTGAAGCGGCGCGATGCGCCGTATCTGCCGGGCCGGCCCAAAGGGCCAATGGTGGAAGTGGAAGCGCGATCCGCACATCATCGATGCCGTGCTGATGTATGCGCAGCGCGGCCAGCGGCAAGCGCTCGTCGTATTATTCCGACTATACCTTCGGCGTCTGGACCGACGGGCGACGACGGCGAGCAACTGGTGCCGGTCGGCAAAGCCTATTTCGGCTTCACCGACGAGGAATTGCTGCAGATCGACCGCTTCGTCCGCCGCAACACCACCGAAAAGTTCGGCCCGGTCCGCCATGTCGTGCACGAGCCGGATCAGGGCCTGGTGCTGGAAGTCGCCTTCGAGGGCCTGCAGCGCTCGCCGCGGCACAAATCCGGCGTCGCGATGCGGTTTCCGCGCATCAACCGGCTTGCGCTGGGACAAGCCGCCGCGCGAGGCCGACCGGCTGGAAACGCTGGAGCGGATGTTGAAGACCGTGACAGCAAGTTAAGGTTCTAGCGGTGCATGGCGGCCATTGACGGCGACCGCGCGGGTTCCCCATGTGCCCCCGCCGTGCCCTATAATGCGCGCGGATACCGCGCAGGAGAAATCGATGCCCAACGACGTCAGAGACTTGCCGGCCAGCCGCAATGACGGCCTCTACCGCTTTCTCGGCGGCTCGCCGCTGGCGGTGGCGTTCCGGCTGATCCTGCTGTCGATCCTGGTCGGCGTGGTGCTCGCGGCAATCGGTTTCGATCCCTGGAATATCATCCACAGCATCCGCATGCTGTTTCCAGCGGCTGTGGGATCTCGGCTTCGACGCGGTCAACTGGCTGTGGCGCTATTTCCTGCTCGGCGCCGTGATCGTGATCCCGGTCTGGCTGTTGTCGCGAATGTTCGGCGCCGGCCGTCCGCGTTAGTCATTACACCGGCCATTCCTCGGCCGTGATCGTCGCGGCGTCGGCGCCGACGATCTCCGACAGCTGATCGCGCCCGGTGCGGAGCAGCGTCGAGGCCAGATCGCTCTTGATGTCGTCGACCAGGCCAAGCCCCTTGTAGACCAGCGACGAATAGAGCTGGATCAGGCTGGCGCCGGCGCGGATCTTTGTCAGCGCGGCGCCGCCGGTATCGATGCCGCCGACGCCGATCAGCGGAAACGCGCCTTCGGCGCGCACATAGGTCTCCGCCAGCATCCGCGTCGACAATCTGAAACAGCGGCCGGCCGGACAGGCCGCCCTGCTCGTTCGCCCGGTTCTGCTCGCGCAAGGTCGGCGGCCGCGCCACCGTGGTGTTGGCCGACGATCATGCCGTCGACCCGGCGCGAGCGGGCGATCTGCACGACGTCGTCGAGCTCGGCGAGGCTGCAGATCGGGCGCGATCTTGAGCAGCACCGGCGAGTCGCCGGCGTTCCGCGCGCACGCGCTCGCGCGCGTCGATCACCTTGCGCCAGCAGATCGTCGAGCGCCGCCGCCTGCTGCAGGTTGCGCAGGCCCGGCGTGTTCGGCGACGATACGTTGACCGTGAAATAGCTCGCGACCGGCGCGAAGGTCTCGATCAGCTTGCACATAGTCGGCGACGCGATCGGTCGGAATCCTTGTTGGCGCCGACATTGACGCCGACGATGCCGCCGATAGATGCGCGCGCGCGGCCAGCCGCGCAGCACCGACTGTCGGCGCCGTCGTTGTTGAAGCCCATGCGATTGACGACGGCTTCGTCGCGCTCGAGGCGGAACAGCCGCGGCCGCGGATTGCCGGCCTGCGGCTTCGGCGTCACCGTGCCGATCTCGACAAAGCCGAAACCGAGCCGCAGCAGCGCGTCGGGCGCTTCCGCGTTCTTGTCGAAGCCCGCGGCCATGCCGATCGGGATTGGGAAAATTCAGGCCGAAGGCGCGCACCGCCAAGTCTGCGATCGTCCGGCCGGCGGCGGCACCGGCGGCAGCAAGCGCAGGCCGCTGGATCGCCGAGCCGATGCGCGTCCTCCGGATCGAGCCAGCGCAGCAGCGGCAGCGAAAAGGCGTCGAAGGCGCGGATCACGGCGTCAAGCTCCGGAATGTCGTGAGATGCCGTCGGAGCGCAGCGTGCAGCATATCGAGCACCTTGGTGACCGCGCCGAGATCGAGTTCGCCATAGAGATGCGGAAACAGTTCGTCGCTGCGCGAGCGGCTCCCAGCGCAGCGCGTCGCCCAGCGCGTCGGCATCGACCTCGACCAGGAACAGTCCGGTCTGCCCGCAGAATGTTTTCGTCGCGGTCTCCGCGCACCTGCGCGGCGGAGCGAAAATGGATGAAGCCGTCGCGGACGTCGTCGGCGCTGCCGCGGTACACGCCCTGCCGCTTCGGCCTCGCGCCAGGGCTGAAGCCGGAGCAGATTTTGTAGATCCGTGCGCACGCGCTGCCGGTTCCTTGCTTGTCGTTGAGGTCTCTTGGGCTATTCGCGAGCTTGCTGATCACGGCGGCGACCGTATCGGCGTGCAAGCCGTACACTTCAGAGCGCCGCATTGCGAGCTCTTGCGCCAGCATTCGGGAAAAGCCGGCCTATTGAGGGCAGTAATTCCTAAGATCCGGCAAACTCGCGCATGATCGGCAGACCAAAACGCCGCGAATCGCTGACCGCCGAATCGGCCACGATCTGGGCCGCGCTGGACCAGCTGCGCCTCGGAGCGCTCAGGACTATCGCCTTCGCGGCTTCGCCACAGACGCGCCGGGCCATCGATCCACCACTTCAGCAAGTCCAAAGCGCATCACCTCCGACGGCCGCGAGCGCTGGCCGCTCGACCGAGATCCGGTGGCCAAGGCGCTCGCCGCCACCAGCAGCTCGATCGACACGCTTCGTGCAGCTGATCGGCGATACCGCGCGCACCGTGACGAGTCGGTGCCGCTGCTCGGATCTGGCGCAGGCCGGCCAGCAGCCGGCCATTTCGACGACAACGGCTTCCCGGCCGGCAAGGGCTGGGACGAGGTCGCGCTGCCCTCGGCCAGTGACGAGCATGACTATGCGCTGGAAATCTCCGGCGACCAGATGAAGCCCGCCTACCGCGACGGCGATGTCATCGTGGTGTCGCCGGGCACGCCGCTGATCCGGCGCGGCGACCGCGTGGTGGTGAAGACGCGAGGCGGCGAAGTGATGATCAGGAACTGAAACGCCGGACCGCGAAGACACTGGAGCTGCAATCGCTCAATCCGAACCACGCCGACCGCGCGGTTGCGGCCGGCGATATCAGTGGATCGCACGGATCGTTTGGGCGAGCCAGTAAAACTTTCTTCCGAACCGAGGTGAGGGGTTACGCCCCCATCGCGCAGCATTCATCAGCAGCACACCAAAAGAAGGACCAGATAGAGCATCGAAAACACGAACAGGCGACGAGCAGGCCGCCTTTCCTTGTCATTGCTCCGACGTACTTGCCATGAGAGAAAAATCATGATCGCTCCAAGCATCGCCGCAGCCGCGCCATAGATGGCCCCGCGAACCCCAGTGCCCAGGGTATCAGTGAGATCGGAACCAGAAGAACGCTATAGAGAAGAATCTGGCGCTTTTGTTTCGGCCCTGCCGGCTACGACCGGCAACATCGGCACGCCGGCGCGAGCATATTCTCCGGCAAGATTGAGCGACAGTGCCCAGAAGTGGGGTGGCGTCAAAGGAAGATGATCAGGAACAGGATGAGCGGTTCGAGCCCAACATTTCCGGCGGCCGCGACCCAGCCGATCACCGGAGGGAGTGCGCCAGCCGCACCGCCAATGACGATATTTTGCGGTGTTCGGCGTTTGAGCCACATCGTGTAGACGACGACATAGAAGAAAATTGTGAAAGCAAGCAGCGCAGCCGCGGCCATGTTCAGGCAAAGTGCCGAGGGCTCAGAATGGCGCACATGCCAAGCATCAGTCGAAAACCAATGCTTCCGAGCGCGATACACGGCCGCTGGGAATTGGACGCATGGCGGTACGCGCCATCACCGCATCGATGTCGGCGTCGTACCACATATTGAGCGCACCTGCGGCGCCAGCTCCGGCAGCTATGCAAAGAAGAGCAACGACACCGGCGAAGGGATCGATGCCGCCTGGTGCGACCATGAGACCGACCAGTGCGGTAAAGACGACCAGCGACATAACGCGCGGTTTCGTCAGCGCGACATAGTCCCCGATGTTGGCATAGCTCCCGCGAAGGAGAATTGAACGATTGATTTGCATGAGATTAACGCCTCGTCTTGCAAGCGACATGGACGTCTTTCAGTCCGATACTCAAAAAGCCAACGAGTTGTAGAACACTCTTGTCAGGCAGTCTCCGAAAGGCGGCAGACCCGATTTCGCCGACTGCGCCGCTACTGCACCTTCGCGAGCTTTCTTCCGGCAGGGACAATCTCCGCCTTCTTTTTTCCCGTAGAATCGAACTGTTTGAGATAGGCGACGATATCGTCAATTTGCTTGGGATCTTTCAAGCCTGGAAAAGTCATTTTGGTACCGGGTATCTTGGCTCTTCGGATCCTTGATGTATTCGCGGAAAGTTGCTTCATCCCAGGTGATTCCGGAATTCTTGTTCGCGGAGGAATAGCTGTAGCCTTCAATCGTCCCGGCCTTTCGCCCGAACAGCCCGTTGAGCACCGGGCCAACTGGCGTTCTTTGCGTTCTCCCCAATCTGGTGACACGCCTTGCATTGGACGAAAATCTTCTCGCCCGAAGCCGCATCCTGGGCATAGCCCGGGGACGATTGCGAAGATCCCGGCTCCGAGCACGAGAACGAGACTGCGCATCCGACTGTCTCCATGGACCGATAAGGAATATGCTCGCGCAAGCCGCAGTGACTATTTCGCCAATCGGCTGCCTTCGATCGTCCTGAAAGGTATTCTCGCAACCGATCTGAAAAGTCCGTGGCTCGTCACGAGTACACCGCTGGCAGACTAGCCCAGCGAGCTGATGATTTCCCGATAGGCTGCTTCAGGAAACGCTTTCAGCGTGCGCGTCCGGATGTTTCCCAGCATGCCCAGCTGCAGGTTGAAACGTGCCGCCACAGCATCGTCCGGAGCTTCGTAGATCGCGACGATGTCATAGTCGCCCATGGTGAGGAAAAAGAATTTGAACTCGCCGTCCATATCTTTGAGGGCTTTCTTTGCCGCGTCCAGACGACGCGGCGAGTCCTTCACTTTCAGCACGCCCTGGTCGGTCCAGTTTGCAAGCATGACGTATGTGGTCATAACCCTCCTCCTTCTGGTACGAGGCAATGGTATCTACGTCGGTGGCGCGAAAAATATGACCCGGATGAGGTGCGTGTAGTCGGATTCGAACACCATGATCGCCACAAATACCAGCACCAGCACTGGCGGCAGCAGGATGGCGTAGGCCAGGGCCAACCGCTCCCAGGCCATGTGCATGAAGACGGCGACGATCAGGCCAGCCTTCAACACCATGAACAGCAGGATCAGCGACCATCTGAGATAGCCATGGAGGCCAAAGTAGTCGACGAGATAGGAGCACGGTGCTGAGGACGAACAACCATCCCCAGACCACGAGATAGAGCTTGATCGGGTGCTGCTGTCCCTTTGCGTGCGTGGCTCCTGATGCGATTGCGTCATGCATATGAGTGTGCAGCGAAGGTTGCTGTCCTTCTAGATGTACCGCTGCGTTTGTCATGCGCCGACCTCACCAAAGATAGAAAAAGGCAAAGATGAACACCCACACCAGATCGACGAAGTGCCAGTACAGGCCGGTGATTTCGACGATCTCGTAATGCCCCTTCCTGCTCGTGAAAAAGCCGCGCCTTTCGACGTCGAAGTCTCCCCGCCAGACCTTTCGCGCAATGGCGATCAGGAAAATCACGCCGATCGTCACGTGGGTGCCGTGGAAGCCGGTGATCATGAAAAAGCTGGAACCAAACTGCGCCGCGCCCCACGGGTTGTCCCAGGGCCGGACGCCCTCCATGATCAGCTTGGTCCATTCGAAGGCCTGCATTCCGACGAACGTTGCGCCGAATGCCGCGGTGACCAGCATCAACGCTGCGGTCTTGGCGCGATCGCGGCGGTAACCGAAATTGACGGCCATCGCCATCGTCCCGCTGCTGCTGATCAGGACGAAGGTCATGATGGCGATCAGGATGAGGGGATATGCGTGCCTCGCGATCGTGAGGGCGAAGACTTCGCTGGGGTTGGGCCACGGCACGGTCGTGGACATTCGCGCCGTCATGTACGACAGCAGAAAACAGCTGAAGATGAAGGTGTCGCTCAGGAGGAAGATCCACATCATGGCCTTGCCCCAGGAGACATTCTTGAAGGCGCGCTGATCCGAGGACCAGTCGGCGGCGATGCCTTGCCAGCCTGCAGGCCGCGCCAGGCGATTCTCCAGGTGTTTGTCAGCGCAGTCTCTGCCATCTGGTCTCTGCCCTCCCTAGCTGAGCAACTGGCGACAGATGTCGACGAAATCGTCCGTCCAGCCCGTCAGCAGACCAAGCAAGACCAGCCAGACCAACAGCAGGAAATGCCAGTAGATAGCGCAGAGTTCCACGCTCAGGCGCACCTGGGCCATCTCGGCGCCACGCCACACCTTGGCAGTCGTTCTGCCGAGGGCCACGCAGACCGCCCATCAGATGCAGCCCGTGCGCCGCGGTGATCAGGTAGAAGAAGGAATTGGCTGGATTGGACGCCACGAAATAGCCCGCGGCGCTCAGCTGTTGCCACGCCAGCAGCTGCCCAACCAGGAATGTAACGGCGGATGCTCCGCCTGCGCACAGGCCGACGATTACACCGTCCATGTCGTTCCGGCGCGCGGCCACGTGCGCCCATTGCAGCGCGCACACTGCTCAAGACCAGGACGCCGGTGTTGAACCACAGCAGCCTGGGCACGGGCAGCGCCCGCCAGTCCACCATGTTCATGCGCATCGAGTAAGCGCTGATGAAGAGCGCGAACAGCGAGCCGACGACAGCGAGAAACACGCCCAGTCCGATCTTCGCCGCGGGCAAGGTCGATTGCGCCCGTGCCGGGAAGATCGCCGATCCCGCCTTCCTCCAGCCAGGGCTTGGCCGTCAGCCGTTGCTGCGAGAGCCACCATCCCGCGATGACCGCTATTCACAGCCATGAACAGGACGATGGCGCTCACGGCGTGAGCTCCCTGAACGGCCGCGATCCGGCCGGCGGCTCATTCTGCGGCACGAAGTCCTGCGCGGCGCCGGGCACGCTGTAATCATACGCCCAGCGATAGACCACCGGGAGCTCCTTGCCCCAGTTGCCGTGCCCGGGCG